>Ga0366816_1149_pt1 | contig 9281 bp, 10 predicted proteins | sample TotcelN113001K15_FD_207019 | JGI IMG/M metagenome (GOLD analysis project Ga0366816, IMG submission 207019) | Enriched cells from coal bed in the Powder River Basin, Montana, United States - Total cells N11 rep3 HSBNCT.N11.300.1.K15 ... | reverse complement strand
CTCTTCCCTGTGAGGGAGCAAATTGATGAGGATCATTTGTCAAACCTCCGCATCGCCAAGCCGCAGGCAACCAGATAAGAAGGCTCCTCGCTCTGCAGCAGCCTTTCCTTCACACGCGAAGCCAGCAGGATCCCCTTGAACGGATTGATAACGGACGTCTTCACGCGCGTGCGGCTGGAAATGAGGTCGGAAAGACCGTCGATGTTGGCACAGCCGCCTGCAAGATAGATAGTGTCGACCCGGGTATAAGGAGAGGAAGTGAAAAAGAACTGGATGGCCCTGGTTATTTCCTGGGCGATATTTTCCATGAACGGACGCAGGATTGTTTTTTGATAATCCTCGGGAAATGAACCGGCTTTTTTCTTCATCTCAGCCTCTTCATATGCCAGTCCATAGGCGCGGACTATGTCCTGGGTCAACTGGTTGCCGCCGAAAGCCTGTTCCCTTTCGTAGACGGCTTCGCCGTCGATCAATACCGACAGGTGCGTGCTAAGGGACCCGATCCTGAACAGCGCGACGATCTGGCCCGACTTTTCCTTGGACGTCAACGCATCGACCCGGTTGGTCGCCGAGTGCGCGGCATAGGATTCGATATCCATGACGACGGGTTTGAGCCCTGCGCTCTCAGCGATTGCGATCCGGTCTTCCACCTTTTCCTTGCGCGCGGCTGCCAGCATGACGTCGGCGTCGCCCGGCGAAACAAGCGAAGGGCCGATTTTATAGTAATCAAGGTTGACTTCATCCAGACCGAACGGTATGTACTGCCTGGCCTCCGATTCAACCTGGAACGACATCTCGTCATCGGACAGGTCGTCGGGCATGACGACTTTTTTCGTAATTACGGCAGCGGAAGGCATAGCCAGGGCGACATTTTTTACGTTTGTCCCGCTTTTCCTCCAGGCAAGCTGCAACGCGTCGGAAACCTGTTCCAGGTTTTCTATGCCGCCATCCACGATAGCGCCGCGGGGAATCGGCTCTGAAGCAAAACACTCGAGCTGCACAACGCCTTTGTCACTCATGGATAACTCCACGATCTTGATTCCGGACGTACTGATATCCACTCCGATAAGGGGCGGGGTTTTGGTGCCGAACAGCGATTTCAGGTCAAAATCCAAACTTGCTTCTCCTTGTGCAGGAATCCTGTAATTGTTTTTCAGGGCGCATTGAACCAGGCTCCCCAATAAACAGATGCTCAAATTTCTTTTAAAAACCTGCGTTTAGGTAAAATTTGTCAGAGGCTGCTTTAAATCGTAGCAACAAGCCTCCATCAATGTAAAGAAGTTTCCTAGCGGATACATAACAATCCGTTGTCAAAATCCGACGCATGGGGCTGGGCGAGGCTGATTCCCGTGTTTTCTGCAAGACCGTCCGCTTTTACGACTGGATTGCAAGGGTCTTCCCTTACGAATTCGGCCGGATTCCCACATTTCCCGACACCATCCGGCCCGATTTGACTTCCTTTTTCGATGAAGCGAAGCGACCGGATGCGAACAATCCCGGTTTAAAGGATAATGCGGCATAACAACGACTCTCCGTGTTCTTCGCATGACTTCTGATAATTCCGCTTCTGCTCCAAAGAAAAAACTCCGGCTTCCGAAAAGCCTGGCAGCCCGCATTACGATCTACCTTGTCGGCCTGACGGCAGGACTTGTTCTGGTTGGCGCGCTGGTTGTCGGCTTTGCCATGACGGTTGCTTATCCAAACTTGCCCTCATTGGATCAGTTGACCGACTACAGGCCCAAGATGCCGCTTCGCATTTTCTCGGCCGATAACGTTCTGATCGGTGAATTCGGGGAGGAACGCCGCAATATGGTCCGGATCAAGGAAATACCGGACGTCATGAAAAAAGCCGTGCTCGCGATTGAGGATGACCGCTTTTATGATCACGGCGGCGTCGACTATCTTGGAATCTTGCGCGCCTCCCTGCACAATCTGACCGGAGGCGCCAAACAGGGCGCTTCCACTATCACGCAGCAAGTGGCACGCAATTTCTTCCTGACCAGCGAGCAAACCTTCAAGCGCAAGATTTACGAAGTTCTGCTAGCCTGGAAAATCGAACAGAAGCTGACCAAGGACCAGATCCTTGAAATCTACATGAACCAGATCTACCTGGGGCAGCGTGCGTTCGGCTTTTCATCTGCCGCGCAGATCTATTTTGGAAAAAAACTGCAGGATATCTCGATTGCCGAAGCAGCAATGCTGGCCGGCCTGCCAAAAGCGCCCTCCGCCAACAATCCGGTCGCCAATCCGGCTCGGGCCAAGGTCCGTCAGCAGTACATCCTGCAGCGCATGCGGCATCTCGGCTATATTACCGACGAGCAGTTTGAAAAGGCAAAGAATGAAGTAGTCAAGATCAAGACCGACAGCGGCGAATTCGGCATTCATGCCGAGTATGTGGCCGAGATGGCGCGCATGCTGGTCTACGAGCAGTATAAGGAAGAGACCTACACCCGCGGCCTGAACGTGTACACGACAATTACAAAAGCCGATCAGGAAGCGGCCTATCAGGCGGTGCGCCGCGGCGTGATGGACTACGAAAAGCGTCATAGCTATCGCGGCCCGGAAGCTTACATGGACATTCCGGCGGAGAAAGATGCCGCCGCCGATGCGATAGAAACCGAACTCGCCGAGTACGCTGAAAGCGACGATATTCTTCCGGCCGTGGTGCTTGAGGCATCGCCAAAGCTGGTTCGGGCGGTATTGTCCAGCGGCGAAGAAATTTCGATCAGCGGCAACGGCTTGAGCTTTGTCTCATCCGCGCTGGGCAGCAACGCCGCACAGAACCGTCAGATCAAGCGCGGTTCGATCGTACGCGTCCTGCAGCAGGATGAAAAGCACTGGACGGTCACGCAGATGCCCCAGGTCGAATCCGCCTTCGTGTCGGCCAGCACATCGGATGGCGCAATCCGGGCGCTGGTAGGAGGGTTCGACTATAACCGCAGCAAGTTCAACCACGTCACGCAGGCATGGCGGCAGCCGGGCTCTTCCTTCAAGCCGTTCATTTACTCGGCCTCGCTGGAAAAGGGACTCTCGCCGTCGACCGTTATTAACGATTCGCCGCTCTCCTTCAGTTCGGGACAGACCGGCGGACAAGCATGGGAGCCCAAGAATTACGACGGCAAATATGACGGCCCAATGACGATGCGGCGCGGCCTGACCAAATCGAAGAACATGATCTCGATCCGCATATTGAACAAGATCGGCGCCCAATACGGACAGGAATATGCCACTCGCTTCGGCTTTGACGCCGACAAGAATCCGCCTTACCTGACGCTGGCGCTGGGAGCCGGGTCTGTTACCCCGTTGCAGATGGCGGCAGCTTATGCCGTATTCGCCAATGGGGGATACAAGATCAACCCGTACATTATTTCGCGCATAACCAATGCGGACGGCAAGGTATTGTCGCAGGCTCAGCCGGACAAGGCGGGTGACGCTGCGGTTCGCGTTATTGACGAGCGCAACGCCTTCATGATGGACAGCATGTTGAAGGACGTCGTCAAGCAGGGAACGGCGACCAAGGCTCTTTCGTTGAACCGAACCGACCTTGCCGGCAAAACGGGCACGACGAACGACTCTTTCGATGCATGGTTCGCAGGCTACCACCCGAAACTGGTCGGAATCGCCTGGATCGGATTCGACCAACCCAAGAACCTGGGCAGCAGGGAAACCGGCGGCGGGCTGGCGCTTCCGATCTGGATCAGCTACATGCAGAAAGCGTTGAAGGACTATCCGATGGAACAGCGGGCCATGCCGGAAGGGCTGGTCAATGTAAACGGGGACTTTTTCTATGCCGAGAACCCGCCTGCAACCGGAGTGCGCAGTCTTGGCGTCGAGCCGGCGTGGCCCTATCCGGAAAATGAGGCCGACAGCATAAAGGGCGAGGTGCTCTAGGAATCGGCTATGGCGGCGTCCGGTTGAAGCATTAACGGCGCGCGGCCCGGAGAAAGAATCTGAAAGGTCCGGGCGGCTTGCTTATATGGCGGACGCTGAAACTCAAGTCAGGCTGCGAGTATCAGCTCAGTCCCGGCCGCGGCGCTGACCACGGTGGAAAGCGCTGAGTAAAGCTCGACTCCCGAGCGCGTGTCTATCCATGCATCCTTGTCGCGGCGAAAGTGGGAAGCTCCCGACGGGGCCGCAACCCATATTTCCTGCATCGAGGACTGGCTGTTGACTATGATCATCGACCCTTTTTCAATGAACTCGATTTCGAGAATATTGCCGGCTAGCGTGCATTCGATGTCGGCTTCGCTGGATGTTAGCGCCACTTCCAGCGCAGATTCAATTCCCCGTAGCGTTGACTCGCTCAACTTCAAAAATTCTGAATCCGTCATGCTACACTCCCTTGATGGCGCAAATTAAACTATAGTAACTTGGCAACCATTTCCAATAATTGCCGTTAATCATGATATCCGCTTTCATTTTATCCCGAATCCCAAAGGTCGCCGCCCTTTCCGCTGCGGCGGTCATTTTGTGCGCCTGCGGTCAGCGCGGGCCGCTGATTCAGCCTGATAAGGGCCCGGTAATCGAAAAGAATAATGCGGCCAACCCGCAAAAAAATGTTCCCGAGTCCGTCATTGCCCCGCCCGCCACGAATATGCCGGTGCCGGTAACCCATTAAGAGAGAAGTTGCAATGCCCCATTTTTCCTATGCGGATAACGTATTATGCGTGGACGGCATGCCGTTGGACGGTATCGCCGAGCAGTACGGTACGCCGCTCTATGTTTACTCGAAGTCGGCACTGATCGAGAACTTCCATTCCTATGCCGATGCCTGCGGCAAGAACGAGCACGGCGACAGCCCGTCCCTGGTGTGTTACTCGGTCAAGTCAAACTCAAACTTGGCTGTTCTGAAGCTGCTGGGCCAGCATGGCTCCGGCTTTGATATCGTCTCGGGAGGCGAGTTGCTGCGCGTGATCGCGGCCGGCTGCGATCCGCGCAAAGTCATTTTCTCGGGGGTAGGAAAGACCGCCGATGAAATCAAACTGGCGCTTACGCACGACATCCTATGCTTCAACATCGAATCGATGCCCGAACTGCGTCGCATCAACCAGCTTGCCGGAGAAATGGACAAGCGGGCGCGAGTATCGTTTCGCATCAACCCCAATGTCGACGCAAAGACACACCCGTACATTTCCACCGGTCTAAGAGAGAATAAATTCGGGATTGCTTATGAGGACGCCCTGGCCTGTTACCGCACGGCTGCATCCTTGCGTTGCATCGAGATAGTGGGCATAGACTGCCATATCGGGTCTCAGTTGCTGGATGATGCGCCGCTGCAGGAAGCGCTGGACAAAATGATCGAACTGATCGACTTGCTGGAAGCGGATGGGATTCATCTGCACCATCTCGACATCGGCGGCGGCATCGGCATCACTTACGACAAGGAAGTGCCGGTTGCGGTGGAGGCCTACCTGGCGCGGCTGTTTGCCAAGGTCAACGCCTGGCGCCAGAAAAAGCACGAAAACAGGCCTATCAGCCTGATATTCGAACCTGGCCGTTCAATCGTCGGCAACGCCGGCGTGCTGCTGACCAGAGTGCAATACCTCAAGCAGGCAGCAGAGAAGAACTTTGCCATCGTCGATGCAGCCATGAACGACCTGATGCGTCCGGCGCTGTACGAGGCATGGCATAATGTTTTGCCGGTTTGCCGCCGCAGTTCTCGGGCAATCACCTACGATGTGGTCGGCCCCGTGTGCGAGTCCGGCGATTGGCTTGCACGGCAGCGCCTCCTCGCCCTCGAACAGGATGACCTGCTCGCAATAATGTCAGCGGGCGCATACGGAATGACCATGGCGTCCAATTACAATACCAGAGCTCGCGCAGCCGAAGTCATGGTGGACGGCGAACGCGCCCACCTGATCCGCAAGCGCGAAGCCGCCCAGGATTTGTTTGCGCTGGAATCGGTACTGCCCTGAGGAATTTTTCGGCTTCCATCCCAGTCATGGCTTTATGAACGGCTTGATTGATTCGCTTTACCTCGCGCCTCCGACACGCAGCAAGAATTCTGTCGTTTTAGCTACCGGATACTCTTGCAGTAACGGTTTAATTTGTCTTCTTTTTATAAGTAATTAATTTCATGTCAAAACTCTGGCAGGCTCGCTTCTACAGGACGGCTAACCATCCCGCCGACCTACCCAAGCTTGAGGTACCGGAAGTAGCATTTGCCGGGCGCTCGAACGCGGGTAAATCAACTGCTATCAATATTCTCTGCAACCAGAAAAGTCTTGCGTTTGCGTCCCGTACTCCTGGACGCACGCAGCATATCAATTTCTTTTCGATTGGCGGAGCGCATGTCGGGCAACATCGCCATGACCCGGTAAGAGAAGATGAGATCCGGGCTCTTCTGGTCGATTTACCGGGTTACGGCTACGCGGAAGTATCGGGTTCGGCCAAATTGCACTGGCAGGAGTTGCTAAGCAACTATCTGCGCACACGCAAACAACTGGTCGGATTAGTGCTGATGGTGGACTCGCGCAGGCCGTTCACTGCGCTGGACGTGCAGATGCTGGAGTGGTTTGCCGGCACAGGCAAACCGGTTCACTGCATTCTGACCAAAGCCGACAAGCTGAACCGCAACGAATGCGCCAATGCGCTGCGCATGGCTCGCACCTACCTGGAAAGCTACGTGGATGAGCACGGAACTCCATTCCCGTTTACGGTGCAGCTTTTCTCGGCTCCCAAACGTATCGGCATCGAGGAGGCCAACGATAGAATCCTCTCACTGACAGGCTTGGCAGACGAGGCTCCAGCCGACTCCGGCACGTCCGATTCCGAGGATAGCAAATAGGGTTGCGACGAACCGCTATCGCTTGCGGATGCTTATAACCGGCATCCGGCTTAGCGAGTTTTTGTTTCCGACTTGATCCAATCGAGGTATGCCGGCAACCCGGCTACAATCGGCAGTGCCAGGATTTCAGGAATATCGTAAGGATGGAGCTTAACAATGGCCGCCTCTACCTGAGGATATAATCCTTCAGTTGTCTTGATAACGACGGCAACTTCACCGGCCTCTTCAACGGCTCCCTGCCATCTATAGATGGATTGCATGGCGGGCAGAATATTAACGCATGCAGCCAATCTCTCATCGATCAGTGACCGTGCAATGCTTCGAGCAATATCAGAGTCTGGCAAATTCGTGAATACCATTATTCCCTTTTCCATGCCGCCCTCCATAATTTATACCTCCGAGCGATAGTGCTGCAGAGTAATGTTCTCTTCGTTTGTTCAAACCAGCACTCAACGTTATTTTGCTGAGCCTGAATAAGCAAAAAGCCAGAATAAATTCTGGCTTTTCTTCAGGAAGTCGTATGTACAGGTCAGGCTTGTACTTCGGATTCTACCTTGTCTGTTTGCGGACGATCCATCAACTCAACATACGCCATTGGCGCATTGTCGCCGACCCTGAAACCCATCTTCAGGATGCGCAAGTAGCCGCCGTTGCGATTTGCATAGCGGGGACCAAGTTCTGCGAAGAGCTTGACGACCATCTCGCGATCGCGCAAGCGATTGAAAGCTAGGCGCTTGTTTGCGAGGCTGTCGGTTTTACCCAAAGTAAGAATCGGCTCGATAACTCGGCGCAGTTCTTTTGCTTTTGGCAATGTGGTCTTGATGGCTTCATGACGCAGAAGCGAAACGGTCATGTTGCGAAGCATTGCAAGACGATGTGAGGTGGTGCGGTTCAGTTTACGCAAACCGTGGCGATGACGCATGATGATTCCTTTGTATGTTTATTCCAGCTCTTCTATCGAATGCGGTTAGCAATCGCGGGCCGATTTTGGTTTAAGTAATAACTATAATTCAAACTAATGGATGGCCATCCATTAATTATTTTTCAAGGCCTGCAGGCGGCCAGTTGTCCAGCTTCATGCCCAGTGTCAGGCCGCGGGAAGCAAGCACTTCCTTGATTTCATTCAAGGATTTGCGACCCAGGTTCGGCGTCTTCAACAGTTCGTTTTCGCTACGCTGGATCAGGTCGCCAATGTAGTTGATATTTTCAGCCTTGAGACAGTTCGCGGAACGAACGGTCAGTTCCAGGTCGTCGACCGGGCGCAGCAGGATCGGATCAACTGAAGGAACGTGGGCCAACGCTTCAGAAGTAGCTTCGGTTCCTTCAAGGGAAGCGAAAACGCTCAACTGTTCAACCAAAACCCTGGCGGACTGTCGAATGGCTTCTTCGGCTGAAATGACGCCATTGGTCTCGATATTGATGATCAGCCTGTCCAAGTCGGTGCGCTGTTCAACGCGAGCAGATTCAACCGCGTAGGAAACGCGCAGGACCGGCGAGAAGGATGCGTCGAGGATAATGCGGCCAATGGTCTTGTTCGCATCTTCAGTAAGACGACGAACGTTTCCTGGCGCGTAGCCGCGGCCCTTCTCAACCTTGATCTGCATGTCCAGTTTGCCGCTTTCGGTCAAGTGAGCAATTACATGGTCAGGATTGATAATCTCAACATCATGCGGCAACTCAATATCGGAAGCGAGAACAAGGCCTTCAACTTCCTTTTTCAGAGTCAACGTGACGCTGTCGCGGTTATGCATCTTGAAAACGACGCCCTTCAGGTTCAGAAGAAGGTCAACAACGTCTTCCTGAACTCCGTCCAGAGTCGAGTATTCATGCACTACGCCTGCGATAGTAACTTCAGTAGGAGCAAAGCCTGTCATCGACGACAAGAGAACGCGACGTAGCGCATTGCCTAGCGTGTGGCCATAACCGCGCTCAAATGGCTCCATTTCGACCTTGGAATGTCCTGCTCCAAGAGATTCGACATTGATAATGCGGGGCTTGAGAAAATTGTTCTGCATGGAAAGTCCTTTTCAATACCCTCGGCTCGTTACACCGATAAGGCTGATGGCACTGTGAAACAGCCCGGTAGGTTTACCGGGCTTTACTTTAAAATCAACGCGAATACAATTCGATGATCAGCGATTCGTTGACATCGTTTGCGAATTCGCTGCGGTCCGGCAGGCGTTTGAACGTGCCTTCCATTTTCTTAGCGTCAACCGACATCCACGCAGCCATGCCGACTTGTTCGGCAAGGGAGAGGGACTCAATGATTCGAACTTGCTTTTGTGATTTTTCACGAACAGCTACTACGTCATTTGGCTTGACGAGGTAAGAAGGTATGTTCACTACCTTGCCATTGACGGTAAATGCCTTGTGACTGACAAGCTGGCGGCTTTCCGCACGTGTGGAACCGAATCCCATGCGGTAAGCAATATTGTCAAGACGGCATTCCAGCAACTGCAACAGAATGTCGCCGGTGTTGCCTTTCTTACGCTCT
>Ga0366816_1148_pt1 | contig 9351 bp, 3 predicted proteins | sample TotcelN113001K15_FD_207019 | JGI IMG/M metagenome (GOLD analysis project Ga0366816, IMG submission 207019) | Enriched cells from coal bed in the Powder River Basin, Montana, United States - Total cells N11 rep3 HSBNCT.N11.300.1.K15 ... | reverse complement strand
CGTCAAACACAAAGGCAAGATCAAGGAACACTCTCACGATTCGGTAAAGAAAATACCGGAAGCAAGCGAGACAACCGAAGCGGAATGATCCATTACCCCGCTTAAAAGAAAAGGCGCTTACGCGCCTTTTTTGTTTTGTGAAACTAGTGAAACCAGGGAATTAAATTGGGTCAGTTGTAAAACTTTCCGCAGGAAATTTTACCCTGACTTTTTTAATTCCTTGAGCGTAGCGAAAGGTTCCCCGGTTTCACGGACAGGATGCGACAACCGTAAATCTATGTATTCTCTCACCACCCTCTAAAAGGCCTCCGAACCAAACTGGCATTGAAATACCTTGGATCATCCGTCACCTCCGCCCCCACCCACTCCGGCTTCGCAAACGGCTGCCCCTCCGATTCCAACTCAATCTCCGCCACGACCAGCCCCGCATTAACGCCCAGAAACTCATCCACTTCCCACGTCATTCCTTGATAAGGAATCCGGTAGCGATACTTCTCAATCAACGGCTGCTCGCACAACCTGTCCAGCAAGTCCCGCGCATCCTCCGGCGGAATCGGATATTCCCACTCTCCCCGGGTTGCACCAACCGTCTTGCCCTTGATCGTCAGAAAGGCCCTGCTCCCCTCGCTACGCACCCGAACGGTTCTTTCAGGAGCGGAAGACAGATAGCCCTGCCGCAGGAACACCCCCTCCGCCAGCTTCTTCCAACTGTCGTCCAGAACCAGGAACTTGCGCTCAATCTCGATACCCATGATTATTTTCTCAAGTGATTTGCCTGCGACCAGACCGCATTCTCATGCCTTTTGCCTCGCGTATCTTTTGCGCAAACGCAATTTACCGGGGCGCGATCGAGGTAATTTTAACGGTGACAGAAAGATACCGACCGATTTTGATAAAAATTACTTCCGCTCTGCTATAATTTCATCTTCGTCGGGGCGTAGCGCAGCCTGGTAGCGTACTTGCATGGGGTGCAAGGGGTCGAGTGTTCGAATCACTCCGTCCCGACCAATAAAATCAATGAGTTACGAAAGTTCGTTACTGTCAACATTAAAGCCGTGTACACAAATATGTACACGGCTTTTTGTCTATATGTTCTGCTAGCACGGGACGATTCATCTCTTTCAAATGTTGAGCAACTCTTGCGTGGAGAAGGGATCAGCCTTAAGCAATTGTTCGAACTCGTCGCTGGCACCGGCCTGGAGAAGATATAGCATTATGTTGTAGGGCCACTGCGCCACTTCCCGGCACAGTTCCGGAATCGGGTTACCGGCTTCCGCCTGCTTCAGGATGTTGATGATCTGGCTTTCCGAAATCTCGACGTCTTCATGTAAAACGTCCTCATTTTCAGTTTAGAGAAAATTCTACCTTCAAGCCCACTTCTTTTCTGGGGGGCTACCCACTGACCAATGACCGGCCTTGATGCGCCTACCTGAATTGCATCAGTTCCCACTTGAGCGCTCTTGAACTGGCTGGGAATGCCGAATTAAAGGTGTACCAATCCTAGCCCGCTTATGTCACTGATGTGGCATAAGTAAGGCAGAAAAGATGTTTCTAGCGTACTTATACGCAAAGTACGACGTGCGATCAATGACGCTTCCTATGGGATGGCCATTGCACCCAAAGCAACTGTTGCCGATAATTTGAGACGCATCTGCCCAACCAGCATTTGTGTATGAACAAATAACCGATCCGGTGATCATATAAATTTGATAGCACTGCCTTCCAAACCTGCTGAAGATCGACCGTGACGACGGTTGTCAAAGGGCGGCAAATATTAAGGGGGAAAGCGTGGCCGCATCGAAACTCTCTGGTTTTATTCGCATGAATATCGAGCCCATTCTCAAGAAATGGGAGCAATTCGCGCATGAAATTCCTTCCGCACGACTTCTGAACGACGAGAGTGCACAAGACCACGCCCGTGGAATGTTGCTTGCTGCTGCCGACGATCTCGACAACACGCAAACTCCCAGTGAGCAGGCGGAAAAATCAAAAGGTCGCGGCAAGCGCAAATTGAAGGAAACCGAAGCCGAGAAGCATGGCGTATCCCGTCTGTTAGAAGGATTCAGCCTAAAAGAGGCAGTGTCCGAATTCCGGGCTCTCCGGGCAAGCGTTACACTGCTCTGGACCGATTCAGTCCCGATGCCATTGCAATCCGTCGCGGGAGAACTGATCCGGTTTAACGAAGCAATCGATCAGGCATTAAGCGAGTCGATCGGGCGATATTCTCGTGACAAAGAGGAACATACCCGTCTGTTCGATGCGGTCCTGTCTTCATCGCCGGATTTTACCGGCATCTTTGACGTCGAAGGCCGGTTTATTTATGCGAACAGAGCCATGACAAGTTTGTACAAAACGTCGTTGAGCGAACTGGTCGGCAAGAATTTATTCGAACTCGGCGTTTCCAATGCCCCAGAGATTCAGAAGCTGTTGCAGCAGGTAATCGATACCGGGGCAGCTTGTCGAAGAGAAATACCGTATACGTCCCCTTCTGGAAAAAACCTGATATTTGAATACTCTTTTATACCGATCATGAAGGACGAAAAAAACGTCGAAGCGGTTGCAGAAATGGCGCGCGACATTACCGAACGCAAATCATCAGAAGACAAGTTAAGCAAAAGCGCAAATTATGATGTGCTGACCGGCTTGCCAAACCGCAGCCTCTTCCTCGACCAGCTGAAGCGCGAAGTCAGGCGTTCTTCGCGAAACAGCCTGCGGATAGCCTTGTTTTTTCTTGACATTGATGGTTTCAAGGAGGTCAATGACCGGCTGGGTCATACTGCGGGCGATCAGTTGCTGCAGCAGGCTGCGCAACGGATCAGCGCGTGCGTACGGTATACGGATACGGTTGCACGTCTGGGCGGCGACGAATTCATCGTGATCCTTACCGACATCAAGAAGAGCTCGCATGTCGAAATTACGGCCCAAAAAATACTCGAGGAACTGGCTACGCCTTTTCGCATCCTTGAAGAGAAAGTACAAATATCGGGGAGCATCGGCATTACGCTTTTCCCGCAAGATGCGACCAGTCCCGACGACCTGATTAAAAATGCGGACCAGGCCATGTATTCGGCCAAAGAGGGAGGAAGAAACCGCTATCGCTATTTCACGCTGCCGATGCAACAAGCAGCTGAAAACAGGATGAGGCTGATCGACGACTTGCGCGTCGCCCTCAAACAAAAGCAGCTGCGTGTTTACTATCAGCCTATCGTCGAGCTGGCGACCGGACGGATAGTCAAGGCAGAGGCACTGGTTCGCTGGCAACATCCGGTGAGAGGCCTCGTTAGTCCTGCTGAATTCGTTCCATTGGCTGAAGATGCGGGAATGATTGTCGAAATAGGCGATTGGGTATTCAGGCAAGCAGCGCAGCAGGTGAAACGCGTGAGGGAATTGCACGATCCCCGTTTTCAGATGAGCTTGAATAAATCTCCGGTCCAGTTTCACAAGGACAGCACCCTGTACAAGACGTGGACAGATTACTTGCAGGAGCTGGGCCTTTCTGGCGACAGCATCGCCATAGAAATTGCGGAAAGCCTGCTGACGGATGCCGATAGCCTAATCCAGGAAAAACTGAGCGCATTCCACAACGCTGGCATACAACTGTCACTCGATGATTTCGGTACAGGATCGTCTTCGATAGCCAACCTGAAGAAATTCCATATCGATTACCTCAAGATCGATCAGTGCTTTGTTCATATGGGGGCAACTGACTCCGACGAGCTGGCGTTATGCAAGGCGATCATCGTGATGGCGCATATGCTTGGCATTAAAGTAACCGCGGAAGGAGTCGAGACAGTCGAGCAAAAAGACTGGCTCAAAACGGCGGGCTGCGACAATGCGCAGGGATTCCTTTTTTCGGAGCCGGTTTCATCCCGTGCTTTCGAGAAACTGCTGAACATGGGCAAAGCGCAGCATCAGGGGAAGGTTAAGGCCGCTCAGGCAACGGATGACTATCCAGACCAACCGGGCGAGTTTTCAGCGCATGTACGCCCGCCCCAAACTACCGTGCGCGATTCTGCTATACCAGACGCTCCTGTTGATAGGCGGCGTAGGGATCGAAATGCCGATCAAAAGGCATAAAACGGAATCGGGACAGCGCATTGACAGTGGCACCGGAATGTCGTGTGAGCAAACTATGCGATTCAGGGACTGCGCTTGCGCCCTAAACCGGAATGAACGTGACGGAATTGATGAGGCGCGATAGGCAATAAAAAAACCCGCGTCTCTTTCGATGGCGGGCTGAAAGACCTCTATGGCTAAAGGGATTACACATGAATAGTGGTCTCACGCAAAGCGGACGTATTGCGTCCGATCAAAATGGGATAAGAATTCTCGGCAATGACAGGGCTGCCAAAATAGTATGCGATGCTAACCGTATTTCATGACGCCAGTCTCATCTTGGTGGAGGAATCATTTGAAGAGTTTGATGTTCCATAGTATAGAAAATTAAGCAAGGTAAACGATCTAGCTGGAGCCGCCAAAGTACCTATGTTTTGCGACGCCTCTACCCTATCCGCAGTTGCTGCAGTCCTCGCTCTAGAAATCCTCCCAGTCATCAATTTTAGCGGACGGCAAGGCTGCTGCTCTCTTCCTGCCAGCCGCGTTGGCAACATGTTTACGACAGGAGCTTGCTTGCGTGTTGGCCGAAAACGGCTTACTCATCGACGCCTAACTGGCCTGCTGTCAAAAATCGACATGGTGACGTTGAATCTCGTTTGATGAATGGACCAGCATAGTGGGTTCGAGAGTGCATTGCTCGACCGCCTCATGCACGATGTTCTCATGACCCGCAAACTATACGCAATTAAACAACATTATTATTTAAATAACTTCATATATCAGGTAAGATTGGGAATATTATCATTTAGATAAGAAAGCCATGAATTTTAAACCACTACACCTCGCGATTGCCAAGACTGCCGACCCGGAGTTGCGTCGGTTGATTTCTGCCTATAACAAACTGGAGGATGAGGGTAGCAAAAGGGTACTGGTCCGTACCGCCGAAATGTTCGCATCAAAGGCTCAAGCCGATAGGGCGAAGACGAGCCTTGTTCCCGAAGTCGCTCACGCATGAGAATGATCGGAGAGGTCGATGTCACCTAGCCGAAACGAGAGCACAGGAAGCAGAAACCTGTTCGATTTTTCATCGTCCTGCAAGGCCGACTTCGTTACGCTTTCCTAGGCATAACCGTCGTTATATCAAGCCGGGGTCGACCGCAGATAAAGTAAATGGAAATATCAATTAACCAAATAACGAACTGAAATTCGACGTTCGCCTAGCTAGCGCTCTCTGAAGCTTCTGATCCGTTTGGTATTGGCTTAATGCATGAACAGCCCAAAGAGCAGCCGGCAGCCAGCCGATAACCGTAATTTGGAGGATTAGACAGATTAGCCCGGCACTCGGGCGTCTAATGATAAAAAAGGTCAGCCAAGGCAAAAATATCGCAAGAATCAGACGCATGTTTCCCCCCTTTTGTTGAGGTAGTTTGACGTTGCTTTACAACTAATTGTATTCGAAGAAATAGGCCAAGTGCCTTGCCCTGAGGCATCCACGCAACATGTCGTTTAACAACCGCGCTTAACTTCAGCCATTGCTCCAGCCCTTCCGATGATAAAGCCCACGAGAAAAAATATCCCTGCGCGTAGTCGCGCCCGGCAGCTGCTAGCCAGCCCCGTTTGTTTTGGCTTGATGCCTTCGGCATTACCGCGCAATCACTGGTGAAAAGTTGATACAGCCGCACCCCTTACAGTTCCAATAACTTCTGAGAGGCAAATGGACCTGCCTTCAGCAGCTTTTCCAGATCTTCTGCCCAAAGCGGTCTTGAAAAAAGATAACCCTGCGCATAGTCGCACCCGGCATTAGCCAATAGCTCGTGCTGAATTTCAGTTTCTATCCCTTCCGCGATCACCTGAAGGCCGAGCTTATGCGCCATCACAATAATTGCCTCGCACAGCGCAAGGTCATCCGACTTGGCCGTTAGATTCCGCACGAAAGTCTGATCGATCTTCAGGTAGTCGATGTCGAATTTCTTCAGATAGGACAAGGATGAGTAGCCGGTGCCAAAGTCGTCCAGCGACACCTGTATGCCGGCATCGCGCAGCATCAGCAACTGGTCCGTCACCTTCGGGCTCGCATCCAGCAGAAGACCTTCCGTTATCTCGACCACGATGCCTTGCCCCGGCAGGCCGAGGCCCTTCAAATGATCAAACCAGACCGACGAATCGATCCCCTCGTTCCTGAACTGCACTGGCGAGATGTTGACACTAATCTGGAAAGCGGGGTGATACTGTTCCCTCCACTTTGCAACCTGCACGGCTGCCTGATGAAATACCCAGTCTCCAAAGGAAGCGATCATGCCGGTGTCTTCGGCAGCGGAGATGAAATCAACCGGATTGATCAAGCCCCGGGTCGGGTGCTGCCAGCGTATCAGTGCTTCGGCCTTATGTATTTCACCCGTTGCCATCTCGACGATCGGCTGGTAAACGATTTCAAATTGATTGCCATCCAGCGCCCTTCGCAAGTCGTTGATCAGATGCATTCTCGCGATCGCCTCTTCCTGCATGGCTGGCGTAAAGTAGTGATAGCGGTTCTTTCCCTCATTCTTCGCCGCGTACATGGCCTGGTCGGCATTCGTGATCAGATCCTCGATCTCTGTAGCGTCATCGGGATAAAGCGTAATGCCGATGCTGGCCGACACGTACGCCACTTCATCGCCGAGCTGAAACGGATCGGACAGGGTTTTCAGGATGTGGCGGGCAACGCGGTCGGCGTTGCCGGAATCATGCAGTTCTGTCAGGATCACGGTGAACTCGTCGCCGCCCAGCCTGGCTACGGTGTCGGAATCGCGCATGCAATCGTTCAGCCGCTGGGCAGCTTCTTTCAGCAGGACATCACCCATATCGTGCCCGAGCGTGTCGTTCACATCCTTGAACCCGTCCAGGTCCATAAACATCAAGGCCAGCGGCATTTGGGTGCGGAGTGCTTTACGAAGGTCCTGTTGCAAATTCTCCCGGAACATCCTGCGGTTGGGCAATCCAGTCAAGGCATCGAAATTCGCATGGGTCCAGATCAGGTCTTCCGATTGCTTTTTCTCGGTAATATCGGACAGCAATCCAACATATCGATGTGTCATACCATCATGATTCTTGATGGTGCTGATTGAAAGCTGGCTAGCGAATAATCGCTCATCCTTCCTTTTATTCCAAACCTCACCGTTGTAGCGTCCGGTTGAATTAATTTGATCCCACATATCTTTAAAAAACAAGGGATCGTGCCGGTCGGATTTCAAAATACGTGGATTCCTGCCGACCACTTCAGCAGGTCCATAGCCGGTAATTTCCTGGAAAGCCTGGTTAACGGTAATGATATTATTGTCTGCGTCCGTCACCATCATCGCTTCACTACTTTCCTGGTACACCATAGAAGCCAGCTTCAACTCTTCTTCTGCTCTCTTGCGCACCATTTCGCGATCGATATTGTCCAGTGCAAAACTGACATTTCCGACCATTTTTTCCAAGAGCTGAACGATCTCGTCTTCAAACGCATTCGGCAGGCCGCTATAAACCGTAAAGGTTGCATATGGTCTTCCAGATCGCATGACGGGAAATGCCGAAGAAGACCGTATTCCATATAGCCTGCCCTTTTCCGTCCACGGCGCCGTCAATCCATTGTTGATAAAGTCATAGGCAACGACCGCTTTTCCTTCTCGAAACGACGTCCCTGTAGGGCCTTGACCTTCTGGCTCATCCGCTGATGTTGTAACTACAATATTGTCAAGGTAGTGAACTCCGCTCCCAAAGCTGGCTACGGGTTCAACGCGATTCTCGGCATTCGGTACGCCAACCCAGGCCAGCACCATGTCACCATAGTCGACCGCAATCTTGCATACCAGGCGAAAGAGCTCGTACTCGGATTCTATGTGGAGGATCGCCTCATTGGCTTCGCCAAGGGCTCGGTATATGTTCGTCAGACGCCGCTCTCGCGCTTCTGACTCCTTTCTTTCAGAAATATCCCTGATAATGCTCTGAACGAATATTTCTTGCCCTTTTTCTATCATGCGGGCACTGACTTCGACCGGAAACAAGGTCCCGTCACTGCGCCGATGAACAGTCTCAAACGTCAGTCTCTTATTTTCCAGGACCCGATGCCAGCGCTGCCTGAAAGCCTCTGCATCAATAACCTGTTCGGTCAGTTTTTTACCAATTAACTGTGAGCGACTGAACCCATACGCTGCTTCTGCACGGTCATTCGCTTCGACAATAATATAATCCTTGTCCAGCAACAAAATGATATCGTTGGCATACTTGCTCAGATATTCATTTTGCTGCGTAAGGAATTGCCGATTCAATTCGGACTGCAACTGCGCCGCCTGGTATTGAGCATTTCGTTGCTGCCATTCTGCGTTCCGTTTTTGCCATTCTGTTTTCCGTTGGCGCCACCGGAAAAACAAGGAGAGGCATGCGATTCCCAGCAGCAACAGTGTGATAACAAATACGGTAAAGGCCAACTGGCGGATTGGGCCATAAACTTCGTCACTGTCGATCTTGGCGATCATGATCCAGTTCGTGTCCGGAACCTTCACTGCATAACCGATCGCAGGTTCATCTTGGTAATCGGTACCGTTGATAAAACCGGTCGCACCGCGGATTGCCTGTGCAGCCAACAGAGTCGGATGATCGGCAGGAATGCGCAGCTTGAGTGCGGTGTTCTTTTGATTGCGTAGTTCGTTCAGATACAGCACATCATTGCCTTCCCGCCTGACAATCAAGGTTTCAGCTGTCCGGCTTGGAGTTGGCCACGATTCAATCAGACGGAAAAGAAACCTGTTGACATCGAATTCAACCCAAAGAAAACCAACGACTGTGCCGCTTTCATCAGATGGGGTCAAAGGCGCTGCCATGGGCAGGCTGATATAACTTGCGCCATCAGTGCGGATATTCCAGTGCAAATCGCCGAGCACAGGCTGCTTTTGATCCGATGCCTGGCGCAATAGGGTCTGGTGAGCCGAGATATCGGGCAAGTCTATACCCGAGGTCATAAGAGGCTTGCCGTTAACGTCCAGCAGCGACAATTCCTCATAGGAATAGTGTTTGCGGATGAATTTAAGCCGATTACGAAGCCACTTTGCGTCCGCGTCTTCAGATCCGCCACTATTTAGCCATTTTCCCGTTCGGTCTGCAAACAATGAACCGGTAGCTATTATTTCTATATTTTTCTTGTTTTGACTGATCCAGCCATTGATCTGGTCCAGCTTCAAATTGCCAATGGCAGCCAGATTCGCCTGTATCTCCTGTGTTTTATCCCGTTGGATATGGCTAAAAAATACGTAGCCGATACTGGGGATTATCAGCGCG
>Ga0366816_1143_pt1 | contig 9383 bp, 8 predicted proteins | sample TotcelN113001K15_FD_207019 | JGI IMG/M metagenome (GOLD analysis project Ga0366816, IMG submission 207019) | Enriched cells from coal bed in the Powder River Basin, Montana, United States - Total cells N11 rep3 HSBNCT.N11.300.1.K15 ... | reverse complement strand
GATAAAAATACACAAGTACATACAAAATTAGAAAGGATCGGTATAACACATGAGCGATTTTAAATTTGAACCGGCAGCATGGGTGCCTTACAGGAATAAAAAAGTTCTGGAGCAGTGCAGAAATATAAAGCGCGAGGACATGGAATACACTAATAAGAACGGTTTCCGTGTAAAAATTGTGATGGAGGCAACGCCACTTTTTGTTGCTGACTGCTTTACTAGAATCAAACTGAGCGATGATAACAATACACGTCTGACCATGATTTTCCCAAATCAGTGGCCAAGCGCCTACACCGCAGTTACCGAGATGTGCAACCGTTACAATGTCAGCTGCCGTAACGTACATGCCTTTGCCATGGATGAGTGGGCAGATCAGGATGGAAATGTAGCTCCGCTTGACTATAAGCCGGGGCTGGGCTACAGCTTCCGGAAATACTTCTGGGGCACCCTGAGAGAGGATCTGCGCCCGAATGTGGAGCAATGGCACGTGCTTACAACAAAAAATGTCAACGATTACACAAAAATTATAGAAGACATTGGCGGCGGAGGTGCGGATGTATGTTATTCAGCTACAGGCTGGCCGGGCCACATCGCTTTTATCGATCCCAATACCGAGGAATTTAAAGCATCAAGCATTGAAGAGTTCTTAACTCTCGGTTCAAGAATTGTAACCCAGCATCCATTGACTACTGCAGAAAACTCCATGTTCGGCTGCTTCGGATGCTCCGGCGACGTGGCTAACGTTCCGCCAAAGGCCGCCACCATCGGTCCGAAGGATATAGCCAATGCCCGCGATCATTTCGAGATGCACAGCCTCACCATGCTTGGAGGTTATAACTCATGGCAGCGCATGATCTCAAGACTTACCCTGTACGGCCCCGTGGATCTTCAATGCCCGGCGTCCATGCTTCAGCTTTTCCCTGGTACCGCTTATGTGACCGAGGCAGTTGCCCAGCCCTTTGACTGCTGGGAGACTGTAGGATGCTAATAATATTTTACCGTCTTGTTTGATCGAAGGGTTTTACCCTTCTTCAAAAAATAAATTTTTAGGAGGAGAGCAATGAAAAGACTTATCACCATTATGATCACACTATCCATGATCGTCACCGTATTTGCAGGCTGCACACAGACTGACAAAAAGCCGGACGCAACAACATCTGCTGCAGCAACGAAAGCTGCTACTGAAGCTACCACCAGTGCACCGGTGCCTGTAACCCTTAAATGGGTTGGAGCAGGCTGGCTAGCAAACGAAAAAGCAGACACATTGATTGCCCGATGGGAAAAAGAAAACCCCAATATCAACGTGGAGTACACTGAGCTTTCAAATGCAGTAAACGAAGAGTACCTTAAGAATCTTGACATCATGATCGCCTCCGGTGAGCAAATAGACATAACCTACCTGGGCACAACCGATACACTGGTCCGCGCACTCAACGGCGCCGCCCTTCCCATTAACGACGCCATCAAAAAGAACGGTGACGATTTCACGGCGGATTATACCGGACTTGCCACCAGTATGCTTTCAATCGATAACAATATCTATGGCGTACCTTATGCAAACAACACCTTCAAGGTCTTTTACAACAAGACCATGGCAAAGGAAAAGGGCATCACCATACCAGATAAATGGTCCTATCAGGAGTTTACAGAGATTGCAAAGAAGTTCAACGACCCCGGCAAAAAAATATGGGGCTGCATCTTCCCTTCTACCTGGTCTGACCTGTGCTATGCTGCAGCCGAAGTGTCCGGATGGACTATGGCCAAGAAGGATGCATCAGGCAAATTTGCACCAAACTTTGATGATAATACCTTTAAGACCAGTATGCAGTGGGTATATGACCTATCTATGAAGGATAAGGTTTCTCCCTCCTACGCCACCATCAAGGCTGAGTCCTTAAACCGCCGTGTTGCGCTGGCTACCGGCCAAACCGCAATGATTGTAGACGGACCATACACCCTGGTGTATTTCCAGGGTTATATGTTCAACGACCCAGGTGCAGGTTCATTAAGCTTTGAGCTTGGAGTAACCGATCTGCCTTACATTACCGAAGAGGGTGGTAATAATGCCTCTTTCCTTTCTCTTGTAGGCTCCTTCTGGTTCCCGAAGACCAGCGCCAATGTATATGAAGCTTACCGATTTGCACGTTTCATATGTAACGGCAACTTCGACAAGGGTGTTTACATGCCCGCCTATACCAAGGCAGATATGAAAGCGGCAACTGCGACGCTGACCGAATTCACCGACAAAAACAAGCAGGTTCACAAGGACGTTTATCCATACGAAACTGCACTTGCAGCCGTTACTACCCCAAACCAGTCCTACATCAGCTACTGGAAAAACGATCCGGCGCTGTATGCAAAGTATGTTCCTGCCCTGTATACTCTTTTTAACGAGCAGTACACCACTTATTTATCCGGCGAAGTGACTCTGGACCAGTTTATCAAGAACATGCAGACCCTGGGGGCAGCCGAGATTGCAAACGTAAACTGATTAAGCTAATACTGCACCATAACACTAAATTACCGGACAGTGGGTGGCCGCTCTTACTACAATGAAGGTTTCTAAATTAACCCTTCAGAAATAACGCGTTGAAGCGTTCGTGATTGTTTCTGCAGGGCGCATAAAGCCGATATATTAACGTAACCTTCATTGCAGTACTATGGCGGCTTCCCGCTTTCCTTAGCTTAAAGTACAGCAGCATAAAGAGGCACATTTTAAGTACCGGTGCAAATATAACTTCCCGTATAGGTTTCTGAAAGTGCGGTCCATTGCGGCCAGCACTTTCAGAAAAACGGGAAGTAGTATTTGCAGTACTCCTTAAGGGGGGAATTCTTTTTGTCCAATAATAAAAATGCGTCCATCGACAGGCAGTCTTTAGGGCGGAGCATCACTCAGAAGAATAACGGCTCGTACATGAAAACCATTAAGGCAAAAGAAAATATCTGGGGTTACCTTTTTATTCTGCCCAATCTGGTTGGTTTCTTTGTGTTCACCGTCTTCGGTGTAGGCTTTTCACTGTATATGAGTTTTACCAACTGGAATCTGATTAAGGGCTTTGAGAAGGCTGAGTTTGTAGGCCTGAGTAATTTTAAATCAATGATAGGCGATGTATATCTTGGCGCCTCCCTGTGGAATAATCTACTTTTGCTGCTGGTGATACCCGCCACAATAATCCTGGCGGCCATATTAGCCTCCATTATGAATCGCGGTATCTATGGGTGTGCGTTCTCGCGGTCATTGTTTTTTCTGCCCTATATCACCAATGTTGTGGCCATTGCCACCGTATGGCGGGCTCTGTTTCATCCCACCTCAGGCCCCATAAACATGCTGTTGTTATCCCTGGGCATTACTGCAGATTCAATTCCTGCATGGCTGTCCAGCACACAATGGGCGTTACCTGCAATTATGATTATCCTTATCTGGAAGGATATCGGCTACAACATCCTGATGTACAGCGCAGGCTTGCAGAATATTTCAAAAGACTATTACGAATCGGCTGATATTGATGGAGCCAATGCTGTGCAGAAATTTCTGCGCATAACCGTTCCACTGCTATCACCCATGACTTTCCTCCTGACTACTCTGGGCATTATTTCTAGCCTTCAGATGTGGACTATAGCGCAGATCATTACCTTCGGCGGTCCGGGAACCGCTACCTATACACTGGCACTTTATATCTACCGCAGTGCCTTTATAACCTATCGCACCGGATATGCATCGGCATTGTCCTGGCTGCTTTGTATTCTGACTCTGGTCATCACCCTCATTCAGTGGAGAGGCCAGAAAAAATGGACAAACTATTAAGAAAGGGGAATAATCAATGACTTCCAACGCAATAAGGCGCAATCAAGGGAATAAGGCCGTACGACAGCTTGGGAAGCTTGTTCTTACACTGCTCATATGGGCAGGAGGCTTCCTTATGATATTTCCCTTTCTGTGGATGATATCAGCATCATTCAAAGGCATAAATGATGTATTCGAGTTCCCCATCAGATGGATACCAAATCCTATCACCACAAGGGGCTATGAGCTCTTATTCAGTGGAAAGGTACCCTTTGCCGTTTTTTATAAAAATTCTGTCATTGTATCAATCCTGGGCTTAATCGGCACCTTTTTTTCCTGTACCCTGGCCGGCTACTCCTATGCGAAAATTGACTTTTTCGGACGCGACAAAATATTCCTTATCAAGCTATCTACCACCATGATCCCTTCCATGGTCACCATACTTCCCACCTTCATGATTTACACCAGGCTGGGACTTATCAACACACGCGCAGCCCTTTGGATTCCATGGTTTTTAGGCGGAGCCATGGGCGTGTTTATCATGCGTCAGTTTTTTGTATCACTGCCCAATGAGTTAATTGAGGCGGCCAGGATAGATGGGGCAGACCATCCGAGGATCTACTGGAGCATTGCACTGCCGTCATCGAGATCCGCGATAGCGACTTTGCTGTTCCTGTACTTCATTTCAATCTGGAATGATTATGAGCGGCCTCTGCTGTACCTGCGCAGCCGTGAGCTGTTTACTCTTCCATTTGCCGTAAAATATTTCGCTGACGACCAGTTTCAGAATTATCCCGCTATAATGGCAGCCAATGTATGCATGCTTATCCCCATAATCATCATGTTCTTTGTAAGCCAGAAAAGCTTTGTACAATCCATTGTTACAACGGGTATTAAAGGTTGAATGTATAATACCGGCCGAGGAGGATTTTATCGTTGGCTCTGTATTTAAAATCAAAAACCCATAACCGGAGGAATCAATATGCAAATTATAGAAAATCGAACTATATACCGCGACGGAGAGTATGTTGCCTTTCCCAACCTGGCCTTTCTTCCGGATGGACGCCTCATGTGCGCTTTCCGCCACGCGAAAGAGCGGCAGAAGGAATACGGACACGTTACCCATGTGGATCCCACGGCAAAGGATGTTTTTATCCTTTCGGAGGATAACGGAAAAACCTTCTCGCCCCAGCTTCATGTCATATTGGACGACGACATGAGCGAACAGGATCCTTGTGTAAATGTTTTAACCAATGGAAGAATCATCGTGACATATTTCCGCTGGGCTCTGGTACCCATAGGCCAGGGAGCTAAAACCTGGGGTCAGGAGCTTTTTAACCGTTTTGGCCGCAGCCTGCATGGAAAATATGACTGTTTTTCCGACGGTGTAAGCTACAGTATTTCCGATGACTGTGGAAAATCCTGGCGACATATGCCGTTAATTTCACCGGAAGGCTGGCTCAAGGGCTCTGCAGTTCGCGGAAACCTGCTGGAGCTTCCGGATGGTGCGCTATTGCTTCCATTTTATGGAACGAAAGACTACGGCGAGCTTTCCCGCACCGGCCTTATGCGCTCGGACGACCGGGGCGAAAGCTGGTATTATTACAGTGAAATGGCCTTTGACTCCATGAGAATGAAGCACTTTCTCGAGCCGGGACTTTACCGCACCGAAAGTGGCCGCATTATAGGAATGTACCGCACACAGACCGACTTTTTAAAAAAGGGTGTAGATTTCGAGGATACATACCTTAATCTGCATATGTCCGTCTCCATAGATAATGGGAAAACCTTCGGATCTGTGTTTGAAGCCGACACTCTATGGGGTTCCAGCCCTTTTCATGCGCTGCGCCTGAAAAGCGGCAGTGTGCTTGTAACCTACGGTTACCGCCGTGCCCCCTTCGGGGTACGCGCCCGCCTGTGCGACAGAGAATTGTCGAACATAAACGAGGTACCGGAGCTCATACTGCGTGACGACGCACCTAACGGAGATCTGGGCTATCCGCACTCAATCCAGCTTCCTGATGGTACTATAATGGTATCCTACTATATCTCAGGCAGCGACGGCATAAGAAAGATCGAAGCAACATTGCTTCTGGAATAAAGAAGGTAATAATATTAATCATTGCAGTGCTTACGAAAAGGAGAAGAAAAGAATGGACAAGGTACTTTTTAAAGGCATAATGCCTGCGCTTATAACTCCAATGGATGAGGATGGCCATATAAAAACAAAAATTGTGGCAAAACTGATGGGCTGGCTCATCAGCGAAGGATGTTCCGGCTTTTATTTGTGCGGCGCTACGGGCGAGGGCGTTGTGATGCAGCCGGAGGATCGCATGCAGCTTGCTGAAGCTGCTGTTGAGGCAGCCGGAGGCCGTGTAGATCTCATCGACCATATTGGTGCAGTAGATCTAAAGACAGCGGTAAAGCTTGCCAGACATGCAGGGGAAGTAGGAATGGATGCAATTTCCTCAGTCCCGCCGTTTTTCTATGGATATGGAGAAAAAGAAATAGCCCAGTATTACAAGGCTATTGCTGAAGCCTCAGGGCTACCGGTAATCATGTACGCTTCACCTCTCGCAGGGACGAAAATAACCTGGGAAATGGTGGATCGCCTGATGGATATAGACGGAATGGTCGGGGTCAAATGGACTAACTATGATTATTTTGAAATGCACCGTATAAAGCAACTGCGCGGCGGTAACATAAATGTAATAAACGGACCGGATGAAACCCTTCTGTGCGGACTTTCCATGGGCGCAGACGGCGGCATCGGCACAACCTATAATGTGATGCCCAAAGTATTTATGAATATTTACAGGTATTTTACATCAGGCGATATCAATGCAGCTCAGAAGGAGCAGTTTAAGGCGGATAAGCTCATTGCTCTCCTTTGCCGCTTCAACGTACTGTCGGCTATGAAGGAACTCCTTTTCATGATGGGTTACGACTGCGGCTATTGCACCTATCCCCTGAACCGCCTGACCATGGAGGAGCGTAAGGCCTTTCGCTCAGGCCTGGACTCTCTTCACTTTGAAGAGGAATATTTATAAGAAAGGGTGTATGTGATGAATCTTCCAGGGAAAGTAGTTATGGAACTGCCGCCCTCTGACGGCAATCCGCGTAACAGTGAGGGTGCGTTTATAAATCTGAAGGACGGACGCCTGATGTTTGTATACAGCCGCTTCGATGCTGACAGCAATGAGGATTATGCTCCATCCTGCATAGCGGCACGTACAAGCACTGATGGAGGCACGACCTGGGACGACCGGGATCAAGTATTGTTCAAGCGCGCGGACTTCGACACATCGAAGGAAAAATGCCAGAATATCATGAGCGTATCCCTCCTTCGTATGAAGGACGGCGCTCTGGGGCTTTTTTTCGGACTGCGCTACAGCTTTATGAACGCAAGACTTCATCTGTTTCGATCCTATGACGAGGGTGAAAGCTTTGACCGGGGCCTTTTGTGCATACCCGGCCCAGGTTATTATGTCACCAACAATGATCGGGTAATCCGTACAAGCTCAGGCCGTATCCTTATCCCCTGCAACTTTCATCGCATGAAGGGTGAAGACTTCAGTTCCGATTGCTACAAGGACTATTTCGACTATAGAGGCATCGGGTGTTTTACCGTCTCAAATGACGACGGTCATACCTGGCGGGAAGCGAAGGACTGCTGTTTCCCCACAACCACGGCGACAAACGCAGGCCTTCAGGAAACCGGTCTCGTGCAGCTGCAAAGCGGCATTCTTTGGGCTTTCTTCCGTACGGATCTTGGCTGCCAGTACACCTCTTTTTCCATGGACGACGGAGAAACCTGGACAACGCCGCAACCCAGCAGCTTCACCTCACCCTGCTCCCCCATGAGTGTAAAAAGAGCACCCGGCGGTGCTCTGCTTTCGGTTTGGAATCCCATACCCGCCTATCAGACCAGAGGACTGAATTCCTACAACTTTGCCCGCACTCCAATGGTAGCAGCGGTTAGCCATGACAACGGAAAAAGCTGGAGCCAGCCTTTGACCATAGAGGATGCACCCGGCGGCTACTGCTATACCGCTATTCATTTTGAACAGGAGCACGTGTTGCTAGCTTATTGTGCCGGCGGTCCGGAGGATGAAAGCTGCCTGGCACGCCTGCGGATGCGCCGGATCCCTTTTTCGCAGCTGGGTCTGTAGACAGTTAATAGTATATAATATCAGTTATCAGCATTATAATAAAATGAGGTTGCCATAAAAAGTATGACAACCTCATTTTCATTAGTACACTTCAGTTGGAATTCATCATTGGAATTAGTGGCACCTGTTCGAACACCATGTGGTGGTAGCCACCTTACTTTATATTAACATTATACACCCTTAAACCATTCCAAAAAGCTTTGCCGCATTATTGTAGAAAACATCCCCGCACTGTTCCCTGCTGAGGCCTGTTTTTTCAGCAGCTATTCTGAAAGCATTTATTTCCTCATACATAAAATAGGTAAGCTCCTCCGCCTCCCTGCCCTCCACTTCCCGCATGTGGCTGTCTGCGGAAACATCGCCATACAAGCCTTTAGGAATAATATTAATATACCTTCCCTTTTCACATATCCTTCGGGCACGCATTCTCAATACGGGAAGATCGCTGCCGAATAGTATCCTTTTAGTGCCGACAGCCTCAATCAATCTTTCGAAAACATAAGCATTGGAATTAGCGGTTATGTCAAATAGCATATTTCTTGTTCCGGAAAGCACTTCAAAAGCATTGCCTATATCTTCATCGCAGTATGCCCTCCCTACATGAGCTATAATTAGCTTCACTCCGGGGTATTTCTCTTCAATTTCCAGCATTTGAGCCAGGTTGACAGGATCCTTCAAACGTCCCGGTCTTGGAATGTGAAGCATTACAACCCAGCCTCTTCTGTCCAGCACTTCAATATGATGCAGAGGCAAAAAATCAAAGATCCGTATTTCATCATCGGGAATATAACGCGGAGAATAGCTGAGGTAGACCTTGCAGCCCAGGAAACCGCCCTCCTCTATCCCTCTTTCAAATTCTTCGGCGGTCATTTCCGGTTTTGCAACAAAAAGTGAAGGTAGCCCATATTTTTTTGAACATTCCGAAATATATCCATTTCCCCTTTTAATATCAATATCTTCAGAAACCTGGCCCATTAAAAGAGGTCGTACCGTTTTATCCGGAAACATAAGCCTGTACGTTTCCATAAGGTCATTTATGGAATTGTCCTTTGCAATCATAGATGGCCATTTAACGGTTCTTTCATTGACTATTCTGCCGGGAATGCTGAAATCATCCAGCCATACATGGGTATGGACATCTATAATATGCTCAGGCAAAAAATCCTTTATATATCTGTGGTAAAAATCCAAATCATATTGTTTCACTTCGAAAAGCTTTTGCATAACAATTCTCCTTTAAATTTAATTATCATATAAAGCATCAGGCAAATCCATACTTCCATCAACTTTGACAGGCATGCTCCTGTTCCCGTTATACCAATGCCAGCTCCTCCTGCAGCAAAGTCAATTCCCCTGGACACCGCAAAAACGGATAAGGAATAAAACAAGTGCTTTGGTATGCTCCACAAGCTGTTTGCAGTCGATAA
>Ga0366816_1146_pt1 | contig 9451 bp, 8 predicted proteins | sample TotcelN113001K15_FD_207019 | JGI IMG/M metagenome (GOLD analysis project Ga0366816, IMG submission 207019) | Enriched cells from coal bed in the Powder River Basin, Montana, United States - Total cells N11 rep3 HSBNCT.N11.300.1.K15 ... | reverse complement strand
CATCCTTTGTCAGGCGGTTCTTGTCACCCTGCCCAATCGAGATTCCGACTTTCCTTCCGCTGATTCCCGTAATTCCTGTCAGCATATTCGATGGTACGGTCACAGTTCCCGTACCGGTTTTAAAGGTCAACATACTTTTCCTGTCTGCCGTCGACAAACCAGAAATCGGAATGCCCAGCGTATAGGTCCCGACATCAGGAATAGGTGGGACTGTAATAACAGTTTCTTTTCCATCGGACAGGAGTCCGGCTTCCGCACTTAAATCCACGCTTGCAGTGCCACTGTTTTTATCCACGGTAACCGCCAGCCTTGCGTCCGAACCGCTGCCTGTGTTTACACCCGCATGGTAGATCGGTGCAGCAGGACTAGTACGTCCGCCGCCGGAGGAGGGTTCGCTACCGCCATCCCCACCATTAGCCTTAAAGACTGCAGAGATGGTGATATTACTATCCGGCATGATAAAGCTAGTGCCGCTGATAGGATGGTCGCTTCCGTCATTGTATTTCAGAGAGCCATGCTGCAGCATATATCCGGAAGGAGGTGCAACTTTGAGGCTTATCGTCTCACCAGGCATACCCGAATATGTACTCGGTGTAATGTAATTACAAGCTACTGCCGAGATAGTGACGGTTTTGGTTGCAACCTGCGTCAATGGGGATAAGGTGATGCCGCCTGTGTTTCCGATTGGGCAATAGTATGTCCTAAAGCTTGGTGCACCTCCAAATCCATTGCTGCCAGCCAGTGTCGGCATAGAACCGTCAAAATATATATTGGTTAACGCACTGCAGCCGTCAAATGCAGAGTGACCAATAAACGTGATGCTGTTTGGTATCGTTATGCTGGTCAGTCCGCTGCACCAAGCGAATGCGTAGTGTCCAATCGAGGTAACGTTGCTTGGGATCGTTACACTGGCTAGTTTTACACACGACTCGAACACCCCATAACCGATCGATGTAACACTGTCCGGGATCGTTACACTGGTTAACTTGCTGCAGCCAGAGAATGCAGAGTATCCAATCGATGTTACGATGCTTGGTATCGTAACGCTTGTAAGCGCACTGCAGGAAGCGAATGTGCGTTCACCGATCGATGTAACGCCGCTCGGGATCGTAACGCTGGTCAGTTGTATACACGACTCGAATACATTATTACCAATTGATGTGACGCTATCCGGAATCGTTACACTGGTCAGTGAGCTGCACTCTGAGAAAGCTCCACCTCCAATTGATGTGACGCTATCCGGAATCGTTACACTGGTCAGCGAGCTGCACTCAGAGAATGCTCCACTTCCAATTGACGTAACACCATCTGGTATTGTAACGCTGGTCAGTGCATTGCAGGAAGCGAATGTGCGGTCACCGATTGATGTAACACCGCCCGGAATCGTTACACTTTTTATTGAGCAATAAAGAAATGCGCCATCTGAAATTGCCGTGACTGTAAGCCCGCCTAAAGTTGACGGGATATCAACCGCGTCTTCTGTCCCAGCGTAAAAATAAATGGTACAGGTCCCGTCACCATTATCATGATAATAATAATTTGCATCCGCTTGAACGGTCGAGACCCCTGCGCTCATACTTACAGCCAGCATTAAAACCAGCAAAAGGATCAATGTGCGCGGTACGCGCCTGGACAACACTATTTTTAAACTGAATACAGACATATTTACCCCCATAGCATAGATTAATTTGTTTACAAAGATCACCCTCTGAGTGAGAATAAAATCGTATCGACGCTGAGCCGTATCGGGAAATACTTAGGATTTTCATTCCCGTTATCCCAATAGACTGATTTATCGTCGAATTTTACGGAATAAAAATTCGAAAGATCCTTTAACCTGTAATAGGGAATGGTTTCAACCAACTTCTGCATGTTGTACATTATATTGCTTCCATCTTCAAAATCTATCAGAAGCTTGTGATCATCACTCGCATGGACGTTTATAATTTTGCTCAAATTCCTTCATCCCCCCTACTCCGGCTGAACCCGTCATCGTTTATCTTATAAAAGTTTAAGGGTTTTGCGTATCCCCCATTCGGGGGATTTTTTTCGGCAAAATCCGAGTACTTTCCAAGTAATTGGCACAGATGATTATTTTTGCTATAATCAAGTTAGATAACACGTACTGGAGGGCATATTTTGAGGAATGCAAAATTATTAGTCAGAACACGGGTCAATACCGCCTTGTCTGCTGTCTATGACTATCCGCTAACGATATTGGAAGCCCCAATGGGCTATGGAAAAACCACCGCAGCAAAAAAGTTCTTCGAAATGGAGAAGCTTAAACCGTTCTGGTTCACCTTCCCTGATTTGGAGTATGCCGAAACAGCTTTTTGGAACAATTTTACAGATGAAATCAGCAGGATGGATCCGCAGGCAGGACTAGCTCTAAGTTCTCTCGGAATTCCAGACGATGCCCCGCAGATGGAGAAAGTTTTATCAACACTTGCCGGCGTTACCTTCGGAACCGCCTTCTTCATGGTGCTGGATGATTACCACCTCGTCCGCGATTTGCGGCTAAATAAATTGTTTCTACGTCTTGCACAGGAGGAGTTGGACGGACTGCATGTCCTGATTATTACAAGAGACACGTCAGATATTGATTTTGTCGAGTTGCTTTCCAGGGGCTTATGCTTTATCATATCCAGTCAGCAATTGAAGTTCACCGAGCTTGAGATCAGGGATTACTGCCGGTTAATGCACAATGACATCAGTGATGCCGACTTAAAAAAATTAGGCGAATATACCGATGGATGGATATCCTTTATTTATATTATTTTACTCGGCCTTAAAAACGGCATTCCCGTCGGGATAAATTCAACCATCGAAGAAATCGTTGAAAAGGGACTGTTTATCCCTTACGACAGAGAGACCCGGGATTTTCTACTGAAGCTCTCGGTAATGGCGGACTTTACTGCACATCAGGCTGCGTTTGTAACAGGAAACGAAAACGCCGGGCCGATGTTGAAAAAGCTGAACAGAGAAAATGCATTTGTATTTTATAATGAAAAAACAAGATCATACAAAATCCATAGCGTTCTCCTTGACTACCTGAGGTTGAAACAGGATTTTTCCATCGAAGAATTCAACAAACTGTACGGACGCCTTGCCGAATGGCATCTTGAAAAGCAGGAATTCCTGAAAGCATATGGATATTGGAACCGGTCCGGCCAGACCGAACGCATCCTGTCACACCTGAATGACCCTAAAAATATGAGAAATGCGCTGATCAAGTTTACCGGCGCCGAGAAAATGTTTGACAGCACGCCTCAAGAGATGCTGTTTCAATACCCGCTTGCCTACCTGCTGTATTTGTTCCATTCCATTCTTACGGGCAAACAGAATTCAGTTTTGGGATGGAAGGAACGGCTCGTTGAGCTGCAGCGGTATTACAAAGATCTGGACGGAATTGATGAAAATTATCGAAACCGGGTTTTGGCCGAGACAATGATCGTCCTTAAATTCACTTACTTTAATCACTTGCCTGAAATGATCGCCTCGGACAAGGAAATCGTCAGGCTCTTAGAAGGACAGAATTCCTATATTCTGCTTCGGGAGTATACGTTTACCCTTGCTTCACCGGAATATCTATACGTTCTTTTCAGAGATGCCGGCACTTTAAGGAAACTGTCCGATATGCTCGCCGAATATAATGAATACATCAAATATTCCAATGGGTGCGGGAAAGGCGGCGATTCTTTGGCTCTGGCGGAGTATGCGTTGGAAACGGGCGATTTTGAAAATGTGGAGCAGAACAGCCTGCAGGCAATCGCAAAGGCAGAAACCATGTCTCAAGACAGTATCATTATCTGTGCAAGATTTTGCATGATACGGCTTCGTTTCATTCAGGGAAGGCCTGCAGAGGCGCTGGAGATGCTGGAGCAGCTGCGGCAGGATACGGAAAGAATAAACAGGCCGATCTACAATACGGCGGCTGACCTTTGCACTGGCCATATCTACGCGAGTATCTGCCAGCCCGAACGGATTCCGTCATGGCTCCAACTCGGCGATATGGAGGCTGCCGGCTTCCATTACCAGGGAATGACATATAATTACCTTGTATACGGCAAAGCGGTAATGGCGTCAAAGAAATACGAGAAGCTTGAAGCTTTGACCGGACAGTTAAAGAAGTGTTTCTCAATTTACAGCAATCAGTTAGGTATGATCCATAACCAAATTTTTGAAGCAGCAGCAAAATGCAATTTATACGGGACAATTGAAGGCGCCACTGTTTTGAAGATCGCGCTCAACGAAGCCCGTGCTGACAATCTGATCATGCCTTTCGTTGAAAACTCGCCTCATATTATGGGAATGCTGCAATTGATTGTCCAAAGCAATCCTGATGACGAGTATATGAACCGCATCCTAACGCTTTGCCGTAAGTATGAGCGAACAATCCAGGGACTGTCGTACCGCCCGGCCAACCTGTCGCCGCGCGAAATACGTATCCTTACACTGGCGTCAGAGGGACTAAGCAGAAAGGAAGTCGCGGAGCGGTTGTGTATTTCTGAAGAAACAGCAAAAACACATTTCAAAAATATCTATCAGAAGCTTGACGTAGGCAGCAAAGTCCTAGCAATAAAAATAGCGCAGGATCGAGGATATTTGGAGCACCCTAATAAGGTTGTGGATTAGTGTAGCGAGCTCAACGCGACAGAACAAAAAAAGCCAAGCTGTAATAACACCTTGGCTCTTGTAATTAAAGTTATATATTTCACCATTAGATAATATAATCCCAGCTCTTACCGAGAGTAAGTGGTATAAATAGTGAAAAAGTTCTTTTCCCATCTCAAGGATAACAATAAGTCATTTAAACATTCGCATCTGTTGCAAAGGCCTCTGAACCCATTGGTGAAATTGTGACATAAAGGCGCAAGACCTCTTCACCGGTGTTTATTACCTGTAAGCTTTCCTTCCCATCAATCTGCATTAACTCCCCCACCTGCAACGAGGTTTCATTGCCATCCGTGACAACCTTGGCATTACCCGCCATGACCTGCAGGAAAAGGGTTGATTCTAGATGCGTATGTCCCGGTAGTATTTCCCCTTTTGCAATGTTAAGAACAAAGGCAATTACATTATCGCTTTTGAAGAGCATCCGCTTGGCAATTTTTCCCTGTGGCTCTTGAAAATAATCATTGAAAATGAACTTGTTCATAGATAAATCCTCCTTGAATATCAACTTTAACTCTAATATACCCAATTCGGGTATATTACAACTAATTTCTTTTCTACAAAATACTCAAATATTTTATAGGGAATTGGAATTTAGCAGCTTCGTTTTGTTCTTAATGCCGCTTGAACCTGGCGAGGCCTTGGCGGCATTCATTATTTTAAGGGAGGCCTACTTATGAACCCTTACAACCAACATGGAATCATCAGTCTAATATTAGTTGTCATCGCTTTTATCCTCGGTATTATTTTCACGACTATACATAATCTCTGGCTGGGATTAACTTTAATTGCTATTCTTATTTTTTTCTTCCTCCTCGTTCCCAAATATGTCTGTAGCAAGTGCCCAATGCGTGGGCAATGCGGCCATGTAGTGATGGGAAAAATATCAATTTTGCTTTCATCATATTGCCCTGATAAATTTAGTCTAAAGGATCTGTTGATATTGCTCGCTACTGCGATTCCCTTGGTAGTAGTGCCTCAATTCTTCCTTATCAGCAAACCAGTATTCATAATCATCTTTTGGATGTTGCTGATTATTTCAATAGTCGATATCTTGTTGTTTGTCTGTCCGAATTGCAGCAACATAAAGTGCCCACTAAAAAAGTGCCCACTAAATAAGAATTATAAAAGAGGTGCCTTATGAACAGAATGGAAACAAAAAAGATGGAACGTGCTACGCGCATACGCAACGCAGCAACAACATGTTTTCAAGCCAATGGCTTCAAAAATACAACTATGGCAATGATTGCAGACGCGGCCGATATAAGTGTGGGTTCTCTATATAATTACTATAAAAACAAGGATGATCTTTTACTTCAACTAATTATAGTATCGCAAGCGGAATACAACAATGATATTGAAGTAATTCTCTCTCAAAAAAGTACAATTGAAAAACGTTGGCTAGGAATTACCGACATTTATATTAATAGCTTTACTCGATATGGGAAACGTGTCTGGAGAGAATTCTTTTCAACTGTCCTTTCCGAAAAACCCGAACTAATGCAGCATATAGCCATTATTGATCAGTCGTTCATTACAGGCATGGTAGTACTACTGGATCAGAGTGAGCGACAAAACTCTAAAATGACAGCGGAACTGTTGTATAGGCTTTGGTTGCAAAATCTATTGCAGTGGCTATTAAGCGAAGATATAGAATGTGAGAATATCCAGAAAAAGTTTATAATCGATCTAAAAACCCTTGATATCATTTGATAAAAGAATGATGAAATATTCTATCATGGACAAGCTTCGTAAGCTGGCACCTGAATTAACACCCATATTCGAGATGCTTTATGATGGAAAATCTCAGTATGCAATAGCCGAGCTAATTGGCAAGCCACAAACGACTGTCAACTATATGATCAAACGTATGCATATGATACTCCAGCAGCAAGTAAATCGAGAAGACCTATCAAGATAAAGAACGAGGCGGTAGTTCCATAATAGGACTACCGCCTTGAATTATCTACAACAGTTCTCTAGTTTCAACCTATCTAAAAAACAGTAGTTCCCTTAATTCGCAGGGCAAAAATCAGTTCTCTAGCCCCAACCCAACAGTGCTTTTTAGGTCATAGCTACTTTATAAAGATAAAAAGATCAGCAATCTGTGATTATTACTAGAATCTTTGATTTGAGCCACTTCCGAGACTATTTAATTCTCTTTCCTTGTTATCAACGCAACACACTCCACGTGGCTTGAGAGGACAATATTGATGTCATTGGCTTATTCCGAATCATGTGTCCACGGGAACATATCAATAAAATGCTTACCAATTATATCCGCGTTGGCTAGGAGTCTTGCAAAACCATTTGAGTTGTGATTTCTAAGATTTCTTTACTTATATCATATAATGTTATTCACCTATAATCTCTACAGTAATTATGTTTTCATCGTTAGTTAGGTGATGATTTAGATTACTTAATAATGTATCTTGTAATGAAGCTTTTCTTAACCCCATTTGCTAAAGCTTTTGCCATTGCTTTTAATGCATTATTTGCACCTGCTGCTCCATACATTACCCCTAAGCAAACTAATTTCCTTTTGTACTTATCGGCAAAAGTGCTTAATTTATTTCTCATTCTTTTCGCAGGGACCTATAAGCAGACACCACAGAAAGTATCTTCTGTTTCCTTAAAAAAGAAAAAGATGGGGGTCAATTCCATCTTCTAATAAGCTCCAGCAGCAGCAAAACCATTTTCGTAATAAACAATTGCTGTCATTATTAATATGACTAGGTAACATAAACTTACTATAACCTTGCTTCTAAGCATTTGATACCTCCACAATAGGGTAGTTAGTTCGGTATAATATATATTCGAATCAACCTTAAAAAAAAATGGGGCATAATGAAATTAATTTTATATTTTTCTTAGCCTTCCTCATAACCGCATTGTGTCATCTTTAAGTACACCTGCTCATAGCACCATCTATAAAAATAGCGGTATTAAAAAGGTTAACAATATGTAAAGCATTGCTGCCATTGCTACAAACAAAACTAACGGGATTTTTCTGCCCGCAAAACGATTAGTTAATGCCCCTTTCTTTGGACATACAACAATGCAGTTTTGGCAGTTAAAACATTCAGCCGATATTACCTTCTTCATTTTATGCACCTCTAGATTTGAGGGACATTTCTTTGTACATAACGTGCAATTGATGCACTTATCTTCGCATCGGACGATACCACTGGGGCTAAACCGACCTGCAACTCCGGCGACAGCACCCTGTATGCAGATATATTTGCAGAAGAAATAATCAATAAAGAATGAGCCAATAATTGTTACAAATATCAACATAATACTGATCCAGGCTAATCCAGGCAATATTATGCTATATTGCTCAAACACATCATCAACACTGACTTGTAGCAGAAACTTGCCGCTTGCAATGGATAATGCTACAAAACCTGTAAGTATGATGTATTTCACTGCTCTAAGATATTTATCGAGTGTTGCAGGAACTGTGACCCTTTTTTTTAAAAGCTTGAATCCTATATATCCAACACCCCTTTGCAGCGCCCCCACCATGCACAAAAAACCACAAAAGCTTCTTTTGAAGATAATGGCAAACAAAATAAATATTATTGGAGCTGCTATAATGCTATGTTGAACTGCATTTTCGAAAGTCGCCTCAATAAGGGAACTAAAAACAACCGGGAATATTATTAGAAAAAAAGGAATGGCCGTTATTGCTAATTTCTTAGTATTAATATTCATTACATGACCTCCGTATATTTGGTTTGTTTTACATCTACCGAATTAAAATCTTCACAAAAATACCTCCTGATTATTTATGTGATAATAATATCAAATAACATTAAACAAACAGGAGGTATAAAATTAAACAAATCCTAAACTCTTTCTTTTTCAATTTAATTAATAATTATAATTTGCTACTCTAACAAGCATTTCGAGCTTTTACTGCTATCTTCCTTATTTTTTCCAAGAGGATACTTATCGAAGCCTCTATCTTCCATTGAATAACCTGATAACCATATGATTTTATCTTATCTATTCAACCGGTATCCCGCACCCCATACTGTCTCTAAGATTTTTGGGGTTTTACTGTCATCCTCAATTTTTTCACGAATACGATTAATATGCACCATAACCGTCGCGCTATCCCCAACATAATCATATCCCCATACTTTTTCAAACAATTGTTCCTTTGAGAAAACAATATTAGGGTTTTCAGCCATAAATTTTAATAATTCAAATTCACGGTTAGGAAAACGAATTTCTTGCTCACCCTTATAGACCTTCCATCCATGCAGAAGAACTCGAATATTACCTATTTGTATCTCATCGCCCTTCTCATCCAACTCTATCTGATTGGCTTCTGTTAATCGACTATACTGTCTTATATTTGCATTTACTCTTGCTACAAGCTCAGCGGGATCAAAAGGTTTAGCAATATAGTCATCTGCACCAAGTCCCAGACCACGAATTTTATCAACAGATTCCGTCCTTGCCGTTACCATGAGAATTGGAATATTAAGTTCACCTCTTATCTCTTTGCATATCTCATAACCATTCTTCCCGGGAAGCATAAGATCCAGTAGTATTAAGTCAAAATTTTCCACATGTAGAAGTGGAAGTACTTTATCTCCATCACTTACAATGAATGTTTCAAACCCACTAGCTTCCAGATAAGCCTGTTCTATCATACTGATATCATCATCGTCTTCGACAATTAGAATTCTATATTTTGCATTCATCTAAATCACCTCATTCATCCAAAATTGGTAGTCTTATTCGAATAGTAAGGCCGCTGCTG
>Ga0366816_1145_pt1 | contig 9511 bp, 5 predicted proteins | sample TotcelN113001K15_FD_207019 | JGI IMG/M metagenome (GOLD analysis project Ga0366816, IMG submission 207019) | Enriched cells from coal bed in the Powder River Basin, Montana, United States - Total cells N11 rep3 HSBNCT.N11.300.1.K15 ... | reverse complement strand
CTCAAGGCGGAAATCATCTCGGAGGCCATGCAAAAAAGTGGTGAAGCCATCTTGCCGACGCGAGATGGCACAGTGGGCCGTACAAAACAAGGCGGCCAGCATTCGGCTGGCCTGCGCAGCATTCAGTATCAGCCAGACCTGTTACCGCTATCAGGCAAAGCTGTCCTCGGAAAACAGTGAGATCGCTGACTGGCTGGTCCGGTTGACCAACAACCAGCGCAACTGGGGCTTTGGTCTGTGTTTCCTCTATCTGCGCAACGTAAAAGGGTTCAGATGGAATCACAAGCGGGTGTACCGCCTCTACCGGGAGCTGGAATTGAATTTACGCATCAAACCCAAAAAGCGGTTGATCAGGGAAAAGCCTGAAACGCTTTCAGTGCCACCCGCAATCAACGAAGTCTGGTCGATGGACTTCATGCACGACCAGTTGTCGGATGGCCGCAGCATTCGCCTCTTCAATGTGATTGACGATTTCAACCGCGAGGGGCTGGACATTGAGGTGGACTTTTCGCTTCCATCTGAGCGCGTGATAAGGTCGCTTGAGCGGATCATCGAGTGGCGTGGCAAGCCCAGGCGGATTCGGTGTGACAACGGCCCCGAATACGTGAGTGCTGCGTTGACGGCCTGGACGCAACGATGCGGGATTCATCTTGAATTCATCCAGCCTGGCAAGCCGCAGCAGAACGCTTATATTGAGCGGTATAACCGGACGGTGCGGTACGATTGGCTGGCGCACTACCTGTTTGATACGATAGATGAGGTGCAGGATTTCGCAACGAGCTGGCTGTGGACCTATAATCACGAGCGCCCCAACATGGCCATCGGAGGCATTACGCCAAAACAGAAATTGGCCTTGGCCGCATAGCTTCTACCCTCAGGCCGCTTTAAATATGGGGGGATTACCCTTCATCAGGAATTGCGCAAGAAGGGCATGACGCTGATGCTGCTGTGGGAGGAATATCGGGCTGATTACGCCCACCTCCAAACCTATAGCTATTCGCAGTTCTGCGACAACTATCGGCGCTTCGCCAAGAAACTCAAGCGTTCGATGCGCCAGATCCACCGTGCTGGTGAGAAGCTGTTCATCGATTATGCGGGCCCTACTATTGGCTTGACCGATGGCAGCCGCGCGCACATCTTCGTTGCAGCGATGGGTGCATCGAGTTATACCTTCGCTTGCGCCACGCCCAGCGAAACGATGGCGGACTGGCTTGATTCGACGGCACGAGCCCTGAGTTATATCAGTGGCGTACCCGCCCTGATTGTTCCTGATAATCCCAAGGCCATGATCGCCGATGCGAATCGGTACGAGCCACGCGCCAATGACACCGTGCTCGACTTTGCCAGGCACTACGGCACATCCATCCTGCCAGCCCGTCCACGTCATCCACAGGACAAAGCCAAGGCCGAGTCAGCAGTGCAAATTGTAGAGCGCTGGATCATGGCGCGTCTGCGGCATCAGCAATTTGCCAGTGTGCATGAAGTCAACAAAGCGATCACGCCGCTACTGAAACTACTCAATGAGAAACCGTTTCAGAAACTGCCCGGTAGTCGCGCCAGTGCATTTGCCGAACTCGATGTCCCGGCCTTGCTGCCCTTGCCGGTGCAGCGCTATGAAATGGCGCGCTTCAAAACGGTCAAGACCCACATCGACTATCACGTCGAAGTCGAACGACATCGCTACAGCGTCCCGCACGCTTTGGTCGGTCAGGTACTGGAAGCGCGCATCACGACTTCGATGGTCGAGATTCTGCATCGTGGGCAACGCGTAGCCAGCCATGCGCGCAGCAGCCGACAAGGCGGTTTCACGACCATTTCCGATCATATGCCGGCCGCGCATCGTGCGCACATGGAATGGACACCACAGAGACTGATCCACTGGGGCCAGAGCATCGGCCCGGCCACCGCCGTAGCGGTGACGCGGCTGATGGAAGAGAACAAACATCCCGAGCACGGGTACCGCGCTTGTCTGGGTTTGCTATCGCTGGCCAAGCGTTATGGCAAACCACGGCTTGAAGCGGGTTGCACCCTGGCTTTGCAGATCGGCGCCTGCAAGTACCGCCATGTGCGCGACATCCTTGCCAACAACCGCGACCAAAGCACGCCCACGACAGCAAGCGACTGGATCAGCCCCCACCATGCCCACGTGCGTGGCCCGGACTACTATCAATAAGGATTCTGAAATGATGATGCATACCACCTTGTCGCAATTGCGCACCTTAAAACTTGATGGTCTGGCCACGGGGTTGGAAGAGCAATTGACCCAGCCTGCCATGGCGACCCTGAGCTTCGAGGAGCGCATCGCGCTCCTGATCGACCGGGAAGTCCATTGCCGCAATGATCGCAAACTGCTGCGCTTGCTGAAGAATGCGCACTTGAAATATGGCCAGGCGGCCATTGAAGATATTGATAGCCGACCAAGTCGTGGAATCGACCGACGCGAGGTGATGAGCCTGGCACTGGGAGACTGGGTCAGCGCCGGACACAGTGTTCTGATAACCGGCCCGACGGGTGCTGGTAAATCCTGGCTCGCTTGCGCTCTGGCGCAATACGCCTGTCGGCGCGGTTACTCTGCGCTCTATCAGCGTGTGCCGCGCCTACAGGAAGATCTGCGCATCCGGCACGGCAGTGGCGCCTTCGGCAAATGGCTGATTGGTCTTGCCAAGACCGACGTGCTGATTCTGGACGACTGGGGAATGGGCGCGATCGATAGTATGACCCGTTCAGACTTGCTGGAGATCATTGATGACCGGGCCGCCCACAAGGCGACAATCATAACCAGTCAATTGCCGATCCAGAACTGGCATGCCTGGATTGGCGACGCCACCATTGCTGACGCCATCCTCGACCGCATCATGCAGCGCCATCACCGGTTCAATCTGACCGGCGATTCGCTGCGACAGACAAAATCAAAAGCAGGAAAGATAGAAAAAGAGAAGGACGACCTTTATGACACAAAACCAAAAGTGCAAGCATGATTGCCGTTTCGGCAATCATGAAACCCCTTGCGAAAATGCGACTCCGGCTCGAACGACTTTCCCACCGCGCCGCACGCTCTTGCTCTTTAGAGGGAGCGGCGAGCGGCGCCGTGGATAAGTCTGCGCAACCACAAAACTTACCATCAAAGAAACAAAAAGGAGGAATTTATAGACCCATCGTGACCGAGGGTATTACAATTTGAGCGCGTAACACCACTTCATGCGCAACGGTCACGATCACCGGAATCAGCGGTCACGTTCACCAGAATACGCAGCGACCGTTGCCTAGGATGATTCGGGTCGATCACGGCCCCGAATTCACCAGCCTTGCCCTGGATGCATGGGCACATGCCAGAGGAGTCAAGCTGGCGTTTACCCAGCCTGGCAAACCAACGCAGAACGCGTTTATCGAAAGCTTCAACGGGCGATTTCGAGATGAATGCTTAAATGACCAGTGGTTCTCGACCCTGTATGAAGCACGATTTCTGATCGAGGCATGGCGACAGGATTACAATTCAAACCGGCCGCATAGTTCACTTGGTTACATCACACCAGTTGAATTCGCGGCTCAACATCAATTTACAATCTCGGACTCTACAGCTCCGTGTTGCTAAATCCAGGGAGCAGGTCACTGCCTTGATATTAATCAAACTAAGGATTTCCCTTATGAAACATATTCTTATACGCAATATTTACAGATATCCACAGGATTCTTCACAGAAAATGTGAGTAAATAATGTTATAAATTAGATAATTACAAATTTAATAACAATATTTGTTCACCTTCTTCTTTATGAAAATTTTTCGGCTTGAGTAAGGGGCTTATTATTACCTGCCGCATACATTCCGTTTATAAGTATTGAATGCCGCCTGTGCGAGTGATGAGCCTTGGCTGCTCAACTTGCGAGCAAGGCATGATTGGTACCTCTCTTAGCAGTTCCAGAATAGTATTAGCGCCTACATGGCCGGCATAAGTGCAGCGGTAATCCTCGAAAAAAGCTGCCATAACGGCGGGGTGCAGTTCAATTTTCAACGGCAGCGCGCCTCTGTTTTCGCGCATATAGTCGTGGATAGACTGCAGCACCATTTCCACCGACCCGAGCGCAATCTTCCCCATTCCCGGCAGTCTATTGCTCATACGCAGTCCTAAATTAAGTATTTACAATCAAAAACCATCCTAGTAATGGCACAAAGAAGGTATCTGAGATTTATCAGTAAAACCTTGTAAGTCGTTGTTTTTATTTGTGATGAGCCTGTTTAAATAAATTTTCCCGTCAGTGGAAAGAAAGAAGCACGCGCTGTGCTTTAGCATCATCGAATCATTCGGATAGTTTTCTTCGATTGATTGCGATATATAAGTAGACGCTTATCTGATTGGTGTTAGCCTCTTAGCCTCTGATGAGGAGGTATAGGAATGGCTGACTGGAAGCAGCGCGCCTTTTGGGTTCGCGTATTGATCATTTTCCTGCCTATCGCCGCGTTGATCAGTGCCGGCGCCTATTTGCTCTGCCGTGCGGAAGAAACGCGACTGCATGAAGAATTGGCTGCCGAAATGCGTGACTCGCTCCTGATTGGCAGGGCCGCCATCGACAATACGCTCCAAACTTCCGTGAAAGACCTGAACTATCTATCCCAACAGCCGATATTAAAAAGCGCCATTGCCGCGCCCATTGCCGACAATCTGGCTTCTTTGTCGCAATACTGGGTGATCTTTTCCAATGCCCGTCAGATTTACGACCGCATCCGATGGATCGATGAGGCCGGCATGGAGCGCGTCCAGGTCGACTATGCTGGGTCTCAAGCCTCTATCGCCCCGCCCGAAGCGTTGCAAAACCGAAGCAACCGCTATTTTTTTCTCGACGCCATCGGGCTGAACCGCAATGAGGTCTACATTTCTCCGCTCGACCTGTACATTGAAGGCGAAGCGATCCAGGATCCCTTTGCCCCGACTATTCGCTTTGGCACGCCGTTATTCGACAGCAGCGGCGTCAAGAGCGGCATTCTGGTGCTGAACTATCAGGCAAACGATCTTCTGAACCGCCTTCAAGACCGGGCCAAGATGCGCGGCGTGTCGGCTTGGCTTGTGAACCAGGACGGTTATTGGCTCAGGGGGCCGGATCCCAAAGAGGATTTTGGCTTCATGTTTAGCAGGAATGATTTGACCTTAGCCGCACGCCACCCTGGGGCTTGGGAAAAGATTTCAAGCCAAGAAGAAGGACAATTTGAAACCTCAGATGGCCTGTGGAGCTTCAATACGGTCCATCCACTAAGGCAAGAGCAAAGAAGCAGTACCGGAAGTTCAGAGATTTTCGGGCCGAGCCAGGCGCAGGTGAGCGGACGCAATTATTACTGGAAGACGGTATCGCTATTGCCGACGTCGGAATATAACGCCGGCCTAACCACATACCGTAGCCGCATAGCTGGCAGTGCGCTGTTGCTGATGATTCTGTTTTTTGCCGGAGCATGGGTACTGGTGCGGCTTCAATATGCTGAAAGACGGGCACGCCTGGGGCTGGAAAAAGCAGTTGATGAGCGAACGCAGGAACTGCGCATATCGAACGACAAGCTGTCGCTTGAGCAAATACGCCAGCGCCGCTTGATCGAGACGCTGCCCGAACTCATCTGGCTGAAAGACCCGGCTGGCGTTTACATACTTTGCAACCGTCAGTTTGAGCGTTTCTTTGGCGCCAAGGAAAAGGATATTGTCGGCAAGACCGACTATGACTTTGTGGGCAAGGAACTGGCTGACTTTTTCGGGAAAAACGACATAACAGCCGTTGAAGCGGATTGCACCCTTGTTAATGAGGAGTGGATCACTTATGCCGAGGATGGCCGTCGCGCGCTGCTGGAGACGACCAAAGTTCCGGTTAAAGCTGCTAGCGGAGAGTTGATTGGCGTACTGGGCATCGCCCACGACATCACCGCGCGCAGGGCCGCCGAGGAGTGCGAGCGCCAGTTGAAAAATATGTACCGGACGCTATCCCAGACGAACGAAGCGATTCTGCACCAATTGGATGAGACGGCTCTTTTTCGCAAGATATGTCAGATTGCCGTGGATCATGGCAAGATGCTTCTCGCTTGGATAGGAATCGCTGATAAGAGCAGCCAGCGCATCATTGCAGCGGCTGTTTGTGGAAATGCCTTTGACTATGCAGAAAACCTGGTGGCTTCAATCGATCCGGACCTGCCAGAAGGCAAAGGGCCGCTAGGAATTGCATACCGTGAAAATCGTCCGGTTATCATTGATGATTATGAAACGGATGAGCGGATGGCCCCTTGGCGTGAAGGTGCTCGCCGATATGGCATTCAATCGTCTGCGACTTTTCCGATCTTACGCAGCGGCAAGCCCTACGCCGTATTCATTGTTCATTACGACCGCAAGCAGGCATTTGATGACCAGAGCGTCTCACTTTTGAAGCGCATGGCGAGAAACATCGGCTTTGCGCTTGACAACATCGACCGGGAGTGGCGCCGCCGTCAGGCCGAAGAGGCTTTGAAAGCCAGTGAGTCGCGTTTAAAGCAGTTTTATGACGCGGGGCTGATCGGCGTCATTTTCTGGGATATGGACGGCTGCATTAAGGACGCCAATGAAAAGTTCCTGGAGATGGTCGGGTACGATCGCGAGGAACTGGAGGCCGGCATGTTGCGGTGGGTAGAGATGATCTCGCCCGAATCCTTGCCGACCAGCGAGCGCGCCATTGCAGAAATTAAGAGCAGCCGTGCCAACCGCCAGCCCTACGAAAAGGTTTATCTATGCAAGAATGGCCAGCCCATTGCGGTTGAAATCGCGTCGGCGATGCTGGACGATGAAAATGGTGTCGCGTTTGTCTTGGACATCACCGAACGCAAGAAGGCTGAAGAGGGCATGCGCCTGGCCGAAATGGTCTACAAGGATTCCAGCGAGGCGATGATAGTAACTGACGAGAACAACAAGATGATCTCGGTCAACCCGGCATTCGAGCGGATCACTGGTTATAAAAAAGAAGAGGTTATCGGCAAAGAGACTAATATTTTGAAATCGGGTCGACAAGGCGCGGAATTTTACCAAGACATGTGGCAGTCCATTCTTGACACCGGCCGCTGGAAGGGCGAAGTCTGGAACAGAACGAAAGCGGGCGAAGAGTACGCCGCCTCCTTAACAATCAACACCATTTATGGGTCGGATAGAACGGTACATCGCCGGGTTGCCTTTCTGTCGGACATTACGATCAAGAAGGGGGCAGAAGAAAAGGTCTGGTATCAGGCGAACTTCGACATTTTGACAGGTCTCCCGAACCGCAACTTATTCCGAGAGCATCTAAGGCAGGCCATCCGTCATGCGAACCGGACTAAATTGCCCATGGCACTGCTGTTCATTGATCTGGATGGCTTCAAGCACGTCAATGACACCTTGGGCCACGACATGGGCGATCTGCTCCTGAAGGAGGTAGCTGAACGTCTGAAAGGTTGCGTACGCGATATTGATACGGTCGCCCGCCTGGGGGGCGATGAATTTACCGTGGTTCTGTCCGAATTGCGCGATCCAGGCCGGGTTGATCGTATCGCACGGCACATACTGCAAAGACTGTCTGCGCCTATAAAACTGAATGCCGAGTTAGTCCATATTTCCGGCTCGGTCGGCATTACCCTCTATCCGCAGGATACGGCCGAACTGGAGGGTATGTTAAAGAACGCAGACCAGGCCATGTATGCCGCCAAGCAGGAAGGAAAGAACCGCTACCACTTCTTTACGCCCGAAATGCAGCAGGCGGCCATGGCAAGGATGCATCTAATCAATGACTTACGAGGCGCGCTCGATGAAGGGCAGATCGAGGTCGTCTACCAGCCCATTGTCGAAATGGCAACAGGGTGCATTGCCAAAGCGGAAGCGTTGATGCGCTGGCAGCATCCGACAAAAGGGCTGATCAATCCGACTGACTTCATTTCAACGGCCGAAGAGACCGGCTTGATCGGTCCCTTGGGAAACTGGATGGTGGAAGAAGCCGTGCGCCAGGCTGCAAAATGGCGCGAGCAATTTCATCCAGAGTTCCAGATCAGCGTGAATGTCTCGCCCGTACAGTTTAGGAATGGCAATCTCAGTTTTGGGGTTTGGATAGACCACTTAAAGCGTATGGGTTTGCCTGGCAATGCGATCGTCATTGAGATTACCGAAGGCTTGTTGCTCGAAGCGAGTGAACAGGTCAAGGGCTTGCTGTTAGACCTTCGGGATGCCGGCATAGAAGTGGCGCTGGACGACTTCGGCACGGGCTATTCGGCCTTGTCGTACTTAAAGAAGTTCGACATCGACTACCTGAAAATCGATCAGTCCTTCGTGCGCAATCTGTCGTCTGATTCGACGGACCTGGCGTTGTGTGAGGCCATTATCCAGATGGCGCATCGGCTTGATATCAAAGTCATTGCCGAGGGCGTCGAGACCGAAGGGCAGCGCGACTTGCTGGAAAAAGCCGGGTGCGATTTTGTCCAAGGGTATCTGTATTCGCCGCCCTTGCCGGCTGGCAAGCTGGACAAGTTTTTACATCTTGGATCTTCTATGAATGCCAAATCCGGTTCTGCTGCGGAGAAAGGAGGCGCCAACCCGGCATCCTGAGAGAGCGGGCTACGCTTCGCTGCGCCCGCAACCCCATGACTGCCAAATGATGAAAACGGTAGCAAGAGAAGAAAAAACAGGAGCCAATACGGCTCCATTTATTAACCCGGATTGGTACACTTTTAACGCGCCATCTGGTACACATTTACCCCGGCATTGACATGGTGAATATTTTTCGTGGATCCGTTTGTTTAGCAGCTGTTCCAGCGCGCAATTTTGTGAAATCTAAAACCATTTAATAGCCATATAGATGATTATTGATAGTTGATTTTCGCACAAATAATTTGAATTGGTCGATATTCGGTAATAGTGGGGACAGTATTTCCACGAGCAGGTGCGTATCTTTGCTTCGAAGCTAAAAGTAGCCGCTAGCTGGTAGCAATCGTTTGCTCCTTCCAAGGTCAATGACTGCTTTGGCCGAAATGCTATCCTTGAGTAGCCGAGTCGAATGATCGCTCAACTCGGATATCTGCCGTTGAACCGAAGATCAATAGAACGACGTGAGTGGGTCGGTTACTGCTGTTCGTTAATAGTCTTCGAAGGGGCCGCTTCCAGAAAGCAGACAATCTGACACAGCCTGTGGATTAAATATGAGTTATTAATAAAGAGAATCCCATGACTGCTGGGCGTGTCGGTTTGATACGCCCAGCAGTAATAATCAGTCTCTCTTCACAAGTGGCACGATTAAGAAAGATTGCAACTGAATTTTTTCCCATGAACAGGAACAACCTTTGCTGCATTGCTTTTAGGGAACTTTACCGAGGTTTGTCCAAACTTTACAACTGCATCCCCTTTGCGAAGATTTTGTAACAGCGAAAGAAAATTATTTTCACCCACACGACTATCAGCGCTGAAGGGGCCATCGTAAGAAACGCCATTAACCTTAATGGTGAAGTTTTGAACATCCTGGCCATTCTTCAAAGAAGACAGGGAAACGCTTGACGGT
>Ga0366816_1136_pt3 | contig 9563 bp, 7 predicted proteins | sample TotcelN113001K15_FD_207019 | JGI IMG/M metagenome (GOLD analysis project Ga0366816, IMG submission 207019) | Enriched cells from coal bed in the Powder River Basin, Montana, United States - Total cells N11 rep3 HSBNCT.N11.300.1.K15 ... | reverse complement strand
TCTCGGTGCGGTAAGCGGAGCCAAGTCAACGCTGTCCAGAATGGATTCGTCGCCGCCCCACTGGATGAACACCGAACAGATGCGTGCGTGCGCATACTGAATGTAGTAAACAGGGTTTTCATCGGATCGTGCCAGCGCAAGATCGACATCGAACACGAACTCGGAATCAGCTTTGCGCGAAATAAGGAAGAAGCGTACTGCATCGCGTCCTCGCACCACATCGCCGCCACCCGACCATTCGATCAGATCGCGCACAGTCACATAGGAGCCGGCACGCTTGGAAATCTTGACTTCAGCGCCGTTCTTCATCACCGTAACCATCTTGTGCAGCACATAGTCGGGGTACGTGGCTGGTATGCCGAGTCCGGCCGCCTGAAGACCGGCGCGAACGCGCGCAATCGTGCCGTGGTGGTCGCTGCCCTGGACATTGATGGCTTTTTCAAATCCGCGCCGCCATTTGCTGATATGGTAAGCGACATCCGGCACGAAGTAGGTGTAAGTGCCGTCGGACTTCTTCATTACGCGATCTTTGTCGTCGCCATAATCAGTGGTGCGCAGCCAGAGCGCGCCTTCTTCCTCGAATGTCTTGCCAGCCTTTGCCAACGCACTGACGGTTTCGTCGACTTTGCCGTCGCGGTAAAGAGACGATTCAAGAAAGTAGTTGTCGAAGCGGATGCCGAACATCTGCAAATCGATGTCCTGCTCGTTGCGAAGGTAAGTCACCGCAAATTCCCGAATCGAATCTATGTCGTCGGGATTGCCGCTTGCGGTAATGGGCGGACAATTGTTGGCAACGATAGTTTTTTTCGCCATGAAGTCGGCAGCAATGTCAGCTATGTAGTCGCCGTTGTATGCCGCTTCCGGCCAGCCTGCTTCGCCTGGCTTCAATCCTTTCGCTCTTGCCTGCACCGATAGCGCCAGGTTTTCAATCTGCACGCCGGCATCGTTGTAGTAGAACTCGCGTGTAACCTCATATCCTTGTGATTCCAGCAGAGCCGACAGCGCATCGCCGAGCGCGCCTTGCCGCCCGTGCCCAACGTGCAGCGGCCCGGTCGGGTTGGCGGAAACAAATTCGACCATGACCTTCTTGTTGGCTCCGGCATGGCTTTTGCCGAAGTCTTTCCCCTCTTGCATCACAGCCTTGACCACGGCCTGCTTGGCCGCTGCCGCGATGCGCAAGTTGATGAAGCCGGGCCCGGCTATTTCGGCTGACGAGACCAAGTCTCCGCTATCTGGATGAGACAGTATGGCTGAAACGATTGCCTGCGCCAGTTCGCGTGGATTTTTTTTAAGCTGCTTGGCGATCTGCATCGCCACGTTGCATGCTATATCGCCGTGCGAGGGGTCGCGCGGCCGCTCCAGAGTGATGAGAGGCTGAATGCCGCTGTCGGCCAATACAGAGCTCAAGGCGACTTGCAGGAGTTGGGTAATTTGCTGTTTCTGTTGGGAAAGCATGAAAAATGAGTGGTGAACGCCAGGAAAAGGCAAGCCGAATTTCGGCAAGCGAAGAGTAAGGAAATAAGTGATTATACTGTTTTGCTTGGAGGTATCACAGACAACTAGCAGCCCTCGTCAGCCTTGACGCCGCTCTGCCTGTTATGGGTGTGCCATTTATCCGGAAGCGGGCCGCTGAACAGGGATAGTGCAACAAAAAAGGGACCGCTGCTTGAAGCAGTGATCCCAAACCTGCTGAAACGGTAACTAATGCCTGGTCTGCAACCCGATCTGCATGGCCTGGTTCAGGCAACAATTTCTTTTCGTGAGGATGGTTGGAAATTATCTGTTATTGCGGCGCATGCGTGCCTGCCCGGGCCCTGTCTCAGCGTTGAAGATTTTCTGTTGTTCCGGCGACAGCGTTGCATAGAAGGTTTTAAGCGAGTTCAATTGCGCCGTCATCTGGCTTTCACGCTCTTTCATCCTTTCCAGCATTTTTTCCATCCGTTCGGGAGCAGTCAGCTTCGCCATCTCAGTCGGGTTCCAGCGCGGCGGCGTTAGATTTTTCATTGTCGCCGCCGTATAGTTTTGCCATGCGGCTTCCTGCTCCGCATTCAGCTTGAGCTTGTCATGCAATGCGGCATGACGCTGGCTGAAGCGTTCCTTCACGCGCTCGTTGAATTTGCCATTGTTCCAATTGCGGCCCATTCCGGGGCCGCCTTCGCCCCTGTAACCGCAACCCCATTCCGGCTGTTCAGGGGAAGGAGAGGCAGAAATGGCTGTTCCGATGCTGGCTGCGGCGAAACCCAGCGCTGTCACGCTGAGCAAAAGATACTTGTTCCATCTCTTCATGATTGATCCTTTCGGTCAGTAAATCATGACTACAGTATAGGGTCAGAAATGACGAAATGATAAGTATCAGCCGTGGAAATAATTGTAATATTTTGTGTCTTGGATCAGCCCAAATCAGCAGGGTTATCTCGAAAACAAGTGACATTGCCGGCAAGGCAAAAAGAGAGGTAGAACTGATTTCATAAATAGGACGGCTTAAATCCGGCCCCTCCTATTTATGAAGACCGCATAGGATTTTACTCGTACTGATTGACCAGGCGACCGACGCCGTCGATCACGACTTCGACGGTGCTTCCCGGTTTCATCGAGCCGACACCGATCGACGTGCCGCACGAAATGATATCGCCGGGTTGCAGCGTCATATCGTGTGAAATCATGCTGACCAGCTTGTAAGGCGTGAAGATCATGTCGCTTACCGGATAGTTTTGACGTTCGGTACCGTTGAGATAGGTTTTCACGGACAATTTGTTCGGGTCGATATCGGTAACAATGCCGGGTCCGAACGAACCGAAGGTGTCAAAGCCCTTGGCGCGCGTCCATTGCGCGAAAGTGGGGTCTTTCTGAATAATTTCTCCGGCGGTCACGTCATTGCTGCAGGTATAACCGAAGATGAAGTTCGGTGCATCCGCCTCGGATACTTCCTTGCAGCGCTTGCCGATAACGATGCCGAGTTCACCCTCGTATACGACTTTGCCGTCGTAGGAATTGGGTTTTTTAACGGTTTCGCCATCCGCGATGAAAGCGGTGCCCGGTTTCAGCAGATAGAGAGGTTCGGTCGGTTCCTCGACGTTGAGCTTGGCCGCGAGAGAATGGAAATTGTTCCACAGCAAAATCATTTTGCTAGGCACGCAGGGTGTAAGCAATTTAACCTCGGCAAGTTTCACTTTCTCGCCGGTCGGTTCCGGTTGCTCGAACATATTGCCGCGGTGAATGCTGATCGTATCCCCTTCCAGAGTTCCGAAACCTTCCTTACCGCCAAAATTAAAACGTACCCATGTCTTCATCTCTTCTCCTTGTTGTTAGGCGCATAGTTACGCCATTATTGCGGGTCCATTGCAAGGACTCTATGGTATCGGGAGCAGCGGGCAAACACCGGGCGCACTACATTGGCCAGCAGTTGTAGTAAGCCCGGTGTTTGCTTTTTACTGTTTTTGTACGATAGCCCTTGTAAAATTATATCGGCAATTGCAGGGCTTGCGCGCGATTTCAGGGCAAAGGAATTTAACGGGTAGTAAATGACCAGTTGCGCGAGACGGATATCGGCGCGGATATGCATTCGTTTGTATTAAGGTCCCTGAGGCATACTGTGCCGGAGAACGCCGCCTCATAAACAGTTTGCGGTGCCAATTCCTGGAAAGGAACTGTCGCGGCAGAGAAAGATTGCGTATTGGCATCGGTCGTTCCAGACAAAATACGGCCGCTCAAAATGGCGTTGTCCCCCTGCTTTTGTACGGTAAATGCCTGGACATCAATGCGCTGGTCCAGGTCGGCATGAACGCTGACAGGATACCCAACCTGTTTTCCCGCTAACTCCGGAAATGACGCTGCTGGCAGCGGGTCCGGGTTTTCGGTGTAATGAGCGAAACTGGTAGGGACTTGCTGCTGAGACGGGTAAGGGTAAGTTACGATTGCTCCGTTGCCTAGGCTGGTAAAGCTGCCGCGCACCGCAAAATTTTCCGTAAAAATAGTATACCGCCCATCATAAGAAGGGCCTGCACCGGCACCCGCTTCTTTGAACGAGGGCTGAAAAATGATAAAGCGGTGGTAAATTGCGGTAATCAATTCTTCGGCCGCAGCTACCCCGGAGGTGTTGTCCAAAGCGGAAATTACTTCGCCGCAGCCATACTGGGTGCCGAGCGAAAAGCCTGCCGCCGTCATTCGATCCGGGCAGGCATCGACGCCTGTAAATCCTGGTTTTCCAAGCGTCTCGGAATGAGTAATCGGCGAACTGCTATTACTTTCAGTATCGAGGAACGGGCCGTTTATGCGCTGATAATCAGTATGGTTCTGGGCGGCTTTGGCAATTTCGCTGCTGAATACAAGTTTCGCCAGACCTGCGGCGCTACGGCGATCATTAATCTGCGTAAAGCCTTCTGTTGCGGTATTGCTGCTGGAAGATGGGGATGAAGTACTGTCGCTCCCGCCGCCGCATGAAAAGGACACAAGCGTAGCCAGCAGAATACTGGCGGCAGCTAAAAAACGGGGAGCAAGTCTCATAAATAATTGCAAAAAGGAAAACAAAATTAGATGCTTAATCGCACGTAAAGTTGCAATGCCAGGTTAATTATTTATTATAGGAAGCTAACTTATCCTTGAAGTTGAGGTAAAGCAGGACACTCGCTGATATGAGTGTTGCAAGCGGAGCCGTATGCTTTCGGTAAAACCAAAACCGGGGGTCAGGCGAACTTATTCAGCAATGCAGCCAGTTGACGGGTGCGCTCCGCGGCATCCTCCATGTTGGCGGAATCGGCGGTCTGCGTAACCATTGCACTTGTCAGAAGATTCACAAAGGCGCGGTCGAGAGCCTTGCGCGCCGCTGCCATCTGCTGGGCTACCCCGTCGCAGTCGGCCGGAACAGCGGCCTGGGCGATCAATTTTTGAACGCCGCGCAACTGGCCTTCCACTCTTGCCAGACGATGCAACAGGTCCCTTTTCTGATCCGCGTTCAGCGCTGTTCCCTGCACCACCTTCAGAGGCGTGTCAGCCATGATAGGATTCCTTTTGACATGAAAGTAATACTGTATAGGGTATCTTAACACCATCCAAATTGTTGACGCCCAACAATTTCCGCAAGACTGGATGATTTGACACTTTGACGCCACAGTTCGAGTTGCGTTAAGACGCCACCAAGTCGGAGCGCGGAGAAGGATTGCAGGGAACGACAACTGCCTGAACCCTCTTTAAATGACAAGCGCGCGGGAAAATACACTGAACAGCATTTTCCCGCGCGCCTTGTCCGGCGATGCAATTCAGCGCCGTTACATATTGGCGATCATTACATCCCCGAAGGCCGAGCAGGAAACTTCGGTTGCATCCGGCATCAGGCGGGCAAAGTCGTTGGTGACTTTCTTGGATGCTATGGCTTTCTGCATCGAGCTGATGATTATGTCGGCCGCTTCCGTCCAGCCCATGTGGCGCAGCATCATCTCTGCAGACAGGATGACCGAACCCGGGTTAACGAAGTTCTTGCCTGCCAGCGAAGGCGCGGTGCCGTGAGTGGCTTCGAAGATCGCGATTGAATCCGACATGTTGGCGCCCGGAGCAATGCCGATGCCGCCGACCTGCGCAGCCAGCGCATCCGAGATATAGTCGCCATTCAGGTTCAATGTGGCCAGCACGCTGAATTCTTCAGGACGCAGCAGGATTTCTTGCAGGAAGGCGTCGGCCAGCACGTCCTTGACGATGATTTCCTTGCCGGTTTTCGGATTTTTCAATTTGCTCCACGGGCCTTTGCCGATCACTTCTGCACCGAATTCGCTTTGCGCCAGCGCGTAGCCCCAGTCGCGGAAGCTGCCTTCCGTGAACTTCATGATATTGCCCTTGTGCACCAGCGTGACTGACGAGCGGTCGCAGTCGATCGCGTACTGGATCGCCTTGCGCACCAAGCGCTCCGTGCCTTCGCGCGAGACCGGCTTGATGCCGATGCCGGATGTCTCGGGGAAGCGGATCTGGCTGACGCCCATTTCGCGTACCAGGAAGTCGATCACTTTCTTTGCTTCTGCCGATCCTTCCTGCCACTCGATGCCGGCATAGATGTCTTCGGTGTTCTCGCGGAAAATGACCATGTCGGTTTTCTCAGGTTCGCGCAACGGCGAGGGGACACCCTGGAAATAACGCACCGGGCGCAGGCATACGTACAAGTCAAGCTGCTGGCGCATCGTAACGTTCAGCGAGCGAATGCCGCCGCCGATCGGAGTCGTCAGCGGTCCCTTGATCGAAACCGCATACTCTTTCAAGGCGTGCATGGTCTCGTCCGGCAGCCAGACATCCGGGCCGTATACTTTCAGCGATTTTTCACCGGCATAGATTTCCATCCAGGCTATTTGGCGCTGACCTCTGTAAGCCTTCGCGATTGCGGAATCGATAACCTTGCGCATTACAGGAGTCACATCGATGCCGATGCCATCGCCTTCAATAAAAGGAATAATGGGGTGATTCGGCACATTCAGCGAAAAATCGGCGTTGACTGTTATCTTTTCTCCGTTGGCAGGAATTTTGATGTGCTGGTACATTGTTGCTGTCTCCGAATTGAATCCGTATTTGATGAATAACTGTGCCGTTGCTTCAGACGACGGCACCATCGGCGTCGCCTTTTTCTTTCACATCCTTCACATTCTTGATCAGGTCTTCGCGCTTGATGCCAAGCCAGATTGCGATTGCCGCAGCAACAAATACCGACGAATAGATACCGAAAAGAATGCCGATGGTGAGCGCGACGGCGAAATAATGCAGTGTCGGGCCTCCGAAAAGCAGCATCGACAGCACCATCATCTGGGTGCAGCCGTGGGTGATGATGGTTCGTGAAATCGTGCTTGTAATCGCATGGTCGACCACTTCGGTGACACTGGCTCGACGCAGTTTCCGAAAATTTTCGCGAATCCGGTCGAAAATAATGACCGATTCATTGACGGAATAACCGAGCACAGCCAAAACCGCCGCCAGCACCGACAGCGAGAATTCCCACTGGAAAAAAGCGAAGAAACCCAAAATGATGACGACGTCGTGCAGATTCGCGATGATGGCGGCGACAGCGTATTTCCACTCGAACCGGAATGCCAGGTAGATCATCACGCCGAGCACGACCATGCCGAGCGCCATCAAGCCGTCGTGAGCCAGTTCTTCGCCCACCTGCGGTCCGACGAATTCCACCCGCTTGAGCTGCACACCGGCATCCTGAGCGTTCAGAGCCTTCATTACCTGCTCGCTTTGCTGGGTGGAGGTCATGTTTTTCTGCAGCGGCAGGTTGATCATCACGTCCTGCGCGCGTCCGAAGCTTTGCACTTGAAAGTCGGCAAAGCCCAGGCCCTGCATGGTCTTGCGCACGCCTTCCAGATCTGCCGCTTTCTGATAGCTGACTTCCATCACCGTGCCGCCAGTGAATTCGACTGACAGATGCAATCCCTGATGCCAAAGAAAGAATATCGAAGCGACGAAAGTAAGCGCCGAAACGAGGTTGAAGACCAGCGCATGGCGCATGAAGGGAATGTCTTTTTTGATGCGAAAGAATTCCATGTCGAATCCTGATTATGTGTTTGCTAAATGAATCGTTTTGTCTGTAAAGCGATTCCCTATTTCTGGCCTGGCTTCCAGATTTGCCCGATCGCCAGCGAGGTCACTTTCTTCTTGCGTCCGTACCATAGATTGACGACGCCGCGCGACACGAACACCGCCGAGAAAACCGAGGTAAGGATGCCTAGCACGTGCACAACAGCAAAGCCGCGTACCGCGCCCGAGCCGAAAATCAAAAGCGCCAAGCCGACGATTAGCGTTGTTACGTTGGAGTCGAGAATCGTCGCCCACGCATGCGAGAAACCATTTGCAATCGCCATTTGCGGTGAATTTCCGGCGCGCAGTTCCTCACGTATGCGCTCGTTGATCAGCACGTTGGCGTCGATCGCCATACCGAGCGCGAGCGCAATCGCAGCAATACCCGGCAACGTCAAGGTTGCCTGCAAAAGCGACAGCAAAGCCACCAACAGCAGCACGTTCATCGCCAGCGCCAGAACGCTGAAGAAACCGAACAGCATGTAATAGAAGACCATGAAGAGCGAAATCGCGGCAAAGCCATACAGCGTCGAATGGAAACCTTTGGAAATATTCTCGGCGCCGAGTTGCGGCCCGATCGTGCGTTCTTCGATAATTTCCATCGGCGCTGCGAGCGAACCTGCGCGCAGCAGCAGAGCCAAATCATTGGCCGCCTCCGAATTGCCCATTCCGGTAATCTGGAAGCGCGAGCCCAGTTCATCGCGAATAGACGCCACTGTCAGCACTTCGCCCTTGCCTCTCTCGAACAGGACGATTGCCATCATCTTGCCAATCTTGTCGCGCGTTGCCTGGCGCATCTTGCGGCCGCCATCGCCGTTCAGGTCGATGCTGACCGACGGTTGCTGGTTCTGGTCGAAGCTGGAGGATGCATTCGAGATGTATTCGCCCGTAATCACAGGTTCCTTGTACAGGATAACCGGAGCCCCTTTGCCGACCTTGAACAGTTCTGAGCCGAACGGCACCGCGACCGATCCTTCAGTGCCGCGTGCAATCGATTCATCGACCATGCGCACTTCCAGCGTGGCCGTGCGGCCGATGATGTCTTTCGCGCGGGAAACGTCCTGAACGCCCGGCAACTGCACTACGATCCGGTCCGCGCCCTGACGCTGGATGATCGGCTCGGCAACGCCCAGTTCATTGACTCGCTTGGATAGCGTAGCAATATTTTGCTTGATGCCGTCTTCCTGCGTCTGCTTCAGCGCCTCGGGCTTCAGCGTCAGAGCCAGCTTCTGGTATGTCCCGTCGACGCTTTGGCCGAACTGCACATCGCCCATTTGCGTTCCAAGAACTTCCTTGGCGCGCTCCAGGGTCTGCGTATCGGTAAAGCGAATCTCAATGCTGTCGCCGCTGCGGGAGATGCCGGAATGGCGGATGTTCTTGTCACGCAACAAGCTGCGCGCACTGGCCTGCAAACCTTGCAGCCGCGTGTTCAGTACCGCCTTGATATCCACCTGCATCAGAAAGTGAACGCCGCCGCGCAGGTCGAGGCCGAGGTACATCGGCAGCGCATGCATGTCCTGCAGCCATTTCGGCGTATTCGACAGCAGGTTGAATGCAACGATATAGGTCGGGTCGGCCGGATCGGGATTCAGCTCCCTTTCCAGAAGCGACTTGGCCTTGAATTGGCTATCCGTGTCTGCAAAGCGGGCTCGCACCGAATTATGCACGCCGCTCATTTCATAAAGCACGCCTTCCGGCCGGAGACCGCCTTTTTGCAGGATCTGTTCCACCTGCCCCATCAATCCGGGGTCAACCTTGACCGTAGACTTGGCGCTGCTCACCTGTACCGCGGGCGACTCGCCGAAAAAGTTGGGCAGGGTATACAGCGTGCCGAACAGCAATGCGACAACAATAATGATGTATTTCCAGAGGGGATAGCGGTTCATAGTATTTCAGCTTGTGTGTTTTATCCGCAGCACGAAGGCGGTAATTTGTCGACCGAATTCAACCCGCCGGCATCCAGCGTGCCTTTCGGCAACAACGTCACGATGGCCGATTTTTGCATTTGCACT
>Ga0366816_1099_pt2 | contig 9579 bp, 13 predicted proteins | sample TotcelN113001K15_FD_207019 | JGI IMG/M metagenome (GOLD analysis project Ga0366816, IMG submission 207019) | Enriched cells from coal bed in the Powder River Basin, Montana, United States - Total cells N11 rep3 HSBNCT.N11.300.1.K15 ... | reverse complement strand
CATGCACCTGCTGCAGGCAAACGAGCAGCGGCTGGACAAGACGTTCAAGGTCATGGCGGACTGGCATGCGGAATTTCTCATTCCATGCCACTGCACCGGCATGGACTCGGCCAAGAAAATGGTCGCTGCCATCGGCAGCGGCATCGTCAGCCACGGCCATGCGGGCATGGTGGTCGAGGCGGGGCAGTTACGCTGACGAACAGCCGGGCCTGGTAGCATGGCAATGCCGCTGGCGAACCGGTTCGCCAGCGGCAGGTTATTCCTGCATCATGCCTTGCAGGTCGGACAGCATGCGGGAGATACAGGCAGGGAGACTGTCCACGGCCGCGGGTTCTTCAACATCAGTTGTCAGGTCATCCGGCAATTCGACCTGCTCGCGCCTGAGCCTGAAATGATCGACCAGCGCGTTGCGCGCCTCCTCAAACACCAGGCCCGCACGCTTCTGAGACTGCGAAAGCCATCGCCCTGACGCATCGCCTCTAAAAATTGCGCTGCAGCTAACTGTCTGCTGAATCAACACCGCTCAGACGATGCATCAGGTAGGCTTAATTCTGATTCCTGCTTGCGCCAGGCGCTCGGAACACATACGAAAGAGGGACCGGATGTGATTTCGGCCTGGATACTCATTGGATCGATATTCATCAATAACATTTACCATTTAATTTCTTTATTTTTCTTTTTATATATTAAAGAATTAATAACAAGAAGAAGCGAATATTGTGCTGCAATGACGTTCAGCCTTTCAAGTATTATTGTTTAATATAATATATATTTATATAATAAAAACCGAGTGTTCCTCAACCTGAAAATAGGGGGTTCGATGAAATGGAAAACGAAAGACGGGGGCTGGAGCCCCTACCTTGCCGGCGCACTGCTAGGGTTTCTCGCCATTGCGTCCGCCTATGCAACGACAGTATGGATGGGCAAGACCAATTTCCTCGGCGCATCGACCACTTTCGTGCGCGCAGTCGGTTTTATCGAGCGTTTCTTCTCCACCGCCCATGTGGAGGCGAACGCCTATTTCAACAAGGAAAAGGTTACCCTCGATTGGCAATTCATGCTGATCATCGGCCTATTCATCGGAGCGCTGATTTCATCATTGACCGACAAAAGCTTCAAGCTTGAGAGCGTCCCGCCAATCTGGGCCGAACGATTCGGTCCTTCGGTCTGGAAACGGGCTGTCGGCGCTTTCCTTGGCGGCATCGTCGCCATGTTCGGCGCCCGCATGGCGGATGGCTGTCCGAGCGGGCATGGGCTCTCCGGCATGATGCAGCTGTCGGTCAGCAGTCTGATAGCGGTCGCACTGTTTTTCGGCGTCGGCATGGTGGTGGCGCGATTGATTTACAGGAGGGGGAAATCATGACTACTGCACAATGGCTGGGGTTGATCACCGGCGTCGGGTTCGGTTTTCTGCTGCAGAAGGGGCGCGTGCTGCGTTTCGACAAGCAGGTTGCTGCGATGCTGTGGACAGACATGACCATTCTGAAATTCATGCTTTCATCGGTTCTGGTCGGCATGGTCGGCATACTGCTGATGTCGGACGCGGGCATGATACAGCTCGCGCACAAGCCGATGAATGTAGGCGCGATAGTGCTCGGCGGATCGTTGTTCGGAGCCGGATGGGCTGTGATGGGCTTCTGTCCCGGCACATCTGTTGGCGCACTGGGCGAGGGGCGCTGGCATGCGCTGTTCGCGATTGCCGGAATGCTGGCCGGAGCGGCTTTATATGCCGAACTTTACCCTTTCATGAAAACGACCGTTCTGGCATGGGCGGACTTCGGCAAGATCGGGCTGCCAGAAGTTCTGGGCATATCCAAGTGGGTAATCGTAGCTGCTTTCTGGGCCGGATCAATTGCCCTGTTTGCCTGGTTCGAGAAGAAAGGCGTCTAAAAGATCCATATCGGCGAGGCAATGCGATCTACGGCGAACTGGTGAAGCCGGGAAAATTCGGGAAAGTTGCGCTAAGAGCGTCGGCAAACCGCTGCCGGGTAGTGAGGCAGGAACAGGCAATATTTTGTCCGTCCTATGCTGATTATCTGGCAGCGCTTGCTGACCAACGGCATAGCGCATATGCGCCATTCCAATTCGCAAAAATTTTATCTGATGCCTTGCAAAAGAAGGCATCAGATATCCAATGGCAAATCCGGGTTAAAGCTTAATTACCCGGCCTGAACCCAGGGGTTTTATCGCACTGCTTCCGAATTTTGCCCTGAAGTATTTCAAGGCATTTTCGCCGGTGCAGTGTCCGCCGTAGAAGGAAAAATCGGAAGCCTTAATGCTGTTGGTAAATGCAACGGCTTCTTCCAGCACCTTTTCATTCGCGTTTACCAAATGCAATCCGCCTACAACTGCAAGAAGCTTTTCCTTTGGGAATTCCTTGTGGATAGCTTTCAAAATATTGGTGTAGCCTGCGTGGGCGCACCCGAAAATTACAACTAGTCCGTTAGGCGTCTTGATTACTACCGTTGCATCATCTACCAGGGGGACGGGACCGGTCCCGTCTTCATTGAAAAAATTGCCTCCGATTGGAGCGAAACTTCCGGGTTCGCGGGGTATATCGGTAAAGAAGTAAAAATCATCATCAAGCTTCGTTACGTTATGAACCGGGTGAAAAGAGGAGGCTGCATATTTTCTGGCCAGATAAGGCATGCCGGTAATTCGCACGGGTTCGCCCGGTTTAATCTGGTAGGCCTTGTGCCAAATATATGGGTGGCCGTAAATTGGAGGCTTGCCTTCCAGTCGCGGATAAAAAGTCAAACCGCCGGTATGATCATCGTGTCCATGAGAGAGGGTAATACCTTTAAGGTTCGCCAGGTTGGCTCCCAGCCGCTTCGCGTTTTCAAGGAAGATGTCGGTTGTGCCTGTATCTACCAGCCACCGGTTTCCATTCGGCATTGCAACAAGAATTGAGACCCCATGTTCAGTAACGAATTTATCCGAAACAACGGTATCGTCAGTAAGAACGGACAGCGTCAGACTCGTCGAGTCAGCAGCAAATGCGCAGTTAAAAACCATGAGCCCCCCAGCTAGCAATATAACGCGATAAAACCTTTTCATAGTAGCCTCTCATAATGTGCAGAAAAAGTACATCCGGATAACTTATTGCATCTTACATTTATTGATTCTTAAATAATAAAATTCTGTTGATGTTATACGGCTGATTTACAAGCGCGTTAATGCTCGCAGGTATGTCCTCCGCATGCATTCGCCCCGGTCTGCATGATTCCCGCAAGGTAGGCTGCCACGAGCTTCTCCGGAGTTTCGACTGGAGCGCCTACTATGACCTCGATCCCATGCTGGATGAACAGGGTCTGCGCGTGCTGACCCATGCCGCCGGCAATGATCAGCGTCGCTCCACGCTCGGCAAGCCAGGGCGGCAGCAATCCGGGTTGATGCGGCGGGGCGGCAACGTCCTCACGCTTGAGGATTTTCTTTTCGTCCGGATCAATATCCATCAGAGCGAATGATGCGCAGTGGCCGAAATGCATCGTCAGCTTTCCTTCTGCCAGGGGAATTGCTATTTTCATTTGGTTTTTCCTTGATGAGTGATTGGAACTGGTTGCTACAATTCAAGCTGCCGCCACACCTGCCGGATATCCGCGGCGCAGGCTGCATTGGCTTCCACCGCCGCTTGCGCCTGCATCTGGGCATATGTCATGGCGCGGTCATATCGGATGCGCCCCACAATGCGTGCGCCGGCCTGGACCGCCTTATTCTCGATCCGCTCGGTCATTTCGGGATTCAGGTCCCACTTGTTGACGCATACCGAGACCGGAATGCCAAAGTGGCGCGCCAGCGACAGAATTCGTTCGAGGTCATGCTCGCCGGAAACGGTCGGTTCGGTGACGGCGAGAGCCAGGCTGGCGCCAGTCATCGCCGCAATCGTTGCGCAACCGATGCCGGGCGGCCCGTCAATAATGATGAGCTTGCGGCTCTCTTGTTCTGCCAGAAGGCGCGCCATTTCACGCACGGCAGTAACGAGCTTGCCTGAATTTTCGGCGGCGACGCCGAGTTGCGCATGCACCATTGGCCCATAGCGGGTGCTCGACACCATCCATTCGCCGCAAAGCCGTTCCGGAAAATCGATCGCCTTCGTGGGGCACAGCCAGACGCAGACGCCGCAGCCTTCGCATGCAATCGGGTCGATTGCGAAGGATGCGCCATTAGTGGCCATGTCGACTTCGACCACGGCGCCGAAGCGGCATGGATCCATGCAGACGCCGCAATTGATACAATCTTGCGGCCTGATCACCGCTTCGTGGCCACTATAAAAATCATTACGCTGCCTGATTTCCGGGGTAAGCACCAGATGCAGGTCGGCAGCGTCCACGTCGCAGTCGGCCATTACCGGGCGTTCGGCCAGCGCCGCAAAGGATGCCGTGACGCTGGTCTTGCCGGTGCCTCCCTTGCCGCTGATAATGACCAGTTCTTTCATTGCGATTTATCCTTCAAATTAGTTGCCTTGGCTGGCATGCCTTGCATCAATCGGCCCTGTACAGCAGGCTGTCGCGCAACTGCGTGAACAACCCAAGATAAGCCGGCAGAACATCGACTATCGTCTCGCCCCGGGAATAGGCTTCGGCGATGCGGCGGTCGTCGGGAATTTCAAGCAGCAGCGGGATGTTTTCCCGGCCGCAATAAAGATGCACCCGGTCATCGCCTATGCCATAGCGGTTGACGACCACTCCGAACGGGATGCCCATTTGCCGCACCATCGCGACCGCCAGTTTCAAGTCATGCAGGCCGAACGGCGTAGGCTCCGTCACCAGCACCACGTAATCGGATTTACGCAGCGTTGCGACTGCCGGACAGGACGTTCCAGGCGGAGCGTCGAGAATCGCATGAAGCTCCGGCTGAATACGCCGCTTTACCGCTTCCACCAGCGGTGAGGCGGAGGATATGCCGACGTCCAGTCGGCCATGCACCAGCGTGATGTCGCCCGCATTGATCGTTTGCACCGTGCCGATACGGCTGTCCGCCTCGCGGATCGCATTTTTTCTGCAGACCGTCTCGCACCCGCCGCAGGCGTGGCATAGTTCTGGAAAAACCATCGCCGATTTTGCGATTGTCACGACAGCATTAAATTCACAGAAATCGCTGCAGTCGCCGCAGCCGTTGCAGAGCTGCGAATTTACTTCAGGAATCCTGATATTGACGGTTTCTTCCACCAGCAAATCGCCTCTAAGGAAAAGATGCGCGTTCGGTGCTTCCACATCGCAGTCGAGCAATTGCACGCCGTTGCCGAACACCCTGGCCAGATTGACCGAAACCGTCGTCTTTCCTGTTCCGCCTTTGCCGGAAGCCACTGCGATAATCACGCGATGCCTCCTTCAACTGCCGCCCGAGAGAGGTTAATTCCGTATTGCCGCAACATTTGCATGCCAAGCGGCAGTGCGTCATGCGCGGCCATCGGGCCGTAAACAGACGGCATCCGACGAACAGGGCAGGAAATGCCACTCAGTGTCATTTTCACGATTTATAGCCGCGCTTACCGAGTTGACTGGCAGTCTCTCCATTTACTTCGTCCATCCATCCACTGCGCGTAGCCTTCACATGATCGAATGTGGCGGAGTAAGGCTTGATGTCGAGGATCGGCGTGCCGTCCAGGATGTCGACGCCCCTGACGTGCAGCATGTTTCCCTGACGTAAGATCAGTTCCACGATGCTCAGGCCGATCGCATTCGGACGCGGCGGTGCGCGCGTCGCGAATATTCCCCGCTCGACGTCTTGCAGAAACGGTTTGACTATCAACTTGCCTGGAGGGGCCTGATGCAGGTGATAAATCAGGTACAGATGCGAAAATCCTTCCAGATCCTTCAGGCCGCTAACGAATGCGGGGAAAATTTCCGCCAGTCCGCGGCAGTTTTCCGCAAAAACAGGCTGAATAGGCGTTTTTTCAGGAACTTCATGTTCACTGTGAATCACTCCGATCGGCCTGAAGATGATTGCAGAAGAATTCATGCCTGATGGCCCTCCACATCGGCTGCATGCGCTTCTGACAGCCTCCCGCTGCGGTATTGCTCCAGCGCGACGGCGATAGTAGGCGCATCGGAATAGAAGACCTTGATTCCGGCTACGGAAAAAACCCGGAACGCCTTCGGACCGCAATGGCCGCTGACTAGGCATTGTGCGCCAGATCCGGCTATTGTTTGCGCAGCCTGGATGCCGGCGCCTTGCGCCGCATTCAGGTTCTGCTTATTGTCGATTACGGTAAATTCGTCGCTTTCAAGATCGTAAATCAAGAACTTCGGCGCGCGCCCGAAAGTGCTGTTGAGCGGCGAGTCGAGGCTGTCGCCCGATGTGGTGAATGCAATTTTCATCAGTTGTATGACTCCATGATGGTGCTTGACGTAGCCATGAGGTCCGCCGCAATTTCTTTCATTCCTGCATCCTTCCAGAACGGAAGCCGGGCTTGCGTTTCCATGTATTTGAGCGGTATCGGATGCGTGCCGATCACCACCGGCAAGTTATATCTCTTCTCGATGAATTCCTTGAACTGACGGATATAAGGGCAGGGCGGATAGCCGACCACCAGGCCGGTTGCAAGATGAATCACGTCGCAGCCGTTTTTAAGGAATTCCTCCGGCACATATTCGATATTTCCGCCCGGGCAGCCGCCGCAACTTGAGTAGCCAATGATCTCGATTTGTTCCTCGGCGGGGTATCTTGAAAAACCGCCCTGACGCTCGCGCACCGAACGGAAGCATTTGCCGCCGCCGCAACCTTGGTAGCGAGCACAGATGATGATTCCAATTTTTTTCATTTAAACCACTCCATTAATTTGAACCGATGCGGCGGCGTCTGCAGCCACGCCCCATTCCATGTCCTGATGCTTGATCCGAAACATGACCGCTGTCTCGCCGCCGCAGACCGCGTCCGCAACAACCAGGCATTGCGAAACTATCGTTGATAAGGTTGCCGTCAATCCATGCATGAATGACTTCGCCCAGGTTGCCGGCAAGGAATGGCATGACCTTGATGCCGCATGCCGTCACCATTCCCTGCAGGGAGCGCGAGATTGCTCCGCAGACCAAAATATCGACGCCCAGCTCTGCCAGACGACTTGCCTTTTGAAGCAGCAACCCGTCTGGCAGCTCTTCCTTCGATTCTGAAACGATCATCCCGGACTCGATATCGACCAAGTGGATATACCGGGCGGTATCGAACACGGGAGCGAGGCGGTCATCCCAAAAGGCAAATGCGGCTTTCATGGCATGAACCCCCGCCAACCTGTTTGAACCAATACGGATAGATCAGGAAGGCAATGACATCTTTGAGCGCAACGATAATGATCTTGAGATTTCAAATTGACCTCATCCAGGAAAGTCGCGACGCCACCAATTCATGGCGCATAACAATCCTAATGCACGAGTCATGCCACTAATGTTATTTATGAAGAAAATTACGTAATAGATTGAATTTAAAGAAAATAGCTAAAGTGCTAAGAATGCCTTAAAGTGACATGAGTAGCGAAATGGCTACTCAAGAAAGATATAGGGAAGCAATAACGCTACTGTTCCCGCTCTCGACTGATCGGCGCGGGAAGCACCATGCCGAGCTTTTTGATTTTGCGAAACAAGGTCGTCTTGTGAATGCCAAGCGTCCTTGCAGCCGCCAGGCGGTTGAATGAGTTGCGCTCGAGAGCTGTTCGAATGGCTTCAATGTCGAGCAGATCATGAACCGATCGCGCGGCTTGATCCTGCCCCTGCGATATGCCGCGCGACCTCAACTCTTCCGGCAGATGACCGATGCCGATAAACCCCTGCTCACACAGGATGAAGGCGCGCTCGACCACGTTTTCCAGTTCGCGCACATTCCCCGGCCAGTGATATCCCATCATCAGCGAAAGCGCTTCGGTGGACACGCCCTGGATCGATTTGCGTTGCAACCGGTTGAAGCGTTCGACGAATTGACCGATCAGCAGCGGAATATCTTCCTTTCTGCGGTCGAGCTGAGGCAGTTCGATCCGCACCACATTTACCCGATAGTACAGATCCTCCCTGAACTCGCCGCTACGCACAAGCTCGGCCAGATTCCTGTTGGAGGCAACGATGACGCGCACGTCGGCCTTTTCCGAGCGAGTCGCGCCCAGCGGTTCGTACATTCTTTCCTGCAGCACACGCAAAAGCCGCACCTGCAGAGCAGGGCTAATGTCTCCGATCTCGTCCAGAAACAGAGTACCGCCTTTCGCCAATGCGAAACGACCGGGCTTGTCCCTGTTTGCTCCGCTGAAAGCGCCCGCCTTGTATCCGAACAGTTCGGATTCCAGCAGCGTATCTGGAAGGGCGCTGCAGTTGACTGCGATCAATGGCCCCGTGCTGCGCGGGCTGAGCGCATGAATGGTTTGCGCCAGCATTTCCTTTCCGGTTCCTGTGGCGCCCTGAATCAGCACGGTGCTGGGGCTGGCGGCAATGGCGGGCAGGACTTCGAATATTCGTTGCATTGCAGGACTGCGGCTTACCAGGTCGCCTACGCTGAATTTGCCTTCCAGTTCGCGCCGCAAGGCCTCGACTTCGGAAATATCGCGAAAGGTCTCGGCGCCGCCAATAACGCAGCCGTCGGCATCGCGCAAAACGGCAGTGGAAATGCTGATCGGTATGCTGTCGCCATTGGCATTGACGATGTAGCATGTCTTGCCGATTACCGGCTTGCCGGTCTTTAATGTTTGCTGCAAAGCGCAATCCGCGCCGCAGATGCTGGAACGAAATACTTCGGAACAGCGCTGGCCGATCGCTTCCTGGCGGGGTACGCCGGTAATTTCCTCGCCCGCGCGGTTGAACGACATGATGCGCCAATCCATGCCCACGGTAAAAACGCCGTCCGAGATGCTTTCCAGGATGGCTTCCGTTGGAGTAAGGATTGCGCGCGCTTTCCTTTGTTTGCCGCCGCCCGTTTTGCTCATTGGATCTGGCATACTCCGGCGCTCAGCCACATTGAATCCACTTCGGCGTCGCGGCGCGCTTGCTCGGCACGTTCAAGATATTCGAAAGCGAAACAGTGCAGCGGCGACAGGGAACGCTTGATCGTCGCCCCATCAAGCTCGTCGAGCATGCCGTATTCCAATCTGATCTCGCCAGCGGTCGCCGATGCCGGCTGCAACCTTACATGATCGTCAGATATGGCTGCGATACAAAGCGCACTCTCATCGCCTGCGCCGAACGGCAACACCTCGCCAACGGAAAAGAGCGCTTCGATTTCTTCCTTGCAGATAGGCATCGCTGTTCCAATAATATCGTTGTTAAAAAATTATAACTGATGGCTCGGGCTTCAATACTTTTAAAGTAACATGATGACACTTGAACATGTGTAATGGAGAACCGAATGGCGCATGAACCCGTGAAAATCACCGTATTAGTTGATTATGCCTCGAATGAAGGACTGGAAACCGAACATGGTTTCGCCGCCTGGGTCGAAGTAGGGGAGCGCAGCATCCTGTTCGATACCGGGCAAACCGGCGTTATGCAGGTCAATGCGGCCAGGCTTGGCATTGACCTGAAACAGGCTGAAGCCCTGGTCCTCAGCCACGGCCATTTCGACCACACCGGAACGCTGCCTCAGTTCCTGAGCGAGAATTCGACA
>Ga0366816_1144_pt1 | contig 9584 bp, 10 predicted proteins | sample TotcelN113001K15_FD_207019 | JGI IMG/M metagenome (GOLD analysis project Ga0366816, IMG submission 207019) | Enriched cells from coal bed in the Powder River Basin, Montana, United States - Total cells N11 rep3 HSBNCT.N11.300.1.K15 ... | reverse complement strand
GGGCTGCAGGGATGTATCGATAACCTGCCAAAAAGGGGAAATATTCGGATTCCTGGGGCCCAACGGGGCGGGGAAGAGCACCTTTGTCAAAATGCTGACAGGCTTGCTTTTCCCAACCTCAGGCGAGGCATATATCCTTGGAAAACCCGCAGGAGATGTGGGTGTAAGGCAAAAGACCGGCTATCTGCCCGAAAATTTTAAATATCAGGAAGTAATGCCAGAGCCCTTCTGATTTCCCTTATCTCCTGGTTTCTTATAGCTACATCCTCAATTGAGATTACCTTATCTTCTTCTCCCACTGATATTGCAGGTTCTTTGGCGCCTCTGGTTTTTTCGTCTCTCATATGATTGTAGGCAAGATTATTGGCTACCTTGAACAGCCAGGCTGCCACATTTCCATGCTCCGGAGGATTTCTATAGAGCCTCATGAATACCTCTTGTGATATATCTTCAGCTGCCTGTACATTTCCCGTAATATAGACAATATGCCTGTATACTTTAATGTAATGTTCCTTATATAATCCATCAAAATCCACAGCTCCGTTTTCCCCGCTTTCACTATAAAAGCTTCCCGAAGGTTCTATGGCTACCACCTCCAACAAATTACGACATCTACAATATTAACACACAAGCAGCCACTTTTGTGACATGTTTTTTCATATACTCTGATCAGCTTTTTTAAAGTAGATAAGGACTACAGCCATAAAGACAGTAAAGTATATGCATGCACTCACTATAGGGTACATAACATTCATTTCCGTCTTTTTAGTGATAATGAATGAAATATCCGCCGGTATGGCAAAAGGCGACAGGTAGGACTTTTCCCAGTTCAACATCAATACATTGGACAATGTTCCTGCAACCGTTACAACCATTGGCGCTATGAACCCCTTGAAAATGAGAGTTATGAAAATCATCAGTGGGACCAGCATCACCGTCGACACCCCCGCCAGCAGCAGCTGTCGGGTGAACTCCTCAGCCTTTTCAAAGGTTACGTCAAAGCCAAGGAGAAAGGCAGACAAAATATTGGCGGCTGCAACAAATAAATATTGCAACAAAACAAATAACGATACATATATGATCTTGGTGAGTATGACCTGTATTCTCCCGTATGGCGCCATGAGCATGTTCTTTATGGTAAGCTGCTGGTATTCATAGTATACCGAAAAAACTGCAATAAAGGATGTGATAATAGGTCCTAAAAGGAATACAAAAAATATTGTAAGCTGGCTGTTGAAAGAATCCCAGTTGAAGCTGCCGGCTTTCACAAAATCATCCTTTTTAATAAGAAATACTATAAAAGTGAGAAATACCGGGAACATCATCCCCAGAAACGATAATGAGTTGATATATGTTCTTTTGAATTTTCCAAACTCACATTTCAATAACCGTATCATGCAGTCACCCGCCCTTCTTCCACAACGGACAGGAATAAATCCTCCAGGTTCTTTTGCACAGGTGACAGGCTGTTGATATCAATGTCGCCGGAAACCAGGTTCCTGCTGATGCTGCTGTTCATGCTCCTGCTGCAGTATACCATTATTTTTCCGGAATCCACCTGGAAATTCAGCTTCATATTATTCAATATTTCCAGGGCTTTTTCCGTTTTATCCACCTCCAGCAAAAGACAGCTCTGGCCTTCAGCCTTCAATGCATGTATGTCAATTTCCTGCAGCATGCTTCCCTTGTTTATGATTCCTGCGAAGTCTGCTACCTGCTGAACTTCACTTAAAATATGGCTGGATATCATTATTGTAATTCCGGCATCACAGGCAAGCTTCCTCAGGAATTCCCTTATATCCTTTATTCCGGATGGGTCAAGGCCATTTGTGGGTTCGTCAAGAATCAGCATTTTGGGTGAATGCACCATGGCATTTGCAATACCCAGCCTTTGCTTCATACCCAGCGAGAATTCCTTTGCCTTCTTCTTTCCGACGTTGGATAAACCTACAGTTTCGAGCACTTCATATATTCGCTTTTTCTCTACATTATATAATTCTGTAGTAATTGCGAGGTTTTCGAATGCAGTCAGGTTTTCATAAAAGCCCGGAGTCTCAACAATAGCTCCAATATTTCTTGCAACCCAAAGCCTGTCTTTAACCGTATTCCTTCCAAATACTTCTATTCTTCCCTTTTCCTGACGTATAAGACCTGTGATCATACGAATGGTGGTAGTCTTGCCGGCTCCGTTCATCCCAAGAAAGCCGTATACTTTCCCCTCAGGGACATGCATGCTCAGATTGTCTACAGCTTTGAAGCCTTTGTAGCTTTTGGTCAGATTTTCAATTTCAATTGCATATTTCATTTGTTCATCTCCCTCTGTAGTAATAACACAGAAGGCAGCGATTTTGTGACAGGGATTGTCAGTCTTATAGTTTTAAAATCATCCAAAAACCTGTCTCATTTTGTGTTTCATTGATAGCTTTTATGTAAACTTCTGTGTTCATTATACATATAATGTATTGAATACTTTTTAATGAGGTTATTTATGTTATATTATTTACAGGATATTAATCAAAACCAGTATGGCATGCAAAGAGACGCAACGTCCTATTTGCGAGTGTTTCATGCTTCTCCCGATGCTCCGCCTGTTGATGTTTATGCAAATGGCACTAAATTAGCATCAAATCTTTTCTACAGTGGGTTTACCGAGTATATGCCTGTACCTGCCGGAAGGTATAATGTAAGGGTTTTTCCTGCCGGACAGACAATGAACCCTGTGATAAACACCGATGTGCAGATTCCTCCCGGTACCATTATAACCGCAGCCGCAGTCGGCAGGGTTGCTGATATTGAGCTTCTTCCAATTCAGGACCCCGTCATTCCGATACCAACAGGAATGACTAGCTTAAGATTCGGGCATCTATCTCCTAATGCACCTGCAGTAGACATAGTTTTACCTGATGGAACAAAGCTTTTTACCAATGTGGGATACAAACAGGTAACAAATTATGTACCGGTTTTTCCAGGCACATATAGCATATTTGTAAGGCCTGCCGGGACAGGACAGAATGTGCTTTATGTACCAAATATCAATTTGAGCAGGGAAAGATTTTACACCATTTATGCAATAGGGCTGGTGGGTGAAGCCCCTCCGTTGCAAGTAGTTATCCCCCTTGATGGCAATAGCTATATTAGATGAGGTATTGAAACCATGCGGACTGCAATTACTATAGTTTTTGCAGTCTGCAGACCCAATATTCAAATATTTGCCTGTTAGCTTAGGCATTCTCCTGATAGGAATATTGATAAGCAAATTTCATCCCGGAATTAGTGGTAATAATGCCTATCATTTTGATTGACAGCAGTCAAATAATTAGCTTCAACTTCCTCCTTCAACCTCTTTTACGGCTCTGAAACTCAAATAGCTTTGCCCATCAAGCTTCATTTTAGCAAACACGCCCCCATGATACACAATTATATACGCCCTACGCCCATCCTTTGTTGATGTTTCAGAAGTCCAATAATATATTACCTTCGAATGGACATCCCATAAAGGCGTTTCTTTATCCGGCGTCCTGTCATATACCGGCTTCGCCTCTTCCGGCCGCCACACTCCACCCGCATTTTTCCCGTGAAGCATCATTGAGCGAACCGCTTCATCAACCGTAGGCATTCTCCAGATGTTTTGTTCTTCTTCCATTATAGTGGCGCCGTCCTCGGATAAATAACTGCAAATATTCCGGGCCTCATCCCATGTTGTACCTTTATCCGGCCAACCGGGCCCTCTCGGCGCCCAGGCCAAAGTCACTCCATTTCCTTCAACTATTCTTATGCCAAAATCGTTATCGTTTATTCTCTGTGATACCTTAATGCCCTGTTGGATTGAAATAGTCAATATGATAACCAATGGAACGCATATAAGCAATCGGTATGCCCATTTTTTAGGCCTGGGCTCACCAAAATAATAAAGCAGTCCAAGAGCGATAATAGGAATTAAGATTAATAGCCAAAGCACACTAAAAGCGGCGCCGGAAAAAAACCAAATACAAAAGCCGCCTAAAGCCAGATGCAACAATAAACCTATAGTTTTCCATTTCAGTGTAATTGTCGCCAAAAGTACAAATATAATGGTAAACAACAAATATTGGAATATCAGCATGAATAGATTTTCCCAAATTGAAGCGGAGTACCAGCCTTCATGAAAGTTTTCGATAGTTCCCCAATAAGCCCATATGCTCGAGAATATTAGTGTGACGCCCACACCAATCCATCCGATTATGATTTTTTTGTTTCCTTTCATCCTTCCATCTCCTTACAATTGCTTCTAAAAACAACTATATAATAGAACCTTCTTAAGTATCAAAGTTTAACGATTTTCCCATTTATTTTACTTTCCCGTTATTTATTTCTTTAAGATAATTATAAATAGTATATCTTGATATACTTAATTGTTCCGACACATACGGAATGCTCTTGTGAAATGAAAAGGCGTTTCTCTCCTTGAGAAGAGAAATAATGCGTACACGATCATCCCTTGTCATCATTGAAATCGGCTTCCCAATAATTTTCATGCACTCCTCAAATATATTATGAAGCCTGTTCTCACCACATTCTTTCATAACATCCTCAATATTTTCACCAACTTTTGTAAGCTCTTTCATTGCTGCTTCAGCCAGGGACAAGTGTGTATAGTCAAAGTTGATCCCAAAAGCATAATGATAGTTATCCCCTATCAAATGAAAGGTAGAACTCTTTATAAGCTTGCCATCCACCGTCTTGCCCTGGCAACCGATAAGGTCAATTCCATTCAGGAAGTCATTTACGTCCCTTCCAGTTCCAAGTATATTAAGGCTATCCCCTGCTTTTCTATTGGTTACATGTCCATTATATATTGATACAATTGAATTCTTTTTATTTTTCATATCATGAATTACTGCTTCACAGGAGCTTCCAAATGTTTTAGCAATGCCTTCAGCCAGCCTGTTTAAAAAGTCGATTGCTTCTTTATTATTCAAAATTCAGCTTACCTTTCTTAAATAAAACTATATTAATACATTATCATTTAGTTACAAATAAGACAAGATAGTTCAGATAACTAGGTTAAACATAGGTTAAACATTTTGTTTATATCTTATACATTTTGTTGATTTTGCTAATAATAAGGTGTATAATGTTTATAAAATCATTTTTGAGAGTGAGGAATTAAAGTGAAAAAAGAATATGTCGCAGAGCCTTTTAGAATTAAAGTTGTGGAGCCTATTGCCATAACAACATTAGAGCAAAGGAAGATAGCAATCGAAGAAGCAGGCTATAATACATTTCTCCTTGGATCTAAAGATGTGTACATCGATCTCTTAACTGACAGCGGAACTACTGCAATGAGCGATAATCAATGGTCCGGCCTTATGCTGGGAGATGAGGCTTACGCAGGCTCCAGAAACTTCTACAATTTAGAGGAAGCTGTAAGAAATGTATACGGCTTTAAATACATAGTACCTACCCACCAGGGCAGAGGAGCAGAAAATATCCTTTCACAAATTACCATCAAGAAGGGGGACTACATACCTGGAAATATGTATTTCACTACCACCCGTCTTCATCAGGAACTTAATGGTGCGACTTTCAGAGATGTTATTATTGATGAAGCCCATGATCCTCAGAATAATCATCCATTTAAAGGTAATATTGACATAAGCAAGCTCTCACACCTCATTGAAGAAGTGGGAGCCGACCACATTCCTTACATTTGTTTAGCTGTAACAGTTAATCTCGCAGGTGGCCAGCCAGTTTCCATGGCTAATATGAGAGAAGTGAAGGAATTGGCATCCAGGCATGGTATCAAAGTCATGTTTGATGCTACACGATGCGTGGAGAATGCATACTTTATCAAGGATAGAGAAGACGGCTATCATGACAAAAATATCGGAGAAATCCTGAAGGAAATGATGAGCTATGGAGACGGCTGTACCATGTCAGGGAAAAAAGATTGTCTTGTGAATATTGGTGGATTTCTTGCAATGAATGACTTTGACCTCTATCAAAAAGCTACACAATTGGTGGTCGTATATGAAGGTATGCCATCATATGGAGGAATGGCAGGAAGAGATATGGAAGCGATGGCTAGAGGAATTTATGAGTCTATTGATTACAATTATATTCATCATAGGATTTCACAGGTAAGATATCTTGGTGATAAACTCGATCAGGCTGGTGTTCCTATTGTAAAACCTATTGGAGGCCACGCAGTATTCCTGGATGCAAAAAAATTCTTCCCACATATCCCTCAGGATCAATTCCCTGCACAAATGCTGGCTGCACAGCTTTATGTTGAATCGGGAGTCAGATCAATGGAAAGAGGTATCATTTCCGCCGGACGAGATAAAGATGGAAACAACTATTATCCAAAACTGGAATTGGTCAGGCTTACAATACCTAGAAGAGTATATACCTATTCCCATATGGATGTGGTCGCTGATTCAATTATTAACCTTTTTCAGGAAAGAGACAGTATAAAAGGTCTTGAAATGATATATGAGCCGCCTTTCCTGAGATTTTTTACCGCCAGATTCAAGCCTATTGTATAAACCGGATAAAGCAAAACAGGCATCTCCTGTAATGGAATGCCTGTTTTGTTTTATAAAAAAAGAATTATGTGATAACCAGCATAGGGAAAGAAATTCTTTTGGAAGAAGCTCGTCGAATCAAAGAAATATATCATAGTGTGGAGGGATTGTTATGAAGAATAAAAAAACCGTTTGGTTCTCTGCGTTTAAGAATGTTGTTCGTGCCGATTATGTAAAAAGGCTGGAAGATTCAGCTTTACAGGGATGGCAAGTTGATAAAATTGGTCAATGGAGTTCTGTTTACATGACTTTGAAACGAAGGGAGCCGAAGCAATATCGCTTTGTGTATGATATGCAAGCTGTACCCAAAAAGGATTATAAAACGACCTATGAGCAGTTTGGATGGGAATTTGTCGGACAGATGGCCAGTGCATTTATCTGGCGAAAGGAATATACGCAGGAAAGGCCGGAATCATTCAGTGATAAAGAAAGTTTGAAAAAAAGGAACATCCGCGTAATCGCTGCGGCTTCGGTGTCTTTTTTCATGTTTTTGCTGACAGCCATTATTGGAACTGAATGTTTTGTGGTGAATTTCAGGCATTTGGTACCAAGTGACATTCTTCAATTTACCCTTGGTTTGGTATTGTCCTACGTATTCACAATATACATGGGATACGTTATGAATAAAATCAATAAGAACAATCAGAGATAAAAAACGAATATATATGGACGGATGATAGATTAATGCCTTGCTCTCCGCACCTGGTAATCCATTGGTGGAAAGCCTTATTTCTGCTTTTCATAAATTTGTTGCTTTAAACCAGGCTATTATCCATTGACACGCAGTACTAATTGTACTATTATAGTAAATGTAGTACAATTTATACTAACGTTTTTCTAGTTAATGGGTTGGAGAATAAACATGAACAAAAAAGCAGAAAAAATATTAAATACAACGATTAAACTATTCATCCATGAAGGTGTCAAAAAAATTACTATGGATGATATTGCCGAAAAGGCCAGTGCATCTAAAGTGACAATATATAAGTATTTTATGGATAAGGACTCCTTATACCTGGAAGTCGGCAAACGTATTTTTTCTCACTTTACCGATAACCTGAATAATATCATGGTATCCGATGATGTTCTAATTAAAAAGCTCTATGATTATTTGAATGCTGTCAGTGAGTTTACAAATAGCGGCCAATTTGATTTAGGCATAGAACTTACCCGGTACAACCAGGATGTTGAAACTGAATTTAAGCTTTATTCGCAAGCATATAGAGATTCTATGTTCACTTTAATCGATAAAGGGATGAGAGACGGCCTATTCAAAAGCGGCTTGGATAAAGATATGATTTTCCATTATATCGATATGGGTATAGTATATTATCAACAAAGCTCTGAGTATCGAAATAAAGTTCTCAACGACAGCATCTTCAAGCAACAGTTTTTACTGTTCTATATCAGCAATATTTTCGTCGATGGAGCAAAAATGTTATCGCTTCCTTATGAGGTGATCTGATGGGAGAAACCATATTACAGTACTATATCCGCTTAGCAAAAGAGAGTACAAAAGCGTCAATTGACGAAATCATGAAGCATCTTACAAAAAGTATAACTATAGCCGAATCAAAGTTTATCGATTTTGCACTGGGACATGTTGAAAGTGATGAAGGTATGAAAATCATGGAATATTATTTATTCCACGGTACACAAATACAAAGGAATTATTGCACCTTATATTTTGGCAGACGAGGCGAATACCTTATTATCAGAAAAGCATATGATGAAGGTCTGATTGATGCCAAACAAGCTTTTTCAAGGTGACTTGATTATACTCAAGGAGAATACTTTTCATGATAATCATTCAAAACGTAAATATAGTTTCAATGAAGAGCAAAAAAGTAGATACTAATCAATCCTTAATGATTCACAATGGCATCATTGAAGCCATAGGTAACCAACTTCCATTACCGGAAGCAGCTTGTACCATCATCGATGCGCATAGTCAATATGTGATGCCGGGTCTGATTAATATGCACACCCATCTCGGTGACAATCGGAATGATTTAAAGCTATATCTTGTGAACGGCATTACTACTATACGGAACATGTGGGGTTATGAAAGCTTCCGCTTTGGCCATTATTTATTCGGTACACGGGTGTTCCATCATCTGGAGTTAAAAAAGCAGATCAGCAAGGGGCATATTGCGAGTCCTGATATCTATACACCAGGTGCTTTGTTGGACGGAGATCCGCCTTTTTTTCCAAGGTTCATGTATATACATGCTGTAAAAGACGCTGAACAAATTCGAAAAATCATAAAAACACAGGCTAATAAAGGATATGATTTCATTAAAATCTATTCCAAGCTGTCCCTGAAGAATTTTAACGATATCATACATATTGCCAAGGAATTTGATATGCAAGTGGTGGGTCATGTTCCAGATGCAGTAGGGTTAAAACATGCACTTGAATCTCAAATGAAGTCCATTGAGCATTTATATGGGTTTGTTAACCCGTATTTCCCTGATAAAAATCTGGATGATGAACAGATAAAGCTGATGGCAGGTCTGGCGGCCTCCAACAATGTCTGGAATTGTCCCACTCTTATCGCAAATGAGCGTCTGGCCAATGTTAAAAAACAAGCGGAGTATGAAAGTGAGCAACACCTTTCATATGTCTCACAAAAAAATATAAAGGCCATGCGGTTTTTAATAGAGGAATCAAGCAAAGTATTTAATAAGGCAGGATTAACTGATCAACAAATATATATGGAAAAATTGTTTCATATAATCCGTCAATTGAAATCGGAAGGTGCAGGTATACTACTCGGTACAGACAAGTCCGTTCCTTATGTGGTCGCTGGTTTTGCTGAACATCAGGAGATGCAGTTATTGGCGCAAGCCGGACTCACAAACCATGAGATCATCAGTGCTGCAACAGTTAATGCGGCAAGGTGCCTTGGCAAAGAAGCAGAAATTGGAACAATCGAGACTGGTAAAAAAGCCGATATGATTTTAACAAATAAAAACCCTTTGATATGTTCCCGCGAAGATATGGTTCGAAAAAACA
>Ga0366816_1142_pt1 | contig 9654 bp, 11 predicted proteins | sample TotcelN113001K15_FD_207019 | JGI IMG/M metagenome (GOLD analysis project Ga0366816, IMG submission 207019) | Enriched cells from coal bed in the Powder River Basin, Montana, United States - Total cells N11 rep3 HSBNCT.N11.300.1.K15 ... | reverse complement strand
GGAAACAAGTACCGGGCAGGATCTTAAAACCCCCGAAATCGGAAGCCAAAAGCAGAATGCCGCTGGAGAGAATTCAATGAAGGAAGTGGCCACTAATACCGCTAAGACGGCGAAATCAGAAACCGAAACCGACGGAATTAACCTGGAAAGAACCGGATTTCAAAACTCAATACAAGGCGCTGTATCAACAAGGAGCGCATCAGAGGTAAGCCCGGTGACCCAACCGGTTGAAACTAGTCAGCCTTACAGCCAGATCAAATCAGAAATTCTCTCAAACCTGGAGAAAAGTGGTCCGACAGAATTCAAAATGCAGCTGGATCCGGAAGATTTGGGACAGATCGATATCAAACTGAAGCTCAGCGACGGGAAGCTGATCATCGACATTATGGCCGCAAATTCAAAAACACAAGCCATGTTAACAGGCCAGGTTGACAAGCTGATTGCAGGCATGGGACTTCAGAATGTAGTGGTAGAGAGTGTACATGTGAGTCAACAGATGAATTCACAAACACAGGACAACAGCCAAAGTCAGGGATTCACGATGAATTCGGCAATGGATTTCTCCCAAAGAAAGCAGCAGGAACAAGCCCAGCAGCAAATGCTCAATGACAGCAGGCTGGCAGGAACCTTGAACCGGCAGCAGGATGAAACCCAAACCGACAATCAAGCGAACCGCATCGAAGGCATGCGATACAATACCCACAGAATGAATTATGCGGTATAGAAAGGAGGAAATAAAATGTCAATCGAAGCATTAAATAATTACGGAACAACCGGAACGAGCGGCACAAGCAACACGAGCAAATCGGGCAGTACCGGCGCTTTGTCAATGGATGACTTCTTACAGCTTCTGGTTGCTCAGCTGAAGAACCAGGACATGTATAATACGATGGATGACTCAGAATACATGGCACAAATGGCACAGTTTTCCATGCTGCAGGCGATTACCGATATGAGCGAATTGTCAATGACCTCCTATGGTGTAAGCCTGATCGGCAAAGAAGTGACCATAGCGAAGATTGCCGATGATGGAACCGTCTCAAGTCTCGAGGGTATCGTTGATAGCGTGAATTTCTATAACGGCAGCCCTCAGGTTGTGGTTGATGACATGAGCTACTCGCTGAGCAGCGTGATGAAGGTGAATCAACCGAAGATCATCATTCCGAACGGCGAAATAAAATGACAAAGAGTAGAAGGTGAAGGAGATGTCCAATGAGATTTCGGGCAATCGATACAATCTAACGGATGCCATCATCAGGCAAGCCGAAAAGGTCAATTCTTCGGGCAGCAAACCGGGAGGAGCCAACAGCCAGATAACCAACGGCAGGTCCTTCCAGGAAATTTTAAATGAGCAGCTCAACCAGAGGATTTCCTTTTCAAAGCATGCAAATCAAAGAACGGAAGAGAGAAATATCCAGATCAGTGAAAGCGATCTGAACCGTTTGGAGGATGCCTGCGACAGAGCACAGCAAAAAGGGATCAAGGATGCCCTGATTGTGATGGAGGATTCCGCATTTATCGTAAACGCCCTCAGCAAAACCGTTATCACAGTAGTTGATAAAAATGAAATGAAAAGCAACGTATTCACAAATATTGATGGTGCCGTATTTCTATAGCTGGACCTTGAAACAGGAGGCTATGGTGCGCTTTGACCGACAGATAAGCGCACAACGGACACAGAAAGGATTTTAAAATGATAGGATCTATGTATTCCGCAGTTTCAGGTTTGTCTGCACATCAGACAAAGATGAATGTAATTGGTAATAACATTGCCAATGTAAACACATATGGCTTCAAGTCAAGCCGAGTTACTTTTTCCGACGTATTTTACCAAACGATCAACAGTGCTACCGGCCCGAAGGGAGATGCAACCTCAGGCACAGGCGGAACCAACGCGACCCAGCTGGGTTATGGAGCAAAGGTCAATTCCGTCGATGTCATCAACACCCGTGCAGGCAGTGCAACCACTGACCGTGCATTGGACGTTTATATCAACGGCGACGGATATCTGCCAGTAAAGGATAGTGACGGCACAATCAAATATACCCGTGTCGGCGTGCTAAGTTTTGACGACAGTGGCAATCTGGTGGACAGAAACGGAAATAAAGTTCTGGGCTTTAATCTGGATGAGACGACGAAAAACGCGATTCTCAGTGCAGACGGAACACAGGCAATCAATAATCTGCAGGTAATTAACATACCCGCTGCAGACCGCGAAAAATATACAGGTATCGCCATCGGATCCAACGGTGAAATCACTGCGATCAAGGAAGGCGACCCCACCTTTGTGCCGGCGACCGGTACAGGATGGATGGATGGACTGCCAAAGGTCGATCTCACATCAAACTATAAAGGAAGTATTACAGTGACCGCGAACAGGCAGGTAACGGCAGGAACGCACTCGGTTGCAGTCTCATCCGATGCCAATGTCGGAATCGGCGCCATAAGGATTGCGCTTGACGGCGATCCGGCCGTCCCCACTGCCCCGACGACCTACACGTTGAGGACTAACGTTGGAGGAACTGAGGCGACCTACACGGCAGCATATGATGCAGCAGCATCAACGGTTACGTTCAACATTACAGGAGGCGGAACAGTAAAAGTTAATGTAGCTGGAGCAAACGCCATCACTTCCGGAGCTACAGCAACAGAGATCGCATCCGCAGTGTCAGCTAACCAATACACCATCACATCGACCGTTGTGGATAAATCCGGCGCCACCATCAATTTGCCTACGGTAACCTGGGGCGGCGCGACACCCGCAACAAACATTGCCTTTGGACAGGTAACGGTACCATTGGATACTGCTGACTTTCAAGATGCATTAGATGATGGCTTCAACAATGTGGTCATTGGGTCTGTAGGGGCAGGAGCAGGGGTGCCAACGAAGATTGCAAGCATTGCAACCGTGAAGTTTGGAAATCCAGATGGACTGTCTCAGGACGGAGAGAGTTACTTCATACAAACGCCAAACTCAGGAGATCCAATCGCAACGATTCCCGGCAGCGGCGGAACGGGGAACTTCCGGGCGGGAGCGCTGGAAATGTCCAACGTAGACCTTTCCAGAGAGTTCACTGAGATGATTATCACCCAGAGAGGCTTCCAGGCAAACACAAGAATGATCACAACGTCGGATGAGTTACTGTCCGAGCTGGTCAGCATGAAGAGATAATCCACTTTTTCGTTCAGGGGGAGCTGAAGGCTCCCTCTGAATGAATTCTATTTATAGAGAGAATGATACCGCTAATTTTGGGGATGGAGGAATTGATATGATCAAGCTTACGAAACTAAACAAAAATAACGATGAGACATTTATCCTGAACTGTGAGCTCATAGAAACCATAGAGGAAAGACCCGACACAACGATCCGTCTTGTAAACGGCAAGCATTTTGTCGTGGCGGAAAGCGCCGCAGAAGTAGTATCGAAGGTAGTTGCGTTCAAGAGAAACATCTACGGCAGATAAAAAACGAAAAAAAGGGCGGATGGAAGACTGGAATCCAGACTTTCACAGATAGGCCTGTAGGTAGAGGAGTATAGTTCAATGGAATTCAGCGTTCTGATAGGGTATGTAGCAGTTGTGTTAGCACTAATATTCGGAATTGTTTTTGGTGCGGATGGATTAAATTTTTCTTTGATGTCCAACTTTATTAACGGACAGAGCATCTTTATTGTGCTAGGCGGAACCTTTTTTGTGCTTCTGGCCTCTTTCCCGTTAAAAACATTCAAGCTTATTCCAAAACAAATTAAAATGATTATCAGCAAAGATAAAAAAGATCCAAATGAATACATTGAAATCATAACGGAATTATCCAAAGAGGCAAGAAAAAAAGGACTGCTGGCCTTAGAGGATAAAGCGCTGACCTTTGAAGACGAATTCTTAAGGGAGAGTATTCTTTTAATCGTTGATGCGATCGAACCGGACAAGCTGAAGGACTGGTTTAATCAGAAGATGGCAAATATAGAACGAAGGAACCAGGAGGAAAAGAGGTTTTATGATTTGGGTGCCGCCATTGGTCCTGCATTCGGAATGCTAGGCACACTGATCGGGCTGGTGAATATGCTGAAGGCCATGAGCCTAGACGGAGGCGCCGAAGCGCTGGGAGAAAACATGTCGGTTGCACTGATCACGACCTTTTACGGCTCTATGCTTGCAAACTGCCTTTTTATTCCGATGGGGAACAAGCTGGAGATTGCGCAGGAACGGGAAATGCTATATAAAGAGATGATAATTGAAGGAATCATTGCCATCAAAGAAGGGGAGAACCCAAGATATATTCAGGAAAAGCTTAAAAACTTCCTTGCGGAACATGAAGTATTAAGGGGCAGTGCAGATGGAGATGCGGATGGCGAAGGAAAGAAAAGCAAGAAGATAAAAAAAGAAAAGAAGTCAAAGAAGAAGGAATAATGAATGGCAAAGAATAAAAGCAAGGTAAACAAGGACGCGTGGCTGAATACATATGCAGATATGATTACTTTAATACTGGTGTTTTTCATTCTGCTTTATTCCATGTCGTCCATCGATCAGGAAAAGTTCAGACTGCTGGTTAAGGCGTTTACTGCTGATCCGGAGACCATAGAACAAATCCGCCTGCTGGAAAGTGACAATCAGGTGGACGCAGGAAAACCTGATGCAGAGCAGGGTGGGATTGAGGGAGACCTGATTGCCGACATTGAGGATCTGAATGACCTATATCTGCATTTAAAAAAATATGTGCAGGAAAATCAGCTTCAGGAATCTGTTCAGGTGGAAAAAGGCAAGGATATGGTTTTTATTCGATTCTCGTCAAACCTTTTCTTTGAAGCAGATAGGGCAGTTCTGAAGAGTGGAGGCACAGAAATTCTGGACTTTGTCGGAGATGCGCTGGGGCAGGTAGAACCAACCATCAAGTACATCAGGATCGATGGTCATACAGCAGAAGCGGGACGTGGAACGAGTACTGTCGACGACAGGGCACTATCCACCGATCGGGCGAACGCGGTATTGAAATATCTTGAAGATCTATATATAAAGGAGCCGGCCAAACTGATGGCAGTAGGCTACGGGTTATATCGCCCCGTTGCTCCAAATGACAGTGAAGCGAATCGTGCAAAGAACAGACGGGTTGAAATTCTGGTTGCGAAGACGGACAGCTTACAGGATGAACTCGATAAAATTTATCAAATTGTCGACCAAGCCGACCTTGATCAGGCGGATACCAATAAAGATAATTCAGCAAACAACGAGTAGGAGATTGCAATATGAGCGAAATTCTTTCACAAAGTCAAATTGACAGCCTATTAAGCAGTTTGACCAGTGGTATTAAAGAAAATGAACTACCGGAGCAGGGAGTCGGGAAAAAGATTAAGGACTACGACTTCAGGAGCCCAAAGCTTTTTACCAGAGAACAGCTGAAGCTGCTGTACAGTATTTATGAAAATTATGCAAGAATTCTCTCTTCCTATATCACCGGTGTTCTACAAACCTATACCTTGGTGGAAATCATAGAGGTTGAGGAGCAGCAGTATTATGAGTTCAATAATGCGCTGCCGGATTCCGTGCTCATGGGAGTTTTGGATTTTGCAGTAAAAGAGGATCATAATGATGAGGACTTGGTCTTGCTGGATTTCTCGAAGGATATTGGATATTGCTGTATCGACCGGCTGCTTGGCGGGTCCGGGAAGCCCCTGGAGGCGGACCGGGAATATACGGAGATTGAGCTTGGAATCCTTGAACATTTGATGAAGGGCATGGTTAATCTCATGAAAAACGTATGGCTTGATTACCTGGAAGTTGCACCCCGCCTACTCAAGCTCGAGACGAATGCCAGAATCCTGCAAGGAATCAGCGCCGATGAAAATGTGGTTATTGTTGTAATGAGTGTCATGGTAAATGATACACAGGGGAAAATGAATATATGTATCCCGGCCGTAACCCTTGATGCCATGTTTAAATTGAAAAATGCCCAGAGTAAAAGAAAGGAAAGACGTGGCGACCTGTTGACAGATGCCCAGAGACGGGCGGATATCATGCGGGAGATCAGCGAGTCGGACCTGGAAATCACCGGCATCCTAGGAACCATCGATGTATTATCAAGAGATTTGATCGATTTGGAGGTTGGAGATATCATCAAACTGAACAAGAACGAGAATTCAATGGTAGATTTGGCTGTGGGAGAGACCGTCTGGTTTCGGGGAGAAATGGGAGCCTATAATAAAAAGAGGGCCATTGCAATAAAACAATCTATACAGAGAGGAAGTGACCATATTAAATGACAAGTGACAATGAAATGTACAAACTGACAGAGATGGAAATTGACGTAATCGGGGAAGTGATGAATATTAGTATGGGCGCTGCCGCTACGGCAATGTCTACCATACTGGATAAAAAGGTCAATATCACAACACCAAGAATTGAAACAATGTCGGTTGACGAATTTGAATTTTCTTATTTGGAGCCGGTAATCGGTGTTTTAATCAAGTATATTGAGGGTATTGACGGAACGAATATCTTACTTTTAAGAGAAGATGACTTGAAGAAGAAGGTGAAATCGTTATATCCAAGGGCGGAAAGGATGATATGATTGTCTAGTATCGTAAAAGCGAAACAGCTGACCTTTGCACCGCCGAAACCTCTGGATACCAGCAGTGCAATGCCTGAAACCGAACGTGTGAATCTTGAAAAAGTCAGCATCGATGATGTGAATGAGAAAAAGGAAACCATCCTTAGACAGGCACTCAAAAAGGCAAGACACATAGAAAGTGAGGCACAGCTGAGGGCGGATGGTCTGGTTGAAAGCGCACTCAAGAGCAGCCGGGAGATCATGAATGTAGCTGAGAAAAAAGGGTATGACGAGGGGTATCTCCGCGGTCTGGTGGACGGTGCCAACGCGTCGGAAACTGCGGCGGAGGAAGGACTTCACGAGCTCAGACAACTGATCGAATTGTTCAAAAAAGAGCAGAAAACGGCATTGGAAAGAAACGAGAAGGATCTGATGGAGATCGCCTTTGAACTGGCAAAAAAGATCATGAAGCAGCACGTGCAGGCGGATGAGAATGCGGTAGAGAAGATGCTGGAAGAGATCATCCTGGAAAATGAAGGAAGTCTGAAGATTTATTTTTCGGAATACCAAAAAACCCTGGGGGTTCATATTGATAAATCCATTGTCAAAAAACTTAGAAACCTGATGAAAGATGCCAAGCTGATTCTGATCAAAGAAGAAGACCTGATCATGAGTGAGACGGAAGGCGGTATCGTAGATATGAGTGTACCGGTCCAGCTGGAACAACTGAAAAAGGCCGTAGACCACGTATACTAACAGACTTTGACTTCGTATTAGACCATAAGGAGCCTTCTAAATGGATACAAAGAAATATTGCAGAATCATTCGCAATGCAGATTGCCATTCGTATTTCGGCAAGATCGACAAGGTCATCGGGATGATGATCGAATCCAACGGACCCGAGTGTAAAGTCGGGGATCTATGCAAGATATACGGACACGGGAATAAGAAATATATCAGTGCCGAAGTGGTCGGCTTCCGAGGAAACAAAGTGCTGCTCATGCCTTATGAGGAGCCGGAAGGAATCAGCTCGGGAAACCTGGTAGAGGCCACACATTCCGCATTAAAGATCGGTATGTCAGAAAACCTGATCGGCAGAGTCATCAGTGCGATGGGAGAACCCATCGATGACGGGGGACCCATCGAATGCTGCATGCAGTATGAAGTGCAGAGCGTCTGCTCCAATCCCCTTTCCAGACCGAGGATTCATGACATATTGGAATTTGGAATCAAGCCCATCGATGGGCTCTTGACAATAGGAAAAGGGCAGAGAATGGGAATCTTCGCCGGTAGCGGTGTCGGGAAAAGCACCTTGATGGGCATGATTGCAAGGAATGTAAAAGCCGATGTAAATGTCATCGCCTTGGTAGGAGAGAGAGGACGAGAGGTCCGGGAATTCCTGGAACGGGATCTTGGACCGGAAGGGCTGGCTCGCTCCGTTCTCGTAGTAGCAACCTCCGATCAGCCTCCGATGCAGAGAATGAAATGTGCGATGGTAGCCACTACCATCGCAGAGTATTTCAAGGATCAGGGCAAGGACGTACTGCTCATGATGGACTCTCTAACCAGATTTGCTATGGCCCAGAGAGAAATCGGGCTTGCCACGGGAGAACCGCCGGTGGCCAGAGGATATACCCCTTCCATCTACTCCATGATGCCGAAGCTTCTGGAGCGGACCGGAAATTTTGAAAATGGTTCCATCACAGGCATCTATACGGTGCTGGTGGAAGGCGATGATGTGAATGAACCGATTTCTGATACGGTAAGAGGGATCATCGATGGGCATATCGTGCTATCAAGAAAAATAGCCATGCGAAATCATTATCCCGCCATCGATGTACTGGGAAGTGTCAGCAGACTGATGAATGATATCGCTGAGAAAGGTCAGATCGAGGCAGCAGGTAAGATTAGAAACTTGATGTCCATCTACGATACAAACTATGACCTGGTAAATATCGGTGCATATAAAAGCGGCACAAACAGACCGTTGGACGAAGCAATCTCAAAGATAGGCAAAATTAATGAATATCTGCAGCAAGATGTTTATGACAAATTTCAATATGAAGACAGTGTTGAGATGCTAAAGGCAGCGATTCAATAAAAGTACCGGCATGTGAAGCAGAAAACGTATGAAGTGGAGGGCAGCATATAATGAAGAAATTTGAATTCCAATTGGAAAAATTACTGTCCTATAAGGGACAGCTGCTCGACAGTGAAATGATGACGCTGGCAGTGCTGAATAATCAGCTGTCGGAGGAACAGCATAAGCTGCATTCACTTCAAATGGAACAGAACCAATGCAGAAAGGATTTCGAAAGCAAGATGCTGGAGAAAACGACGCCTGCGACCTGTAGGATGTACATCTATTATACAGAGCATCTCAAGGAACAGATTCTCAATGTAGAAAGATTAATTGAGAGCATTCAGGCACAGTTGAACAAGCAGATTGAGTTGATAAAGGGACTAAAGTTGGAAACGAAATCTCTGGAAACACTTAAGACTTCCAGGTACGACGAGTACAAGAAAGAAGATCTGAAAGCCGCCGAAAAGCAGCTGGAGGAATTTGTGTCAACAGTGAAGATCATGAGGAAATCAAGCTAGAGAATTTCGTCCAAATATATTTCGTAGAGTTTCACTGCGAAGATTTTAGAGGAAAGGAGGAAAAAGATGAATATCGACAATAGCTTAGGAATGACATTATTTACAAATGACATAAGCGGCACGTCAGCCAGCGGTAGTTTAAACGGTCTGTCGAAGGGTGTAGCGGAAAGTCCAGAAGGATCCCTGTTCCAGCAAATGATCTCCCAGATGCTGAAGACGAAAAATGGAATGAATGAAACGGCAGAAGCGGCGATTAACACTGAAGAACAGAACCAATCCGGAGGAACCGGCGACCTAATCTCAGAACTGCTGATTGCAGGAGGAAATCTTGCGAAGATCAGGCTCATGGATTCGGAAAACGGGAGCGGCGAAGCAGCGGAATCCCAAGCGCAAGAACAGGCTTTGATGGCTGGATTTGTCAATCCGATCCAGACAGCAAACAATGGAACGACACCTTTGGAAGCCCAAACCATGAAAGACTCCATACAAGCATCGATTTCAGAAATCGGCGCC
>Ga0366816_1141_pt1 | contig 9963 bp, 10 predicted proteins | sample TotcelN113001K15_FD_207019 | JGI IMG/M metagenome (GOLD analysis project Ga0366816, IMG submission 207019) | Enriched cells from coal bed in the Powder River Basin, Montana, United States - Total cells N11 rep3 HSBNCT.N11.300.1.K15 ... | reverse complement strand
ACCGATATATAATTTTGCATTTCCCTTTGCCGCAAGAGCGATCCAAGTTTTCAGGTTATTCTCATACGCGTACGCCGCAATATTTCCCGAAGAATCTCTTCTCTCAAACCCCCAGTAAAGCTGCGGCATAATGTAATCCACATAGCCCGGCTCGGACAGCCATGTATCCACATCAGCAAAGTAACTCGTATCCTTGCGCAGATTATCCACATTGCCTGCAGGACTGATTCCAAATTCTATGTTTGGGTCAGCGTTCTTCACTGTCGTGTAAACATCCTTGACCATCCTGTTTACGTTATTTCGACGCCAGTTTGCAATGCTAAGGGTGCTCCCTGAAGCATCATATTCCGGCTTATCAAAATACATTGCAGGATCACTATCAACAACAGAGGGATAAAAGTAATCATCAAAATGGATCCCGTCCACATCGTAATTCGAAACAATTTCTTCAACTCCGTCTGCCACCATCTTTCGGACCTGAGGAACCGATGGATTTAAATAATATTCTCCTTTATGTAAAAGTACCCATCTGTCATTGGTTGTGTCATTGTCAGAAAGCCAAACCTTTGCAGGATTACTTGCATCCACCTGGGGCCAATAGCAGCCGTATCCAGTCACTCTGTACGGATTTAGCCAGGCATGAAATTCAAGTCCTCTGCTATGGGCTGCCGAAATCATATATTGAAGCGGATCATACCCTGGATCTACGCTCTGGGCCCCGCCGGCAAACGTGGACCATGGATAATATTGAGATGGATACATTGCGTCACTATGTGAGCGGACGTGAACAATAACCGCGTTCATTCCCAAATCCACGCAACGGTCAAACATGGTATCAATAGCTGCCCGAAAACCCGCTTCATCCTTCGGCATTTCCATATACTCCAGGAACGAAATCCACATGGCGTCAAGCTCTCCGCTTCGCGCTGTGTTTTCCCCTCGATTGATGTTTCCGGGGCTTTCTTCAACCGTCCCATCCGATCTGACAACAACAGTTCTGCCCTCCTCATCCCACGAAACGCCTGCGCCAAAGGCCTCAAGGACGGCTCTGATCGGCAGATAGGTTCGTTCATTCTTGATCACCGCAGAGGTATCATTTGTCACGGGGACACCATTTACATAAATGTAAGCCTGTCCAATTGTCGCCTGAACCATGATTCCGTTTTTTGCAACACTAGCTGTACTACTATCACTGTCCCAGGATACTGCCGCGCCGAAGGCTTCCATTACACCGCGCAGCGGCACCAATGTTCTGCTGTTTGTGTCTATGTAAGGCTCACCATATCCGCTTTGGAGCACCACTGCTTCCCCATCAATCTTTACTCCTATGTCTGATGCCCCAATAGCAGACGCATCCCCCTGTGGAATAAAACAAACTGCCGCAATCACCAGAACTGCTGTGATCCCCCATTTGACCTTAACTCCAATACTACGATTCTTTTTCTGATTCATAATCCCAACCCTCACTGCATCTTTTACCAAAAAATTTTCTGTATGAATTGTTCTATTTCTTACTGGACATTATACCATAAAATATGTCTCTGCCAGTAACTGTTTTTCGATAAAAACGCTGGTGCACAGCCCCATGAATGTTCTACGGTTGGCAGACCTATGCAAAAAATCCTAGTTCTGGTATAATCATATAACATACCGGAATTAAGATTGTCTCAGAGGTTGAGTGTTACGTAGTAACATGTAAAGGGGATAGCATGAGCGATACAACGACAAACCTAATTGAAACGCAATTGAAGGAGGAGCTTCCGCAGGTATTTTATCCATGGCGCAGATTTCTCGCAAGGACTTTGGATCTTTTTCTCTATACTATAATATGGTCCGTCTTGCTTGCATTTTTCTTACATATCAATTTGGTGAACAGAAGCAATCTGGGGAATTTCCTTGATTCTTTTGTGGCGATTGCGATGATGCTGGTACTGGAGCCGCTCTTGCTCCATCTGTTCAGGACGACACCGGGAAAGGCAATTTTGGGACTTGCGATAGAAATGCCTGATGGTAGGCCCCTTTCTTATGGAGAGGGATTCGCGCGAACGTGGAAAATGATAGGCCCCGGAATGGGATACAATATTCCGATCTATAATTTTATTTGTCTTTGGAAAAGCTACAAGCTGTGTGGCGGGAAAGAGACACTGCCGTGGGATGAATCAATTTCTTATACCATCAAGGATAAGAAATGGTATCGAGGTGTGTTATATGTTGCCTCATATGTTACCATAATTGCGGTTCTATTTACGATCATTGCTGCACAGATGCTTCCGCCCGAGCGAGGCGATCTGACCGTGGCAGAATTTGTTGAGAACCACAATTATTACGTCAGGCTTTTAGGTGCTGATTTCGGCAATCAGTATTTAAGGGAAGACGGCAAATGGGAGGATAGAAAGTTCGACGGAACAGTATATATTGGAACCGCAGAAATTCCAGAGTATCATTTTACAATAGAAAATGGGAATGTGGCGAGCATTTCATTTGCCGTTGAAATTAAGAATAATAAAGAATATGTTAGCTCCTATGACATGCAAATGATTCTCGCTTCACTTGCTTTTGCAGGCGCACAGAATGACATGGGACTGTTTTCGAAAATCCCAAGCCGAATAGAAGACCAAATCAGGAATCACGCGTTTCAGGATTTTCGGTTTGAAGAGGCCGGTATCACGTTTTCCTGCAATACAGAGTATTTAGGTTATATGGATGCACCATCCTATTATTTTCTGTTACCGGTAGAGAACACACCGGAAAACTATTTCAGTTTGGATTTTTCCATCAGTAAGTAAAGATCGTCGGCAGACAAAGAAATAGTTGTTGACAATACCGACATGCATCACATATAATAAACTTTAATAATAAATACTTTAACGCGTTGAAGAAGGAAAGTATGCGATACGATCTTGTCAGGGAGGGCCTGTCCTAGACTGAAAGCAGGCCTGAAGTGAACCCCGCTGAAGTTCCCTTCTGAGCACGCCCGCTGAATAGGCATTGCCTTTGTAGGCGGGTGCGGGATTCCACCGTTATATGGATAGGATATATTTTTTGTATCTGAAAATGAGTGCGCGTATTTTTTAATATGCGAATCAGGGTGGTATCACGGATAGCATTGAAAGCCTTTCGTCCCTATTTACGGGGATGTGAGGCTTTTTTTATTTCTCCCAAACTTGTTTATTTTTATAAAAGAAAGGAAGAGTAGAAATTATGTTAGGTTTACCAGACGCATCAATATGGCTCGCTTATTTACTATCGATCGGCGGTGCAGTTTTATGTATCGTATATGGCATCAAGAACTGGAACAAGGACAGTGACAGCGATAACGGAGGTGACGGGAAATGATCTATATTGTGATAAGCTTATCCGTCTATGCGGTTATCATGGCAGGGCTCGCCTACATCGGTTTTAAAAGAACCAAAAACACCAGTGACTATCTTTTGGCCGGAAAAGAGATCCACCCTATCATCATGGCGCTGTCCTACGGCGCTACTTTTATCAGCACATCAGCTATCGTCGGATTTGGTGGCGCGGCTGGGCAGTTTGGCCTGGGGCTTTTATGGCTCACCGTGCTCAATATTCTTGTCGGCGTTTTCATTGCTTTTGTCTTGTTCGGTAAAAAAACCAGAGAGATCGGCCATAGACTCGGCACCAACACAATGCCGGAGTTTTTTGCCAGGCGTTTCAACTCCAAATTTATGCAGGGTTACGCCGGCGTGTTAATTTTTTTGTTTATGCCTATCTATGCTTCGGCTGTACTCAAAGGCATCGTGGATTACGTATCAAAATATGCCGGTGCGAGTTTTAATGTTGTTCTCATCATTGTTGGAATATTATCCGCTCTCTTCGTAATTATGGGCGGCCTGAAAGGAATTATGTACGCCGATGCTTTTAATGGAACCTTAATGTTTGCTGGCATGGCGTTCCTCATCATCTTTACCTATTCAATGCTGGGGGGCATTACCGACGCGCATACGGCGCTTGCACTGCTTCCTTCGATGCCCGATGTGGCAGAACAGACTGCCGGACTGGTAAAAGGCGGTTTTGCGGGATGGACGTCCATGCCGAAGACGGGAACGCCGGTCTGGTGGAACATCGTTACCACGCTGGTGGCCGGTGTTGGCATCGGCGTATTGGCACAGCCGCAGCTCTCCGTAAAGTTTATGACAGTGAAAAGCGGCAGAGAGCTTAACCGCGCAGTTCTCTCCGGAGGCATTTTTATCCTGTTTATGACAGGAGTGGCATTCACGGTCGGCGCGCTCTCCAATGTAGCGTTTTATAACGCAACCGGGCAAATCGCGATTCAGGCTGCTGGCTCCAACGACGGGATCATACCAGCGTTTATCAAGTTCTTCCTGCCGGAATGGTTTGGCGGTATTTTTCTGGTCGTGCTGATGGCAGCGGGTATTTCCACGCTGAACGCATTGGTCCATACAATGGGTACGGCTCTTGGTCGGGATTTTCTAAAGCAATCACTAAAGCTAAAGACAGAAACCATTAAGCTGACTCGGATTTCGATGGGAATTGGGCTTTTGATCAGCGTGCTCCTGACCTATTTATCGAGCAAACTGGACGTCAGTATGGCGATTATTGCCATTGGCACCTCACTGTTTTTCGGATTATGCGCGGCCACCTTCCTTCCGACCTACATCGCGGCGCTCTATATCAAAAGATTCCCAAAGAAAGCGGCGGTGGCCAGCATGGTAGCCGGTTCCGCAACCGATCTGTTCTGGCTGTTCTTTGTTCATGAAAAAACAGCCGGCAGCCTTCAGGTCTGCAACCTATTGTTCGATACCACTTCTATCGTGAAGGGCACATCCCTTCAAACACTTGCCATGGTGGACGCAATCGTCATTGCCCTTCCGCTATCCTTCATCGTAGCACTCGTCTCATGGGCAATCATAGGCAATAACAAAGAAGCAGAGGGAGCCGGTTTGCAGACCGGCGCGGAATAAATAAAATAGGATTTCACCAAAAACAGGGATCGTGAAGATCCCTGTTTTTTTTGGTAGAGTATAGGAGGACGCGCAGCCGCTCCTTTCCAGATTCAAATGTTTCCCTGAAATACCGTATCTGTATCTTTGCATAAATACTGAACTGCTTTTCGACCCGTTTCTGCTGCGATCGGGAGGCCGCCGGGGCTCATGATGCGCTGACCGGCAAAATATACATTTTGAATGCTTTCCGGTTTAGACGGATAGCTTTCCATTTTGCTTCCTTTCTCCATGACAGACATCCAGGATCCTTTATAGGAACCCAGATACCGTTCATAGGTCAGCGGAGTAGCCACATCCCAAACGCCTATTTTCCCGGCTGTCTGCGGATATTTTTTTGACAACAGCCGGATAAATGCTTCTGCCAGCTTTTGTTTTTCAGCTTCATAAGTACCGTTTTCCTTACAGCTTTTCCAGAAATCATAGGTGTCTCCTCCGATGATGGAGGTAACCGCTGTGCAACCCTCCGGCGCATAGCCTTGATATCCCGCATAATGATTGATGCCTATCATGGCTTCAGGCACACCGCCGCAAACAAACGGCTCGTCTGGGAAGAAGGCCAAGCTTTCCGGCACATCGGACAGATCTGCTTCCACCCCCACGCTGATGAATGTATTCAGCATTGGTTTGGTATTTTTACGCATTTTTTGGGCCCAGGGCTCCTGAATGGGAGGGTCAAACAAAGCATCGATCGCTACAAGGGTATCCTGTGTCACGATCACCCCATCGGCTGGTATGAGCTCGCTGTCGACGATGACGCCGCTGGCAATCCCATTCCGAACCGAAACCTTGCTTACCTTTTTACCGTACTCGATCGTTCCACCCAGCTTTTCAAAATTCTTAGCCATACGATTTGCCATGGCCAGAGATCCACCCTCGGGATAGCCGCCGTCGCCTGCAGCAAAAGTTGCGAGAGTAAATGCCATTGCGATTGCAATGAAATCGGGCCCCGTCATCGCTTCCAGCAGCTGCTGCAGCAGTGGGCTTTTAAACCGTTTGGCATATTCCCGTACCGTCTGTTTTTGATAAAAGAATAGCTTTGGAAGCGCGGGCACCATGCCTACCATCGTCGCCAGGGACATTCTATTTTTTGTCTTAACCTTTACCCCCTTAATATCCGTAAATGGCATAGTTACCTTTGTGAATCGTTCGATATCTCTGCATAATTTCTTAATTTCTTTTTCGTCCTCCGGCGACAGCTCCAAAAAATGCTGACGGAGCCGATCAATATCCCGATAGAGATGTGCGGTCCGGCCCTGATATTCAAAGGAGTAAAAAGGATCGCGGTTATAAATTGGAACACTGTCGTCCAAAGCACCTACTTCTCGCCAAAGCTTGTTCAGCGGGGCTTTTGGAGATGATCCTGTCAGCCAGTGCATTCCGCCCTCGAATAAGTAGCCCTTTCTCCGCCAGCTTGTAGATGCACCACCCGGAATGGCGTGACTTTCATATATCGTAACGTCAAATCCGCTCTGCAGTGCGTAAATACCTGCAGTCAGCCCTGCAATTCCAGCCCCAACAATAATGATTTTTTTCTTCATGCTACCTTCCTCCTTATCATATCAACGATCCAGTTGCTTTCGGGACAGGGCGCATCAGGCGTCTGTGCCATTTGTTCGGCAATACCCTGGATTGCGCACCAATAGGCGATCGCCAATGCATAGGGGTCTCCCTCCCGAATCGTGCCATTCGCCTGACCCTTTTGAATCAATGCCGTTGTCGGTGTGTAAATATCAAAGCCCTGCAACATATCCCGAATACTTTGCGGTGCCGCTTCGTTATAGAATGCCTGGCTCATCAGCACAAACATTTTCGCGGAAAACGATCCTGTTTGAATATAGTAAAATATCTTTTCTGCGGTACGCTCAAAAAATTCCAGCGGTTCCATTCCCGAAGAATCCATGATGCTCATTGGTCCCGCAATGCCAAGCGTGATCAGCTCTTCATATAACTTTTCCTTCGATTCAAAATAGTGAAACAAAAGCCCGACACTCATACCGACCTGCTCCGCAATATCATTAATTTTTGTTGCGGCGTAGCCCTTTCGGATAAACAGATCAAGCCCGGCGGAAAGAATTTCATTTCGCCGTTTTTCTTTTTGGTCCTCACGAACACCCATAATATTGAACCTCAATTCATTGAATTTATATTCAATATTTTATATCAGAAGTATTTCGCTGTCAAGAAAAAGTGATCGAATATGTGATTTTTATTGCGAATTTTTATGTGATTTTTATATAGGTTTGCTATTACATCGTACTAAAGTACCAAAAACAGACCTCTTAATTTTAAGGCCGTATTCCTCTGATTGATAAGAACTGAATAATTCCATTCGCCATATAGTCTCCGATAAGTAATGTTTGATATTGAATCCTATCAAATATTTGTACGTCACTTGCATAATTACCTGACAACATTGCGGTAGATTCATTCAGAGTTAAACCTACATAATAATCCAACAAATTTCGCCACTGTGGTGGAACCCAGAATGGGTTTATTGTTTCAAGATAATTAGAAATTTCTTCATTAACTTGATATAAACGTTCTGTATTCTCGTTAACCGCCTGGGCGTCACCATTTTTTTGAGCAATAATCACTTGCTCTAGTGTAACAATATGTCTTGATAGTAAATTTGTAAATCCTAAAACAGGTTCTTGCCCAAAAACTAACTGAAGCAAAGCGCTAATTTGCATAGGGAGTTGATATAATCTATCACTAACTACTTGAGTATTTGGCAATCCAGATGCAATACTAATAAGTAACGATCTAGTCCAGATGGCAAGATTTAGCCATAGTGTTCTAAAATTAACAATTAAATTCATCTGTCCGTACGGAATCGTAGCTTCCCCTTGCTGAGCTTTATATACCATATTAAAACCTCCATTCGTTTTTAATATTATATGAAAATTTATCTTGCTTTGCTTATACAAAAACTCATGCTCTTGTAATGGCATGAGTTTTTTGTTACTTTAGTAGTTAATTTTAATGTGATTTTAAATGCTATTTTAAGTTTTGCACCTCAAAATAGAACCCCTTAAATACACGCCGGGCAGGTGTTTGTTCCTATTTTCTCTTCTTTCTGTTCTTGATTTCGTAATATGAGTATCCGATCACTCCGGTTACGAAAGCTATGTACAGTAATGCTAACATCCAGTCTGCTATGTTATCCATATTCCTCATAGCCCCCTACTTTTCATTTTTATATCATTTTATGAATTTCGGATCCATTGCGTGCCTGATGGTAGTAGATCTTTTAGCGCTCTCAATTTATAAATTACAAAATTAGGTTCGGTTTTTTTAATTTCAAAAGGGCATAATAAAAATGCGGAGGTGATAATATTGAATACAGGTACAGTAAAATGGTTTAACGCAGATAAGGGCTTCGGCTTTATAACCAATGACAACGGTGGCGAAGATGCTTTCGTTCACTTTTCAGATATTGCATCGGAAGGATACAAGTCTCTTAACGAAGGTCAAAAAGTTTCCTTTGATTTGGAGTCGGATCCTAAGAACGGCAAGCTAAGAGCTGCACGCGTTACAGTGATTGAACACTAACTTCGACGGAGAAAATGCTTTCGTTTGATCCCTATTTGATTGTTAACCAAAGAAACACCTGCACAAGATGAGATTGTGCGGGTGTTTCTTTTAGTAGACAATTTATAACAAAATCTATTAAATTCATTTTTCTGACGTCGGAGGTTTAGGTGCTTTCGTGATAAGTCCATCTATATGTTCAAATAAATCGGGGTTAATATGATTCCACATTGGATCCAAAACAAAGTCAATTCCTTCTCTGCGAGCCAATTTTGAAGCCGGAACAAAATCACTATCTCCAGCAATAAGAACAATTCTTTCAACCTGCCGCTTATAAGCCAATGAAGCGATATCAATTCCAATCTTCATATCAACACCCTTTTGCTTAATATCTAGAATGAAGTGCTCTTCCTTTAAATCTTCTAATCTTAATGATTTATCACATAATTTTTTTGTAACATATGAGGGTATAATATAGTTTGCGTTTTCTTCAGATAAGCGACCAAGACGTAAAGCTACTTTTCTTTGTTTCATCATACAGCTAATAAATTGTTGGTTCCAGTCGTACAGTGAAGATTTTGAGAAGTCAATTGCTTCTCCGGTAAGTGGGTGAACAAGCTTCTTGCTTATAGGTGGACAGTCATAATAGAATATTCTATATAGATCATCCTTATCGGTCAAATGCTTGTAGCAGTAATCGATAAGGTCTTTTGCTCTGTCTTTTGGAGACCTTGAACCATAAAGCAAAAACGCTCTTTTTTTATAAAAAGCACCGTCTATGAGTATTGCTGTCTTCATTTGTAAGTACCTCCATAAAGTGAATAAAAAACCCCAGGGTTCGCAACTTCCCTTATACTGGGAGTGGTACTGCCTGGGGCACTATTAACTGTGTAACCTATCGGTTACCATATATAATATGCCCCGAATTGCAAATTGTCAATCATATTTATTCATTTTTGTTATGGTTTACTGATCAAAAAGTGAAAACAATTCATTCACCTTTACCATCATCATACTACCAATTTTGGCAAGATACAACCATTTATTTCCAATAAATCTACGAGTCCTTCTGTAAATTGTCACCTCACTCTTTGATGCCGGATATGATACGACTTTTAACGTCATTTAGCTCCTCCTTTATTTCTTTAATGATATTTAGTTCTAATGTAAGCTCTTGCAACAAATCTTGATATTTCGATTCTCTGTTATCTTGCTTCTGATCCCTTTTTTCCTGATTTTTAATAATATAAAACAACAATATAACCGTCAAAACCGTCCAGATTCCTTGGCTGGATGCCAATCTGATAATTTCACTTTCCATCTCAACACCCCCTTTTTTTAATTTTAAATTATTAAAAACTTTATTCCTCGTATTACACACTGCTTGTCTTGCTATAACCATAAATTAGTTTTTTTATAGTTATATCTCATGATACCTCCTACT
>Ga0366816_1139_pt1 | contig 10126 bp, 11 predicted proteins | sample TotcelN113001K15_FD_207019 | JGI IMG/M metagenome (GOLD analysis project Ga0366816, IMG submission 207019) | Enriched cells from coal bed in the Powder River Basin, Montana, United States - Total cells N11 rep3 HSBNCT.N11.300.1.K15 ... | reverse complement strand
AAGAGGCGAAGAATGTATTAAGAGGGTTTGCTGAAAGCATTACTGTATTGTCAATGCAATCTCTACAGCCCTATAAGACAATTGAAATGCTAAAATACCATAATAGCTGTGAAGCAAAGCAAATTGTAGAACTTATTAAACATTCTGATTTAGATATTGATGACTTTAAATACGATGAAAAGTTTGTAGAAAACATTTCGATTGAAGTCGATGAAGAAGATCAAAAGGCCAAAGGAATTCACAATATTGATAAGCTTGTCGAAATGCTGAAATTGACTTCAATTCATAGAGGGAGGCCATTACCCAGCATAATATTTGATTCGCTTGGTACAAAAAAAATTGTATCTCTTGCAGGCTATTTAGTAGAATGTTTAAATAAAGGCGGTTGCTTATTTATCGATGAATTAGATAGTGGTATCCATTTTAAACTGTCGCGTGCAATAGTATCTCTTTTTAACAGTTCCCTGAACAACAACGCTCAGTTAGTTTTTTCAACACATGATGCAAGCTTGCTTGATATAAAAACTCTGTTCCGCAAAGAACAGTTATGGTTTACGGATAAGGATCAGAAACAAGTTTACCTCTATTCTTTATCTGCTTTCACAGCACAGAATTCAGGAATACGACTTGAATCTAATCTGTATGAACATTATTCAAAAGGATTTTTGGGTGCGCTACCTGATCCTTCTCTAATTGATGTGTTGATAGGCCGAAAGAATGGTGATTGCGATGAGTAGCCTGCCACCGTTTTTAAACAATCAAAAGCCCTCAAGGTCTGTATGCTTAATTCTGGAAGGCTTTGAGGAATACTATTATTTTAAGAGACTTATTGAGTTACCGGTTTTTTCATCAAATTATAAGATTAGACTGATCAATGCAAAAAGCGCAGGCAATATCCCAGCTAAGTATCAAGAAGCTTTGGCAAGCGACTCTCACTCCATTGTTTTAGTTGTCTGTGATCGAGACAGAAGACCAGATGCTTATAATGGCGTTGTGCAAGGAATAGATGAAATATTAGGAGACGATAATGCACACAAGATAATTACCTTCACAAGGCCCTGTACTCTGCAAGTTATTCTTTTGCACTTCGGAAATGTAGAACTTACAACGCCGGCAAAGGCCGCAGCAAGAGATGATGTCTGTCGTTTAACCGGCATAGAGAATTATGATGCACATCAAGATCAATTAGAAGAGATTTGCCAAAAAATCTTTTTTAGAAGCTGGGATTGCATGATTGAACGCTTAAAGCAATTGAGTACCAATCCCGATGATATGCCTTCAAGTAATATGAATATGCTTTTCGAGTGTTTATGCTCAGATGATGTTTCCTGGATAGATGAAGTGAATGAGTCAATTTTTAGATAAACTATATTTGAGTTGGCCACAATTTTCGCCCAAATCTGAAAATACCATCATAGACAAAATAATTATAACAATTTTGTAACTTGCTTTCTTCTGTATCTGGAAATAAAATGATGTATATTTGAAAAAATAATGGAGGGTTTGGATGGTCAATCTAGAGGATTATGGCTATGTCCAATCAATTTATTCCTGTGAAATGAGCGGTATCCCTGCCCGTATTACTGCAGATCACAAAGAACGGTATGAACTTGTCTGCGAATATGGGCAATCTTATGGCAGGTTAAAGGCAGGCATATATTACGGAGAAGGCTGCGAGAGCTTTCCTACAACCGGGGATTTTGTGCTGATCCAATATAATGATATTGGCGACAGTCAGATTGTAAAAACCTTGAAGCGAAAATCAAAGTTTGCCCGCAATGATTTTTCAGGCCATGCGGCGGGTTATGTCAAAACAGTCAAGGAACAGGTTGTTGCTTCCAATTTCGACTATGTATTCATTATGGCATCACTCAACCATGATTTTAACTTGAAACGAATCGAGCGCTACCTTATACTTGCATGGCAAAGCGGTGCTGTTCCTGTAGTAGTGCTTACCAAGGCTGATCTGGTAGAAGATTTTAAGGAGCAAGTCAGTGCTGTGGAGAAAATAGCAGCCGGTGTTGGCGTTTACGTTGTCTGTGTCAGGACAGAATATGGCATTGACAAGCTTTCCGACTATCTCAAGCCGTGTAAAACCATAGTCTTTCTTGGCACTAAACGACTTCCGAGCTGTGGAAGAATTGACCCGTGAAGCATTTTGGGTGAATACCGATAGCCGCTCATTTATCGACGAGCATTTGCTGGTTTACAAGCTTCGCTCCACTCCTGCCTTTATGCCGGAATTGGACTATGTGGCCGAGATAAACGGCAGAATTGTAAGCAATATAATGTACTCCAAGGCGAAAATAATCGCAACGAATGGAAAGAATCACGAGGTACTGACTTTCGGACCGCTCTCAGTCTTGCCTGAATTTCAGAATCAGGGCATTGGCAAGGCACTTATGTATTTTACAATTGCCGAAGCCAGGCGTCTACCCCATAATACCTTTATAGATTTTTCATAAACATATATTTTGTCTATTATTGGAGGACAAAAAAATGAGTGAGATTACAAAAATTGTTGGTGACCGGATAAGGGTTCTACGAACTGAAAAAGGATTCAGTCAGGAAGAATTGGCGCATAGAGCAGGAGTAAGTACTTCTCATATAGGGAAATTGGAAAGAGGACAGAAGAACCCTTCATTGAGCAGCATAGAAAAAATAACCAAAGCCTTGGAGATTACATTGGAAGACTTATTTAAATATATACAACCATCTACCGGGGAAAGTAATAATATCACACTATCCCTCTTAATAAACAAGCTTGCTACATTGAGCCTTAATGACCAAAAGCTGATGTTGACACACCTGATAGCCTATTCATATTAATGAAACATAAGGCGTAGCCTTCTTTGTATAACCCATTTCTTCAAATGAATTTCAATCATTATCAATAACAGTACATAATTGTTTTTTAGCTTGAATAGCCTTAATGGGTATGATAAACTCTTGCTGTAATAATTATACAAAATATAGAAAGGATATCCTGATGAACTCGTTGCAGATATATTACCGAAAACTCTGCTCCGCGCAAAGACCACAGGAACTTAAGTCGGCGATGCTTTGCCCGGAGCCTGATTTCTTGAAGTAGCTGATGTTGGAATTGCGTATATACTTTCAAGTCTTTATATACTTCATATGAGGGCTTTATCAGGTTGTCGTTTCAACATAAGTTATTTATAAGAGAAAAGGTCAGGATAGTTTCTTTAGGATGAGACTGCGGCAGGCACAGCCTGAACTGCAGTTTTTTATTGGATGTGATATTCAAAAGTAGTCTTTGCTTCAACCGTAAAAATTTAGGAGGAGCAGAGATTATGAAATATTTGAAGGCACAGAATGTATTGCCGGAAGAACTAGTAGAAATAATTCAAAAATATGTCGACGGAGAATTTATTTATATACCCCGGAAAAATGGCGAGCAGAAGTTATGGGGAGAAAAAAGCGGAGCAAGGAGAAGCCTGAAAGAAAGGAACACTCAAATATATGGACAGTATAAGGATGGTATTTCAATTTCCGAACTGTCAAAGGTTTATTATCTTTCAGAGCAAAGTATAAGAAGAATTATCAGCCAGGAAACAAGGTCGTTCTCAAGTTCTTTACATAACCATTTGTGAAATTGAAACATTGATGATATCTGTGTTATCGTTTTATTACAGTTGGTTATATATTATGCTAAACTGATTTGATGTAAAGAAGGGAATGAAAGATATGGCTTCAAAACCACATAGGGGCAAGACATTATGGAAGTTTCCATCACATGGCAGAGGTACCTGCCCTGTATGTAAAGCAACAAGAATTAAAGTACTATATGACATGATTGTAGGGGATGGTAATAAAATAAAGGTTTGCAAGAGGTGTCAGAATAAGAAGATAGGGGAATATAATAATTAGTATAAATCCTTTGGTAGAGGGCTTTGAGAAATGGATTCCCTTTGTATTTGCACATGAATATCATCATGTTGTTTTAGGCTATTATTGGTATTATGTAAAAAGAGGAAGTGAAACAAAATGTAATTTTTTAGTTTTTGATTGTCCTGGGATCAATTGTGTGCAAAATTTTGATTAATGTGTAGATTTTATGGGCTTAATGCCAGTTTTCCAGCTAAAACTGTGCAGAATTTCAATTAATGTGTAGATTTTGGTAATATATTTGCTATTATTTATACATTAATTAAAATTTTGCACAAAAGTATAGCGATCAAAATCAGCATCCGTATCGGATCCCATTTGGTTTGTCATGTGGCAGACGGAATATAGAATTATTTTTCAATTCCACAATATGAATCAGCTGCAAAAAGCCGATTAATCGGCTTTTTGCAGTGACATATATCACTTGCTATATTTTTCAACACGCTTGGTTGCAGTTATTGCATGAGCAAGCATTTTTTCAATTTTGCACTGTCTTTCCGTAACCTTTCCGACTTCTATGCTCGCCTGCGGAGTCATTTTTTGATAAGTCACAGTCTTTATAAATTTGCCCACCCAGACTCCGCCTGTGTATCTGGCAGCGCGGCTTGTAGGAAGTATATGATTTGTTCCTATTGATTTGTCACCATACGCAACAGTAGTCTCTTCACCAATAAAAAGTGAGCCGTAATTTGTCAGTCTGTCAAAATAATAATCAGCATCAGCAACATGGAGTTCAAGATGTTCGGGTGCATAATCATCGCTTAGGGCAATAGCTTCATCTTTGTCCTCAGCAACAAATATTATGCCATTATTAGCCCAGGAAATCTCTGCTATATTCTTTGTAGGCAATACAGCCAACTGTTTTTCCAATTCATTAAGGCATTCAGCAGCAAATTTCTCACTAAGGCAAATAAGTTCAATACCGCTATTGGGGTCATGCTCAGCCTGGCCAAGAAGATCGCATGCAACCATTGCCGGATCAGCTGTATCATCAGCAATTACAAGAATTTCTGTCGGTCCTGCAAGAAGATCTAACCCACATCTGCCAAACAGCTGCCGTTTTGCTTCCGCAACATATTTATTTCCGGCTCCGCATAAAATATCCACTGGTTCAACAACGTCCATTCCAAAAGCCATCATTGCAATAGCAGGTACTCCACCCAATATGAATATCCTGTCAGCCCCAGCCTTTTTCATAGCGTTTATTGTTGCAGGATAATACCCAACACCCTTTACAGGAGGCGTAAAGGCAATTATATCTTTGACTCCGGCCACCTTTGCCGGAATAATGCTCATCTGTGCGGAACCGAACATTGGGTACCGCCCGCCCGGTACATAACACCCTACGGATTTGACCGGTATATGCTTGTGTCCGAGTGTCACACCAGGGCGGGTTTCCACCTGCAATGGCAGAAGTGTTTTCAATTGTGCTTCTGCAAAGCTTCTAACATTTCCCTGGCAAAAATCGGTATCCTCAATTACCTGCCTATCCAACCGGCTTATTGCTTGATTTATCAGTTTTTCATCAAGCTCAAAGCTTTCAGCATTCCATTCATCGAACTTGCTGCTATATTTTCTCACAGCATCCATACCATTTTTCTCGAGGTCCAACAACATCTCCGATACAACCTTTGCAGTCTCCGGGTCGTTTTCAAACAGTCTGTGTCCGCCGTTTTTAAAAATCTTCATATCTTTTACCTCCAAAATATATTAGAATCGCCTATAATTAAAATGCACCGCAAGAAGTGATGCAGTCCTTTCATTTTTGTTTACAAATTTATGCTTTATACGGGCATCCAGATAAAAGCTGTCGCCCTTGGCTATGCTAAAAGTTTTACCATCATAATTAAGGTCAACCTCACCATCCAGCACAAGTACAAATTCCTCTGAATCGTGGGAAGTCAAATCGGTTTCACCCTTCTTAACCTTGAACATGAATGGGGACATATATTTGTTCTTGTATGTATTTACTAAAGGTTTAAACGTATAGACAAGGGAAGACTTCTCCCAACCCTCCTCACTGTTTTCCGGATTTCTCATAAGGTCTATGTTTTTCGATTCAACGGGATGAGCCCCCTTGTCCAGAAGAAACATTATATCCGTTTGCAATGCCGCTGCTATTGCCTGAACCGTTGCAAACGGCGGTACCCTGGAGGAATTCTCAATTCTAGACAAGTAACCTTTTGTGAAACCAGTCAGTTCTGCAAGCCTTTCAAGTGATAGCCCGTTCTGCTTACGTATGTCTTTGATTCTTTCGTTAACATCCATGAAATAACTCCTTATAATAAGTTTACTATTAGTATACATTTATTATAATAGCTAAAATCAATAATGTCAATAATCTTAGTGAAGCATTTACAGATGTGCAAAGATATCAAAAAAAATGGAAGCATAAAAAGATGATAATACCTGATAACAGCTTGCAGAAGATTTAAAAGGACTACATTTCAAGAATGGTTTTTACTCAAGTATATTTGTTATGTGCGGCTCTTCTGATTTTTTGGATATAAAAGAATATTCCAGAGAATTGAGAGAAGCAATATATCCAAAGCTGAGAAAGAACCTCAAGAATAGTAGCCCTTTTGCCCATATAACAATTATAATTCTTATTTATTTTCTTTATTACTTCAAAACAATATTTTTAGACAGCTCCAGGATACCGAGATAATTGGATTCCAAATCCACATCGCAACCGAATTGAAGGTTTTATCAAAATAAGACTTAATGGCTGCAGCCAATTCAGCTCCATTTTGCAATTGTTTGTAGTTATCAATATATCAGTATTCCTTCTTATCTATCAACGTTCCTTTATTAAATAAACTTATGCTGAGCGTAAAATCCTCAATCCCTTTTTCATTGGCATCCATGCTGAACTCACCCACCCGGCAAAAGTATCATAGGTAACGGTATCCTTATAGTTATCCTTCATTTTTGATGCAGATATTGTTTTCAGGCCTTTAAAAAAATTTCCTACCTGCTTTCTAATAATACCCTCAGACGTATTGTACAAAACAATGCTGATTACCAGGACCGTCAGACCGATGGTTAGCCCCGAATACACCATCAGCTTTATTTTGATTGAAATATTTTTTAGCCGCATCATTTTCATCACCGTAGATAAATAAAAATTTTTAAGAACAGCTCGAATAAATTGTATCATTAATATACACGGTTTTACAATAGGCAGGGTAACAGCTATCTTTCTCCCTCATTAAAATGATATACGGATACAGAGAATGAAGCGGATATATTTGCTTCAGAGCTACTTATTCCTACAGCATCTCTGATTCCAAAGATAATGAACAATAACTCTTTTACTGCAGATTACCTCCACATGTCCGTGCTTTACCAGGAACTGTGGACGATTGCCCATGTTCCTTGATAAAAAATGTAATGATGAAACCAAAAACAACACTTATCAAGCAATATGTAAACACTTTGTTATAGAGCTGTTGGGCATTCAATATATATTTATACCGATCCATTACCAGCCCTAAAAATATCGGAACGACTGCCGATCCAAGAAATCCTCCGAAATTAACAAATGACATGGATATACCTTCATACCCGGGATTGTTGACATCTTTCCCGCATGCCCAGGATAATACCACTACAGAGCATGAGAATCCTATTGCAAACAATAGACACCCCAAAGTCTCAACGGGCGGTTTCCCTTTATTGATGATAACCAGGAATACCCATGATGCCAGATAAAGTCCTCCAAAAAGAATCATGGACTTCTTCCTTTTAAAGCGGGTATTGGATAATTTACCAACCACGATACCCCCTATGGCAAATCCGATAAAGACCAGCAGCATATAATTGGTGGCTGTTATCTTATCCATTCCATATACATTCATGATGTAAGCCGGACCCCAGAGCCCTGCAAATGACTGATACACGCCGCTGAAGCATGCGAAAAAAATGAATGGGGGCCAGGAATAGCGGTTGCATATAATTTCCTTCAGTGCCTTTTTCACATCGATCTTTTGCTTTTCTTCTTCAGTTTCCAGTCCCCTGTCAACTGGCATGAGCCCCACATCTTCGGGTTTATTTCTGACTATTATAAAGCACAGGAAAGCAGCCAGCAGCGTAATGAGACCTATAAAAAGGAAGACACGCCGCCATGAAAACATTGTGATAAGTACTGCAAAGGGAGACTGTGAAAGTATTCCTCCCAGGCAGCCCAGTGCCGATGTCACACCGGTCATAACACCGAAATCCTTTACACTGAACCAATTTGAAAGTATTTTCAATATGGAGATGAATACAACCGAAACTCCCGTACCAATCAGAAGTCTTGCGAGAAAGATCAGATATATACTCGCCGTATTGGCAAAAAGAATAGAGCCCGCTCCTGCCAAAAGCATTCCAACAGATACCGTTACCCTTACCCCCCGGGTATCTACTAATATTCCTGTTGGAATCTGCATAATCATATATGCATAAAAATACATGGATCCAAGACTGGCAAAGGCGACTGCCGACATATTGAAAACTTCATTCAAGTCATTTTGTACTACCCCTAAAGAATACCTGTGAAGCATTACGATAAAATAAGCAGGAAGTAATGAACCATATATAAGCCATCTGTAAATTGTGAGTTTTCTTGTCAATTTATTACCCATCCTTTAGAGTTAAAGCATTTCATTCATTATAAAAGCTATCCTTTCAATAATCCTATCCAGTATATCATCCTGATAACCTTTATTACAAGCAGAATCCACCTCGTATCCTCCTTCTTCAAAGGCTGCTTTTGAAGGCAAATATTCTCCATACCCGTTTGAATTCGTAGCAATAAGCGTCTGGGTATATTTCGACGCCTGCCTCACACGTATTCCCAATTCATTGAAGCACTCTGCCGAAACTGCAGCAATGGCAGAGTCCCCTATCTTGAATACCTGTACAATAATCCTGTTCCCGTTTTTATCGAGGTACTCCTCTTCCAATGCATCCAGTCTGTCCATCTCAATCTTCCTCCGGTTGGATAAAGCTGCAGCAACACCATAGCCTATGGCTCCCCCAACGATTTTCACAGCCTTCGGATTCTCCTGGCATGCCATCAACACATTGATATCTCCGCATGCACCCAATAAAAACATCGCCTTTGTACCGGAACCAACAGCTTCTTCTATGCAAGCCCTGGCAGCCCCGGGGTAATCGGCGCTTACTGCTCTGCTACCCTGTCCTAAAACAACAGGGTGATAGGGGACGGAGAAAAGCACGATCCTTTTCTGCCCATATGGTTCCAGATAATCATCCTCATTACTTTCATTTATTCTTTCAATCATTAGGACAGGTATATCCTCGTCAATTTTACAGTTAATATCTTCTCCTGAATGCTTCCATAAATTAAAATGCATCCTTACCGATGGATTTCCCTTCTCATCTGTCAGCGGGTACCGCCGGTTATAGCCAAGGTTCATCCTCAATGTGGATGCTGAAAGCTTGCCTTCACACATCCGGCTCTGTGCTTCTGTGCATATGGTAAGGATACATTCCTTTATATATTCCAGATATTGTCCTATCTCATTTTCCAATATTTCTTGATGTTTCTTATTTAAGTTAACACCAGAGCTAAGCGGCACACATGTTAACGGTCCCGAATGGGTATGTGCCGCCGAGAGCATGATATGTTCTTTTGGAATCCGTGTTTTCTCAGAAATAGCTTCTCTTAGCAAATCAGCCGTTTTCATTTCAATACCGCATAAATCAAGCGTCACAAGAAGCAACCCGGTTTCCCCGGCTTTAAGAAATAAGGCCCTTGCATATAAATCATCAAGAATGCCGCTATTTCCTATCCCCTGCTTATATCGATGCTCATACCCTCTTAGAGTAATCCACTGATTTGGATTAATCACTGCCTCACTATATCCAAAGGAAAAATTATTGCTCATATATAATATGTACCTCCAATAGAACTTAACTTAAATGATAAATGTTAAAATGTAAATGTAAATAATAACTATTTAGATGTAAAACTTTTAGTGGCATTGATAGAAGTCTGTTGAAATTATTTCCCATAACAATATCGGAGTATTATCCGTCTTAAAAATTTCTGCCGGCATCTATTTCTTCTAAGGCAAATATGGTAATATATAAAGCATATAGTTATTTTATGTAAATAAAATATATATGGAAAATTTGTTACATACGAATTCCAGTATTCATCGTTGCAGGTATTTAATAGTATAAGTTTAATCAGATTACAAGTAAA
>Ga0366816_1138_pt1 | contig 10203 bp, 8 predicted proteins | sample TotcelN113001K15_FD_207019 | JGI IMG/M metagenome (GOLD analysis project Ga0366816, IMG submission 207019) | Enriched cells from coal bed in the Powder River Basin, Montana, United States - Total cells N11 rep3 HSBNCT.N11.300.1.K15 ... | reverse complement strand
CATTCCAGTTGGATGGCCATTGGTTGTAATTCAATTCACCGATCCAGCAATGCCAGATGGCCCATTTCTGCTGGTCTCCAGCGTTCGCTTCCACAGTCGGGTTGTCGGTTCCAGCACCGGAAACTACCTTGTAGTCCTGTCCTTCCAGGCCATAACACATGGTATTGAACAACTTTTTGTCGCCGAACATTTCATTGATGAGCATCATGGACCTTTCCGGATATTTGGAATTCTTTCCGATAAGCGTCAAGGTCGTCTGTACGGAGCTTGTACCCACCATACCCATAACACCCATATTGATTTCCACACATGGAAAACCATTAAACGATGTTGCTTTGACTCCGCCATCATCATTGATTGATCCGGGGTCACACATTACAGCATACTTTTTTGTCTTGTTTTCTGTATTGGCGTCTTTCTTAAGAGATGCATCCTTAGGTATATATCCTTTCTTGTAATAATCAACCAATACCTTGAACTGCTCTACATACCAAGAGGCGTCCAGAATTGATTTTGTTTTATTATCTGTCGTATCATACAATAACCAAGTATTCAATTTATCATAGATCGTATTGTACATCATAGGTGCCTGATCTGTAGCAAATGACCCTAAAGGGATGATTCCGGGTTCATTTTTCTTGATAGCCGCAAGGAAAGGCTCAAGGTCTGCAAGCGTCTTAATACTTGTTGTGTCCAGATTGTACTTTTCGGCTAGCTCCTTTTGCACTACTGCCCCTTTTGCCATAACATAGGGCAGCGGATTGATGACGGCATATCTTTTTCCGCTGTAAGTAACTGCCGGCCAGAACTTGTCCGCAACCAGCTTGAGAATATTCTGCCCATACTGGTTCAGCAGGTCGTCGATTGCCAGGCATGAGCCTTTGCTGACATTGGAGGTCACATTGTTGGTAAAGCCGGAAAGCGCGATATCCCATGGATCTCCGGAGGCAGACATGATGTTCATCTTTTCCTGGAACTGGTTCATGTCCATGAAAACAAATTCAAGCTCCGCATTGATTTTTTCCTTGAACATCCGGTTGACTTCCGCCATGACTGAATCCTTATGGGACATGTCCGGCACCGGCTGCGGCAGATACCATTTCAGATGCACAAATTCAAGCTCCTTTTTGTCTTCCGTTATGGCAGCCGTTGTCCCTTCTTTTGTAGTGTTTTCTGCAGTCGTGCTTTGCTGATTTGCGCCCGTACCGCACCCCGACAGCAGCAATGATAAGATAAACACAACCACCATCAGCATACATAAAGTTTTTTTGGATAAAATTCTGGCCATTTTGACCCCTCCCAATTTTATTTGTTAAAGGCAGATTGAATCTGCCTGCATAACCTATTCCTTCAATGACCCCACCATGATTCCGGTTGCAAAGTACTTCTGGAAGAATACAAATATAAAAAGCATCGGACCCGCCGCTATGATACACATGGCAAACCGGGCGCTCAGGGACGGAAAGATCATATCCTTTGCAACTACACCCAGTTTGGATGCATTGTTCGCCATGAATTCAATATTATTAAGAATTCTGACCAATAAATATTGCAGCGTATATAGCTTCTCATTGTTTATGAACAGCAGGCTCAGCCACCAGTCGTTCCAATATTGCAGCAGTAGAAACAGGCCTACAGTGGCAATGGCAGGTTTTGACAACGGAATGATGATCTTTACAAATATGCCCAGCTCTCCTTGTCCATCTATTTTTGCCGACTCGATCAAGGATACGGAGATCCCCTTGAAAAACCCCTTAAAGACCAGCACATACCAGGGGATCACCAGATATGGCAGAATCAGTGCAAGCAAACTGTCTCCAAGCATCAACCATACGGCAATCAATATATAAAACGGGACAACGCCGCCGTTGAAAATCATGGTGAAAAATACATAAAGGGACAATTGCCTTCTCATAAAGAAATCCTTCCGTGATATTACATAGGCAATGGACGCCGTAAGCCACAGACCTAGCGTTACACCTGCCAATGAAACCAAAGCGGTGACCCCGTACGACCTTAAAATTAGAACAGGGTTCTTTAAAATCGTCTCATAGGCAAAAGCAGTAAACCCTTTCGGCCATAGGCCATAGCCGTCTCTCACAATATCAAGCTCATTGGAAAGGGAAGTGGCTATAACGATTACAATAGGCAAAACACAGCATAGGGAATATAAAATGAAAAACAAATGAATAAATGTATTTCCAATACCAGCTTTTTTATTTGTATAATTTCCTGCTAAATGAATGCTTTCCACTCGGATGTCCTCCTGTCAGAATTAGTTTCCATTTTAAAACAAGGCGCTTTCACTATCTATCCTGTTGACAATCTTATTGGCGGCAAGCACCAGCACAAAGCCTACAACCGACTGATAAAAACCGGCTGCCGAGGACATGCCTATATCGCCGTTTAATTTGAGGACCCGGTACACATAAGTATCGATAACATTTGTCACCGGCAGAAGCAAGCTTGATTCCCTGGGCACATAATAGAACAAACCAAAATCACTGTAGAATATCTTTCCGATTTGAAGAATGATCATCATAATGATAAAAGGCTTGAGGAGCGGAATTGTTATGCGCGTGATCTGCTGAAGCTTAGTCGCTCCATCGATTTTTGCAGCTTCAAAGTACTCCGAGCTAAAACCTACCATTGCGGCATAATATAGTACACTGCCATATCCCAGCCCTTTCCATACCGCTACAACCACTATAATCAAAGGCCAATAGCTGGTATCGCTATACCATGGAAACGGCTCGTTTCCCATCATTCCAAGGATTTTATTCAGTATGCCGTAGTCCATATCGAAAAGTGCCGTGCATATATAGGAGACAATGACCCAGGAAAGAAAATATGGGAAGAATAATACCGTCTGGTATACCTTCGTAAACTTTTTGGCAAGCTCAAAAAGCATTAATGCCGTCACAACCGAACAGAAGGTTCCGATAAAAATGAAAGCAAAATTATACAGAAGCGTATTCTGCGTGGCGATCAATATATCGTCGGAATTGAAAAGATACTTGAAATTGTTCAGTCCCGCCCAAGGGCTTTTTAAAAATCCCAATTCGTAATTCAAATTCTTGAATGGGAGTATCAGTCCATATAATGGCAGATAATTAAAAATGAATATGAATAGGACGGACGGCAAAGCTAATAGTAATAATCCTGCATTTCCTCTAATCTGTTTACTGAACGTTTTTTTCATTAAACCAATCCATTCTATAAAATTTAGGTTGTCCCGGTTTACATGCCTGATGGGTCATCCCACAAATTTATTATCTCCCGGATTGGTAGAAAAGTGTATTATAAATATTCGATTTTTATTTAAAATCCACTCTGATTTTTTATGATTTATTCGATTTTTGATACTTGATTTACGATTTGATTGTTGAGAACATATTCTTTTGGGGTAACACCATATCTTTTTTTGAAAAGGCTATAAAAATATGTCTCATTCTCAATTCCAACCTTTGAAAGTACCTCGCTTACCGTCAAGTCGGATTTTTTGAACCATCCCACGGCTTTTGCCAACCGGACGTCATTGATATACTCATTCACCGATAGCCTGCAGCAATCCTTGAATATTTTCCCCAGATAGCCCGAGGACATCTTCAGTTTGGCTGCAATAGCAGAAAGGCATAGAGCGCTGTCAAAGTATTCCTTTTCAATGATAGACTTTACATTTTCCGCTAAAACCATATGCTTTGCATTAACAGTGTTTCTTTCCCGTTTGTCGCATATCATTTTTAGATGTTGAGATAGAATTGCAAAAAATTCATCCAGTGTTTCAATGCCGAATATGGTCTGCTTCATTAATACAAAGTCCACATCCACCGGTTCCAGACTGACACTGTTGATATCATCGACATTTTTTTCAATTATTTCTACAACCATCAGCATTGAGAGGATTATCGCCTTGTAGTCAAATTTCCTGGTCTCATCCAGGATCCGCTGCAATACCCCTTCAACCTTTTCAAAGTTCCCTGATTTGATGCTTTCCGTTAATAGTTTCTCACAATCGAATGAATACTCATGCTGCCTGTCTGCGGCGATGTTCCCGGGATATATGATGGATTTCCTTCCAACACCAAGCCTGTAGTTGGAGCTATCCAATGCATTCCCATAAAGCTCCGTCAAATCGCCGATATTACTGCTGCATTTGCTTACAGAGGCAGAAAACGAAATGTTATAATATTTTAAAACACAGTCCTGCGCCTGTTTGATCATCCCCGTCATTTTGGAGTAAAAAAGTCCTTCGGCTTCCTGTATGTTTTCAAGATTGACAAGCAGGACGACTCTTTCATCCTCCATGTCGACTCCTTCTGCGCAATATTCGGAAGAGATGATTTCCGCGATGATATTGATGATTGCAAATTTTATTAAAGCCCTTGAAGCGGAATCATTGTTATTTTTAAATTCAATATATCCGTCAATTTTCAGGACACAGACAGAATATAGTCCATCCGGCCCGAGACCGATATTGTTTTCTGAAAACCACTGCCCCATTCCTGCAGGATTGAAGGATGAAGAATTCAAGATCAGCTTTTTTAAATGATATTCCTTGAGAAAATTTCTACTTTTTATATAATTATCCTCATATTTTTGAAGCTTATTCTTTGAAAGTTTATATACTTCCTCCAGATAATTGATTTCATCCGTTGTTTCAACTCCCTCCACACTATGATTACGATTGTCGCCGATCTTGGATATGAAGCTCCCCAACGGTTTATAAATCGCTTTAGATATAAAAACTGATGTGCCGAAAACGATGACAAGAAATATAACAATGATGACTGCAAGCGCAATGCGCATGGCTGTAAACAAACCAAATGCATCTTCATAGGACTGCATCCGGATCAGGATCAATCCTGCGCTTTCTATCTTGAGAAAAGTCACAATGCTCGAAGCTCCTTCAATTTTCTGCTCCACATATCCCTTTTTATCATCGATGTTCAGATTCCCCTGCCTGTAATCCTCAAAAAGCTTTCTAATATAGTCCGGAGGGTCGCTCTGCTTTTCCCTGTCGCTTATGAAAAACCCTTCTACATTAAATACATAAATTTTTCCGACGCTATTCTTTCTCTTGTTGATTTCCTCCAGATTGTTCAAAAGCCAGGAGGCGTCTATATTGATAATAAGGGCTCCGCTAGGGACATTATTTTTATCTGTATACTGATACATGAAATAGGCAAGCGTCTGCATGCTTTTACCACTGATATTTTTTTCGATGCTGTTTTGAAGGACAATCGGCTTCAAGGAAGGAATCACTTTTCCCTCCCCTGCAATACCGGAAAAAAATTGCTTGTCCGTCGTGATTCCCTTACCGGGAGAAAAAAATTCGCCGGTTTTTCCGTTGTAGATGTAAACAGACTCTACAAAGGGATTTGAAATGATAATAAGCTCTATGTTCTTCATTTTCAAAAGGTTTTGAAAGGTGTCCGAATCATCCCCGTACATCAGCTCCGCAACATCCGTATTTACGAAAAGCTCCTTGCATAGGTTCTTGATTGTGTTATCCATAAGCTGGACATTGTATTTCACCTGGGACAGTATGTCGAGATTTGTCTCATATACCTTTTTTACAACAATCCCCTCCATATTTATATATGAGAAGATTGAAAACAAAAGAATCAAAGCGATAAAGGTAAGTATAATCCATATGAAAATCCTTTTCTGAAATCTTCCGGGTATGCTGAAACCCTTGAAATCCACAGACTTTCCTCCAATCAAGCATTAAGGCAATCGAACATTTTGTTATAGCAAATCAAAGACCTTATCAATTTTATCTCTCATATATTTTCACACCTCGTCCCTTGCAAAAATAATTCTATCATAAAACAACACAGCATAAAAGTAAAATTCCTCGAACTAACAGATATTTGTTTCAACTATATTCCTTATCGTACAGTTGTACAGAACGCCCTGTCTGTTGCTGCTGGCCTACTCCGGCGGATATATAGCCCTGTTGATGCTTTTTAGATCCCTTGACACCCCTATGACTAACATCCTGAACCTGAAGTACGTTTTAAGTGAAATACTCAATACTATTGTCGGCAGTTTCGGACTTGTAACTGTAGCTCCTTTTGCCGGAAGCCTGAAACGGCCATAACGGTTGGTTCTATTAACCCTCGTAACGGACTTTCACCGTCGGGGTCGCGCGTATGCCGCGCGCACCTAAAACAAGGGCGCTGAATTTTTATCAGCGCCCTTGTTTGAATAGAATAAATATACTTGTATTAATCAACTTTGCCGTATTTTAAATTCAACTGCTTTTCTTCCGCTTCCAGAACCATTTGATGTATTTTATCCGCTACTTCCTGTAAGACTGCCAGTTTATCTCTGTTTTCCTTCAAGATCTTACGGGCGCGTTCATCAGCAAGTTTCTTCAGTTCTTTTGCTTCGTCAGCTGAAACACCACGCTGGAATATTTGGGGATTGGTTTGTTCAGCATAATGGTCAAGAGTATGTTCTTCTGCCAAATAGTTCCCACGAATTCCTACCTCACGGATCACATCTAACGCCATAGTAATGTCGTCAACCGGTATTCCTTCCTGTGCTTTACGATACATACGGATAATGTCGGCATCCGCAACGAGCTGTCCTAAGCTCATCGTCATGCCACTGTCCAATATACCGCCGCCATAGATAATGTTTGCTCCTGCGAGCACCGGAAGTATTCCAGTCATTGTCTTTTCGTGACCTGCCTGGAAGTCACAAAACTTTGACTCTGTCTATGTGCCGCCTATTAGCGTCGGTATTCCGTACATTCTTCCGAGCGCAGCCATAGTAGCGCTTAAAAGTCCCGCTTCCGGGCAACCTACTGAAGCAGTCGCACCGTGGCGCATATCAGCTATACCCGGAGAACCTCCGCATACAAATCTCGTTCCCTTCCGAACTAACTGTGACAGAACAAGGCATGCAAGATTCTCTGCGTTGGCTATAATCGCAGAGCCCGCAAGGGTAACCGGCGCCATACCTCCCGTCATTGACATCGTCATATTTGCAACGGGTATGTCATACTCAGCTGCCGTCATGAGCACTTCACATGCTTCTTCAGGGATAAACAACGGGCTGATGGTACACTCTCCAAACATGATGGTAGGTTTTTCCTGCAACGCTTTCAGGCTTCCTCGTTCAACGCTTGCCATCTGAATATCATACTCAACCGTCCACTTTCTGCTCGACGACGATAGGATAGGTTTACGGCAATGCGTATAATGCATTTCAAAGCTATGGATATTGCCAAAACCTGGCTTAGCATCACTGGCTGTCAACGTGGAAAAACAGAAATCATATTCCGGCAATCGATCTACCAGTGTAGCAGCGTCGATTATGTCGGCTTTTACAGACGGGCGTATCTCACCAGTCTCAAGATCTTCAATCTGCGGCGCACAACCGAACGGCGAATGGTACACTCTTCCGTCCTGAAGGTTTATATTGAACTCCTCGCTTTTTCCATATAAAGTGAAAGTCGCGGGGCATGACTGTATAGCTTCTTCCACTACATATTGAGGAATTCTTACCTTCTCCTTATCATAGTCCACGATACAGCCGCCTTTTTCAAAGCATTCCAGAGCATCTCTGCTGCCGACTTGTAAACCCACTTCCGACAGGACTTCAATTGTTGCCAGATGTAACTGTTTTAGGCTGTCTTTGCTGTACAAATCCAGTCCGGCACCTTTGAAGTCATTCAAACCGACCGATAAGTTTCTTTTCATTTTGTAATTCGCCTCCTTATTTAAAGCATAATATCTCCAGTGGATTTAGAGTCAAGATGTTAATCCTTAAATTTAAATCATAACGCAGCGAAGCTGCGGGCCTCCGAAGTATGAAAATCACTGTGGTAAACCTCCGTTATCGATTTCCATCTTGCAGTCCGCACATATAAGAACTCCCTTGTCAGTCATTATTAATGAATTTATCTCAAGAGTCTGGCAATCATACTTTTTAAATGCTTATGCAAATCCGGTTAAAAATGAAGAGAATTTACCCAATTCCTGTGCAGGAATTCCTGCTTTTACGCTTGAGGGCAGGCGTTTCAAAGCTCAACGGCACATATACGGCCGGGTCAAAGTCGATATCAGTGTTTTGTACGTCGAGCGGAAGATCTATTACCACTACGCCAGGTTTTCCCTCCCGCGCAACGCGGAAAGCCTCGGCGAATATTTCCGGCACCTTTTTCGGCTCCGTGACTTGATATGTCTTTTTTGCAACAGGTTCGCAGATTTTAGCTATATCCACGCACTGGAACGCGTCCTTGTCAAGCTGCGCTGTCACGGCTTGCCCGGTGATGGCGATGACCGGGATACTGTCGATATTGCAGGTATAAACACCTGTAACAAAATTAGTGGCTCCGGGGCCCGAGGTACAGGTCGCTACCGCCATCTTGCTGCTTGCACGATAATGCCCGCCTGCAGCGTGGACACAGGCTTCCTCATGGCGGTGGCAAAAAGTTTTGATCTTTTCGGATTCGCCAAGATATTGATACAAGCTGTTAATCCCCGCTCCAGGGATACCATTCCTGATACTTTAAATGGGATAGCTTTTCAAAACCAGGAGGTGGTTTATTCTATACTGTTCAAATCTGTATCTGAAACACTCTCCGAACTTGCAGCAGACAAAAAATACCTTGGGGCCAAACTGGGAGTTACATCAATTTTACATACCTTGCCCTACATCCGCATGCACACTGTATAGTACCTGGCGGAGGATTAAACAGTATAAACCAGTGGGTCAATTCAAAAAAGAAGTTCTTTATCCCTGTAAAAGTAATGTCCCGCAAATTCAGGGGTAAATTCTTATACTATTTGAAGCAGGCCTATGCAGAGAACAAACTTAACTTCTACGGTAAACAGAAATATCTCTCTGATGATCCTGTTTTTCAAGACTTTCTAAGTCCGCTCTACCAGAATGATTGGGTAGTGTATTGCAAGCCACCGTTTAAAAATGCAGGTTGCGTGGTTGAATACCTTGGACGATACACACACCGGGTAGCTATTTCAAATAACCGCATTTTAAAGTTGGAAGACGGAAATGTCACCTTCAAATTCCCTGCTGTGGCCTAGGCCGCCTCAGCAGGGCAGCACCAGCGTGAATTGGACTGTAATTGAATATTTTTCTCCTAAGCCTGTCTGTGGGGAGGGGGAAGCTATATTCATTTTTACCATATTGAACGCAGTTTTATACTTTGGGATGCAGTTTTTTCACTATATGCCCCTTTCTTTAGCATTTTGACAAGGATTGGATTAATATTTTCCCCATAGATAATTGCATACCCGATTGCGGTTTCGTCCAATGGAAATTATCTAAAGATCGTCGGTGTTCCAGTAAATTTCAAGGCTCGGGCTCCTAAATAGGGTTTGAGCCTTTTTTGCCGCCGATCTTCAGATAATTCGCTGCTCATTTTGATCAAATAAATCTATAATACTTGTATAGAGTTTTCTATATTTTTCATCAAGCATACAGCTGGAAACAGTAATACCAATAGGCATTTAACAGTATCCTACTTTCACTGGAAAATAGTATCTCAACTGCAACTATTTGTAAAAAATATAATGTCATTGATAGTAAAAACCCCACAAAGAATTGGAATACCATAAATGAATTATGACCACAACAGCCAGTGACGTGCGGAGAGGCTTATAAAAGGCTAGTCTGGTATCCACTTGGCGTCATAGCATGTCATTCATCATAAAGTAACAAAGAATAAGAGCTCTGGGAATATGGAACGGCCCCTTGAACATATTTCCTTTCAAATCGTTTGAAATGGTTCCATCCCGGTGTAAATAACCATACCACTCCCCAAATTGTTTATCTCTGAAATGCTCAAATAAATATTCATGCACAAGATGGAACCTATCCAGATAGAGCTTGTCTCCAGTGGTCTTGAACGCCATAAGAAAAGCAATAAGTGCTTCGCTGTGGGGCCACCAGAGCTTCATATCCCATTCCAGTTTTTCTGAGGGTCTGCCCTCTATATCAATAAAGTGCATAAGTCCCCCATTTTCTTTATCCCACCCTCTGTTAAATGACCAGTTCAATATATCCAAAGACTTGCCGACAAGCTCTTTGTCTCCTTTTATTATTCCTTCATACATCAGGAACCAGGATGCCTCTATTGAGTGTCCAGGATTAACAGAACGTCCTGCAGGCGAAGCAAGGCGTTCTCCTTTAAGTCCTACTGTCTCGAGTAAAACTTTATCATCC
>Ga0366816_1135_pt1 | contig 10438 bp, 10 predicted proteins | sample TotcelN113001K15_FD_207019 | JGI IMG/M metagenome (GOLD analysis project Ga0366816, IMG submission 207019) | Enriched cells from coal bed in the Powder River Basin, Montana, United States - Total cells N11 rep3 HSBNCT.N11.300.1.K15 ... | reverse complement strand
CGTCGCTGCAATATCCGCCATACTAAGTATTGAATATATTCATCCGGCTGTATCTTGTGCTTGCCTCGTTGAGCGCTTCAGCGCAAGCGTCCTGGATCAGGATGATCGATACACCTAAGGGGAATGCTTTGCCCGTGGCCCGGGCAATGATGGCTATTCAAAACGGATCCGCGTCTCGCCAATTTAAAGGCCAGATATGGCCGGCCGGGCGATAGCAATATTTCGAGGCAGTATGGATAGATTGGGTGTTGGGGAGACGTTTGCCAGAGAAATTTATAACAATTCGTGATTCGATTGGCTATTCACAATTCTTTTGTAAGGAAAATCGTCGATCCAGCGCTTGTGTATTCATTTATCCCTCTCTCTCCGAAAACATATAGCCGATGCAGCGCATCGTCTTTATCAAATATTCCTTGTCTTTCAATGCCTTGCGAAGGCGCAGCACATGCACGTCGACCGTGCGCTCTTCGATTGCAACAAGGCTGCCCCATACCTTGTCGAGCAACTGGTTTCTCGAAAACACGCGCTCGGGATGCGCCATCAGAAACTTCAGCAGCTTGTATTCGGCATTGCCGATGTCGATTTTCCGGTTTTCCACCGTTACCGTACAGCTTACCGGATCGAGCACGATTGCGCCCGCTTTCATCAGGCTCTGCGAGCGTTCCGGGACTTTCCTCCTCAGCAGTGCGTTGACCCGGGCGCCGAGTTCGCGCGGCGAGAACGGCTTGGTCACATAATCGTCCGCGCCCTGGTTCAGCCCGGCGATCTTGTCTTCTTCCATTCCCTTCGCTGTCAGCATGATAACCGGCAACGCCTTCAGTTGACGGTTCTCTCTGATGCGCGACAGCAACTGCAATCCGCTTTGGTCCGGCAGCATCCAGTCGAGCAGGACCAGATCCGGCATCTGCCACAGCAAAAGATTCCAGGCGTCGGCAGCTGTCGATACGGCCACCGGCTTGCAACCAACCGATTGAACTGCGAATGAAATCAGTTCCGCGATCGCTGGTTCATCCTCCACGACCAAAATTTTTGCTTTATCTATCGCTGTCATAGTGTTTGATCAGATCGGTCGTTCGGGAAACAGCGCCACATAGTCCGTGTGCCGTATATCCTTGCCCTCGACCACGTAGATCACGTACTCGGCGATATTGGTCGAATGGTCGCCCACCCGCTCGATCGCCTTGGCCGCCCACAGAATGTCCAGCGAAGCCGAGACCGTCTTAGGCTCTTCCGCCATGAAAGTGATCAGGTTGCGCATCATTTCATGAAATTCATGATCGACGACCGCATCCATTCCTATCAGCCTGATGGCAAGATCCCGGTCCATTCTCGCGAATGCGTCGAGCGCGTCGTGAAGCATTCTGGCTGCATGTCCTCCTATTGCCTTGATCGCCTTGTAAAAATTGATATTCAACGTATCCAGGCTCTGGATATTCTTGGCGGACCGCGCGATCTTCGTGACTTCGTCGCCGATCCGCTCCAGGTCCGTAATGACCTTGGTCGTTGCCATCACCGTGCGCAAGTCGTTGGCGGCCGGCTGGCGCTTCACGATCAGGTGCGTGCATATGCTGTCCAGCGAGACCTCGAGACGGTTGACCTCCTCGTCATTCCGCATGACCTTTTCGGCCAGCTCCACGTCCCCGGTCAGAAAAGCCGCCATCGCATCCCGAAACTGTTTCTCGACCAGCCCGCCCATCAGCAGCACCCGGGAGCGAACCGCTTCCAGGTCAAGGTCATATTGTTTCGATAAGTGTTCCATCACGTCCTGCTCTCCATGCAATTATTGGTTCAATGAAAATTGAATTCGTTTTACGGCACAGGCCGGCAGCGAAGTTAAAAGCGCAATCCCGTTAAATAGCTCTGGCAATCTTTCCTGTTTTTGCTATAAGTTCTAATTACGCTTTGTCTTTGCCTAGCCGAACCGTCCGGTAATGTAATCTTGCGTTTCTTTTTTCGCCGGGCTGAGAAATATCTGGTCGGTCTCCCCGGCTTCGATCACTTCGCCCAAATACATGTAAGCGGTATAGTCCGAACAGCGCGCCCCTTGCTGCATGTTGTGCGTCACGATCGCAATCGTGAAATCCTGCTTCAACTCGTTGATCAATTCCTCGATCTTCGCCGTCGAGATCGGGTCGAGCGCCGAGGTCGGCTCATCGAGCAGCAGCACTTCCGGCCTGACCGCCACGCAACGGGCAATGCACAGGCGCTGCTGCTGCCCGCCCGACAGGCTAAGCCCGCTCTTGTCCAGCTTGTCGCCGACTTCGCCCCACAGCGCCGCTTTCTTCAAGGCCCATTCAACCCGTTCTTCCATTTCGCCTTGCGACAGGTTTTCATACAAGCGCACGCCAAAAGCAATGTTTTCATAGATCGACATCGGAAACGGCGTCGGCTTCTGAAACACCATGCCGATCCGCGCGCGCAGCATGTTCACGTCCACGCCCGGCTCCAGAATATTGCGCCCCTGGTACAGGATCGTTCCTTCCGCGCGCTGCTTCGGATACAGGTCGTACATGCGGTTGAACGTGCGCAGCAACGTCGATTTGCCGCAGCCCGAAGGCCCGATGAAGGCCGTTACTTTCTTTGCCGGAATCGTCAGATTGATGTTCTTCAGGCTCTGGAAATCGCCATAGAAGAAGTTCAGGTTCGAAACCTCGATCGTCGTGTCCGATTGTGTATTTTTTGCTGCATTGCCAAGCATGTCTGTTTCCCTAACGTTACCGGAAGAAGTCAACTACAAGAATCAGCCCTGATGTTCTTTACTGAAAATCGAGCGCGAAAGAATATTGAGGCCGAGAACGCCAAACGTCACCAGCAAGGCGCCGCCCCACGCCAGCTGGCGCCAGTTGTCGTACGGACTCATGGCAAACTGGAAAATCACCACCGGTAGGTTCGCCATCGGCTGGTTCATGCTGGCACTGAAGAACTGGTTGTTCAGCGCGGTAAACAGGAGCGGCGCCGTTTCGCCCGCTATACGCGCAACCGCCAACAGGATCCCGGTCAGCACCCCCGCCTTCACCGCGCGCAACCGAATCATCAACGCCACTTTCCAGCGCGGCGCGCCGAGCGCGTAGGCGGCCTCGCGCAGCGCGGTCGGCACCAGCGCCAGCATGTTGTCCGTAGTCCTGACCACGATCGGCAGCGCGATCAGGGCCAGGGCAAAACTGCCGGCCCAGCCTGAAAAGTGCTTTGCCTGCGCGACATAGATCGCATACACGAACAGGCCGATGACGATGGAGGGCGCCGACAGCATGATGTCGATCACGAAGCGCGTGACCTGGGCAAAGAGGCTCTCCTCGCCATACTCGGCCAGATAAATGCCGGCCAATATGCCGACGGGCGTACTGATCGCGGTCGAAACAAACACCATCATCACGCTGCCGAAAATGGCATTCAACAATCCCCCGCCGTCGTCGCCCGGCGACGGCGTCGATTCGGAAAACAGGGCCAGATTGAGCGCGCTCGCGCCGTTTAAGACAAGGGTCAGCAATATCCAAAGAAGAAAGCAAATGCCGATGGCCATCGCCAGAACGGACAGTGCGATCCCAAGCCGATGGATCAGCAGCCTCGTCTGGTAGACGGTGCGCGAACCGTGATTCTTCATTTCAGTCCCTCCTTGCGCGCCATCTTCAGCAGCATGAGTTTTGACGTGGCCAGCACGATGAAGGTAATGACGAACAGGATCAACCCGAGGGCAAACAGGGACGATACGTGCAGCGGCGAGTCCGCTTCCGCGAATTCGTTGGCCAGCGTCGAGGCAATGCTGTTGCCGGCGGCAAACAGCGACCACGACAGCTTGTTGGCATTGCCGATGACGAACGTGATCGCCATTGTCTCGCCCAGCGCGCGTCCCAGGCCCAGCATGACGCCGCCGATCACGCCGTTTCGGGTAAACGGCAGCACGATCTTGCGCACCACTTCCCATTTCGTGCAGCCGAGGGCATAGGCGGACTCCTTCAGGACAGGCGGCACGACCTCGAACACATCGCGCATGACCGAGGAGATGAACGGAATGATCATGATGGCCAGGATGATGCCGGCCGTCAGTATGCCGATTCCCATCATCGGGCCGGTGAACAGTTTTCCGATCCCCGGAACCTGTCCCAGGGTCCTGGCCAGCAAGGGCTGGACATGGTCGGCAAACAGCGGCGCAAACACGAACAGCCCCCACATGCCGTAGATAATGCTGGGAACGCCGGCCAGCAGCTCGATGGCGGTTCCCATCGGCCGGCGCAGCCAGACCGGGCAGATTTCCGTCAGAAAGAGGGCGATGCCGAAGCTGATGGGAAACGCGATCAGCAAGGCGATAAACGACGTCAGCAGCGTACCGACTATTGCGATCAGGGCGCCGTAGCGGTCGTTGACCGGATCCCACTCAACCGTGGTGACGAAGGCGAACCCGAACTCCTTGAAGGCCGGCCACGCCCCTATCATCAGGGAGACCAGGATTCCGGCCAAAACCAGAAATGCCAGCAGCGCAAATCCGAATGTCACCTTGTGAAACATAAAGTCCAGCCAATTCACTTTTGGCGGCGTTTTGTTGCCCGGTTTACTGTTTTCTTGTGTATCGAGAGCAGATGAAGCTGATGAGTGCACAGCGGAATATATGGATGTCGTACTCATGTTTTATTGTTCGTGATGAAAGTTGCGGACTGCTCCGCGAAACGGAAGAGTCCGCAACATTACGCTATTGCTGTTTATGACGGGATTACCAGATAGCTTTGCCGGAACTATCCTTAATTTGCGCTTTCCATGCTTGATGAACCTGCTTTGTAACAGCATCGGGCATCGGCACATAGTCGAGTGCGGTTGCCATTGCACCGCCGTTCTTGTACGCCCAATCGAAGAACTTCAGCACTTCCTTGCCCTTGGCGGCATCGGTCTGCGCCGTGTGCATCAGGATGAACGAAGCGCCGGTGATGGGCCAGCTTGCTTTACCTGGCTGGTTGGTAAGCACCACGCCGAAGCCGGGCGTTTTTGACCATTGAGCATTTGCGGCGGCCGCCTTGAAGTTGGCGTCCGAAGGTTGCACGAACCGGCCGTCCTTGTTCTGCAACTGGGCATAAGCTATCTTGTTCCTCTTGGCATAGGCATCCTCGACATAACCTATCGAGCCGGCAATCCGCTGAACGTTGGCGGCGACCCCTTCATTGCCCTTGCCGCCTACGCCGACCGGCCATTTCACGGCCGTGCCCGAGCCTACCTTAGACTTGAATTCCGGACTGGTCTTGGACAGGTAATCGGTCCACAAAAAAGAGGTGCCCGAGCCGTCTGCGCGGTGAACGACCGTGATGTCGCTTGCCGGCAGTTTCACGCCGGGGTTGAGTTTCGCAATTTCAGGTGCGTTCCAGAAGGCAATCTTGCCCAGATAGATATCTGCCAACACCGGGCCGGTCAGTTTCAGTTGGCCGGGCTTGATGCCCGCCAGGTTCACCACCGGCACCACGCCGCCCATGATGACCGGGAACTGCATCAATCCGCTAGCCTTCAGGTCCTCTTGACTCAACGGCATGTCGGAAGCACCGAAATCGACCGTTTTTGCCTTGATCTGCTTGATTCCGCCGCCCGAGCCGATCGATTGGTAATTTATTACGTTACCGGTCTCCTTCTTGTATGCTTCAGCCCATTTGGAATAAGCCGGATAAGGAAAAGTAGCACCAGCGCCCGTTATGGAAGCAGCCGTTGCACTTGCCAAAGTCAGGGTTGATGCAGCTAGTACGACGAACTGTTTTAACAGCCTTGTTTTCATTTATGTCTCCTTCGTTGTTTTCCGAAATGGAACTGGACTTGCAATAGGACAATGTAGCCATTCTATAAAGTAAGTATGACAAGAACATGACACGCATAAAAATACCAGCGAGAATACTCAACGTTATTTATTTCGGCTTTTTAGGCACCGACAAGTTTCTTAAAGGTTGCCAGGACGGCATCCCCCTTGAAAGGTTTAACGATCCAACCTTTTATGCCAGCTGCTTTACCGCGCTCTTTCATGATCGGCGAGTTCTCCGTTGTCAGCATGATGATATTCACGGCGCTATTGTTTAGCTCGGTTCTGACTTTTTCGGCCATCGTCAGGCCGTCCATGTTCGGCATGTTTACGTCGCAAACGATAAGCTTGATGCGGCTGTCACCCTTGAGTTTCACCAACCCGTCGCGCCCATCCACAGCCAATGCCACGTCCAGCCCATTTTTTTTCAGAAAATCGCCCACTTCGTTGCGGACGGTGCTGGAATCGTCAACCACCAGAATTTGTGCCAAGATAACCTCTCGATAAAATTAAAATTTCCAATTCGCCGGATGCGATCGGCATTTCGACGGAAGGCTGGTTTTTTAAAAAAAATTTTTAACCAATTTGGATTAATTCTTCATTTAAATTTCTTTAATCCGTGTGGTTCGTTCAAAAAAGTTCCAGTTCTCCAGTGCTGGTTTCCTCTTCACTTATATCCAGCATGAAATGCAAATCCGCATAATCGCTTACGCATAAGCTGACGTAAAACGATGCAGCATTGATATCGTTGACGTTAACCTTGAAATGCTGGATATGGCCGCAACCCAGCACATTCAGGTAGGAAGAGCAGTTTTTGTCAATAATGTTCGGTGTCGACATGCCAATGTGCGGAAAGAACTGGCTTAAATCACGATTCAATATTCCGCAGCAAATATTTCCGCATTCAGCGATAGCGTCATAAAAAGATTGATCGCTCATATCCGAGGAATGCGTCTTATTGATTCGAGCGTAGTATTCTTTCGTGTTGTCGTCCGGGGTGAAATAGATAAAGACCATCAATCTGAATAAGTAGGACGAGACGGTTAAAATTACCATCTTGGTTTCTTCGCTCTCGGCTAAATCGGTTAAGAAGTTAACCTCGCAAGCGTCCGCAGATGGCATAACCAGGCTCGATTTGATGGCCTTTATGAGCAAATGGTTGAATCCGTCTTTAGCTTGCTTGCTGATCATGACCATTGTCTTTTAAGCGTTGAGTGTTTCTTTGGTTTTCTTATTGATCAGATCCAGGCCAATGATGGCTCCGACGATCATCTTGCCGCCTGCCTGCAGATCCTGAAATGTAGTCGTCGTGATAAGGTCGTTCTCATAAAGGTTATTGCGATATTCCCTCGACAGGTTTTCAGCACGATTAGCCAAAGACCTTACTTCGTTGGCGACCACTGCAAAGCCGCGTCCATGCTGCCCTGCCCTGGCTGCCTCGATAGAGGCATTGAGCGCAACAATGACCACTTGTTTCACAATCAGGGCGAACTCATCGTTCTTGTTGTGCATTTCCCTGTTGTGTGTGATCAGGAAATTCATGTCGGAATGCCAGCGTTCAAAAGTTTTAACCAGTCCAAGCAACTCAGTAATCGTGTTCGCCAGAAAATCACAATTCTCGATAGCCTTGGTTTTAATTTCCGCATTCTGATCGACGAGCTGCTTGATCCGCCGTTCGTGATCTGTTTGTAGAAGGCAAATATGAGCCCGGTTTGCGTTCTTTTCCTGTTCAAGCAATTGTTGGTGTTGTTCGATTTCTTCCTGCAATTCTTGAATTACATGTCGCAGTTCTTGTTCGACGGCCTCGGCCTTATCGATACTGCTCATTCTGGACATGGACTTCCTGAGGTGATTGGCCCGCCACCACATACCGGCGAGGCAGAGAATTACCAGCAATAAATAAATGATTGAATTAGCCATGTGTGCGCGGATTACTTGTTATTCTTTGTGAACCGAGCGACGCTGCGCAATCATTACCAGGAAGACAGGTCGTTGAGCGGTTCGTTAGCTTCTGAATTCTTCAGGCCGCCAGAAAACCCGGTTTTCTGGAATCAGAATCCGCGTTTTCTTTTTCCGGCTCTTGCCCGGCAATTGGGGCTGGAAGTTGCTTGTTGGGGCCATCGGTAAAATGCTGGTCGCCGACGCCGAGCTCAGCTGCAAAGCTGTCAGGAAGGAATACGATTGTCTTGAACTGTCGGAAATCCGCGCCCACATCATTATCGGTAAAATGAATTTCAATCTTGCCGTTCTCGCGCTTGACGAAGTTCTGCACTGCATCCATGCCAACCCCCCGACCTGAAATTTCAGTAACCTTTTCGGCGGTCGAGAAGCCGGGAAGGAACACAAAGCGTGCAATCTCTTCATCGCTCCTAGTCTCTTCAGCGTCCGCAAGTCCTTTTTCGACGGCGATTTTACGGATGCGCCCCAGAGCCATACCGCGGCCATCGTCGCTGAGCGCAATCTGGAGCATACCCTCCTCGACCCCCATGCGAATCAGGAGCTTGCCGGCCGGTATCTTACCCTTGGCGCTGCGTTCCTCAGCATTTTCGAGACCGTGGTCCATGGAGTTGCGGATAAGGTGCATGAACACATTTTTCAGCATGTCACCGACCTGGCTGTGCACAACGTAGCCGTTCTCTTCGATCTTGACGAACGGGGCCTTCTTGCCGAGTTCATTTGCCAGTGAAGGCAGGGAATCGAACACGCTCGACAGCATTTCACCGAGCCGTTCAGTTCCAAGCAGGCGCAGAGTCTTGCGCACAGCATCACGCGCAGATACCAGTTCACGAAGATTGGCGGTGTTCACTGTTTCCAGCCGATGCAGGCTTTCCTGGATATGCTTCTTGTCGACCATCAGGAAGCGCTTTGCGCCACCATTGCGACCCGATCCTTTGCGGCCCAGGCTAAATTCGTTGATTTTGGCGTAATGTTCGACTTCCGCTTTGACTCCAGCCAGCTCTTCCAGCAGCAAATCCTGATTCCAGGCAAAATTTGCAAGAGGTTTGCGCATCTTGCTGTAGCTCTGTTCGGCCTCATGAACGATATTGGTCAGATGTCGCAGACCATAGGTACGTCCATTTCCCTTGACGGTATGTATATTGCGGAATAGCTTCTCGATGGCGAGATCATTTCCTGGATGTTCGCGAATGATCCGTTCGTTTTCGTCGATGAATCTGACCGACTCGACGATGAAATCGTGAAATTTCTCATGGTTGACTGCAAGAATCTCACCTATGATTTCCAACTCACGCTTCTGATTATTGGCCTCGGCAGCAAGCTTGCGAAGTTCAGTGACATCACGCACGCACAGCATAATACGTATCGTCGTACCAAATTCATCTGTTATAGGCGACCAGCTAAGATCGAGGATCTTCACTCGGCCATCGGGCATTTCCTTTGAAACTTCTCCAACCATGAGGTGTTCATTGAACTCGAAGTTCATGACGTCTTCACCGATACAAGCAGCAATGACGGCCCCTACTTGCGACAAAATGTCCGACCCCAGGTTAGTGCGAGAGAACACGAGATCCATCAAGTCCCGCCCAACAATGTCTTTTGTCTCGAAAACCGTTTCAAGATAGGCAGAGTATTCCGGGTGGATTATGTTGCCTTTCACTATCGTCAAGATGCCCTGTGGAATGTTTTGCAGCATGGTCTGGATATCGGCGGTCTTCTGCTTGAGCTGAACCGAACTTGCCTGAATTTTCTCGATCATGCCGTTGAAGGCCAAAATGGAATGACCAATTTCATCCATCCGGTCAATCGGCACCCTGCGAGTGAAGTCCTGGCTGGAAGCGATCTCACTCATCATAGTTTGCATGCGCCTGATTGGGCCTGCAATTTGGCGGTAAAGAAGAGCACCGGCCGCAACCAGGAAAAGGACAGCGAAGATCGTCACGACAGAGATAGTGATCGTGGTTGTCGACAGGTTTTCATTCAATCCCGCAATTGCGCTGTCCTTGCTTCGATTTTTTTCTACTCGAAGCGTCTCGACAATCTGCTCCAGCTCGACCTGGTACTGAACGACGTTACCAAAAAATGACGCCTGTGCAATATTCCCCCGACCAGCCAGCTTATTTTTTACCGTCTCATTGATTGCACTAAAGTAGTTATCCAGGTTTTCCTTGACCTGCTCTACCAGGCCTCGTTGCGCAGCGCTGTCTGCGTGCTTGAATTGCAGCTCGATGGCTTCCTGTAGCAGAGCCTTTTTCGCCATCAACTTATCGTTGGCTTGTGCCGCAATGTTGTTGTCCGGCGCGGACACGATGGTCATCGTAGCCAACTGCACATCCTTAAGCTGCGACACCAGGTCAGCGGAAGCAAGCGCGCTTGGAACGACACCTTCTGTTACGGCCTTTACCTCGGATGCGCTCTTCGATGACTGAACGATGGCATATCCGCCAATCGTCGAGATCGTGAGCAAGGTCAATATTATTAGAAGCGTGATGCGATGGCGTATGCTCATTATGAGGAAGCCTCCATTGTCGAGAATTATTTGTTTAAGTACGGCAATTTTGATGGGTAAATGTGACTTTTTGATGACGTTTGCACATGATCAAGAAAAGCGTTTTCCTTGCATCGTACAAATGGATAAAAATGACAATAAGCGTTCATCATGGGCATGAGAAACAAGTCCATCAGTCGTATTTACCTATATGGACGGCATGGGACCGC
>Ga0366816_1133_pt1 | contig 10547 bp, 10 predicted proteins | sample TotcelN113001K15_FD_207019 | JGI IMG/M metagenome (GOLD analysis project Ga0366816, IMG submission 207019) | Enriched cells from coal bed in the Powder River Basin, Montana, United States - Total cells N11 rep3 HSBNCT.N11.300.1.K15 ... | reverse complement strand
TTGAGCGATTGATATTGATCGGTTCCGGGATGACGCTGGCCGTTTTGCTCCTGGCGGGCGGCGTCGCATGGAACAACGCCGCGAATTCCTCTGCCGCCCTGATCGCGGCCAGTATCGTCATATTGCTGGTTTTCCTTGCATTGTTGTCCGTGCGTATTCGGCAGGTAATGCGAGTTCGTTTTATAGCCGACCCGGCATTGCAGGAGGTGCGGCAGCCATTGCTGAAGGCGGGTGCACTGCAGGATGCCATTTTCAATAGCGCTAATTTTTCCAGTATCGCCACCGACGCCCAAGGCGTGATTCAAATCTTTAACGTAGGAGCCGAGCGCATGCTGGGCTATATGGCTGCTGACGTGGTGGACAAGATCACTCCGGCGGGCATTTCGGATGCGCAAGAAGTGATCGCGAGGGCGGCGGCCCTGAGCCTGGAACTGGGCACTCCGATCACGCCGGGCTTCGAAGCGCTGGTATTCAAGGCATCGCGCGGCATCGAAGATATTTACGAGCTGACCTACATCCGCAAGGATGGCAGCCGCTTCCCTGCGATCGTATCTGTCACTGCACTGCGCGACGCGCAAGAAAAAGTGATCGGCTACCTCTTGATCGGAACCGACAACACGGCGCGCAAGCAGGTTGAAGAGGAACGGATGAAACTCGATCAACGCCTTCGAGACCAGCAGTTCTACACGCGTTCTCTGATCGAATCGAATACCGATGCGATCATGACTACCGATCCGCAGGGCATCATCACCGACGTCAACAAGCAGATGGAGGCGCTTACCAGTTGTGTGCGCGACGAGCTAATTGGCGCACCGTTCAAGAACCACTTCACTGATCCGGAACAGGCCGAAGCGAGCATCAAGCAGGTGCTTGCCGAAGGCAAGATCACCGACTACGAACTTACTGCACGCAGCAGGGATGGGAAAGAGACGGTGGTTTCCTACAATGCGACTATTTTCTATGATCGGGACAGACGGCCGCAGGGTGTGTTTGCTGCCGCGCGCGACATCACTGAACGCAAACGCCTGGACCAGGTGCTGCAGGAGAAGAACGTCGAGCTGGAAAGCGCAAGGGCAACCGCGGAAAAGGCCAATCTGGCAAAATCGGAATTTCTGTCCAGCATGAGCCATGAATTGCGCACGCCGCTCAATGCCGTGCTCGGATTTGCGCAGTTGATGTCCTCCGCCACGCCGCCGCCAACGCCGGAACAAAAACTGCCAATCGACCAGATTCTGCAGGCTGGTTGGTATCTGCTTCGACTGATCAATGAAATCCTCGATCTGGCGATGATCGAGTCGGGCAAAGTGTCGGTTTCGCAAGAACCGATATCGCTGACCGATGTGCTGCCAGAATGTCAGGCAATGATCGAGCCGCAGGCGCAAAAGCGCGGCATACAATTGACGTTCCCAAGCTATGGCAACCTTTTCTATGTCTTTGCCGATCGGACCAGACTCAAGCAAGTGATGATCAACCTTCTGTCGAATGCGGTTAAATATAATCGCGAAGGTGGCGCAGTCATTGTTAACTGCAAGATGAGCGGTGAAAACCGGGTGCGGTTCAGTGTAACGGATACTGGAGCAGGGCTGGCGCCGGAACAGTTGGCGCAACTGTTCCAGCCGTTCAACCGGCTTGGGCAAGAAACCGGTTCCGAAGAAGGCACCGGCATCGGCCTGGTCGTTACCAAGCAGTTGGTCGAACTGATGGGCGGCGTTATCGGCGTCGAAAGCAGTGTCGGCATGGGTAGCGTATTCTGGGTTGAATTGGCCGCGTCGAGCGCACCGGAGCTGGCACTCGGCTGCGTTGATGCGCTCGACGCGCTCAATGCGGAAAAATGCGTGCATGGGACGGAACAGGCGCTATCGCCCAAGCGCACGCTTCTGTATGTCGAGGACAACCCGGCGAATTTGCTGCTGGTCGAACAATTGATTGCACGGCGCAGTGATTTGAAATTGCTGACAGCCATTGATGGCCATCTGGGCATCCGGCTCGCTCGCGCTTATCAGCCTGACGCGATCTTGATGGATATCAACTTGCCTGGCATCAGCGGTTATGGCGCCCTGAAAATATTGCGCAAAGATCCCTCGACAGCCCACATTCCGGTCATTGCGCTTTCGGCCAACGCTGTTCCGCGCGACATCGAGAAAGGCCTGGAAGCAGGTTTCTTCCGCTATCTGACAAAGCCGATCAAGGTCATCGAATTCATGGATGCGCTGGATGTCGCGCTGCATCATGCTGCGGAAATCAATATGGCAAGCGAAATGACTCAAGGTAATGCCGCCGAATGACAAACAAACGACTTTTTGGGAAGAATGTAATGCTTGACGCATCCGAGATTCTAAACGCCAATATTCTGATCGTGGACGATCAGGAAGCCAATGTCGTGCTGTTGGAGCAGGTTCTGCGTAATGCGGGTTATGAGCGCATCACGTCGACGATGAATCCACGCGAAGTCTGCTCCTTGCATCGGGAGCATCGTTACGACTTGATACTGCTCGATTTACAAATGCCCGAGATGGATGGTTTTATGGTCATGGACGGTCTGAAGGAAATTGAGACCGGCGGTTATCTGCCGGTGCTGGTCATAACAGCTCAGCCCGGCCACAAACTGCGGGCGCTGCAAGCGGGCGCCAAGGACTTCGTCAGCAAACCGTTTGATCTGGTCGAAGTGCAGACGCGCATTCATAACATGCTGGAAGTGCGGATGCTGTATCAGAAACTGGAAAATCACAACAAGGTGCTGGAACAGACGGTGCAAGAACGCACGGCTGAATTGCGCGAGAGCGAAGCCCGCTTCAAGAGCTTTACGGAATTGTCGTCGGACTGGTATTGGGAGCAAGACATACAAGGCAAATTTACCCAAGTTTCCGGCCCGGTGTTTGAAATGCTCGGTATAGAAACGAACGACACGCCAGGCACGGACAGTCCTGCAGCGGGACTCTGGAATGCGGCCGAGCGCGCTCAGCTTGATGCCAATATTGCAAACCGGCGTCCCTTTCTTGATTTCGTCTATAGCAGGAGCAGAGCCGATGGCTCAATGCAATACCTGCAGGTAAGCGGAGAGCCTATGTTCGATTCGGGTTGCCGCTTTATCGGATATCGAGGAATCGGAACTGACATCACCGACCGCATGCATCGACAGAGCGAATAACGCCCAGGCAACCCAGCTAGCCGTTCGCTCCATCGCTTCCCGCCGAGCTTGGCAGCCACTACTTTTGTTATTTTATTCTTCTTACCTCAAATAAAGATGTGCTTGAGCAATCCACGAATGCAGGAAACTCATTCGACTGCTTTCCGGTAACAAGTGGCGGGGCATATCTGCAAGTCCTGCTGCATTCGACCGGAAGCACGTTTGCGCAGTGCCGGGCTTTGCCTGACAGTGCCGCGTTCATCCTTCTTTGGATACTGCCTGTCAGCGCAACTGGTTGCGCTTTCAATCGAAGCTCATCCGAGTTTTCCGCTACCCGCGCGTCATCCATTCCTCGTTCCCGGTATTACTCAAAAAGAGCAAGGGATCAGTGATTCAACGACTGAACCTGAACATTGTCCCCTTGTACGAAATAACCAGACTGAACCGTTGGTGCGGTGGCGAACAGACGATCCAAATATTGATGGATATTCTTGGTACATGAGGTGTAGTAGATGCAGCAAATGCGTAGATCCAGATTGGATTGCGTATAGCAAGATGTTTTTCGACGATACCTCTCGCTCCGGGAATTTGCTCGGATTGAAATTCAAAGAAGGAACTGGCGTTATGAAAACACTTAAAAAAATTGCTATTGCTGCTTTAGTAGCGACGACCCTGATTCCGGCGATCGTCATGGCTCAAGACTCACCGAATCAAGGTTACCTGGTCCAATCTGATGGCGGGACGGTTTCGAGCGGCTCCAACCTGTGCTGGCATGACAGCGACTGGACACCTGCGCGCGCCATCCAAGAGTGCGATCCGAACAAAAAACCTGTTGCCGCGGTAGCAACTCCTGTAGCGGCTGCGCCTGTAGCAGCTACGTTGCCACAAAAAATAAGTTTTTCAGGCGATGCGATGTTCTCTTTCGATAAGGCTGTGCTGAAGCCTGAGGGCAAGACGATGCTGGACGGGTTGGCTCATCAGCTCGATGGCACGACATACGACACTATTCTTGCTACGGGTCACACCGACCGCTTAGGCGGCAATGCCTATAACCAGAAACTTTCCGAGCGCCGTGCCCAGGTAGTGAAAGATTACTTGGTTAGCAAGGATGTCCCTGCCAATCGCATCAGTGCGGAAGGCAAAGGGGAAACGCAGCCTGTTACCAAAGCTGGCGAATGCCTGGGAACAAAAAGCGCAAAAATCATCGCCTGTTTGCAGTCAGACCGTCGCGTTGATGTTGAAGTAAAAGCCACCAAGATTGCTACTCGCTCGAAGTAAGCAACATCAGCACTGCGTGGCGACCTTCGTCACGCAGATCAGTAACTCACTTGCTAATTTAAATTTATACGGAGAATTGAATCATGAAAAAACTTACTCGTGTTTCGGCAGTACTGGCTGGCTTGGCATTAACCGCATTGGTGGGCTGCGCCTCAACCTCAGCGAAGGAAAGCACTGGCCAATATATTGATGACAGCGCCATTACGACCAAGGTGAAGGCCGCCATATTCAACGAGCCTTCGTTGAAATCCAGTGAAATTAACGTTGAGACATTCAAGGGTCAGGTTCAACTGAGCGGCTTCGTTCAATCGCGCGCCAATATAAACCAGGCGGTAGCCGTTGCGCAAGGCGTAAACGGTGTCGCGTCGGTAAAAAATGACATGAAGCTCAAATAAAGTTGAATCAAGGGGCTCGCGGGGGACTCTCCGCTCCCCTGAATTGGCTATATATGAACAAGATTTACGGGTAAATAATAAACCCGAAGTTTAACTGGAAGGTACTCAAATGAAAACCACGAATAGATTTGCAATTGGTATTCTGGCCATGGCAGTAATGCTGGGCCTGGGCGGTTGTAGCGGGATGTCTCCACGAGACCAGAACACAGCCGTAGGCGCCGGCGTAGGCGCTGTCGGTGGCGCCATTCTAACGGGTGGAAGCCCAATCGGAACGGTCGGCGGGGCAGCGGTCGGTGGCGTCATCGGACACCAGGTCGGCAGGTAGTCGCTTTAGGTTCAGCGGCAGGTAAAGGGTATGCCGGCCACGTTCGGCGGGACTTCCTTATCCTGTTGCCACCTCTTCTTGTTTATCTGGCTGGCTTATGCATCGGCCTCAGCCTGAGAGTGAACGAGGGACATTCACCGCTGCTTATTCGTCAATATATTAATTGAGATTAAAAAATGAAAATTAAACAAGTGAAAGTAATAGCGCTCGCATTGATGCTCGCCTTCGGTATAGCCGCATGCGACAAACCCAATTCGGCGGAAAAAGCCGGAAAAGCAATCGATCAGGCGGCTGAAAATGCGGGTAAAAATATAGACCAGGCCACCAGCAAACTGACCGATCAGGCTGTGAAAACGAGTGCAGTGATCGAGGATTCGTCGATTACCGCAAGAGTCAAAAACGCGATCATGGCTGAATCTGGCCTCAAGGTATTGAAAATCAATGTGGACACCGTCGGTGGCGTGGCCACTCTTACCGGCATCGTCAAGTCCCGGGATGTCAGCGATTTGGCAACGAAAGTCGTCGGCGCTGTATCGGATGTAAAGAAGGTTGATAACCGTTTAGTAGTCAGATTGCCTCAATAAGGCGTCATTTAGCGATGCAAATCGCAATGTTGGCTCCTGATTAATCATTTGCTTATTCACTGGAAGAAATGACAGGAGCAGTAAAAAACCATCACGGAGATTAACAATGAATAAAAACCAAATTAACGGCATCGCCACCGATATCGCCGGCAAAGTTCAAGAGGGCGCCGGGAAATTAGTCGGCAACAAGGAACAGCAAGCCAAGGGCTTAATAAAGCAAGTCGAGGGTGAAACTGAAAAGAAAATTGGCGACGCGAAGGAAATCGTCAAGGATGCTGTTAACAATAGCTAAGCAAGATGCATCGTGCGCTCGCTAAACGGCGAGCGCGGCGTAACGCAAGGAGAATGCAATGACGTTAGGAACCATCGTATTAATTATCATCGTGCTGATGCTGATAGGGGCCATTCCCGCATGGCCGCATAGCCGCGGCTGGGGATATGCTCCGAGCGGCGGGCTGGGGTTGGTAGTGGTAATCTTGCTTGTGCTGCTGATAATGGGGCGTATTTGACCTTCTCCCGCTTGCGTTGCCTTCATGCAATCAGCATGGCTGGCAGAAATCGAATTTAACGCTGAATTTGAAAATGATTTCGAGATATCTCGTTGGCTTCTCCGTAGAAGGCTAACCTATAACTGATGATTCGCACTCTTAAGATTACAGCGGCATATTGTCTGCTGAGCATTGCCGGTTGCGCGACTCTGCCAGACACAGGGCCGCTGACGGATAGTTACGCCAAGCAGGCTGCTCAGTTCGAAAGCGCTCGGGGAGAACTCTCGACGAAAAGAAGCACCGCCATTGTGGCTGAACTCAAGCGTAAATCCGGCGACCTTGACATCCTGGATAAGCAGATCGCGCTCGAACAGACAATCGTCGGCAGTCCGCTTGTGGTAGGCAACAAGGTCACGTTGTTGCAGGATGGGCCGGCCACGTACCAGGCCATGTTCGCCGCTATTCGCAAAGCAAAAGACCATATCAATGTTGAATTCTTCATCATTGAAGACGGTGAAATGGGACGTCAATTCGCGGATCTGCTGCTTGATCGCCAGGCGCAGGGAGTGCAGGTCAACCTGATCTACGACAGTATCGGTGCATTCGGCACACCTCGGGCCTACTTCGATCGTCTGGCGCAAGCAGGCATACAAGTACTCGAATTCAATCCAGTCAATCCGTTGGCAATTCAAGTGCCTTGGGCAATCAACCATCGCGATCACCGCAAGTTGTTGATAGTCGATGGACGGACGGCATTTCTTGGAGGCATCAATATCAGCAGCGTTTATTCGAGCGGGTCCTTCTTCAAGCGAAGAAAAAGGCAGTCGAATAGCATGGGGGGGGGGTGGCGCGATACCGATATTCAAATCGATGGGCCGGTAGTCGGCGAATTCCAGAAATTGTTCTTGCAAACCTGGAACAAGCAACATGGCAATCCCTTGGCGCAAAAAAACTACTATCCTGCAGTCGCGCCTCAGGGGAAAGACATTATTCGTGCGATCGGCAGCACGCCGGACGATCCATACAGCCTGATTTATATGACTCTCATCTCGGCTATCACCAACGCAGAAAGGCAGGTATACATTACCAATGCCTACTTTGTGCCCGATCCCCAACTTCTAAAGGCACTGCTGGACGCCGCAGGTCGCGGAGTGGACGTCAGGATGATTTTGCCAAGCAACTCCGATTCCGCGTTGGCATTTCATGCCGGGCGCTCACATTACTCGACTTTGCTGAAAGGGGGAGTAAGGATTTATGAGAGGGGAGGCAGCGTGCTGCATGCTAAAACCGCGGTCGTTGATGGCGTCTGGTCCTGCATCGGTTCCAGTAATCTCGATTGGCGTAGCGCGCTGGACAATGATGAAATTAATGCGGTAATACTGGGACGGGAATTTGCGCAGCAGATGGGGGCTGCATACGCACGGGACATCGCTGCTTCAGATGAAGTCGAACTCGAAAGCTGGAAGCGCAGGTCGTTGCTGCTGCGCTTGAAGGAATGGACTGCAAGGCTTTGGGGACACCTGCTCTAGAGCGGCTTGCGCCGTAATATGGTGTTCCCGCTAATTCATTCGAGCCACCAACTTCCTACCGGCGCTTTCCAAAAGGCGCAACAAACATTGGCTACGATCAATGCCGCCAACTTGGCGGCATTGTAATGCTTGTCGCGGGTGCGGCCCTTGTTTTGCTACAGGCCAGCCTACTTTTGAATACTCGCCTGAAGCTGACGGGGCAACATTCGTTTCCGCCAGGCCCTCTGCAAACAGCAAAGAAGCCGGGCTGGAAACAAGACCGCGTAACGCGGTCTTATGCAGGTCGATTAGTTGAGGTTGATCTGGAAGATGAGCCCGTTACTGATCCTGACGAGGACGTAGTCGCCGCCGGCCTGGACCCAATGATATCCGCGCGGAGGAGCGCTCAGGCGGTGGCCGCGCCAATCGTTGACCACGTAGTGATTGCTGCGGTATTCCCTGGGAAGGAACTTGCCCTTGCGCAGGTCATGCCTTGGACCCGCGCCGCGTCCCTCATGCCGCCAGCCGTAATTTGCGCGCGCCTGGTTATTGCCGCGGTCGTGGCTGACGCCGTTGCCGCGCTCGTTGCCGCCGTGACGGGCCTGTTCATTCTGGCCGCGCTCGTCATGGTGGCTATTGCCTTGGGCGAACGCAGAGCCGCTTATCGCCAGGCACAATGCCATGGCCACGGAAATCACTGCCTTGTTTTTCATTTCAATTCCTTATGTTGGTGAAAGTGCAACCTATGCTTGTACGTGACCGGATGGCCATGAAGCTAAGGTATCCCTTAAGCGAATACAGCGTCTGTTCGGTGCCGCGCTTATCGGTTTGGCAGATTGTTGCAGTACTCAGTACGCTGCGAGGAAGCGCATGGCTCTGATGATAACCGCCGAGGATCAATTCGGACGGCGATCGGTTCTATGACCAGCGGCGGGTAGATATTTTATAAATTATCGGATGACCGGCAGTTTCGAAATTAATGCGTAGCCCACGTGAGAACTAACGGGGATAAGTCTAAATAGATCGGGAGGATAAACAGAAAAAGCATCGGGTCAGGCGCCTCAATTTCTTCATGGCTTGACCAATCCGTTTTGGTCTTGTGTAAAGAATTGCTAATTGATGGATCCGTATGACAGGGATCAAGTTTCATCACGGGCTTGGTCGTAGCCTTATGAAACACATTCATCCTTAGGGTTTAGCAGTGATGACTGCCGCTTACCCTCTTGTGCCGGTTTTATCGGAAGTAAAAGCCTGATTCAGGCTGACCTTGATGTCGCCGGCGACGATGGATTGGCAGAAATTGTCTTTAACGAAGGATGAATTTACTATTTATTCAGAGATTAATTTCAGGAGAATCCCACGATGTCGCAAGTGCCCCAAGAGGTTCAATTGACGGAGCCAACGCCTTTGCAATCATTTCAAGATAGATGCCGGGTTAAAGCCGATCATGAGGTGGTGGTGTTGTGTTACGAAGAAAAAATTCCTGATTTTGTGGCACGCGAAATGGATAATTTGTATGAGAACTTTTTCTCATCATTTACTAAATTCACTGCTATGAAAGAGGCTGTAGATGTGTGCGTCTATGTGGTCTTCAAGGGAGATCGTTTAACTGAAGCGCTTCTGTTTCGGAACGAAGGCAAAAGAATCCACGTCCTAAACGAATTTATTAGTATTGGAAGTGAAGAGTTATGTCGGTTTGCCGGATATATATTTTCAAGGTACCACAACATATCGGCCATTTCATTCCGTGCGGTTCAGCCGGATATTCATCGTCTGCCGTTCCCTTTTCAGAGGCACAACTGCATTGAGGACATCGTTCTGAAATTACCGGCTTTCCGCCAGGAGTATGAGGACAGGCTGAGCAAGAAGTTGCGTAGCAATATCAAAACCTACCTGAATCGGGTTAAGCGGGATCATCCTTCCTTTGAATTTGAAATCCAGGAGCGCAACGTTGCGGATGAGCGGCATATAAGGGAAATCATCCGATTCAATAGAGAGAGAATGGTCGGCAAGAGCAAGACGCCGGGCATCTTGGAGCAAGAAGCCAAGGAAATTGTCGAGCTCGTGAAGTCCTGTGGCTTGATTGCCGTCGTGAAAATCAACGGCACCGTTTGCGCCGGGAGAATTCTATTTAGAATCGGCCAAAATTATTTTTCCCGACTGAACGCTCACTCTCCCGCTTTCAATGAATACAGGCTGGGCACGCTTTGCAATTTTTTGTCCATTTGCGAATGCATCGCCAGAGGCGGCAGGGAGTTGCATTTTTTGTGGGGGCGCGAGGATTTCAAATACCGATTCCTCGGCGATCAGCGCGACTTTGACGAGCTGATCGTCTACCGGTCGGCATTGCATATGGCATTAAATGGAAAACTTGTACTAAGAACCGCTGTCAACGGCTGGGTACGCCTTGCCAGACTGTGGCTGCTTGACCCAAAGCGCAAGGATCACTTTGTGATGCAATCCGCTAAAAGAATAGTTCGTTCCCTGCGTGGCTAGAATAGGTTCAAGTCATGCCAACACCTGACTAAAGTTGATTCCATGAAGCGGGATGCCGAATTTATCAAGCACGTTTTCTTCTACTGCACGTGCGACAGCCGTATTACGTAGCAAATTAGAATGTTGCGCGCCACTCGGAAAAAGAAATGCAACTGACAAATACGATTTCGCGGCATGAATTCACCAATAGCATTTTCATATATGAAAACGATGTCCCCCTATATCTGGATGACGAACTCGACAGCTTGTATGGTTCCGTCTATTCGTCGCTTTATCATTTCCATAGTGTTGACGACCTAAAGAAGCTAAACACTTACGTCGCGCGCAATCACGACGGCATCATTAC
>Ga0366816_1132_pt1 | contig 10610 bp, 9 predicted proteins | sample TotcelN113001K15_FD_207019 | JGI IMG/M metagenome (GOLD analysis project Ga0366816, IMG submission 207019) | Enriched cells from coal bed in the Powder River Basin, Montana, United States - Total cells N11 rep3 HSBNCT.N11.300.1.K15 ... | reverse complement strand
TTGGAAAAAAAATATTGATTGCCTGGAATGGGAGCGACAAGGCGACCCGTGCCGTCAGCGATGCCATTCCCATGCTGAAGCGCGCCGAAATCGTGCAAATAGCCATAATTAATATTGATCCCAAGTCGGAGTTGCTCGGCGAGAGTGCGGGCGCTGAAATTGCCTTATACCTGGCCCGTCATGGCGTTAATGTAGAAGTATTGCCTCCTCGACATGCAACTAATGTCGGCATTGCGCTATTGTCCATGGCGAACGAAATTTCGTCTGATTTGCTGGTAATGGGCGGATACGGACATTCTCATTTAAGGGAAATTGTGCTGGGAAGCGTAACAAACACCGTCCTCAAAAAAACGAGTATTCCGGTATTAATGTCGCATTGATTTTATAAATAAAAATTTCGAATCTGTTTTTAATATATAAAGATATCAGCAACGGATGTTAGGATGATTTTCCTGAAGCTAAATACTATTGACGCTATTGGAACCAATTATCTTCAGGTCAGTTATCTTTAAAGGCGCTTAATTAGGACTTTTCCGCTTATGGTTGCAATTGGTATGAGAATCATGAATTGATATGGGGAGCACTCTGTGGCAAACCTGATATTAATAGATTACATTCTCATTGCGATAGCAGGGTGGATAGCCATAGGTGTTTTTGGCCTGGTCAAGATAAGGCAAACTGACTTTGTTGCACAGGTTATCTTCCCTTTAGGCGGGGTGCTGGGCATTTTTTTAGGCACCCTAGGATTGATCGGCGTTTTTGCACCGGTGCAAACTGAGCTTCTTCCATTGGGCCTGCCCGGTTTGCCGTTTCATGTACGGCTCGACACCCTCTCCTCCTATTTTCTGTTTGTGTTGGGCATTGTAAGCACCGGTGTATCATTTTTCTCGGCCGGCTACTTCAACAAGGAAGAGGATACGCCTGCCGGACTGATATGCCTTGAATACCACCTCTGCCTTGCATGCATGGCGATGTTGTTGATCGCCGACGATGCTTACGTGTTCATGATGGCGTGGGAATTAATGAGTTTGACGGCGACATTCCTGGTGATCGCCAACCACCGGGATGCTGAAGTCCGATACGCAGGCTTCCTTTATTTCCTGATAGCTCATGTAGGCGCCCTGGCACTTGTGCTTTGCTTCGGAATATTGGGAGCAAATACCGGAGACTATACCTTCGCCGGCATTCGCCTTCAGCAATTGAATATGTTCTGGGCTTCGATTGTTTTTTTTCTATCCCTGATCGGGTTTGGCGCCAAGGCAGGCATTTTGCCGTTGCATATCTGGCTTCCGGAAGCGCATCCCGCGGCACCGTCGCCAATATCGGCATTAATGAGCGCCTTCGTGCTGAAGACCGGCATATACGGGATTTTACGCATGACTTTCGATCTCCTTCACACTCAGGATTGGAAGTGGGGTGGAATAACACTGGCGCTCGGGCTCGCTACAGCCCTGTTCGGGGTCGTGCTAAGCACCGTGCAAACTGACATGAAGCGTCTGCTTGCCTATTCTTCCATAGAAAACATAGGGTTGATATTGGCCGGCATCGGTTTGACGATCCTGTTTAGCTCATATGGAATGGCGGGGCTTGCGGCGCTATCGCTCACTGCGGCGCTTTTTCATGTGGCAAGCCATGCCGCTTTCAAAAGCCTGCTCTTTCTCGGGACCGGCTCCGTGCTGCATTCAACCGGCGAACGCAACCTGGGACGCTTGGGCGGACTAATGCGTTTTATGCCATGGACTGCGTGGCCTGCCTTGGTCGGCGCGCTGGCGGCCGGGGGGTTGCCGCCATTCGGCGGTTTTGTCTCCGAGTGGCTATTGCTGCAAAGCTTCCTGTTCACGCCGGGATTGCCGAATTCGTTTCTCAATATGCTGATTCCCATCGTCACTGCCGTCATCGTATTGGTCGGGGCACTGGCGGCTTATGTCATGGTCAAGTTTTTCGGGATCATATTCCTCGGGCAGCCACGAGAACGGAAGCTGAACGAAGCGCACGATGCCGGTATCTGGGAACGCATGGGATTTTCCTGGCTGGTCGTAGCGTGCATATGCTTCGGGTTGCTGCCGGTACACATGGCGCGGATGCTGGATCGCGTAACGCACCTGCTGGTGGGGGACGGCATCGGGGCCGCTGTTACCGCGGGCGGCTGGCTTCTTCTGGTCCCCGATACGTCCGGACGAGCCAGCTACATGCCAGTCGTGTTTGTAATGGTTCTGCTCGCTTGCTGCGTTTTGGCATACGTTATTGTCCACCGCGTTTATCACGGCCGATCCCGGCGCTCCGGCCCTTGGGCCTGCGGCTTTCCATTTTGGACGGCTCGAATGCAGGATACGGCGGAAGGATTCGGCCAGCCTATCCGGCATGTATTCGGAATGTTTTTCAGGATGACAAGAAAATTGCCTTCCGAGTTCGACAAGAAGCCTTATTACGAAATAAAAGTTGAAGATCCTTTCTGGAGCCTGCTTTATCGGCCCATTGCTGCGACTGCCGGGTTCGTGTCGAGCGTCGCCGGCTTGCTCCAGCACGGTCGTATTGCCGTGTACCTGTTATACAGCTTTTTGACCCTCATGTTTCTGTTGCTGGTGATTAATCAATGAACCACTACTTTGAATTTTTCTCGCAAGCACTGGAAATAATCGTTGCGCTTGTGGCTGCTCCGCTGTTGACCGGATGGGTCAACCAGTGCCGGGCATGGCTGCAAAACAAGTCTGCACCAAGCATGCTTCAGCCGCATCGCATGCTGCACAAACTTTTCCATAAGGAAGTTGTAATGGCGGAACATGCCAGTTCGCTTTTCCGCATGGAGCCGTACATCATCTTTGGATGCATGATACTGGCATGCGGAATCATTCCAACGTTGTCTACCAGGCTACCGCTATCACCGGCGGCCGATGCGATTGCGCTTGTCGGCCTCTTTGCCCTGGGACGGGTTTTCCTGGCGCTCGCCGCCATGGACATCGGCACCGCATTTGGATCCATGGGATCGCGACGAGAAATGTTTATAGGCTTCCTGGCCGAACCGGCGCTACTTATGGTGCTGTTTTCCGCTTCCCTGATTACGAACTCGACATCGCTGACCAACATCGCGGACAACCTGACGCATAGGCCGTTGGCGATTTACCCCAGTCTTGCCTTTGCCGGAATCGCATTCACGATGGTTCTGCTGGCGGAAAATGCGCGGGTGCCTGTCGATAATCCGGCTACCCATCTTGAACTGACCATGATTCATGAAGCGCTCCTGCTTGAACATTCAGGACGTTATCTTGCACTCATGGAATGGGCCGCCAGCCTCAAGCTGTTCGCATACTTATGCATCGGATTCGCCATTTTTTCCCCTTGGGGAATTGCCGAAGCCGGCCATCCGTTAGCGTTGATTTTGTCAATTCCGGTATTGGCGGTAAAACTGGCTGTGGGCGGCGCAATGCTGGCCGCCATAGAAACAGCCAGCGCCAAGCTGCGCATTTTCCGGGTACCGGAGTTCCTCTCCATGGCCTTCCTCATGGCAGTGCTAGGCATGCTCGTGCACTTTCTTTTAGGAGCATAGGATGACTGGCATTCCGTCGCAAATACTCAACCTGCTGGCGGCCTTGCTGCTCCTGCTTACGTTTGCCATGCTTGGCCAGCGCAGGATTCTATCGCTGATAAACCTGTTCATGCTGCATGGAATAGTCGTCGTTGCCTCTGCCCTGCTGATCGGCTATGAGACAAGCAATCACCATCTCTATTTTTCCGCCGGCCTGACTTTGGCGGTTAAGGTCATGCTGATTCCCTGGATACTTCACAAACTGGTGTTCCGGCTGAAGGTCAAGCGTGAAGTAGAGACCCTGATTAATGTCTCTGTAACGATGCTGATCGGAATCGTACTGGTCATCGTTGCCTTCAATATCGCTCTGCCGGTGGCGGCGTTGTCTTCTTCCGTTGCCAGCGGTACGCTGGGCATCGCGCTGGCATGCGTTCTTCTCTCCTTCATGATGATCCTTGTGCGGTCCAATGCAATACCCCAGGTAATCGGCTACTTGACCATGGAGAATGGTTTGTTCTTCGCCGCCACGGCGGCGACTGACGGGATGCCGCTGCTCGTCGAACTTGGCGTTGCCCTTGCTGTAATAGGAGGCACGTTGGTAGTGGGTTTATTCATGTTCCAGATCCGCGAACATTTTGACGACCTGGATATCCACAACCTGGAAACGCGGAAGGAAGACTGACGTGGACCATCTCCTGCTTCTGGTTCTTGTGACGCCACTGCTCGGCAGCATAACGCTGGTGCTGCTTGGTCACCGCGAAGCAGCGCCTGAAATCAATGTCGGATTCAGCCTTGTCACCTTCATCGCTTCGGTTCTGCTGGCAGTGGAGGTCATCGCGCAAGGCCCCGCCCTCTTCATTGGCCAATATTTTTTCGCCGATTCACTCAACGTATTCATCGCTGCCTTGACCGCATTCGTAGGAATGACCACCTCTCTATTCTCCCGTCCGTATATGCGCATCGAACGCGACAACGGCAGGATGACAGGGCGACGCATGCGCTTGTATCACAGCATGTACCAGCTTTTCTTGTTCACCATGTTGCTGGCGCTACTCTCCAATAACATTGGGATCATGTGGGTAGCGATGGAGTCGGCGACGCTGACCGTTTTGCTATTGGTAAGCATATACCGCACCGCCGCGAGCGTTGAAGCCGCCTGGAAATATTTCATCCTGAGCGGGGTCGGCATCGCGCTGGCTCTGTTGGGCACGATACTTCTTTATCTCGCCGCGGCGCGTCACTTCGGAATAGCCGGCGATGCGCTTTTGTGGACTAACCTGCAAGCTGCAAAGGCCTACCTAGAGCCCGCCACGACGTCGCTTGCGTTCGTCTTTCTGCTGGTCGGATATGGCACAAAAATGGGACTGGTGCCCATGCATAGCTGGCTGCCGGATGCCCATGCCGAAGGGCCAACGCCGATATCTGCTGTATTGTCCGGCCTTTTGCTTAATGTGGCCTTGTATGCCGTTCTGCGCTTTAAAGGGTTGGCGGATGGGGCATTGCAAAATGGGCTGCCCGGCAAGATGCTGATCGGGTTTGGTTTGGTTTCAGTTCTTGTAGCCGCTTTTTCATTGTCCCGGCAAAAGGATGTCAAACGGATGTTCTCCTACTCGTCCATCGAGCATGTAGGACTGATGGCGTTTACATTCGGGGTCGGCGGGCCGATCGCCACCTATGCGGGCCTGCTTCACATGACGGTTCATTCATTGGTGAAATCCGCCATATTCTTCAGCGTTGGGCACGCATGCCAAAAAGCGGGAACGCAAATTATTGCAGACATTCGCGGGCTGGCGCATGTCAGCCCGACAGTAGGCTGCGGAATGATGCTGGGATCACTGGCCATCTTGGGCCTGCCTCCATTTGGCGTCTTTTCAAGTGAATTTTTGATTCTGACGACCGCTGTGCGCGAGTTGCCTTGGGCAGCGCCACTACTGATATTGGCTCTGGGCGTGGCATTTGCCACGATCTTCAGCCGGGTGCAGTCAATGGTTTTTGGCGACACGACAGCCAAGCCGCTTGCGCATTCTCCCGCTTTGTTGCCTCTGTTCATTCATCTTGGGTTGGCCCTATTGCTGGGGCTTTATATTCCGCCTTATATGCATGCATGGTATGTGCAGGCGGCACATATTATTACCGGATAGCACATGAATACTGACAGGTTGGTTGAAATTTATTCCTTGCCATTCGAGCCGCTGCCGGGCGATGCTCCCGTGTTCGCCGCGGATGTGAGGGAGGAAGATTGGCTGCGTGTTGGACAATCCATTCGCGCCGAAGGCGGATTACTCGTTTCCGTCTGGGGCATGCAGGAAAGGACGGACATCGGCCGATATAGTATTTCTGCAGCTTATTGCATTGATAAAAAACTGCTTTGGCTACGGCTGCCGGCTAGCGAGCAATCAGGGTATCCGGATTTATCCGCCCTGTTTCCATCTGCGGTTAGGATGCAGCGCGCGGTCTTCGATCTTTTGGGCATACGCGCAAACGGTGCGGAGGATTGCCGACAATGGATCAATCACGGCATGTGGCCAAAGGATTATTTCCCCTTGCGTCAACAATTCAGCGGACTGGAGAGCTTCGATTCGGAGCCGGATTGCTATCCCTTTGTTCCAGTGGAAGGAGATGGCGTTCATGAAATTGCCGTCGGACCGATTCATGCGGGAATCATAGAACCCGGACATTTCCGCTTCTCGATAGTGGGCGAGAAAGTGCTGCGCCTGGAGCAGCTTCTGGGTTATACGCACAAGGGAGTGGATAAGCTTTTTACCAGGTATCGAGTCTCGGACGGGTATAGGCTTGCCGGACGCATCTCCGGCGATTCAACCGTGGCCTATTCCTGGGCATACTGCATGGCGGCCGAAGCGGCAATGTCGTGCTGGATTTCCCCAAGGGCTCAATGGATGCGCGCGCTTTTGCTCGAACGCGAACGAATCGGCAATCATCTGGGCGATTTGGGCGCAATTGGAAACGATGCAGGCCTTGCGTTCGGCCTGTCCCAGTTCATGCTGCTAAGAGAAGAATGGGTGCGCCTGAACGCATGCCTGTTCGGTCACCGCCTGATGATGGACTGCATTGTTCCGGGTGGCTTGACAGCTGATATCGACACTCATGGGATCGACTTGACATTGGCGCAGTGCAAGCACATTGAAGCTGAAGTTGCCACCCTCCGTAAAATCTATGATGAGCATGCCGGCCTGCAGGATCGTCTTGTTACTTTAGGACGCGTGCCCCCTAAGCTGGCGTCCGCACTCGGTCTGTACGGTTTGGCAGGACGCGCCAGCAACCAGCCATGGGATGCGCGCGCTCTTCAAGCGTCTCCTTCATCTGCCTATGCACAGCTCGATGTTCGCATGGCCATGCATCAAGACGGCGATGTTGCCGCAAGAGTGTTCGTGCGGTTCGAGGAAATAGCCGAGTCGATCCGGCTTATACGGGATATTCTTGATCGTTTGCCCGCCGGACCTGTCATCGTGCCTTTTGATGAAAATCGAAGCAATGGCGGCCATCGGGGGACAGGCTGGGTGGAAGGCTGGCGCGGCCCTATCTTTGTGGCTCTTGAAAACAGTATTAACGGGGAAATCGTCAGTTGCCATTGTCATGATCCGTCCTGGCAGAACTGGCCCGCTCTGCAACATGCAATCCTGGGCGATATCGTGCCGGATTTCCCTCTCATTAATAAATCCTTCAATCTCAGCTATTCGGGACATGATCTCTGATGTGGCAAATTTTTAAACAAATCGCACACGTAGGAATCCGGACTGAAACGGCTCCAGGCATCAATGATGCCTGGCGAACGGAGCAGGAACAGATTCAAAAGGAAATCATTCGGGTACTGGGAAGGGCGCTTTGCATTCGTGAAGTCGATGCCGGTTCATGCAACGCCTGCGAATTGGAAATTCAGGCATTGGGCAATCCCTACTACAACATAGAGGGGCTGGGCATCAAATTCGTCGCCAGCCCGCGCCATGCCGACATGCTTCTGGTAACCGGGCCGGTGACTAAAAACATGGAATATGCTCTCAGGCAAGCTTATGACGCCACTTCGCATCCTAAGCTGGTCGTTGCAATCGGCGAGTGCGCCTGCAACGGCGGGATTTTCGGTAAAAGCTATGCAACCTGCGGCGGCGTTTCCGGCGTGCTCCCAGTCGACGTTGCTGTGCCGGGATGTCCGCCGGCGCCGATTGATATTCTGCGCGGCATACTGACAGCCGTATCCGTGCGCGCATGACCCGCCATAAGCCAGCTCCGCTTTGCCATAGCGAACTGCTACGGTTGGCCGCGCCCTTTCCTCTTGCTGCCAAATCTGTCCATTAATACCCGAACCAGAGGCCCAGTCCGATTGTCGTCTGATAATGGTTGTAGTCGATCATGCTCTGGCCATATCCTGAAAATGCCAGCATATATCCTTTAACGTTCTGTGCCAGCGGAAATGCCCAGCCCGCCTGTACTGCACCGCGTCCGCTAGTAAAGTTCCGTCTGGCAAGTATTGAAAATACATGTCAGAAGTGGCTCCGTTTGTTAAGACAGAGTTTTTGATTTTTAAGTGGAATCTCTGCGATAAATGGTTATCCACGGGCGCGTGTGCTGCTCTTCAATCAAGCACGGGCGCACGGGCCGGTGGGTAACCGGGTTCAGCATCAAGCGGCCTGCACTTGATTTTGTGGTTTGAAGTAGAGCATGTCGGGCGTTTGGCCGTCAAGGGAAGAGTGGGGCCGTACGCTGTTAAAGAACGCCAGATAACCGCCCAGCTTTGACCTTGCCTCGGCAACGCTCTCATAGGCATGCAGGTAGACATGCTCATATTTCACACTCGTCCAAAGCCGCTCGACAAAAACATTATCGATCCAGCGGCCCTTGCCGTCCATGCTGATCTTGATATCGTTGTCCTTTAAAACCTGCGTGAATTCGTTGCTGGTGAATTGGCTGCCTTGGTCACTATTGAAGACTTCCGGCCTGCCGTATTTCGCGATCGCCTCGTTTAGCGCTTCAACGCAAAAATCCGGAGCCATGCTGATCGATACCCGGTGGGAAAGCACCTTGCGCGTGGCCCAGTCAATGACGGCCACCAGATAGACGAATCCGCGCCGCATCGGTATATACGTCAAGTCCGTCGCCCAGACCTGGTTCGGTCGATCGATCATGATGTCTTTTAGCAGGTACGGATAGATCCGGTGTTGCGGATGCGGCTTGCTGGTATTGCGTTTGCGATAGATGGCTTCTATTCCCATCTTCTCCATCAGCGTGCCTACATGCTTGCGACCGGCTGTCTTGCTTTCAAGGCGGAGCATGGCAGAAAGCATGCGGGCTCCGGCGAAAGGGTAATTCAGATGCAATTCATCCATGCGGCGCATGATTTCCAGGTCCGCATCCGGCACCGCGCGTGGCAGGTAATAGACGTTCGAGCGCGAGATGCCCAGCAGTTCGGCCTGACGCGTCACGGTCAGGTCAAGGGAGTGGTCGATCATTTCTTTGCGCTCGCGCCGTCCATGCGACCGAGCGCGACTGCCAAAAAATCAATCTCCATCGCCTGTTGGCCGATCTTGGCATGCAACGATCCGACGTCTGGCCCGGCAGCTTCTTTTCTTTCAGCCGCAGTGGCAAAGATTTCGGTCGCTCGCCCGATCAATTCGGATCTCCATTGCGCAATCTGGTTTACATGCACGTCATAGTGCGTGCTGAGTTCAGCCAGCGTCTTCTCGCCTTTGACCGCAGCCAATGCGACCTTGGCCTTGAATACGGCCGTATGATTTCTTCTGGTACGTTTCATCTTCTTGCTCCTGTTGCGCATGAAGCGCTTTCTCATTGGAGCAGAATTCCCACTTATCTGCCTGTCTTATTTTTCGGCACCACCTCTGTCCTTCCCATCGGTAAACGCCAGCCAGGTCGCCATGCCCCATATAATCCGCAATATCAGGATTATCATCGTTCGACCTGCCTTCCTGCAGGCGTTTCCATACGCGTCCTGATAGGGAAAAGTTGTTTTTCTCCATTCCCAGCTGGGCATAGACTCGGTTCCAGCTTCTTGACAGCGACGCGGCGAGGCCGTTGGATTGATGAACAAAACCTGTATTGATGAAACGGGCATGCATGCCCAGAAGATTGAAATCGACTGGCATGACCAACATCAGCTCCGGCTGGTAATCGCTCTCCCTGAACGGGCTGGAAGCTTTCCGGTTGTAAAGCTGCCAGTTGCTTTCCTGCGTATAGCCGAACCAGACGTCTGCATCAGTAGCTGCGACTTCTTCCACTAGCTTCATCTTGAAGCTGAGCTGAAATTTCACTTCTGTGTCATTGAGGTCGATACCGCGCTGTACCGTTCCCAAGGTCGGACTGGAAGGAGCCTGGTTAGGGGAGGAAGTATGGTTGGCGAAAAGAATATAGTTGCTGTAATGCGGCCTGAAGGAGAAGGTGCCGAGCTTATGCTCGGAATCCAGTTCCCAATGTCGTGCAAGGCTGAACGCGGCATTTTTGCTGTCGCTGGTATCCGCAAAAGTGGCTTTCCGAGGCGGCAACATCGAGGCCTGGCCGACAAGCTGGTTTGATTTTTCGGCTGCTTCGGCGATGCTCGCAGCAGCAAGCCGGTCAAAACAGGCAAGCCGCAGGTTGTCGTCCTTGATGCTGGAGCAGTCGACCAGCATTCGTGGCTGTTCCAAGGCAAATGCAAAGCATGGCGTAAGCAGCAAAAGGCCGGCTAGACGCATAGGAAAGCTCGATTGCATGAATTCCCTCGGAGTTTTTTCATGTAACTGGCAGATGTTCCGGCGCTATGTTTATATGCCCGCCATAACAGGGACGAACGCATCGTGATCAACTGCGGGCAGGGCTGCTATATCTTCCCAAGGCTTAACTGACATCCAGCCGTTTTGCCTCTTGAAAATCGACGTCATGCATCACCCGCTAGTATTCGTTATACGGATCATACCGGATTGTTCCGGATCAACGTCCTGTTCAGTTGGCAGTGCCTTCCGGTCGTTGCAGGAATGTTTGCTTCGAATGCGCGCAGACGCAATGGAGAGTCGCATGCGGCCAAATCGAAGGGGGAATTTACAAAACGAACCCGACTATTAACGGGTTGAAGCGGGAAGCATTC
>Ga0366816_1131_pt1 | contig 10629 bp, 11 predicted proteins | sample TotcelN113001K15_FD_207019 | JGI IMG/M metagenome (GOLD analysis project Ga0366816, IMG submission 207019) | Enriched cells from coal bed in the Powder River Basin, Montana, United States - Total cells N11 rep3 HSBNCT.N11.300.1.K15 ... | reverse complement strand
CGGATGACTTGATGTTGTAGTTTTTCGGGTAAAGCGACGATTCAAAAAAAGCGCGGCACTAAAAATAGTGCCGCGCTTTTTATATGGCTGAAAGGGTTGAAAGCGATTTTTTCAGCCGCTACTGGAAAATCGTGGTCGGAGCGCATTCCTTTTTGCCGAATCGCGAGAATATGTCGAGAAATTTGTTGAAGGCCGATTTCTGAGGTTCGGCTTTCTCTTCCTCGAGGTAATTGCCCAGGGACTTCTGCAATTCAAACAGGCTCTTCGGTCTTTTCAGGGGATCGATTTCGAGGCAGGAACGCAGGATGGCGATCAGTTCAGGGCTGTAGTAGCTCTCCAGCTTGGCAAGATGGCTGACAAGCTTGTCGTTCGTCTTGCGCTGGTCGGCCGGTTGCGGCGGCACTCCCGCCATGCAGGCGAAAATCGAGGCGCCGAGCGCATAGATATCGGTCCATGGACCCATGTCGCTGCCCTTCACGTACAGTTCGGGGGGAGCAAAGCCCGGCGTGTACATCGAGTTCAGTTTTGGGATATTGGCATTGAACACCTGCCTGGCGGCGCCGAAGTCCAGCAGCAGCGGGGTGCCGGATACGCGCAAATAAATGTTGGCGGGCTTCAGGTCAAGATGCAGCAGCTTGTTTGCATGGACTTCCCGCAGGCCGTTGATGAGCTGCCCGAACAGGCTGCGGATGACTTTCTCCGACATGAGAGGCCTGGCGCCCTTGTCGCGCCGTATCAGTATGTGTTCCTGCAACGAATGCCCCGACTCGTAAGCCATGACCATGTACACCGTTTCGTTCGCACGGAAAAAATTGACGACGCTGACCACGTTGGGGTGCGCAATGCGAGCCAGAGCGCGGCCTTCTTCGAAAAAGCACTTCAATCCGATGTGAAATACGGGCAGGTTTGCTTGCGGAACCGTCAGGGACAACTCACCCGGCCTGCGCAAGGCCAGCGCGCTGGGCAGGTATTCCTTGATCGCGACGGCATTGCCATCCTCGTCGTAGGCCATGTACACGATACTGAACCCGCCGGACGCAATCTTCTTTACAATGCGGTAGCCTGATATTTCCAGCCCGTCCGGCAAGGGAGAATTATTTTGTGTAGCCATATTTTTCGAGCGCAAGTGTTTGCCAATTGCAATTGTGTGTGTTAATTATAGTTCAGTAAAGCATGAAAGGAGCAGAAGTGGCCGTACGCAGCATGACTGGTTATGCAGTTACAACACATGAGACCGAATCCGGCATTCTTTCCGTAGAACTGAAGAGCGTCAACTCGCGTTTTCTCGACCTGCAGTTCAGGATGAGCGATGAATTGCGCGCGGTCGAACCGGTGCTGCGCGAGGCGATCATGAAACAGGCCACGCGCGGCAAGATCGAATGCCGCCTCAGTCTTGCGCGCAAGGATGCCTCGGCAATATCGCACGCGCTGAATAGCTCGTTGATGGCTGAACTGGCAAGATGCCAGGATGAGGTTCGGGAACTGTTTCCGAACGCCGAAGCCATGACGGTCAATGAACTGCTGCGCTGGCCCGGCATGCTGGAAGATGCGGGCATTTCGCAGGAATCGCTGCAAGCGGACGTGGTCGCCGCCATGGCCGCAACTGCATCCGCCTTTGCCGAATCCCGTGCTCGGGAAGGCGCCGGACTGGTGGCCATGCTGGTCGAGCGTCTTGACGCCATGACGGCGATAGTGGAGCGTATCAAGCCGATCATCCCTCAGGTGGTTGCGCAATTCCAGCAGAAATCGATCGAACGGCTACAGGAGGCGCTCGGCCTGGCCGAGCGGGAAGGGTTGCCGGCGGTCCAGGTCATTTCACGCGAGGAAATACTGGAACGCATCCGCCAGGAAGTGACCCTTTACGGCATACGCATCGACGTGGCGGAAGAGTTGACGCGCATGGCGATCCATATCGAAGAAACCCGCCAGATTCTAAAAAACGGCGGCGCTGTCGGAAAAAGGCTGGACTTCATGCTGCAGGAGCTGAACCGCGAGGCCAATACACTGGGTTCAAAGGCAACCGCCAAGGAACTTTCGGATGCATCGATGCAACTCAAGCTGTTGATCGAACAGATGCGGGAGCAGGTTCAGAATCTGGAATAAGCCGCGGCAAGGTTTCAAGGCGCATAATATTAGAAAGGGTCGGCGATTGATAGCCCGACCATTTCTAATTTGTCTTTCCAGGAAGTGCCGGGCGATCAGGCGCGGCGCGGTTCAAGAGTTTCCCGCGTCCTGTCATGCCAAAATCATTTGCTGCAAAATTCCCGTTCCCTAGCCGGCCTTCTGGCGCTCATATTCCTTTCTTTTCATGTCGAGATACTGCTGCTGCGTAATCTCGTGTAACTGGGGGGCGTATTGTTCGGTTGATCTGAACCACTCCCTCAACCGTCTTTCAAGTTGCTCGTTCGCCGGAGCCGGAGCCTTGATGGATTTCAGGTAGGCATCGATCGCAAGGTAATAGCGCATGGTGTTGCGTTCCATTGCACCCCTGAGGCCCGCAACGTGAAGGGGTTTGCCGCTTTCATCTTCGCCCTCGACCGTAAATCCAATCTTGCTGCTTCCCAGCGTGCTCAGGTAGGTCTGCATGGCCACTTTTGCCATCAGGCCGTAGCTGTACGAATATTTGACATGGATGAAAGACCGGTTCGCTCCTAAAGGTATGGCCTCCAGCATGATTCGGTAATTCGACGTTCCCAGCGGACCGGCATTTGCCGTCATAAGCGCCTCCATATAATCAGGGGTCGCTTCAGCCAGCCGAAACTGGTAATCGATTCGATAGGCGTCTTCCAGTGCCTGTGGTGTCTTTTTCCCGACATATAAGGTCATTACGTTTCCGTTCGCCTCTTGCGCGGCGCGGCAGTACTTGACGTTCAGATGCAGGAAAAGTATCTCGCACCAGTTCGAGGCTTGACTGAGCGCGCTTCTTGTCGTCTTGAAAGGGTAGTTGACGACGCTGTACACATCGCCCACCACATCCTCCGCCGTCTGAGTCGAATCGAGATACACCGGACGGTTGAACTGGTTGCTTTTCAGTTGCTCCTGCAACGACTGATATTTTGAACGCAACGCGGCAGCCGCGCTCTTTCCAGTTGACTGAGCCTGAACGGATACGGCACAGGCAAGCAGTGAAACTGCAAACAGCAGCCGCACAAGGAATTTGTTCATCATTTCGCGCGCCTCTCAGTCAGATATTGGAAAGCTCAAAGCTGCATGTCCGAATTTCATCCTACTCCGCGTTGACCTGTTTTATCTGAGTTATGGCAAACCGGTTTCAAAAAGCGCCTGGCAACTGTCCCGGTCCCGGCAGGATAGAAGCGCACAAATGAAAAATTCATGATTTCCTTCAATAGCCGGTTGTTTAGTCTAACCGGGAAAATAGACGGATTGACATTAGACAACGGCAAACGCTAGTGAATCCGTATATTTTTGTAATCAAACCGCATTTGCCGCCTTATTGCAAGTTTCTGGCAATCGTGAATTGACGGAGAAAATGGATTCTACAATTTCGCCTAGGAGTTTAAATGCAGCCCCATCCAAAACTTCCTGATTTCGACACGTTGATGAAATTATCTCGGCAGGACCCGAATGCCTACGAGACATTCAGAACGCATTTGCTGGCCGATGCGATCGCCGATTGTCCCCCTCGGCACCAGAAAAGCATGCAACAAGTTTTGATGCGAATAGAAATGGCCCGGCAAGCGGCCTCGACGCCACTTGAAGCGGTCGTATTCGCTACGCGCCTGATGAGTGAATCCATGAATGAGCTCAATGACGCGCTCCATCAGCTGCAGGATGAGCTGGCAAATCTGCATGGTTTGCTGGTGCTGGACCGTATCAGTAACAACAGCAGGGGAGCGCGGCCCCGGCAGATGCGCGGCGGCGAGACGCACGGGACTTGAAAAGCTGCAGGGATCATGTGCGCCCCTTTGGTATGAGTCCCGGCACTGTCACTTCAACCGCCCCAAGAAGACTTGGACTTGGATTATTGCCAACAATTCATGCGCGGACTCCATATGACAGCGTTCAAATTTGGAGAATGTGGAGGACTAACCGATGAATGAATTCAGCAATCCTGGGAAATCGAAAATTGAAGCCTTGAGCGCGGTTACGCTGGCGACGGCCGACATGGCAAAAGCAGTGCAGTTCTACGGATCTCTCGGCTTTCAGCTTAAAAGCGGGGGCGCAGACAGTGCCTTTACTTCATTCTTTCTCGACCGTTCGTCGTTTAACCTGGCGGCTGCTACGCGCGGGCCGGTCACATGGTGGGGACGTGTGATTTTTTATGTCTCGGATGTCGATGTTTTATATCGAAACGCTCTTGCCGCAGGGCTTTTACCTCAATTTTCTCCCCGCGACGGGAGTTGGGGCGAGCGCTACTTTCATATCATCGATCCGAGCGGGCACGAACTGAGCTTTGCAAAACCGCTGGGCTGAAACCGCTATTCATGCGCAACGATTGCTTCTATACCAGCTCTGCTGCGCCTGCTTATTTCAGGTCGAAGAGCAGAAAGTGAGCGTCTTGCGTCGCCGATAGCCTGACTTGTTCCATCTCTTCAATCGCCGCCCCGTCGCCCGGCTTCAGCGCATGGCCGTTAACATCCAGCTTGCCTTCGATCAGTTGTATCCAGCCGCCGCGGCCGGGCTCCAGGCGGTGCTCGATGACCTCCCCATTCTTCAGCCTGGCGACATACACGTCCGCATCCTGATGAATGGAAATCGATCCGTCGCGGCCCTGCTTGCTGGCTATAAGATAGAGCTTGCCGCTTTCGATATTGCTGAAGGACTGCTGCGCATAGTCCGGCTTGACCCCTTTCTGGTCGGGCAAGATCCAGATTTGCAGCAGATGCACGGACTTGTCCGCAGCGGCGTTGTATTCGCTATGGCGAATTCCCGTTCCGGCGCTGATGCGCTGAACCTCGCCTGCCCTCATTACTGCGTGGCTGCCCATGCTGTCCTTGTGCTCCAGTGCGCCCGAAACGATATAAGTGACGATTTCCATGTCCTTGTGCGGGTGCAGGTCGAACCCCTTGCCCCCCGATACCCAGTCCTCGTTTATCACGCGCAGACTACGAAAATTCATGTACTCGGGATCGAAATAGTCGGCGAAGGAAAAAGTGTGGTGGGTATCGAGCCAGCCGTGATTGGCATGGCCCCTTTCTGCGGATTTTCGAAGCGTAATCATGCTGCATCTCCTCTTCGATACGGTCACGGCTGGCGCGTTGGGCAAAATAGCTCGGCCATCCGGGGACGGATTCAGCTAAAGGTTGGCTATTCCGTCTGAAATCAGCCTTTTCTCAGGGTTTTCATTGCACCGCCCCAAGAAATTACTTGGTCGAGCATGGAATTGACCGAATTCTCATGGTGGGGATTAGGCTTGAATACGCTGAAATTCTCGAAGTCGGTGAAAAGCGACAACATGACCTGGGCGCGAACGTCTGCAATCTGCAGTTCCGCCATGACCGGGCGCAGCTGTTCCACCGCGCGTGCGCCCCCGGCGGAACCATAGCTGACAAAACCCGCCGCCTTGTTGTTCCATTCCTTGTACAGGAAATCGAGCGCATTCTTCAATGCGCCGCACGTTCCATGGTTGTATTCGGGCGTCACGAAGACATACGCATCGAAGGAATCGATCTTTGCAGCCCAAGCTTTCGTATGCGGCTGGCTGTACTGTCCCATCGAAGGCGGCACCGGCTCGTCAAGGAGAGGAAGGTTAAAGTCCTTGATATCGACAAGCTCGAATTTAGAATCGGTTCTCTTTTTGGCTATTTCGTAGACCCAGCGGGCAACGGCCTCGCCGTTGCGATTAGGACGGGTGCTGCCGAGGATGATTGCGGTTTTGATCATGACTTGCCTCTATCTAAAAAGAATTTCGGGAAGTGTCATGCAGCTCGAATGCCGAACGCATGCTGAACATGATAAATCAATATTAAAAAGCCGTCTCAGCATGAGTCGTAACGGCTGCAGCTTCGCTTATCCTGACGCTTTGTTCCGCATGACATAGATGGGACATGGCATTGTTCATTGCAGTTTTAGTGAGAATGATAAAAACCATAATGGCGTCCGTGCCATTTTCGATTGCGCCTGATCAAGGTAAGCGATTAAAGAACCGACTGCACAGGAAAATGACGGAGAATTGAATTTGGGATTATCCTTCCGGCATGGCTTTGAATTCAATCCAGAGGTGGTTTAGGCTAGTTCCTCATGGTCGAACGGAGGCTGGGCCGGGTCAACCCGGGCCGCCGTAACATTCCCGGATCATTGCCAGGCCCATGGCTCCACGCCGAATGCAATATTTTCGTGAAGGCAAACAGATAAATGGATAACGAAGAAACGATTGCCGCAAGACTGCCCGTGATTTTCATCGGGCACGGAAACCCGATGAATGCGCTTGCCGACAATCCCTTTACCCGACGGCTTGCCGGGCTTGGCGCGACCATGGCGCGACCGAAGGCGGTACTTTGCATGTCGGCGCACTGGATGACTGAAGGCACCTGGGTCACCCACATGCCGATGCCCAAGACCATTCACGATTTTTACGGATTTCCGCAGGAACTCTTCGATGTCCGCTATCCGGCTCCGGGAAGTCCGGCATTGGCCGAACTGGTGCGAAGCCGGGTAAAGAACGCCAGGGTCAACCTGGACGATGAGATGTGGGGCATCGACCACGGCGCATGGAGCGTTATCCGGCACATGTATCCCCAAGCCGATGTTCCTGTGCTTCAGCTAAGCATCTACATGGAGCAGCCGCCTGAATACCACTTTCGTCTCGGCGAGGAGTTGCGCGCCCTGCGCAGCGAGGGAATCCTGATCGTGGGCAGCGGCAACATCGTCCATAACCTGAGGCGCATGAACAGGGACGAACAGGCAAAGCCGCACGACTGGGCAACCGAGTTCGACGAATGGGTCAAGGGACGGCTGGAGGAACGCGATTGCGAGTCGCTCATCAACGATGCAACCCGATCCGAGGCAGGCAAGCTGAGCATCCCCGCTCCCGACCACTGGTATCCTCTTCTGTATGCGCTGGGCGCGGCGGACGACAAGGATAAGTTGCGTTTCGAATACGAAGGCATCGACCATGCATCGATTTCTATGCGCACGTTCAGTCTGGGGCTGGCTTGAGTGCCGGCCATGGCGGATGCCGGCGGGAAACGGGAATTCGGCGATGCCGAAATGCTTGGGAATAATCGGAAATGGGAAAGGCAGCTTCACGGAATGGAAGCGCGAGTAATCTATATACTGAAAAAGCTAAAGCAGGGATGGTAGCTGCCGAGCTATGCCGCGGCAATCATGCTTGCGCCATGCAGCCCCGCCGCTTTCTTATGCAGCCCGGCAAGTAGGATAGCCCGATTTCTCCAGGTACATGTTCAGTATGTCTTCGGCCCCGTATTCCTTGCTCCAGGCCCTTACGGAATCGGATTCCTTTTGCCGCATCTTGTATTGCTCAAGTATTCCTTGTTCTTCGATAGCTTCTCTGATCGGCACAATCGATCGTTGGGCTTTAGGGCGGCTGGCAGGATAACCCGATTTTTCCAGATAGATGTTCAGGATATCTTCGGTTGCGTATTCTTTGCTCCATGCCTTTACGGAATCGGATTCCTTTTGCCGCATCTTGTATTGCTCAAGTATCTCTTCTTCTTTGAGAGGTTCTTTCGGTTCCATAATCAATCCAAAGTTTTATCTTCCGAACACGTTGAGTAAATTCACTATCTTTTTACGGCTTGTTGTTACTGACTTTCATGCGATTAATAGCATAATACCAATTATGGACTTGCTGGCACTTGACTGATCCCAAGCCCGCTTGCATCCGCGATTCCGGTCGCTTCGATCATCCACGATCTTATTATGCTACCAGTCAGTAACAGTATAGTAACTTTTACTGAAAAAAATCTACTGCGAATAGTCGCCGGCGAATCTTAATAGCCATGGTTGCCGTTCTCCGGCCCGGGATGGAGGCGACGAGTTACAAGTTATCGCTCCTGCAGCCTGCGCAAGAATGAATGCTTTGTATCGGGAAGCATTAATCATAAAATAGCCGCTAATTCAGATTGGTACTGCCAACCTGTATATCGTGCTCGTGCAAGATGCCGTTTGCATGGCAGACCCGGGCATCCGAGGCGTACGGCGGCAACGATGTACACGTAATATGCGGTCGACGTTTCGGCGGGACACTAAAGGAGAAAAAGATGGGATTCAAGATTTACCAGGTAAACCCGGCAGGCATGGAGGTCATCAAGCAGTTTTTGCTCGAAAACCACAAACGCCCGGAGGAAGCGACCACAGAAAGCGCCTTGTCGGCGTGGGCGGCGGACGCGGCGGTATGCGCCGACGTAAACGACGGCGAGGTGATCGTTGAAATTCCTGCCGTCGATTGCGTGCACGGCTACGCGGTAGAGCTCAATCTTGCTGAATCGTGTCTGGACGTGGAAGTGGTCCACGAATCTTGCTGAGGGCAAAGCGGATATTCATCTGTCTTGAAGGACTTGTATGGAAAACCGAAGAGGTGCATGCCGGGGTTCACTAAAGACAGGTACGCCGATTGAGGAGGGTCGCACAACCCCATCGGTCCGGTTCACCCCGAAAAGCGCTTTTGGCCCGCAACCTACCCATGCGGTTCAGGCTGACTTGGAGTCAGCCCATGCGACGATGCCTTCCGCATTCATGGCGCCGGACTGACGTGCCACTTCCTTGCCGTTTTTGAACAGCACCATTGTGGGAATGCTGCGGATAGCATACTGCCCGGCAATATGCTGCTCGTTCTCGGTATTGACTTTGATCAGACGGATTCCCGGCTCCAGCCGCTGAGCGGCCTGCGCGAAGGCCGGGGCCATCATCTTGCAGGGACCGCACCACGGCGCCCAGAAATCCACCAGCACCGGAATATCGTTGCGCGTGATGTGCTTCACGAATTGTTCGCCGCTGCTCTCGAGCGGCTGCGCCGAGAAAATATCATTCTTGCAGTTTCCGCAGACCGGTTTTGATCCGAGCTTGGTTCGGGGGATGCGGTTGACCGTATTGCAATGGGGACATACGACATGCAGGGAATCGGACATGATGGTCTCCTTGGGTGGCATCCCGGGATCGGGGTCGAATGAAGACTGACCGAAGCGGGACTGCAAATATTCTAGCAGGCTTGCAGAAAAACGTTTTACTCCTAAATCTACATGAAGCCGTCATTCTGCATTTGCCTGCGCGCTATTCCCAAGCAAACGGCAAGTAATAAAAAAGGGGAAACGCCTGCACGCATCCCCTTTTCATGATTCACCCCGCCACGCAGCTTACTTCTTCTTCCACAGCGCGACAATATTGTCGGGAAGAGCTGCGCCGAATACCTGTTCCTTCAGTACCCGAAGCTGGTCGCGCATCTGCCCGGCCTTTTCGAATTCCAGGTTCTTGGCGTGCTCCAGCATCAGCTTCTCCAGCCGCTTGATCTCCTTGCTGACCTGTTTCTCGCTCATGGCGTCGTAGTGAGCCATTTCCTGGGAAACCTGCAGTTCCTGCTTGGCATCCTGCGGATGGAATACGCCGTCGATCAGATCGCGGATTTCCTTCATGATGCCGGTTGGCGTAATGTTGTTGGCCTTGTTGAACGCGATCTGCTTGGTGCGGCGCCGTTCGGTTTCGTCGATTGCGCGCTTCATTGAATCGGTTACCCTGTCCCCGTAAAGGATGGCCTTGCCGCTCAGATGGCGCGCCGCTCGTCCGATAGTCTGGATCAGGCTGCGCTCGGAACGCAGAAAGCCTTCCTTGTCCGCATCAAGAATGGCGACGAGCGACACCTCCGGTATGTCGAGTCCTTCGCGCAGCAGGTTGATGCCGACCAGGACATCGAAGGTGCCGAGCCGCAAGTCGCGCAGGATCTCGACGCGCTCGACCGTGTCGATGTCGCTGTGAAGATAGCGCACCTTGACGCCGTTTTCTCCCAGGTAATCGGTAAGCTGCTCTGACATGCGCTTGGTCAGCGTGGTCACCAGGACGCGTTCCTCCTTCTCTACCCTAATGCGTATTTCCGAAAGCAGATCGTCGACCTGCGAACTGGCGGGCCGCACCTCGATCTCGGGATCGACCAGCCCGGTCGGGCGCGCCACCTGCTCAACCACCTGGCCCGAGTGCGCCATCTCATAGACGGCGGGCGTCGCGGAAACGAATATGGTTTGCCGCATCTTGCCCTCGAACTCGTCGAACCGAAGCGGCCGGTTGTCGAGCGCGGACGGAAGCCGGAAGCCGTAATCGACCAGGTTGGTCTTGCGGGCGCGGTCGCCGTTGTACATGCCGTTCAATTGGCCCATCATCACGTGCGACTCGTCCAGGAACAGCAGCGCATCCTTGGGCAGGTAATCGACCAGCGTCGGCGGCGGCTCGCCCGGCTTGGCGCCGCTAAGGTGGCGCGAGTAGTTCTCGATGCCCTTGGTGAAGCCGATTTCCTGCATCATCTCCAGGTCGAAGCGGGTGCGCTGTTCGATCCGTTGTTCTTCGATGTACTTGTTGTTGTTGCGGAAAAATTCCGCCCGCTCGCGCAGCTCGACCTTGATCGCCTCGATTGCGCGAAGCACGGTTTCCCTCGGCGTCACGTAATGCGAGCCGGGGTAGACCGTGAAACGCGGGATTTTCTGGATCACCTTGCCGGTCAGA
>Ga0366816_1130_pt1 | contig 10640 bp, 9 predicted proteins | sample TotcelN113001K15_FD_207019 | JGI IMG/M metagenome (GOLD analysis project Ga0366816, IMG submission 207019) | Enriched cells from coal bed in the Powder River Basin, Montana, United States - Total cells N11 rep3 HSBNCT.N11.300.1.K15 ... | reverse complement strand
AACAGGTATGACACTGTATGAGAGGATACGTATAGCTGAATTTTAAAGGTGATACCCAGAAAACTACCCAGAAAAGGTCAGAAACTACCTTGGAAAATGAAGAACATATTTTAAGTTTATTATGGAAATTCTTCTGTATAACAAATGGAAATAGTTTCGAAGCGTAGTAACATCACAATAACACGAAAAACTATCTTTTTCGTGCACTCAAGGCATACAGAATCAGTCGTAAGAATTGAGCGGGTGAAAGGCTGATAATTCACGACTTTGAGAGATTACAGTGCTGTTATGATTGTCCAGCATTTCAGAGCATAAACAACCAAAACAATTTCCAAAAAACATTGATTTTATTCTCAAATTTGTATATAGTCTATTTGTTAGTGCTATGCGAGGTGGTAAAGATGAACATCATGACCGCAAAAGAGGCTGCAGAGCTTTGGGGAATATCCAAACGCCGTGTTGCTTTATTGTGCGAACAAGGGCGGATAAAGGGTGTGGGTAGGCTGGGAAACAACTGGGTTATTCCAAAAGGTGCAACAAAGCCCGCTGATCAACGAATTAGAAGCGGGAAGTATATTAAAAATCATACTAACAACTGCAACTATGCTCTGAAGCAATATGATATAGTGCTTTTGCGTTTTGAGCTGCAAAAAGAATTTGATGGGCTTACCGCAAAAATCACATGGATGGACGAAGACAAAAAGCATCTTCTTCCCCTTGACTTAATTGTGAGTGATGAAGGCTTATTGAGATGGCTGAAAAACAGGGTAATTCCGTCTAATCGTGCTTATGTAGAGAACTTTCTTGCCAGACTTGGACTGAATGAAAAAGATACAAAGGGCATCATCGACATATGTAAAAGCTTATCCTTGAATGATAGTTACTGGACGCCTGCTGCAGGCTTTACAGGAACTTTTGCGGAAAACAATCTGTTTAAAAACCGTTTTTCAAACACCCTGGCTTCCATTGCTTTCACCGGGCATGGCAGTATTCAGCCCTCATCGTTTACATCTTCACCGGAGTTTACCACTAATGGGATGCTTGCAAAATGTTGGCGCAAGGTCGGCGGCAAAATTATGCTGTATAAATCCGGTACGGAGGGTGCCGCCAACACGGGCAAAGAGCCGTACAGTGAATATTATGCCTGGCAGGTAGCGAAAGCAATGGGGCTTGATGCGATAGAATATGGTTTATCCATCTGGAAAGGTAAGCTTTGCTCCACCTGTGAGATTTTCACCTATATTGACACATCGTTCATTCCCATTGGGCGGCTTGTACGTGAGGGCGGTGTCCGTGCTGTGATGGAGTTTTATAACAATCTCGGTGAGGAATATTATCAAAAGCTCATCGATATGCTTGTGTTTGATGCGGTTATCTGCAACACAGATAGGCACTTTGGAAATTTCGGTGTTCTTGTGGATAACAAAACCAATCATATAAAAGACTTTGCACCGGTTTTTGATAATGGACTTTCGTTGTTCTGTTATGCAATGGATGAGGATTTGAAAAATCTGAAAGCCTATGCAAAGACGCGAGTTCCTGCTGCCTATCCCGACTTCGTGGTGTTTGCAAAACAGATAATGACAAAACGCCAAAGGGATAAACTTAGGCCGCTCCTCAATATCAAGCTTAAAAGGCATCAACGGTATAATCTATCCGATGACAGATTAAAAGCTATTGAGGCATTTTTAAAGGATAGGGTGAGAGAATTGCTTAAATAGTGCAGTGTGCTGCATATCAGCAGCTATATATTTAATAGAAGTAAGGGTGGAAGGTAAGCATGTATGGAAAGATCAGATGGATTAATTAACACAGTGGATAATCCGCAATTAGAGCTTGCGTTTAATTTTGTTCAGTATACGAATAGGAATGTATTTTTAACTGGAAAAGCCGGGACTGGGAAAACTACTTTTTTGCATAATTTGAAATGTGTAACTCCTAAAAGAATGATAATTGTTGCTCCTACTGGTGTAGCGGCTATCAATGCAGGTGGTGTGACCATACATTCGTTTTTTCAATTGCCTGTCGGACCATTTATCCCATCAGAAGATGATAATAATGAAAAATCAACTGGATTTCGTCAAAATATCCATAAGCTTAATAAAGAAAAGATAAATATAATTAAAAGCATGGATTTACTGGTAATTGATGAAATTAGCATGGTAAGAGCTGATTTGCTGGATGGAATAGATGATGTTCTAAGAAGATTCAAAGATAAAAGTAAACCATTTGGCGGTGTCCAATTACTTATGATTGGAGATATTCAGCAGCTTGCGCCTGTGATAAGGGAAAATGAGTGGGAGATTCTGAAACCATGGTATAATACCGCTTACTTTTTTAGCAGCAGAGCATTATTGAAAACAAAATATATCAGTATTGAATTAAGACATATTTACAGGCAAAGTGATAAGATTTTTATTGATTTGCTTAACAAAGTACGTGAAAATAAAGTGAATGCCGACACATTGAATGAATTAAACAAAAGGTTCAATCCGACCATTGCCAATAACACACCGGAAGGGTATATAATTCTTACTACACACAATCATCAAGCTCAAGCAATTAATGAACGCAAACTGGGACAAATCAATAGTAAACCATTCAATTACAAAGCAGATATTCAAGAGGATTTTCCTGAATATATTTACCCTACCGATTATGAGCTCACCTTAAAGATGGGAGCACAGGTTATGTTTATAAAAAATGACCCATCTGCTGCAAAGCTTTATTATAATGGCAAAATTGGGATAATTGAAAGAATTGATACCGATACGATTTTTGTGAAATGTCCCGATGATCAGCAAAGTATACCTGTTATGAAAGCTGAATGGCAGAACTCCAAATATACCATCAATAAGGAAACCGGGGAAATTGAAGAAAGTATCGAGGGGACATTTACTCAATATCCTTTAAAACTTGCCTGGGCTATAACAATTCATAAAAGTCAGGGCTTAACATTTGAAAAAGCTATTATTGACGCCAATGCATCTTTTGCACATGGACAGGTTTATGTGGCACTTAGCCGGTGTAAAACTCTTGAAGGCTTGATATTAAGCTCAAGGCTGTCTTTAGGAAGCATAAAAAGTGATAGGGATGTCCTGGAATTTTCTCTGGAGGTTGAATCCAATCCGCCCAATATTGAAGCATTGGAACAGTCAAAATGCGAGTATCAACAATCTCTGGTTTTTGAACTGTTTGATTTTAATGAAATCAAGGAGCAGCTTATATATTGTTTAAAGCTATATAAGCAAAATATTGACAGCTTGCATACCGGTTTGAAGGACAATCTGGAACAAATACTGCTATTTATAAATACTCACTTAATAGACGTAGCCGGCAAGTTTAAGCCTCAAATCATTCAATTATTAAATTTTCAGCCGGATATCGAAAAAAACCGGCAGTTAAATGAGAGAATTACAAAAGCAAGTATATTTTTTGAAGATAAAATTAAAAACATAGTTCTAAAAGCTTTACAAGATACAGTAGTTGAAAGTGATAATAAAAGTGTAAAAAAGTCAGTGAATGGAGCACTTGAAAAAACTAAAATAACTTTATTGGTAAAAGCAGATTGTTTAAGCAAATGTAAAGAAGGCTTTAATGTTAAAGCCTATTTGGACATTAGAGCAAAATCTTATATTGAAAATACCGCTGTGCGAAAATCACCTGATGTCCGTACTAAAGAGGTTATTAGCAATTCTATCAAATATCCGGATTTATTCGCAATATTAAAAAAATGGCGATCAGCAAAAGCAGAAGAAATGGAGCAACCGGATTTTTTTGTATTACATCAGAAAGCTTTGATTCAGATTGCAGAGCAGTTACCCTCGACATTGAAACAATTAAAACGTATAAAGGGGATTGGAAAACAGAAAACAAAAGTCTATGGTCAGGATATACTTGATTTAATTGAACGATATTGTGTAGAAAATTCAATAAATAGATAATTTCTTCCGGAAACAGATTCATATTTATCTTGTATTTAGGAATTAAAAGTATTACAATATACATAAAATTACCAAAAATAACATTCAGTGAGGTTGTATTTATGAGCAAAAATAAGCACAGGGTCATTATGGGTGGTGTACTTTCGGAGTATTTTTTTATTAGCTTAGTGGGAATATCATCAAACCATATGAAAACATAATCTACAACATCTCCAAACACCGCAGAAAATCTCTTGAAATCGGATAAGAAATTGATACAACTGGAACAGGAACTACTTATATACGTCAATACTGTTATTTTCCCATGTTGAGGTAAATTTTTGATGGTTTTATATGAAACAAAAGATAAATGGTCTTTAGATGGAGATTATCAAGAAACGCTGTGTAAATTTGATCAGTTATCACCACAATCTTTTCTATCAACGAATTTAGATGGTTTTTTAAGATAGCAGACAAAATGAATGACAGTATATATGTCGTTAGTTTAGGGGATTAAGATGAAAGAAAAGCTGTTTTACAAAATAAAAACCTCCTTATCCATCGCAAGGCACTATACCAAAATAAATGTTATTCTAACCTTTTCTCAAAAAAACGCAAAGAAAGAGGAATCAAATTGCTTAAACAGGTAGGACTAGAATCAAAAGTGTCTATAAGGCCTCCATTTCTTTCTGGCGGAGAACAGCAGCGAGTTGCAATTGCGCGTGCTATGGCTAATTCTCCTCAAATTCTTCTGGCAGATGAACCAACAGGTAACTTAGATGAGGCCAATAGCCAAATAATAATGGACTTGTTTGCAGATCTCAATAAAAGAGGTATGACTATTGTCATGGTCACTCATTCAAATGAAGTAGCACAGTATGCAAAGAGCCAGATCCGAATGAAGGACGGAAGAATAATTGCAGCTTCTATGGATATATGATGCTGTCCCACATAATAAAACTTTTAGAGAAACTCACGACTTATGGCATCAACAGGAAAAGAAAATTTCTATAAGGGCTTTGGGTTTATTGACAATAAGGAGGTAGGGAAGATGGAAGAAAAGCTCATTGCTCCCTGCGGGATGAATTGCAGCTTATGCATTGCTTATCAATTTAGGGAAAAAGATTTGAATAAACAGGGATTTCACAGGACATATTGCCCGGGCTGTATTCCGAGAGGGAAAAACTGTACTCACATGGGAGATCAGTGTGAACTGCTTGGAAAAGGAATCGTACGATTTTGCTATGAGTGCGAAACTTTTCCCTGCAAAAGACTGAAATCCCTTGATATGCGATACTGCACTAAATATCATATGAGCATGATAGAAAACCTGAAATTTATACAAGAAAATGGCATGGAAATGTTCTTGAAAAAAGAAAAGACAACTTGGCACTGTCCTGATTGTGATGGCGTAATATGCTGTCATAACGGGTTATGCATGAATTGTAATCTTGATATGTTACGCCTAAACAAAAAATATCGTTGGAATGAGGAGTAGACTTATGGACTCGTTGAAACTCATTACATCGCATTATGGAAGGTGCGGGCAATGACTTCCTGCTGCTGGTTTTTGTTCAGCCTTATAAAGTTGACTGCATAGCCTGAAACTCTTATGGTAAGCTGCGGGTAGTTGTACGGATCTTCCATTGCCTTTTCAAGAACCACCCGGTCCAGTACGTTAATATTGATATGATGCCCGCCCTGGGCAAAATAGCCGTCCAGGAGTGCTGCAAGGTTGTTCATGCGTGCTGCGGTATCACGCCCCAGGGCCTTAGGCACCAGGGTCAAGGTTAGTGATACTCCATCCCTGCAATAGCTGTAGGGGATTTTTGCAACGGAATTCAATGCTGCCAGAGCCCCCATGAGATCCCTTCCATGCATGGGATTGGCGCCGGGAGCGAAGGGCTCGCCCTTCTTTCTTCCATCGGGTGTAGAGCCTGTCTTTTTACCATAAACTACATTTGAGGTTATTGTAAGGATGGAAAGAGTATGCTTTGCGTTTCTATAGGCAGTATGCTTCCTAAGGTCGTTATAAAACCCTTTGACAATTTCAACTGCAAGGTTGTCAACTCTGTTGTCATCATTTCCGAATTGCGGATAATCACCCTTTATCTCAAAATCGGTTATAAGTCCCCTTTCATCCCTGATTGCCCGTACATAGGTATACTTTATTGCACTGAGAGAATCCACAAGTACTGAAAGCCCCGCGATGCCGAAAGCCATCAGTCTCTGTACATCAGTATCATGAAGGGCCATCATGAGCCTTTCATATGCATATTTATCATGCATGTAATGTATTGTGTTCATGGTATTTACATAAAGCCTGGCAAGCCACTTTTGATAATGCTTGAAGCTTAAGAGAACCTTGCGGTAATCCAGGTATTCATCAGGATACGGATTTGATTTGGGACCTATCTGCTCTCCGGTGATTTCATCCCTGCCGCCGTTCAATGCCAGCAGCAGCAGCTTGGGAAGGTTGCAGCGGGCTCCGAAGAACTGCATGTCCAGTCCGGTCCTCATAGCTGAAACACAGCAGGATATGCTGTAATCATCAGTAAAAGCAGGCCTCATTAAATCGTCATTTTCATATTGTATTGCACTTGTGACCATGGAGACTTTTGCACAGAACGTCTTGAAGGCGTGGGGAAGCTTGTCCGACCACAGTATGGTAAGGTTTGGTTCAGGTGCGGATCCCAGGTTGAACAGAGTCTGGAGAAATCTATATGAAGTCTTTGTAACCATATGTCTGCCGTCTTCACATACTCCCCCAAGAGCTTCCGTTATCCATACGGGATCTCCTGCAAAAAGCTGGTCATAATCCGGTGTACGCAGGTGCCGCACCATCCTCAGCTTGATGACAAGCTGGTCTATAAGCTCCTGTGCTTCAAGCTCTGACAATATACCGTTTTGAATGTCTCTTTCGATGTATATGTCAAGGAAGGTATTAACTCGCCCAAGGGAATTAGCTGCTCCGTTTGTTTCCTTAATGGAAGCCAGGAATGCAAAATAAGTCCACTGGACCGCTTCATATGAATTCGCAGCGGGCTTTCTGATGTCACAGCCATAGCTTGAAGCCATTTCGGCCAGTTCGTTTAATGCAAGCAGCTGCTCATGCAATTCTTCGCCAAGCTTAATATTTTCATCATTCATATCGGAGTTCTGGAGTGCTGCAAGGTCTTGCAGCTTTTTTTGTATTAAGAAATCTACACCATAGAGGGCAGCTCTTCTATAATCGCCAATAATGCGGCCCCTGCCGTATGCATCAGGAAGCCCTGTAATTATGCCGGATTTACGTGCTTTTTTCATTTCCGGGGTGTAAACGCTGAAAACACCGTCGTTGTGAGTTTTGCGGTAATTACTGAAGATATCATCTATTTTGTCGGAAAGCTTGCTGTTATATTCCTCGCAAGCCTGCTTTGCCATTCTTATGCCTCCGTAGGGCATGACGGCTCTTTTTAGAGGCTTGTCGGTCTGGAGGCCTTTTATTATTTCAAAATCTTGGTCTATATATCCGGGAGCATGGCTTGCGATGCCTGCAACCGTTCGGGTATCCACACTCAGGACGCCCCCCTTGAGATACTCGTCGTGCAGAAGCTTCTTGCATTTGCTCCACAGCTTTTTTGTTTTCAGGCTTGATTCACTTAAAAATGAAGGGCCGCCATCATAGGATGTGAAATTTCTTACAATAAAGTCGCGGACATCTACATTATCAACCCAATTGCCGGGTATAAAATCTTTCCATTCCAATACGGACATTGCCTGGCCTCCTATATGAAAACAATTATAATCACTGCATCTGTATCAAGCCCCGGTATTTTATGCAAACCGAATGGGGCATTGGGCCCTTTGTATTTGAGGTAAATCCCTTTGGTGGAATACTGCAAATAAAAACCGCCCGGGCTTGATATTCTTAGCCCAGGCGGTCGGCAATTCCAGTTGATGCCGTGCTCCCTGTGGTTAATCCACTTCCGCCAGTCGCACGACTGAATGTTAGTTATAAATTTAGTATAGCTTACCGTTTTTTTGTTGTCAACAGGTGATTTTTATAATTATTTGAGGTATAGGTGAATAAATATGCTATTTATTGACAACCAATGCAAACTTATATATAATAATATTAGCTAATATAAAGCAATTAGCTAATAGGAGGATAACATTATGGAAGTACCATCTACAAAAGTCCAGAATAATTTCGGTGCGTACCTTAAGTATGCACAGTTTGAGGATGTGTTCGTTACAAGAAACGGGAGAAAGGTAGCGGTTATAAAGGCATGTCATGAGGATTATTTCGGCGATCCTGTGGTTCTGGAGGCAGGAGAGGCATATATGCCAAAGGATGCAAAGATGACCTATGATGAGTTTATCGAATTCTCTGAAAAAAGTGATAAGCGTTATGAATTTATAGATGGGGAGATCTATCTTTTATCTTCACCATCATTTGTACATCAAAGAATTGTTGTTGAAATTTTAAATTTTATGTATATATGGTTTAAAAGAAAAAAGTGCAAGCCTTTAACGGCGCCCTTTGATGTGACTCTAACTAAATTTGACTTGAAGAATGTGGTTCAGCCGGATGTTGTTGTTATCTGTGATCCTGAAAAAGTGAATGAGAAAGGCAGATATCACGGTACACCCACATTGGTGGTTGAAGTTCTCTCAAAGTCAACAATGAGAAAGGATTTATCCATAAAGGCCAATCTATATCTTAACAGTGGGGTAAAGGAGTTCTGGATTGTAAACCCTTTTAACAAGGATGTGATTGTTTATTTGAATGGAAAAAAAGAAAGTAATGAATATGTATTATATAAAAATGATGAAACAGTAAAATCTGTTGTGTTTCCAGGCTTGGAGCTGTCCCTGGAGCAAATTTTTGCCGAGTGAGGCTGTAAGCCAGGGAATGCACCAGTACTTAGGAGTACTGCAAATATTACTTCCCGTTTTTCTGACAATGCCGGCCGCAACGGACTGCATTGTTGGAAATTTATACGGGAAGTTATATTTGCACCAGTACTTAACGATTAAACAATATAAAGCAGATTACCGCAAGCTGCAAGATGAAAATCACCGGTATTCCCAGCATAAAAGACCAATGACGTGTCTTGTGACGCCATAGCAGCATTCCGATATAGACCCCGGGGCTTCCGCCCAACAAGGCTATAAGAAAGAATGTCTTTTCCGGTATACGCCATTTTCTTTTCCGGGCTTTATTCTTGTCAAGGGCTATAATGACCAGGCCAGTGAGGTTTAATACGATTAAAGCTATAATTAGCAAATCTGTTGGCAGCATTTACTTAATCCTTTATTGTATTTGTAATTGTGGTATGTCTCTATATATTGACAAGTGGACGGGGTTGTTATCAATAAAGTGACAAAAATCCCGTCCACTTGTCAACCCGGAGGATTCGGCATCCTCCGGTATAAATTCATTCAATATATATTATTTGGTTGCCAGAGCCTTCTTAAGCTTGGCAAATCTGGGCAGTCCGTTTACCAATGGCGGCTTGGATTCACCCTGAATGAGAGGAAGTGCATACTTTATGAAGTCTTCGGTAACTCCATTGCCTTCTTTGTTTATCCATTCCATGGGGATCTTCTTTTCGGTATTGGCAACGTCATTGAGGTTTATAAGCTTGATGCTGCATTTGTACTCTGAGCCTTCAGCTCTTTCGAAGGCTACCATGTAGTCGGTTTTGCCTTCTATTGCATATTTTACAGCCATCTGGCCTGCCAGGAAAGATTCGTTAACATCGGTAAGGGAGGCGCAATGAGCTGCACATCTCTGGAGCAGGCTGAATTCTATACCACGCACCTTGGCGCCGGTTTTGTTTTTTACGAAACTTGCCAGGGTAGCTGCAAGACCGCCCAATTGAGCATGACCGAATGCATCCTTGCACTGGGCAAGGTCTGAACCGTATTCGGAGATATATTTGCCGTCCTTATCCCTGATACCTTCAGAGACAGCTACGATAACATTACCGTTTTTCTTGTATATTGCAGCTGCTTCCTCTAGGAATTTGTCCATATCGAAGGGAACCTCAGGAAGATAAATAAGATCGGGACCTGCTCCCATGTATGAAGCGAGAGCAGCAGAAGCTGTAAGCCAGCCTGCATTTCTTCCCATGATTTCCAGTATGGTGATCATGCCTTTGTCATATACTCTTGCATCGTGATAAACTTCCATTGTTGAGGTTGCGATATATTTAGCAGCGCTTGCAAAGCCAGGGCAGTGGTCGGTTCCCCAGAGATCGTTGTCAATAGTTTTGGGAACGCCCATTACTCTGCATTCATAGCCTGATTTCTGCATGTACTTGCTGATTTTGTTGCAGGTGTCCATCGAGTCGTTTCCGCCATTGTAGAAGAAGTATCTGATATCATACTTTTTAAAAACTTCCAGAAGCCTTTTGTAATCGGTATCATCTTCTTCGGCTTTTTTCAGCTTGTAACGGACTGAACCCAGCGCTGATGACGGAGTAGTTTTCATTAGCTCCAGTTCGTATGGATCTTCCTTGCTCATGTCATAGAATTTCTCATCAAGAATACCCTTTATACCATGTGCCGCGCCATAAACTGCGGTTATATTGCTTTGCTTCAGGGCTTCGGTAAAAACACCTGCCGCACTGGAATTAATAACAGATGTTGGTCCTCCCGATTGGCCAAATATACAAGCACCCTTCAATTCACTCATTTAATAACCTCCTGTAAATAATTAAATTTATT
>Ga0366816_1129_pt1 | contig 10699 bp, 10 predicted proteins | sample TotcelN113001K15_FD_207019 | JGI IMG/M metagenome (GOLD analysis project Ga0366816, IMG submission 207019) | Enriched cells from coal bed in the Powder River Basin, Montana, United States - Total cells N11 rep3 HSBNCT.N11.300.1.K15 ... | reverse complement strand
ATATTCTGAAGAAATTTATCCTTGCAACCGTTCTGGGCTTGACAGGTCTTGGTTTTGCAATTTTAAGCCTTACCCATGCCATTGCCCCAATGTTTATTGCAGCCTTTCTGATAGGCTTCAGTTTTGCTGTACTATTGCCTTATACGATATATCAAATTAATATGCAGGTTCAAAAATCATGCATTGCAGATGCAAATGCAATCTTTGCCAGCTCGATGAACTTTGGTGTGTTTGTTTCTCCATTTGTATTTTCCGTACTTGGGCGTGTGTTTGGAAATGGAACAGGCAGGTTTACCTTGCTTTTTACTTCAATATGTATGTTTGCAGCATGTTTTGGAGCAGTCATACTGAATTTCATGAGAGTTTCCCAACAGAAATAATCAAACATATATAAAACCTGTAATCAATAATATCAAGGCGTTCCAGGTTTTGCGTTTTTATCGATGCAGGATTTTCGTATCACATCGAAATCTTGTTCCCTCAATTTCAGCTTATTTTGCTTTATTTTTGTACCAGTATTTATTTTGGCTCTATACGCTCCCTGTAATTTTAGGTACACTGAGTTCAGGTAGCACATCAAGCAGCATGTCGACACAATCACGGTTTACATCCATTATCAGGAAATGAATAAGGAATATGACTTTGCAGACTGTTATTGTTTATGCACTAATTCTGATGGGAGGTGAAATTTTTTCATTATCCAAAGCAGACAGAAGGCTGCAAAACAAAAATTCCTGTTTATTTAAATGCATCCCAAATATCAATGAATAATTAGGAGGAGAAAACATGAAAAACAAACTGCGTACAGTATTGTCCATTCTTGTTGTTATGGCATTTATATTTGCCATTCTCAGCGGTTGTGGAACTGCAAAGACAAATGAGACTCAAGGAACCACCGCTCCTGCTGCTACGGAAGCTACTACTGCAGCTCCGGCGGACGACGGAAAAGTCAAGCTCCCATTGACCGATAAACCGGTAACCTTCAAAGTATTCTATCCTATAAACAGAATTGAAGCAGATATGACCAAAAATGAACTGTGGAAAAAGCTTTCGAAGGATACCGGCATCAATTTTGAATGGGAAAATCCCATAGGCGGTGCCGGCGCGACCGAAGCATACAACCTTATGCTGGCTTCGGGCAACCTGCCTGATTTGGTTGTACACTCAGGTGCCTTATCCTACAAGGGTGGATACAGCCAGGCAATTGATGATAAGATCTACATCGACCTGAAGGGGCTGGTACAAAAGAATGCTCCCCTTTATTGGAAAGCTCTGTCTTCTAATCAGGCGGTCCTTCGTGATGCACTTACCGACAAGGGAGAGCTTCCGGGTCTGTGGAACATTGCACAATTGGAAAACGATAAGTATCAACAGCTCATGGGTATAATGCTGCGGGGCGATTGGTTGGAGGAATTGAAGCTGCCCGTGCCACAGACAATCGACGAATGGTATATCACACTCAAAACATTTAAGGAAAAGAAGAATTGCGATTTCCCATTATTAATCGGACCTGTTAATGGAATGGAAGCCGTCGGAATGTTCACTTCCGCATTCGGCATCACAACGCCGCCAGTATCACAGAATGCCATCCATCAAATGTTCTATCCCGATGCACAGGGTAAAATGCATTATGGCGGAATTGAGCAAGGATACCAAGAATACCTGCAGGTAATGAGCAAGTGGTATAAAGAAGGCTTGTTTGACCGTGATTTCACTACCCGCGGTATGCGTGACCTTCCGGGACGCGCTCAGGTGTTTGGAGCCGGTAAGGCTGGCGCTGTAGCCGTATATCCGGAATGGACCGGCATGTTCTTCGGATCCACACAGGACAAAAATATGAAAATGGTTGCTGCCCCGTATCCTGCCAAGGTTGCAGGTGAAAAACAGAAGATATTCATCTCTCGTTCCAAATACCTTGATCAGCCCTCGTGTATTACAACTGCATGTAAACAGCCGGAACTCCTTGTTTCCTTTTTCAATTACCTTTGTACGGAAGAAGGCATAAACATGATGAACTATGGTATGGAAGGCGATGACTTTACGATGGTGGATGGGCAGCCCAAATTTACCGACAAAATCATGAAAAATGCGCTTGGAGTGGCGGGAGCTGCTGAGAATTTTGCCGGATCTATCAGGCCGATCCATACCGGAGCGCTTCCTAATTACATGATTCAGGCGAATCCTCCGGCCAATCTGGAAGCCAAGAAAATATTTGCCGATTCAAGCGATCCATTCTTCTGTGCCTTCCAGCTCACGGGTGAAGAGGGAGCCAAGCTTTCCCAGATCATGAACGATATCGTAACCTATACAGCTGAAGAAACTGTCAAAGCGTACATGAATGCGGATGTTGCCGAAAAATGGATGGACGTTCAGGCAAAACAGATTAAGTCCATGAATATTGATGAAGCAATTGCAATCGTACAAGGTGCATACGATCGTTACCTGGCCCGCAAGTAGTTTTCAGCATACCAGTAATATGTAAGTGTTAATGAGTGTGGGAAATCATGCATTATCCTGGTTTCCCATACTCATCTTCCAAACTAATCCGTCAAGATCGAAGGAGGATCCGTTATGTTAGCCAAAATACGAAAGGACTGGATACGAAATAGCACCTACTACCTCATACTGGTCCCTGTCATATTATATTATCTCATATTCATGTATCTCCCAATGGGAGGCCTTGCAATTGCGTTCCAGAATTTCACTCCTTCCAAGGGTCTTTTTGGAAGTCCATGGGTAGGGTTTGACAATTTTGCCGCCTTTTTTACCAGCTATTATTTTGGGCGGCTGCTTGGAAATACTTTATTCCTCAGCTTGCTGGGATTGTTTTTCGGATGCGTCTGCCCTGTAATATTTGCCTTACTGTTAAATGAAGTAACAAACAAGTTCTATAAGAAATCAATACAAACCATAACCTATATGCCCTATTTCATATCCATCGTGGTTGTTGCTTCCATTATTAAAATATTCGTAACTCCGGATGGGCCAGTAGGAAACATAGTCAGCGGTTTGTTGAACAATCCGACGAATTTACTGTCAAGTCCGGAGTTTTTCCGGCCGATTATGGTTATCTCAGATCTATGGCAACTAATCGGCTATTCCAGTGTGGTTTACTTATCGGCACTCAGCGCAGTTGACCATGAACTGTACGAAGCTGCCGTAATTGACGGTGCGGGCCGCTGGAAACAGACCTTGCATATAACATTGCCCGGAATAATGCCTACTATCATCGTAATATTAATCATGAGGACCGGACAATTGCTCAATATCGGCTTTGAAAAAATACTGCTCATATATTCTCCTGCAATTTATTCAACGGCAGATATCATTTCTACTTTTGTTTATAGAAAAGGCTTACTGGAGGCAAATTACAGCTATGCATCCGCCGTAGGGCTGTTCAACTCAGTTGCTGGCTTGATCATGGTGCTTATATCTAACTATTTGGCAAGAAAATCATCAGAAACCAGCTTGTTTTAAGAAAGGGATGAAATCATGGTAATAAGGTACAGTCCTGGCAGAAAGGCATTTTTGTTGGTCAATACGATTTTTTTGGGAGCATTCACAATTCTTGTAGCAATTCCTGTCGTCCATGTATTGATGGCCTCATTCAGTGACCCATTCGGGCTGGGAAAGCATGAGGGGCTGCTCATATGGCCTGCCGGATTTTCTTTGGAAGGGTATTCTCTGGTCTTCAATTCACCAAAAATATGGATAGGCTACCGTAATACGATTTTTTATACGGTATGCGCAGTTGCCCTGGGAACCATGCTTACTCTACTGGGTGCATATTCTTTGTCTCGCAAGAATTTGTTCTGGGGAAACGTCATGATGTTTATGATTACCTTCACCATGATCTTCAATGGAGGAATCGTACCGACCTATCTTCTTATAAATGCATTAGGATGGATCGATACGCCGTGGGCACTAATTGTTCCCAGCAGCATGTCGGCTTTCAATCTTATCATCATGCGGACATTTTTCCAGGGGATTCCGGACAGCCTGGAGGAGTCTGCAAAGCTTGACGGGGCCAGCAAGCTGCGGATATTGTTCAGTATCATGATTCCGCTTGCCAAATCAAGCATTGCTGTAATCTCTCTTTTTTATACCGTGTTTCATTGGAATTCCTTTTTCCAGGCTATGCTTTATATCCGGAAAAAAGACCTGTTCCCCCTGCAGCTGGTACTGAGGGATATGCTGCTTCAAAGCGCCGGAACCTCTGCTCTCAGCACAGCAGACGCAGGTGGACGCAACCAGCTTGCATTGGAGCTGTTGAAGTATAGTACAATTATTATTTCCATTGTACCTATGTTGATTGCATATCCTTTTATACAGCGATATTTTGTAGGAGGAGTCATGATCGGTGCAGTCAAGGGCTAGGTGCGGTATCTTACACCAGGATTCCACCGCACATGGCCAAAGAATATTCTGCCGGAAATATTAGTAAGCTGAAGGGTATAAACATGGATCAGGCGGTTGCCTGGACAAACGTTACGGGAAGGACGTATACCAGGTATTCATGAAATCTATTTTTGTTGAATAAAAGTCCATGTCATAATATAATAATAGTCGTGGGAATGATACCTACTTCGAAGGAGGCACAGCTGGATGAATGCACTGGATAATATGCTGCTTTATTTCAACAACAGCAAACAGGATGATTTATACCGCGAGGTGGTCGGTAATATCCTTAAGAAACTGAAAAAGGTTGAAAAGGCCAGTATATATGAACTGGCAGAAATGTGCTTCGTGTCTACAACGACAATCAGCCGGCTCTGTAAAAAGCTTGGATATAAAAATTTTATGGACTTCAAGTTGGAATTGTCCAATTCGGTGAAGAAATATGCCTATTTAAACCGGTATATACCTATTAATTCCATAGGAAAGAGCGAGGATGAATTTGATGCCTATTTCCGCATCCTAAAAAAACAGGTAGAGGAATTTCAGGCGGAGCTTGATAGGGATCTTCTGACAAAGATTGCAGAAGCCATGCACAACTGCAGAAAAATTAGCATTTATACCTATGGTACAAGCTTTGCAGAGCTTTCCCTGCAGTCAGACCTGGTGATGACGGGAAAGGAAACCGTATTGTTCCTGGATCCTTCGGACCAGATTCATGACGCCGAGACGCTTGACTCCGAATGCTTTGCCTTTATTTCAATTCCTTCACTGAGTGAAAGTGCTGCCACGGAGGAAGCGGTGAAGATAGCACAAGAGAGGAATGCCAGGATCTTTGTTTTGACAACCTCCAGATATTCCGCTTTTCTCAAATATGCCGATTATTCCTACTGTTTTGACGGGATGCTCCATCTTATAGATATGTACAGGATGACCCTGTTTATAAATTTTCTTTCCATGACTTATCGTAAAAATTATATTGATTAATGTAACAAATCTGCTGTCTTGTTTCAAAAACAGAAACCAACCATCCCATATGCAAATAATTTATCTGAAAGACGCACTATTTGCCTCTTTTTGAGATTATCCCAAAAATCGAGAATGGTACAGTAATGACCGTTCTCAGGTATAATTTAATTGGGTACATCAAACTGTATTGAACCGGTTTGAGTTCAGCTCATATGGACTTTGATGTCGCCGGTACTTCTTTTCGGCGGTTAATTCTGCTTAAGCGAAACACAGTTATAAATTATTCAGGAGAGGTTGCTTGATTATGGATAGTAAAATTCAGCTTGGAGTGTCCCTTTTCAGCTTTGCGATAGATATTCAAAGGCAAAAACTCAGTTTGGAAGAATGTGTGAGGATAGTATCCGAGCTGGGTTTTGAGGGGGTTGAAATTATTGACCCACAGATGCTTTCTGGTTGCATTCAGCCCAGTGATGCGTGGGGAGATGAGTTTCTGCGGCTTCTCGAAAAATACCGTATGGATCCATTTTGTTATAGTACGAGTTCAGATATTGAATTTCGCAGGGATATGTGTTTGGCCGGGGATGAAATCATTCGATTCATGATTAATAAAATGCTTTATGCCAAACGACTCGGTTTTCCGTATGTCAGCGTACCCCATGCCATTTCACCGCTTATTCTGGAAAAACTGATTCCTTATGCTGAAGAATGCGGAATCTGGCTCGGTGTTGAGATGCTCCGGCTGCATAAAGTGAATGATCCCATCTGGCAGGAGTATATTGAACTGTTTGAACGCAGTAGCTCGGAGCATATAGGCATTATACCGGATATAGGAATGTTTCAGACAGAGCCGCTTGAAGATTTGAGAATGCTCATTCCTTATTCCAGGTATATGCACAGTAAATTCCACAATATCGGCGAGAAGCCTATAGACCACTGCGTGCCCTGCGACAGAATTCTACCTTATCTTCAGCGAAACGGCTTCTGTGGATATATTACAAGCATACATGAAAGTCAAGACTGTGAGGATGGAGCTGATTCTGCAGAACAACTGAAAAGGCATATCATTATGGAAAAGCAAATTCTTAAATATAAATGATCCATGATTAAGGAGATCCCAATGATAGTTGGTGTAGGTACTGATATCCTGAAAATTGAACGCATTAGAAATTCCTTTAATGATGAGCATCAAGCTTTTTTACGTAAAACGTATTCGGTAAACGAGCAGAATCAAGCAATGCAGCGTCCTGATCCCATATTGTATTATGCTACGCGGTTTGCCGGCAAAGAAGCGGTTTTTAAAGCATTGGGAATAGAGTGTGATCTGATAAGGCTTAGTGATATTGAATTATTGAATAACAAATACGGCCAACCCCAGGTTACACTGCTGGGAAATTTGAAACATAAAGCAGATGAAAAACAGATTGTAGCTATCCATATTTCATTATCCTATGATACCGAGTATGCAATCGCATACGCAATAGCAGAAGGATACACCAGTGAGACTATTTAATCTGTCTTTTACAGGAGGTAAAAAATGAATGAGAGAGAAAATGCTATGATTGCAATAAGACATGGTAAGCCGGGATGGGTGCCCAATTACTTTACAGCATGCCGTTACTTTCTTCACCCGGCTGTACGGGAACGCTATGATTCTCCAGGTACAGGCAACGACTGGTTTGGTGTAAGCTGGACCTTTGAGCCTCTCGCCGGAGCGCCTACACCTTCGCCTGGAATGAAACGGCTGACAGATATCACAAAATGGAGGGGAGCAAATCTTTTTCCAGATTTTGAAACGATTGACTGGGAGGCTGCAGTAAACCAGGAGATGCTCGCTAACATCCGGAAGGATATACTGGTCTGCTTGCTGTTTCCATTTGGTATCTTTGAACGGATGCATACCTTGATGGGCTTTGAGGATACTTTGTGTAATATGTATGAGGAACCCGAAGCATTTCTTGAGCTGGCGAATGCCATCGCCGACTATAAAATTGCACTCTTTGAAAAGCTGTATCCTTTGTACAAACCGGATTTAGTGGAATACATGGACGATTGGGGCAATGAAACCGGTCTCTTCTTTTCGCCGGACCTGTTTCGAAAATTCATACGCCCTGCAACACAGCGTATAATTGATGCGGTTAAATCAAAAGGGGTAATATTTGAGCTTCACAGTGATGGAAAGGTTGAATCCCTTGTGCCGGACATGGTAGAAATGGGCTGCGATATCTGGAACCCGTGTCAGGTCATGAATGATCTTCGGGGACTGAAGGATAAGTACCAAAGTGTCCTGACGTTCAACTGTGGAATGGATAACCAGGGGGTTTTGGATAATTTTAATGCAATCGAAGGTGAAATCCGTGCAGAGGTAAGGCGAACAATTGATGAATTGTCCTCCGGTGGGAGTTTTATGCTGTACCCTTCTTTGGTAAACCAACGGGTAAAAGCTATTGTATACGACGAAATTGAAAAATATGGAATATTATAAAGAGAGGGGATATTTTATGAAAAACGGTAAACTGCTTATTGGAATCATCGGATGTGGAGGAATTGCAAAACAGAAGCATCTGCCTTCCTTGTCAAAGCTGTCGGATTTGTGTGAACTGGTGGCCTTTTGTGATATTGTAGAAGAAAGGGCGGTAAATGCGGCTTCTCAATTCGGAACACCTGACGCAAAGGTATATACCGACTACAAGCAACTGTTAAATGACGATAACATCGATGTTGTGCATGTACTTACTCCCAATGTATCACACAGCCCTATTACTGTAGATGCTCTTACGGCAGGAAAGCATGTTATGTGTGAAAAGCCCATGGCTCACACTTCTGCTGATGCCCAAAAGATGATGGATGCGGCGAAAAAGTCAGGCAAGAAGTTCACAATAGCATATCAGAACAGGTTCAGAAATGAAGTGCAGGCACTGAACAAAGCTTGCAGAGCAGGTGTATTGGGCGATATTTATTTCGCTAAGGCACATGCTATACGGAGAAAGGCTGTACCCACCTGGGGCGTTTTTCCGGACAAATCGAAACAGGGTGGAGGACCGTTGATTGACATCGGTACGCATGCGCTGGATATTACCCTTTGGATGATGAACAATTACAAGCCGAAGTCGGTAACAGGCTCCGTATTTTACAAGATGGCTGACAAATATGAAGGGAATCTCTTCGGACCCTGGGATCCTAAAACCTTTGAAGTCGAGGACTCCGCTTTCGGATTTATTAAGATGGAAAACGGAGCTACCATATACCTTGAGGCATCATGGGCATTGAACGTATTGGATTCAAGAGAAGCAGCCACCACACTGTGCGGTACTGATACAGGCGCGGAGATCCGGTCGGGAATGAGTTATGCAAAAAGCGAGCTGATCTTTAATTCTGCCAAATTCGGAAATCTGATGCAGGAATCCCTTTCTCCGGGAGGCAACATCGCATATTTTGAAGGCGGAACCAATGAACCTGGTTATCTGGAAGCCAGGCAATGGCTTGAAGCGATTCTCAACGATACCGAGCCGTTAGTAAAGCCCGAACAGGCTTTCACAGTTACCCAGATCCTTGAAGCTGTCTATTTGTCTCATGAAAGCGGAAAGATGATTATGTTCTGATGAAATTCCAGAATTATACAATGAATGGCCGTAAAAGAGCATAGGTTTACCCATACTCTTTTAAACTGATAACAGGAAGGTGGATATACTATGTTTGATAAATATTTGATTTGCACATATGGTTTCAGAAATGTCATTTCGGAAACAGGAGCCATTCAAGGCTTTGAGATGAAAATCCGGATTCCGTATTACAGGGGTGTACCTCTGTCTGTAATTGACGAAATAAAAATTGCAGCAGGCGGTGGAATGGGTATGGAGCCTGATATGTTTACCAATGACAGAATCCGTTTTACCGTTTCAGGCGGCAGTTTTATGATGGCTGAAATGGAAACGGTGGCCACCAGGCGATGGAATTTCGATGAAGACGCCACGTTGATGGTTTACAAACCCGGCGGTCTGATCAATATCGACCAGCAGGTTGAATTATGGATTACAATCCGAGCACCCTACGGAAAATTCATCGGTCATGATAAAAAGGTGCTTTCACTGGAAGCGGACAAATATTTGGCGGCAGCGGAGTAAGGAAGAGAGGAGGGCTTGAGTATGAGTATCATTAAAAGGGGCGTATCCCTATATAGCTATCAGGAGGAATATTTCCTCAGGAAAATGAACCTGGAGGATTGTATCAAAGCAGTTGCCGACATGGGTGCCACCGGAGTTGAGATCATTCCGGAGCAGATGATCAATGAGTATCCTGATCTGACAGACACATTTCTGGAAAAATGGTTTGGTTGGATGAAGAAATATAATGTTGTACCGACCTGCGCCGATGTATTTTTGGAATCCCTGCTGTTCAAGAACCGGATTTTGTCGGATGGAGAGCTTGTGGATCTGATGGAGCGCGACCTGAAGGTAGCCAGTCAGCTGGGATGCTTTGTCATACGGACCTTATGTACCACTCCTACCAGAATCATTGAGAGAAGCCTGCCTCTGGCAGAAAAATACAATGTCAAAATCGGACTGGAAATTCATGCTCCTTTGAATCTAAGTTCCACCTGGTTTGAACCGTATCAGGCTTTGATAGATAAATATGGCAGCAGGTGGTTTGGAATTATTCCGGATATGGGGATTTTCGAGAAACGTCCGAGCCGTATTCACGGTGAAAGAGTCATCCGCGACGGTGCCAATGCCAAAATTGTGAGCTATGTTACCGAAGGCTATATGGCCGGGGAACGCAAAGAAGTAGTTGAACGTGAAATCAGGAAGATGGGAGCAAATAGTCTGGACCTCGGATGGATGAATAAAGTATTCCGCACGTTGTATACCGATCCCCAGGTTCTGAAAAAGCACAAGGATTCCATATTCCATATCCATGCCAAATTTTATGATATGCTGGAAGACTGCACGGATGATTGCCTGGACTATGAGAATGTAGTTGCGGTGCTGAAGGATATTGGATATAATGGCTATCTTTCCAGTGAATATGAAGGCAACCGTACCATCCAGGATGCATTTCCGGTTGACAGTGTAGAACAGGTGTCGCGGCAGCACAAAATGTTCAAACGCCTGCTTGGCGAACAGTAATTCAATTTCCAATGGGGGCAAGCCCCCATACCCCCTCGCTGCGGGCAAAATGAATTTGCCCTACGCTGCACTTCGTGCGCCACGCCTAAACGTGGCGTTTGAACAACGTCAGTGGGGGATTGCAACCTACCACTGACAGCTTTTTCAATCAGTAACCCCCACCTCAGAGGAGGGGGACTGTGACGTTGTTCAAAAAAGGAGAACCGGCATGA
>Ga0366816_1126_pt1 | contig 10868 bp, 10 predicted proteins | sample TotcelN113001K15_FD_207019 | JGI IMG/M metagenome (GOLD analysis project Ga0366816, IMG submission 207019) | Enriched cells from coal bed in the Powder River Basin, Montana, United States - Total cells N11 rep3 HSBNCT.N11.300.1.K15 ... | reverse complement strand
AGTTTTTTGTCTTCACGGCTGAAATGATCGCACTTCCATTTTTCATCAAGGAGCATAAGGTGATCCGTATCGTGATATATGCATTTACGGCAAATGTTATAAGTTTGATTGCGGGAAGTTATCTTATCACAATTTTGCCGGTTTAGAATTCATCCAAAGCCACTGAATTACAAAATACAGAAAACGGGAGAGCATTTCTCCCGTTTCCTTGTAAGAACAAGACGAACAATAATAAATAATTGGTTTGGTATAGACGAAATGGTGTAATAATTATAACGAGGTGATGAATCGCCCCACCTCGTTGAAAATACGTAATACAAGGAGGCTTTATGAACAATTCGAAAGAATATGATCCGAAATTTACACGGTTTCATGATTTGATGAAATTCCGTGTAAGAGAAATCCTTTTGGTGTCGACCCCATATGATTCCTTTGTATTGGAAGAGGACGGCCAGCTTTCCGACAAGATATTCAGTGAATATTTGGGCTTGAATCTGCAGTTTGTTCCAAGAATTGCGCATGCATCCTCAGCTGAGGAGGCGTTTGAAGCACTAAGAACAAGAACCTATGACCTTGTCATTACGATGCCGCATATCAGCGACATGAATTCTCTGGAATTCAGCAGACAGGTAAAGGAAGCATATCCGGAAAAACCGATCGTTATGCTGACCTATGAAGCTTTGGATAACGAAACGCTCAGTATCATCAGAGAGGCAAAGTCAATTGATAGAGTCTTCGTCTGGTCGGGAAACAGTCAAATATTTCTTGCAATTATCAAATATGTAGAAGACCGGGGAAATGTTGAAGAAGACAGCCAACAGGGCGTGCAGGTAATTTTAGTAGTCGATGATTCTCCGAATTATTATTCGCAGTTTTTACCCTTGATTTATACAGAGATCATGAAGCAGACTCGATACCTGATCTCCCACGCGGTGAATGATCTTCATCGCTTACTCAGGATGCGTGCAAGACCCAAAATCTTATTAGCCGACTCCTACGAAGAGGCAATGGAAATTGTTCATAAATACAAGAACAATTTGCTTGGTATCGTATCTGACATCGCCTTTCTGAAAGAGGGCGTCGTTTATGGCGAGGCCGGTCTGGAGCTATCTGTCAAGGTCAGAGATCTGATCCCCGACCTCCCAATGCTGCTGCAGTCGGAAGAAACGGACAATATTGAGAAAGCGGAGAAGCTTGAGATGAGCTTTCTTGACAAGAATTCACCCAATTTATTACGGGAGCTTCGCAGTCATATATTGGATAATTATAGCTTTGGAGAATTTGCGTTCAAGAATGCACAAGGAGAGGTTATTTCAAAGGTATCTGATATCTCAAGCTTTGAAAGGGCATTACAGGCGTTACCGGATGAGAGTCTTGTTTACCACGCCATTCATCATCACTTTTCCCGCTGGTTCAGGGCCAGAACTGAATTTGAGGTGGCAGATGAGCTGAGACAGAGAGAGTCAAGTGCGCCTGAAAACATAAAGAACTTTAGGGAATTCATCATAGACTGTCTTGATCGGATTTTCAGAAGCTACCAGAAAGGAGTTATCATTGATTTCGGATTTTCCAGAATGAATTTTGATAATTCTTTTGTCAGACTCGGAAGCGGATCATTGGGTGGAAAAGCAAGAGGGGTAGCGTTTTTCAGATCCTTGATCGTCAATTCGGACATCCAAAAGAAATATTCCGACGTAAAATTAAAAATTCCAAGCTCCTTCGTAATCGGCAGTGACGTCTTTGAGGAATTCATGCATGTGAATGATCTTCAGGAAATGGCGGTCAATACGACGGATGAGGAAGAAATTTCCCGGAGGTTTCTTGCTGCGCCGCTGCCTGATGTCATTGCCGATAACCTGCGGATCATGATCAACGAAATTGATTATCCTCTGGCAGTTCGCTCTTCAAGCATTCTTGAAGACTCACAGGTATTGCCCTTTGCCGGGATCTTTAAAACGTATATTATCCCCAACTGCAACCAGGATGCTGAAGTCCGATTAAAGCAGCTCATCGACGCGGTAAAGCTGATCTATGCTTCCGCATTTTATCAATCACCAAAGGGGTATGCTAAAAATGCCGATGTACGGATTGAAGAAGGGTCCATGTCTATTCTGATACAGCAGCTTGTCGGCGAGAGACATGGGGATATATTCTATCCTGCCATATCAGGTGTTGCGCAGACCTATAATTATTATCCTTATTCCTATATGAAACCGGAGCAGGGAATCGTAAGTCTTGCGATTGGCTTTGGAAAAGCGATCGTAGACGGTGGGCAGGTATACACCTTTTCGCCAGCCTACCCAAAGCTGAATCCTCCATTCTCAACGACGACCGAGTTGATGAAAAATACACAAACAAGCATCTACACCCTTGATTTGAACGAGTCTTCGAAACCGCTCACTAGAGATGATGAAAGTACCTATCGAAGAATCACACTGAAACGTGCGGAAGAAGATCAAACGCTTCAGCTGGTAGCAAGCACCTATTCCCCAGAGAACGATTATGTCATGGATACCTTTGCGGTGAGCGGTCCAAAGATCGTTACCTTTGCCCCGATCCTGAAATATAATTCGTTTCCTTTGGTCGATATCGTCAAGGATCTTTTTGAACTCGGTAAAAATGCCTTTGGGACAGATGTGGAGATAGAATTCGCAGTGAATATCCCGGTTGACAAAGAAAAGACCCCTGAGTTCTATTTCTTACAGATCCGCCCAATGGTAGCAGGCAGAGAAGCTCGTGAGGTCGGGATTGAGGATTACAAGGAAGAAGACGTGATTTGTACCAGTGGACACATTATTGGGAATGGGGTCTATAAAAATATTTATGATATTATTTATCTGGATCCCGACCAGTTTGATATCGGAAAATCAAACCAGATCGCTTCAGAAATCGGGGAATTGAACGAGCGACTGATGAATGAAGGGCGAAGATGTATTCTTATGGGCTTTGGGAGAATCGGTACCTCCGATCCATGGCTCGGCATACCACTCGCATGGTGGCAGATGTCCCAGACAAAAGTGGTGGTGGAGGCGGATCTGGAGCATCTTTCAGTGGAACCTTCCCTTGGAAGTCACTTCTATCATAACCTGACATCCTTAAAAATGGGCTATTTTCATATCGGCAAAAAGCCCGGAAGTGGGGACTTGATTAAATGGGATAATCTGAAGCAAGCCACGGTTGTGCAAAGAACCAAACATGTGAAGCTCGTACGGTTTGAAAAGCCGCTCATCATAAAAATAGATGGGCAAAGCAGCAGAGGTGTAATCCTGAAGCAGGAATGAAAAAAGAAAAAGAATAAAGAAAAAGTGTTTTCAACGTTCCGCGAACGGAACTCCTACGCAAGCGAAGCTTGCTACGCTGTCCGTTTTGCCATTGCAGCTAAAGCTGCGGCAAAAAAGCATGGAAACCGCCGCCTTTAAGATGCTTTGCATCAGAGGCGGCGGTTTTACGGTTTCGGTTGAAAATACTTTTCCAGTTCGCGCAATTACTCGAATGGGAATCGGATATCGAGCTTCAGATCATTACGTACGGTGATGAACTCCTTCTGCACCGCTTCTCCCACCGGAACGCCCTTGTCCTTTCGTTCCAGCCAAGAGAGATACTCTTTTTCTCCGGCGGTATAGATCCTGCTTTCTCCTGGCGCAAGTGTGGAAGCGCGGAGCTCACGTAAGATATCGCCGGTGGTTTTCTTGAAGCTCTCAGCGCCAAGAAATGCTTCCGTATCAATGGCAATAAAGAAATGCCCGAGATGATACGGAACCTTTTCTCCTTGCGCACCGAGTCCGGTGAGCATTTTCATGTAACTTCCCGCCTGCAGTGCGGCGGACAGGATTTCTACTACGGTGGCATAGCCATATCCCTTATACCCTGCAAGTTCCTCACCGATGCCACCGAGGGGGGCCAATGCTGCATTTTCCTTCACAAGATCCTCCAGAATTTTGACGCTGTCCGTCATCGCCTTTCCGTCATGGCCTACAACCATTCCGGCAGGGGTAGCCTCTCCTACCCGTGCATAATATTCGATTTTACCCCGCTGGGTGATACTTGTGGCACAGTCAAGCACGAAAGGAAACTCCTCATCGGTGGGCAGTCCAAAGGTGAGCGGATTGGTTCCCAGCATATTTTCCACCCCGAAGGTTGGAGCGATGGACGGCCGTGCGTTGGTACCCGTGATCCCGATCATATTCTCCTTCGTTGCCATGGTGGTATAATACCCCGCGATGCCATAGTGGGTTGAATTTCTTGCGGCAACCATACCCATTCCATATTTTTTCGCCTTTTCAATGGCCATGGTCATGGCCTTGTAGCCAACGATCATCCCCATGCCATCATGGCCGTCGACCACTGCCGTCGTGGGCGTTTCTTTCAAGATCTCGAATTCTGTAACCGGCTTCTGAATGCCTGCATGGATACGGTCGATATAGATCGGCTTGAAGCGGTTGCAGCCGTGGCTTTCTATGCCTCGCCTGTCGCTTTCCATCAGAACTTCAGCGCAGATCGATGCCTCATCACGGGGCACGCCGATTTTCTCGAACGCAGACGTCATAAATTCCCCTACCAATTCCCATGATAGATAAGGTCTGGTTTCCATAATATCCTCCATTACTTTACTGTTCTATTTGAGTTTTCAGTTTTACTTCCTAGCTCATTATAACGTATAAGTAGAAAATTTTCGACTACAGAAAATTATCGTAAAGGTATATAATGGATTTATCAAAAAGAATTTTTAAACCTGACATATAGTTGTCAGGTTTCCATGCTATGATCAAAGAAAAAATAAAAGGAGGCATATCATGGGATATCAATTTGAATTAATCGACGAAAAGGAACAAGCAGTTCTTTCTATGCGCATCAGGTCGGCGGTGGGCAATCTGCCCCAGGAATTTGGGAGAGTATACGGTGGGATTCTTCAATACCTGGAGGAAATCGGTGAAAAGACAGAAGGCCCAGCGTTTGGAGCGTATTACAACATGGATATGGAGAATCTTGATGTTGAGATTGGTTTTATCATGCCAAAACCGATTGGGGGTAAGGGTGAGATCCAATCAGGAAAGATCCCGGCAGGCAAGCAGGTGTCCTGTCTGTATCAAGGCCCCTATGCTGAGATGGCGCATGTTTATGATGCAATGATGACCTGGATCGGCGAGAATGGACATGCCCCAACAGGTGTGAGTTATGAATATTACTATAACTCGCCGGCAGAGGTGCCTGAGAGCGAGCTTTTGACCAGGATCGTATTCCCACTGAAATAGAAAGGGTAAAACAGCATGGAGGTATTTGAATGGCTTCTTGCGTCTGACAATTCATCGGTCAGATACAGAACCCTAGTGGAATTGATGGATCGGGGCGGATCGGAAGAAGCGTGGGAAGCGAAAAAAGAGATTCCGGAATCCAAACCCGTCAGAAAACTGATGGAAGCGATGCATCCTGACGGATACTGGCTGCAAAAAAATTACAAGGGCAGGATCATCGGAGACGGAGTGGAATACGGAAGCTTTGGGACCACCCATTTTTGTTTGTCCTATTGTGCAGAGCTTGGCTTGGATCGAAGCCAGCCCTTTATTGAAAAGGCGGCTTCGAGATACCTCAACTTGCAGAAGGAGGACGGTGACTGGTGGGAGCATATCTCCTGCCTGTATGGTTACAACATCCGCACCTTTGTCATGCTGGGATACCGGGATGACAAAAGGGTTCAGAAGGCAATCGATCTATTGCTCAGCACGAAAAGACCTGACGGCGGATATCTTTGTAATATGCACGAAAAAGGAAAAGGCAAACCGCCCAAAAGCTGTATCCGTGGATCAGCAAAAGCGCTGTTGGCTTTTTCCGTACTTTCGGAATATTGGGAGCATGAGCGATGTCTGGAACTGGTGGACTACTTTCTGAACAGAAACGGCATTTTTAGAAATAACGACCCGAAGCGCTTTGCCAGTCGGGATATGGAAAGGGATTCCTTCCCGATCACGTGGGGAACGAATGTCTGGGAAATCCTGTATGCGCTCAGTAGGATGGGCTACGGAAAAGACGAAAGACTGTGCGATGCATGGAGGATAATGGAGAGCAGAAAGGATGCCGACGGCAGATACCTTCTCCACCAGACACCGGGGCAGTGCCTCTGGAAGGTCGGAAAAGCAGGAGAACCGAATCAATGGATTACCTTATACTGCATGCTGGCAGAAAAATACAAGGGGATCACTGTTCATAAATGATGGCAGTTGAAAAGGGGGATTGGAATGGAATGGAATGAATTATATGGCCTCGGCCAGGGCCCCGAGTTGGAAGACATTCGGGATTTTATCGGGAAGGCAGCACCGCTATGGAACGAATTGCAGGATTTTATAGAAGGCACCTATCATGTGCCGTCCAAAATGTCCTACAGCAAATGCTCAGCTCAGCCCGGCTGGAATATGAAATATCAAAAGGGAGGGAAATCTCTTTGCACCCTATATCCGATGGAAGACTTTTTCATCGCACTGATCGTCATCGGGACAAAAGAAGAGGCGGAAGTGGATGCCGCTATGACGTTGGGATATTTTACCGACGACTTATATGAACTCTATCAGAGAACTTCCTTTTCCTGCGGCGGACGCTGGCTAATGATTCGTGTAACGAAGCGGGACGTGCTTGAAGATGTGAAACGCCTAATTTCCATTCGAGTGAAACCGAAGGGCTGAAGCCATTTCCAATTTACGCTTCAATGAACAGGAAAATTATCCACCAGAATGGGCCCAGGAGCAAGAATGGGAACCATGATTATTTGGTTCTCAAGCTTATAGATTGCTGCAAAGGCAGGGGTAGAACAATAGCCTACCGTTCTCATTTTACCTTTCGAAAACAGAGGTGTCTTCTGGTGCTGTGTAATCATATCCTTGATCAATTCATCAATATCCCCTTCATATCCAAGCAGTTTCATATATTTCATCATTCCGTTGATGTTTGCTGCTATGGGGCCAATTTTTCCTTCAGCCTCTAAATAAACCTGATTTGTAAAATTAATGAATTCTTTGACGGCTTGTTTGTTTCGTATTGGCACTACTGTTTTCATTCTTATATCTCCTTCTTATGTTAATATTTCCGAAGAGCATATGATTATTAGTAGTAAAATACGGGCATTTTTATTTCATCAATTTTCGTATTAATTTAAAATTCTTCTCCGTATACGGATGATAGCGCATCGGCAGATCGAGCCAGGTTGACTTCTTTATCATGCTGCGGTAATGGGTGAAGGTATCGAAGCTCAATTTGCCGTGATAGCTCCCCATGCCGGAAGCACCCACGCCTCCGAAACCCATGAGGGGATTGGCCAAATGGATGATGGTGTCATTGATACAGCCTCCGCCGAAGGAGCAGGTGTCCAGTATTTTTTTCTCCGCTGTTCTGCTCTCCGTAAATAAATAAAATGCAAGGGGTCTCGGGAGGGAACGGATCAATGTAATGCATTCGTCAAGCTCTGTATACGTGATTAGCGGAAGGATCGGTCCGAAGATTTCCTCCTGCATGATCGAGGAATCCGGGGTAATGTTTGTCAGTACCGTAGGCTCGATAAACCTTCTGCCTTCGTCGATGCCGCCGCCGATGACAGCCGTTTCTCCTTCCAGCAAGCGTGTCACGCGTTGAAAGTGTTTCTCGCTGATTATGACGGGCATGGCGGACAGATTCCCCTCGGGGAAGAACTCTTTCAGCGCTTTCGCGTATTCTTCCAAAAACTGATCCTTAACAGACTGCTGAATCAGCAGATAATCAGGAGCCACACAAGTCTGCCCTGCATTGAGCACCTTCCCGAAGGCGATGCGTTTGGCGGCAAGCTTCATATTGGCCGTTTCATCCACGATAACAGGACTTTTTCCGCCCAGTTCAAGGGTAACAGGCGTCAGGTTTTTCGCTGCGGTCTCCATGATCGCCTTACCAACCTCAACGCTTCCGGTGAAGAAGATATAGTCGAATACTTCCTCGAGAAGGGCATTGTTCTCCTCTCTGCCTCCCTCTACAACTACAAGATATTCAGGTGGAAAGGTCTCGCCAATGATCTTTGCAATGGCACTGCTGGTTGCAGGAGCATAGGCGGATGGCTTGATGACAGCGCAATTACCCCCAGAAATCGCACCCACCACCGGCACAAGGCAGAGCTGAAGGGGATAGTTCCAGGGTGACATGAGCAGTGCTACTCCATAGGGTTCCGGAACCACGAAGCTTTTTGCGTGGAACTGGGTGATCGGTGTTCTGACTGATTTCGTCCGGACCCATTTGGGCAGATGCTTCAGGTGGTAACGGATCTCTTCCAGCACCATGCCGGTTTCGGTCATATAGGTTTCAAAGGGCGATTTGTTCAGGTCGGATTTCATCGCCTCGCTGATCAGGGCTTCGTTGTCCTGCAGCGCCTGCCGAAGCTTGCGGAGGGCGTCCATCCGGAAGGATAAGGGACGGGTAGCCCCGCTTTGGAAATATTCACGCTGATGCGCGACTAATGAATCAAAATTCATGGTATTCCTCCAATATTTTCATAGATAAACTCATTTTAACCTTAAGACAAGGTCCTGTAAAGTGCAAGGTAATTACTATTCGCGGTAAAAGGAAACTTTGAGGATATGATCGATTCTATTTGGCGATATTTCCTACATAATAAAACAAGGAGGATGAAACATTTCGTTTCATCCTCCTTGACTATTTTGCTCTCTGTAAATTCTGTATTATTCAGCCGGAGCAGCTGCTTCCGCTTCCTCAACGATCACTTCTCTGACCGCCTTTATAGTGGCATACACTTCATGTTCCGCATCCAGTATTTTAATCTCTGCAGGCAGGTGGAAATCGGTCGCGGTGATGGTATCTTCTGCTTCTTTTCCTGAGACGTCAACGACGATCATATCAGGCATAAGTGCGACTTTTCCAACGACTTCAATTTCAGATTTGTTCACATGTACATGCAGAAACCTTGGTTCCAATTCGGAAGAGCCACTGAAGGTAATGGGCAGCTGCATTTTAACCTCTTGATCCTTTGAGACCAGTTGAATTGCAACATGAATGATTTTCCGTTCCACAGGATGAGTCTGCACTTCCTTTATAAAACCAAATTTTTTCTCTGCACCTGATTCAACCCACACCTTGGCATTCAGTCCGTGCTTCATTACGATTTTGTTCAGCGCTTTGGTTTCAAATTGTACAGAGGCAGAAGTGGTACCGGGCCCGTTAAGAACGCCGGGTATAAACCCTGCATCTCTGACTTTCTTAGGATTTTCAATTCTATCCATCGCTTTTAAAGTTGTTACTTCCATAATAGATCTCCTTTTGGCTTCCCGCCATTTTTTCTCTAATTTATCCTACCGTCCCCTTGATTCTATACTAATCATAGCCGAAGTCAAGCTTTGCTGAGGAAAGGAATCCGATTGCCCTCGTAAAAGGGAATATACAATCGCATTTTAAGTATTGGTTTTAAGGAGCCAAAATATACTACTATGGCATTTTTACGATCAGATCAGCTTCTTTTCAAATCTCCGATAAAGAATTGTGATCCAAAGGAAGGACGTCAGAAGGGCCGGCAAGATGGAAAGATAATCCTCTCCATAACATAATTTGGCGATCCAAAAGGAAGGCAAAACAGAGAAAAGATACTGAATATCCGAGAAGATGAAAAACGGAACCAGAAGCCCAAACATCATGATTCCCGATAGTTTGGAAACAGCCATACCTTCCACTCTGTTGTGTGAAAAAGACACAACAAGAAGAGAGAGCACAATGCTGAAGATGCTTGCAAGAAAGCAGGTCACAAGCATCAAAGAGAGAGGCCATAGGGTCAAAGAAAACAGGCTCAAAAGTATTACCGAAACGATGAAGGAGATCAGCGCCGGAAGTACAAATCGGGATACCAGATATCCTTTCTTGCCAACGGGGGTCACCGCTAGGTAGCCGGAGATATTTTCATCTGACTCGGTCAGGATCACCATGGAAGATGCAAAGCAGAATAGAAACGGAGTCAATATGGCCATGAAAAGGTCGATCAAAAGATAGTAATCGGCCAATATGGTTGGAAGGCTGAAATAGCTACAAAGCAAAGCCTCAATATATGGGATTCCGAATCGGAAAAAGAGTGCGGCTAAAAGCGGAGCAATACAGACGGCATAAAGCATGCTGTCCCTGGATATCTGACGGATAAACATGGTAAAGGAACGGAATAATGGCGTCATAGCTTCACACCTCCCACGGATCTCAGCATTTTCCTTACGATTCTTTCTGCAAGTAGGGTAAAAAACAAGGTCCATATTATTAAAATGATCAATGCCGGCAAGGAACTACCGCTTCCCCGTAGAAGCTCGATCAGGCTGATGCCGGGGTGAAACAGGAGCCAGCTTTTTTTATATCCCAAAAGCCATGCGATGGCCGGTAAATTGATGATCAATTCGGCCGGAATCGTTGCGATCACAAATTGATTCAGGGAAGAGATCCTGCATGCAAAAATCAGCCCGATTGCTGAAAAGAGACAGGAGCAGAGGAAAACTCCACTGACAAAGTAAAACGGTTTGTTGATCACCTCGCTTGAAACTCCGATGGCGATCGCGACGATGGTTGAAATTAAACCGATGGAGAAAAGCTTTGAAAGGACATATTCAAAGGGCTTAACCGGAGAGATGGCGACACTGTTTAAAACCCGTTCACTCTTTTCAAACAGGACGATGGCCCCCATGAAGTAAAGCCCCATGGCAGCAGGATCGGAAAAAATCATCAGAATCGCAGCTGTTTGTCTCCATTCGTTAGGCAACGCAAACAATACCCCAATATAGAGGAGTGAAAAAATCAGGTAAATATAATAAAAGCCGTATTTGAATTGAAATCGGACGTCACCGAGAAAAAGCGCCATGATTCTCATTGCAGCTGCC
>Ga0366816_1124_pt1 | contig 10917 bp, 7 predicted proteins | sample TotcelN113001K15_FD_207019 | JGI IMG/M metagenome (GOLD analysis project Ga0366816, IMG submission 207019) | Enriched cells from coal bed in the Powder River Basin, Montana, United States - Total cells N11 rep3 HSBNCT.N11.300.1.K15 ... | reverse complement strand
CCTTCTGACAGGCGGCAAGGGAAACATACTGATTTATCCTTCAGCAGACGGAGATGACCACCCAAGCCGCCAAGGGAACCTGAAGGCTACGGCAGAGTTTATTCCTGTATTGAATGAATATTATAACCGGTTCAAAGTATGATGGGCAATTTGTATTTTAAGCGGCGACCAGTCATCTAGCCGTTTTAACATTAGATAAGGATATTCTGCGATAAGAGCGGCATTAATGCCGCTCTTATCATTGATGTTAAGGAAAATTCCGGTACTTAATCAAGTAACATCCTTCCGGCAATGAAGGCAAATTCATACAGTCCGATCTCTCCATCACCGTTGATGTCCATAGATGGATTTCAGTCGGGATTGCTTTCAGTCTTGATTTATTTTATTTCTCCCGATTACAAACTGCAATGAACACTTTCCACAAAATTTAACATCATTCGACAAGAATTCCTCCACCTCTAAGCCACCTTGCTCACAAAGTGAGAGTGTAGGTGGGGGATGAATTGCCGTCCACAAAGACACTACTTGATATGCCCGAATTAATGACTGCTTGTGTTTTGCGCTGATTTGCGTTGGTTTTGGGCTGGTTTGCACTGGTTTGCACTGGTTTGCACTTAAAGCAGATTGCTATTGCAAAACAAACACTAGTTCGATATAATAATGTAGAACTAGTGTTTGGGAGGCTGTGTTATGGCAAACGCGGAAGTTTATATGATAGAACTGAATAATAATAATCATTCGGTATTCCTTATTTACTACCATCTTATTTTAGTTGTGAAATATCGCAGGGAAGTCATTGATGATGAAATCTCAGACAGTCTGAAAGAGATATTTATGTATATATCTATAAAATACCATGTGACTGTAAAAGAATGGAACCATGATAATGATCATGTACATATATTATTAAAAGCTCAACCAAACAGTGAGTTATCCAAATTTAATAATGCATATAAAAGTGCTTCATCAAGACTTATAAAAAAAGAATACCCACAAATATGTAAGTTGCTATGGGAAGAATACTTTTGATCAAGAAGCTTTTGCTTGCTTACTACAGGTGGAGCCCCAATTGAGGTTGTTAAACGATATATTGAAAGCCAAGGTGAAAAATAATGAACAAGGCCTATATATATCGTATATATCCTGACACCGAACAAACAATTCTAATAAATAAAACTTTCGGCTGTGTCCGCTTTATATACAATCAAATGCTAGCCAATCGTAAAGCAATATATGAGCAATATAAAGAAAATAAACAGGTCACAAAGCAGCAAAGGTATTCAACCCCTGCCGATTACAAGAAGGAGAATGAATGGCTTAAAGAGGTTGACAGTTTGGCCCTTGCAAATGCGCAGTTAAACCTAAATACTGCATATAATAACTTTTTCAGGGATAAGTCTGTTGGTTTTCCGAAATTCAAAAGCAAGCACAGAGACAAGAAATCGTATACTACCAATAATCAGGGTGAGACAATAAGGCTTGTTGATGGAAAGCATATCAGGCTGCCAAAGCTTAAAGATATATATATCAAACAGCATAGGCAATTGCCTGAGGAAAGCAGAATAAAATCTGCCACCATAAGCCAAACACCAACAGGAAAGTACTATATATCTATTCTGGTTGAATTCCAGGCTGACACAAAGCAAGTTAAACCAACTTATGAAACAACTGTAGGATTAGATTATTCCTCAAAATCACTTTATGTCGATAGCCAGGCAAACAGTGCAGATTACCCTAAATTCTACCTGAAAGCCGAAATAAAGCTGAAAAAGGAGCAGCGTAAACTGTCAAAACGGAAGAAAGGTGGGAAAAACAGAGAAAAGCAACGTCAAAAAGTAGCAAAGCTACATGAAAAGGTAGCCAACCAGCGCAAGGACTTTTTGCATAAACTGTCACGGCAGATAACCAATGCCTATGATGCAGTTGTAATTGAGGATTTGAATATGCGTGGTATGGCACAGGGACTAAAACTGGCGAAGTCAACAAATGATAACGGCTTCGGGATGCTGAAAACCTTTCTGGAATACAAACTAAAAGAGGAAGGCAAGTATCTGGTTACTATTGACAAATGGTATCCATCAAGTAAACTATGTCATATCTGTAGTTCTGTCAATGATGAATTGACACTTGCAGACAGGGTTTGGGTCTGTTGTTGTGGGGCAGTTCTGGATAGGGATGTAAATGCTGCAATCAACATAAAAAATGAAGGCTGCAGGATGATAGGAGTAGCTTGATATAAATATACAGAACCGTTGGGCAAAAGGGGATAGCTTGGTAATTATACTGACATTAGTTGGTACGTCCCAAGAAGCCCCCACCTCTAAGCATTAGCGTAGGTGGTGGGAGTATGTCACTTGATTACAATATGTTACAATATGTTTTAGAAAAGCAAACCTTCTATTAAAAGTAGTATAACTATGTCATTAATCTGATAATTGCCTGATGCAGCCGGGCTTTCACAATATCATTTCTTGACCACAACCAAACCTGCTCATTATTAAGAAATCTGTTCATTGATTTCCCTACGGTTATTTCTTATAGTGATATTAGTGGTGCTGCTCATGAGCAATATGCAATGTAAAAAATTAAGCACAGTAATTTTTATCATCCACTTATGAGGTTTTTCAGCATTGCAGATAATATAGAGAGGACATGAATAAAGAAATGGGAAGAGGAACCAGTACCGACAGTCAGAAAATAAGAAGTGTTTTAAAATATAAATACTATTATTTGCTGCTGCTGCCTGCAATAGCATACTATATCACATTTAGCTATGTACCTATGGGGGGTATTGTTGTAGCGTTTCAGGATTATAATGTTTTTAAGGGTGTATCCGGAAGTGAATGGGTCGGATTTAAGTGGTTTATTCAGATTTTTAGTTCGGGAGATTTTCTTACCGTACTTCGGAATACTGTTCTTATAAGTGTTTACACTCTTGTTTTAACTTTTCCGGCACCCATAATTTTTGCACTGATGTTAAATGAATGCAAAGGGTTGATGTTTAAGAAAATTATTCAGACAGTATCATATCTTCCGCATTTCATCTCCTGGTCGGTTGTGGCAGGGCTTATTGTTACTATGCTTTCGCCGTCTTCAGGTATTATTAATCAAATTATTGAGCAGCTTGGGCAGGAACCTGTTTATTTCATGGCCGAGCCGCAATATATCCGGGGAATCATGGTGCTTTCATCACTCTGGAAAGGACTTGGCTGGTCTTCTATCATATATTTAGCGGCATTAACAGGCATACCAACGGAGCAATATGAATCGGCAGTTTTGGATGGCGCGAACAAGCTTCAACAGACTTTTTATATTACCCTTCCGGGTATCAGCAATATTATTATCATGACTCTGATATTTTCTGTTTCAGGGCTGTTCAATGTAGGATTTGAGCAGGCTTACAACCTGGTAATACCTGCAACCTTTGAGACGGGACAGGTAATAAGTACATATGTCTACAGATTGGGTGTCCGGAATATGCAGTACAGTTTTACTACCGCGGTTGGACTTGCGCAGTCCGTTGTGGGCATGTTCCTGCTGATCGGCGCTAATCAGGCTGCAAAAAAATTCAATCCCGATTCTGCAATATGGTAACGGAAGGAGTAATGTAATGGGTTCAACTACTAAAAGCAAAATAAGCCGTGTAACAGCGCTGGGTATTACAAACTATGGAATAATGCTGATTATAGGCATAATAACGCTGTTTCCTTTTTATATAACTATAATTAATTCAATTTCACCACCGGAGGATTTTCTCTTTAAAGAAATAATATTATGGCCTTCAAGGTTTGAAACAAGCTATTTTCAATTGATTCTTACCAGGGGCTCGGATCTTTTCAATGCATACAAGGTTACGTTGTTCGTGACCATAATCGGGACGCTGGTCAATCTGGTTCTCACTACGATGACATCCTTTGTGCTGGCCCAGAGGCAGCTTCCGTTCCGTTCACAGATAACGCTGTTCATAGTATTTACAATGTTTTTCCACGGAGGTATGATTCCCTCGTTTTTACTGATTCAGGGGCTGCATCTGACAAATACGCTATGGGCTATGATTATCCCCGGTGCAATCGGAACAGGATATATGCTTTTTTTGAGGAACTTCTTCATGACTATCCCGACTGAGCTGTATGAATCCGCACATCTGGACGGCTGCTCCGAAGCACATATTCTGACAAGGATAATACTGCCTTTGTCAATGCCGGCCATTGCTGCCTTTACACTTTTTTATGCCGTTGATCACTGGAATGATTTTTATGCGGGAACCATCTATATTTTTGACTATAAAAAGCAACCGCTCCAGGTCTACTTGCGGATGGTGCTATATGACGCCACCGTCCGTGGGGATCCTGAGACTATGTCCAGGCTTATGGGGGATGGCGAGCTGAAATACCAGCCGCCTTCTGAAGCGATGAGAGCAGCTACTGTTATTGCGGCTACTCTGCCCATCATTATGACTTATCCGTTTTTGCAGAAATATTTTGTTAAAGGAATGATGATGGGGTCACTAAAAGGTTGATTGCCATAGATATATTGTCACGGTATATCTATTGTAATAAAATAAAAAAAAGAGGAGTGATTTTATGAAAAAAGCAGTGTTATGGGTATTAGTGCTTGCAATGTGCCTGGGAATAATGTCCGGATGCTCTCAGAACGAAAAGCAGCAGCAAACATCGGGTACATCCGGCACGGTGGACGGCAGCTCAGCTGTAATGTCAGAAAAGCCGCAGGAGCCGGCAAGGGTTGTATGGTACTGGAATGAGGGCACCGCACAACTGCCTGATGACGGCTACATTGCCAGGAAAATCAAGGAGGATCTGAACATTGAGTATGTTCATATTACACCCAGAGGCGGAGATTATGAAGAGAAGCTGCAGCTACTGCTCGCTTCCCAGGACAGTCCCGACGTCATTTCAAGCTACAATACACTGACTCCGAATCTCATAAAGTGGGGTGTTGTTCAGCCACTGGAGCAGTATATGACGGAAGAATACATACCCAATGTAATCAGGATATCAAATAACTGGGATACAGCAGTGAAATACCTGACCAGAAAAGACGGACATGTGTATTCGATTCCAAATTGCAATAACAATATCATACAGGAGACGGCCTTTATCCGTTATGACTGGTTGAAAAACCTTGGGCTTGAAGTTCCCAAGACCTATGATGAGTTAAAAGAGGTACTGATTAAGTTTACCAAGAACGACCCTGATAAGAACGGCAAAAATGACACCATAGGAACCATGTTCAATGAGTTTTACGGTACTTCTCCCATCGCCTTGAATTTTGCGGCAGGTTACGACAGCTGGTACAAGGATGAAAACGGCAATGCAACGATGGGGATGTTCGTCGACAGGCACAAGGATTTTCTAAAATATCTCAAGTCATTGATTGATACCGGGGCGGCGAACAACGAGCTTGCAACGACTAAATTTGACAATGTCATTGAGAAGGTAAGAGCAGGAAAGGTCGGATTCCTGTTCTCATGGAATGACTATAACCACAATACTGATATACGCAAGCTTCAGCCCGATTGCGACTGGAGGCCCATGACGCCGCCGACGGGAGTTTACGACAAGGGATATATGCCTAACGGCGGCATAATCAGAGACGAGCACTGTATTTCCAGCCAGTGTAAAAACATTGAGGCCGTATTAAAGCTGATGAACTATATGGCTGACGATAGTAGTACTGCGGATAAATATGATTTTACCGGCACCTATTGGCCGATGAAATACGGAGAGCCGGGAGTGAACTGGGATATTACGCCGGAAGGCAAGATTGACGCCGGTGGATCAGCTAAAAATGAAAAAATCAAGCAGAGGGCAGAAACGGATACATGGGCTGTTGTATGCCGCAGATTCATAAGCAAATTTGATCTTATCTGGAAGCTCAGCCTTGATCCCGATGCTCTGGAAGCGAGAAAAACTATTGAATCCTATCCGTTGTTGATAGACGTTTCCGATAGTGATCCCATGAAGAGAATTGAGACTAGATCAATTATAATTCCTGATAATGTTGCCCAGTTCCGGCAGAAATGGACCTCGGTCAATTGGCCTGAGTTCTTTTACAAGGCGGTACTTGGGAAGGTGGATATAGACAAAGGCTGGGAGGAGCTTGTTGCAGAAGCGGAAAAAGACGGTTTGCAGGAGATTAAGGAAAGTATGACAAAAACCTGCAAGGAAGCTAATTTGCTGAAATAAGTAAAATACCTGCTGCAATAAAAATTTATTGGTATAGGGTTAAGTCAGAATACCATCAATGCAGACGGCCTTTGAAACAGAAGTGCCGTCTGCATGTTGTTCGGGAGGACTGATAGTGTTAAAATAGAATTGCATATAAAAGGAGGTGGCTTTGATGCTCGGAGAAATCAAAAGCCTTAAGGCTTATCCCAAGCTGGCATTTTATATCATACTCCTGCTGCTGGTCATGATCCTTGCAAGCGCAATGCTGGCAAGCCGGATATCCTCATCTGCCATTAAACGGGAAACGGAGCATGCCAATCTTTTATTCCTCAACAAACTGAATAAAATTGTTGAGAATGAAATTCTGCATATGAACAATACTCTTGCCAGATTTTGCCATGAGAACCTGTATGATAATCAAATCAACCTTAAAATGGAAGATCCTTATGAGCATTATAAGGTTTTTGTCAACATAAATGACTTGCTTGAAAATAACCGGTATATCCATTCGGTTAATGTGTTTTACAACCAGGGTGAGGATGTTTTTTTTCAATCATATAATCAGAGCGGAAGTATGAAAACGGAGGATTTTTATGATATTGACGCATACCGGAGTTTTATCCGGGAAAGCAATCTTTCAGCGGTAACAGGAACCAGACTTATAAAACCGGATTATACAGGGACAGGAAGCAAGGAACAGAACCATACCCGGGTATTTTCCTTCATTAAGCGGATTCCGGCTAATTTGTTAAATGCTAAGGATGCGGTAGTATTCAACATCCATTCCGACTATCTGGGAAAGCTTGCCGAAAGCAGTTTGATTCCTGAGGAAAGCAGAATCCTTGTTTTTGACATTGAGGGGGAAATCCTTATATCCTATGACCAGCAGACAGATTCTCCTGTTAAACTTGAGGCCGGAAGCATTGCTGCTTTAAAATCCGGACTGAAGGGGAGCACTTCCGGTAAATCCTATGGTATGCAATATGAAAATGAGAGCTGCTATGTCACCGATATAAAATCGGATACCGGAAAGCGATATGTGCTCATTATTCCTGAGGATGTCATGTTCCGCCAGGTTAATGTGATGAACAGGACGCTTTTTTATTTTTCAGCAGTTTTACTTTTGTTAGGAGTCCTTTTTTCAGCTTTTATTGATAAAAAATTTTTTCAGCCGGTATTGAGCATACTGCACAATCTCAACACAGGAAGGGCCGAAGTAACGGTAGCGGCGGATTTGAACGACAGGGCTCCGGACAGTAAGGTGAAGGCAAGTGAGTTCGTGCAGATTGAAACGTATATAAATACAATGATTTCAAAAAACAGAGATCAGGAAAAGCAACTGGAAAGCTACTTTCAGTATTACAGGGAAAGGATTATACAGGCATTGATGAATAACGACAGGCAGGCTGTCGAAATGCTGGAGGACGACAGAATACTTTTCAACCGGAATTATAAGTACTTCAGCTTAATTCTTATCTGTTCCGGAGTGCATGAACCGGACGGAACCGGGACAGATCAGGAACAGTCTGCAATGGAGCATTTTAACTGTAATTTGACCGGAGTCCTGTCGGGGCTCGGACAGCTTGAAAAGATAACTATTACGCGGCAAAAAACAGCTCTGCTGCTGTGTATGGAAAGTGAAAGGACTGTCTGTGATATCGCCCGGCATATCAGGGAAAACCTCCAAAACCGTTTGGAGGCCTCTGATATAAGTATTACAGTAGGCTGTGTCTGCAATTCCATGAGGCATATCGGCAAATCCTATACCAATGCCGAAGAATTGATGAAATACTGCCATGAAGAACAGGGATTACATGTAATAGACGGGAGTATGTCGGGAGATGTGCCAGGAAGCAGGGATTACCGCTGTACGGAGAAGACGGTGATGGGTATCGCTGAAGCACTTAAGCAGCAGGACTCTTTGAGGCTGGAGGAGCACCTGGGCTATTTCTTTGAACAAATGAGAGTAAACGGCGTCAGCTTGAAAAGTATGAAGAAAAAATGCCTGGTGCTTATTTACAGGATTTTTACTGAGGCAGGCGAAGACATAAGGGAAAGTAAAAATGAACTATTCCTGGAAAATATTTTTGATAAGCTTGAAGGCCTGCGTTCGGTTCATGGTCTTGAGGAATGGACAAAGGAGTCGTTCATGAACTGTATTGCAAATCCTGCATCCACATCGGACGGTATTAACAACAGGGATCTGATAGATAGGGTGGTTAAATTCATAGACCTGCATTATATGGAAGATATAGGACTGAATACCATTGCGGACTATGTGTACTTCAGCCCGTCATATCTTGGCAAGGTATTCAAGGAGGTTTCCGGCTATAATTTCTCAGACTACATAATAAAGGTTCGTATGGAGAAAGCGGCAAAGCTGATACTGGACAGCAACACAAAGCTGACCGATATCATGGAAAAGGTCGGGTATTACAGCATTCAGGGGTTCAGCCGGGTATTCAAGAGCTACTTCAAATGCTCTCCGGGCGAATACAGGAAAAAATATGCGTGTGACGTGCTTAAAACAGAGAATGTGAGGTAATATGCATGTACTATCATGTTCTGTCTTGAGACATTCTCATACACGGTAAATACACCTCTTCTTCCTTTAATCTCTTACGCAGCTTATCTACGTCAATATTGTGTACATCTGTTATAGTCAGTTGCCGGGCATGAGCAGCTGCCATACCTGCGGCTTCTCCTGTTGCCAGACAGACAGGCATTACCCTTATACTACCCTGAACCATTCTATCACAGGAGATAGATCTTCCTGCCACCAGGATGTTTTTTATTGCTGCCGGAGTAAGGCATCTGTACGGTATTCCATGGGATTCTCCCTTAGCATAGTTTTCATACCTGTTTTCCCAGTTGGAATAGGTATACTTTGCATTATCAGCTTCCTTCCTGGAATGATGTATGTCTATATAGTATGAGTTCCGGCAGATTTCATCTTCAAAGCTCCGACGTTCAAGGTAATCCTCGATTGTAAGGACATAGTCGCCTTTTATCCTGCGTGTCTCCCTGCTTCCCAGTAGAGCGCCGGTAGCAACCAGAAATGAGTTCCCGAAGGCCTTGTGATGATACATAGCCAGAGCATTTTTAAAAGAATCGGCAATTTTTCTTCCAAGCATAAGGGACTTTGAAATACTTAATGGCTCCGTATTGTCAGCATCCCATATATGTCCGGCGTTAAAGCCGACTGTTCCGGGACCTATAGGATATTGGCTGAAAAGCAGGCCCTGTATTAACTCGAACCTTCCGCTGCTTACTATTTTCTCCATAAGGTCTTTTTTAGAATCCGCCGTGGAATAATCTCCAAACCTATAACCATAATCATCTACATTGGACAGTATAAAACAATGGGTTGCCGGCTGTAAGCTCCCGGTTTTATCTCCCTTATCAAATTCTGCGCCTGCCCATGCAGCCAGATCGCCGTCTCCTGTGCAATCAACATATACTTTGGCTTTGTACGCGGTTAACCCTGATTTATTGCTTGTGACGATCACATCAACTTCATCGTTGTTTTTCATTTCCACCGAGCTCAGCACTGTATTGAAAAGCACCGATGCCCCCATTTCTGTTACAAGGTCATCATATACCCGTTTCAATAACTCCGGGTCTATAGGGACCCAATCCATCGCCTGGCTGTCAACATGAGGCATTCCCCTTTTGACCGTATTAAACACTCTTTCTGCCAACCCCTTATAAATGATCTTCTCCTTATCGGAAAACGGGCACCATCCCGGGACCAGCCCCACAGTCCCCATGCCGCCCAGGCAGCCTGTTGCTTCAATCAGAAGCGTTCTTGCGCCTTCCCTTGCAGCAGCTGCTGCCGCAGTACATCCTGACGGCCCTCCGCCGACTACAATAACATCCCAGGAATCATCAATGGGAATAGTGCGCTGTTTCAATTCATAATTTCCCATAATTCTCCTTCTGCTACATCAATAATCTTCTGAAGTAATAAACATTTAGGTAAAGGTTGTTTATGAACTGGGAAGTTTTACCCAATAAGTATATACATTAACTATATGAATATTGTTACAGTATATCAATGAACAGATTTCAATATTATTAGCAGATTTGACTTTTTAGCAAGCCGGCTACAACTGGAGAATACCGCAAGAAATATGTTTTTACCGTTCTGCAGGTCGAAGATTCCGATTAAAAACATAATGTCGCAAAATTTGCTCATTATTTCGCAAACGGTTCATAGATGCGCCGGCATTTTTCTATTATAGTGGATGGTGGTACTAGATATAAGGAACGTCTGCATGGGTTTTACGCAGATATTGGTTTATCACAGGGGGGAAATATAAAATGACCGGGATTTATATGGAAATTATGAGCATACAGGGTACGCCTGTCGGCGGTGAGAATCCGCTGCCGTTTTTCAGGGATGGAAACCATCATAAGCAGATCAATTATGTTGAACCTTTCCCCGCCGGGAAAAAGGAGAAGCACGGCTATGAGACGGGCTTCAGAGTTCTGCCGTACCGGCTCCAGGATCGGTTTGGCAGGAAGAAAGCTCCGATGCAGCTAAAAACCATTGTCATGGAAAACGATTATCTAAGGGCGGTATTTTTACCTGAAGCCGGAGGGAAGCTTATTTCGCTAGAGGATAAAAAAGCAGACAGGGAGCTTTTGTCAAGAAACCCGGTGTTTCAACCTGCAAACCTTGCTATACGTCATGCCTGGCTGTCTGGCGGAATTGAATGGAACATTG
>Ga0366816_1105_pt2 | contig 10942 bp, 10 predicted proteins | sample TotcelN113001K15_FD_207019 | JGI IMG/M metagenome (GOLD analysis project Ga0366816, IMG submission 207019) | Enriched cells from coal bed in the Powder River Basin, Montana, United States - Total cells N11 rep3 HSBNCT.N11.300.1.K15 ... | reverse complement strand
TGAACCTGAATGGAAGTTTGAAAAGGTTAACCTGGCTGAGCGGGTTTTTGCACACAAGCAGCGACTGGAAACAAAGGATGCCCTGATCAATATTCTGAAAAACAGATATAAGGCTGTAGAAGCACTTAATTCTGCCTGGAAGACATCATTTGCATCCTTTGATGATCTGTATATGCCGGTTGAGAGGGTAGACCTGTTTTCTCAACAGTCTCTGGAGGATATGGAGAAGCTTCATGCCGTCCTTCTTGAGAAATATGCAGCTGTGACGGGCGACGCCTTACGCAGAGTTGATCCCCACCACATGAACCTGGGAATGAGGTATAGCCATTTCAGCAAAAGTGAGCTGGCGGGCTGTGAGCATTATGACATATTTTCCTTCAATCGATACAATCCTACTGTTGTAAATAATCTGGATGATATTTCATCCATACTCAATATTCCCATCATCATTGGCGAGTGGCATATCGGAGGGGGGGATAAAGGTCTTCTGTCCCACGGTCTGTTATCGTCACCTACACAGGAGGAAAGAGGAAAGGCCTGCGAATTTTTTATGAACGGTGCAATGAGCCATATAAACTGTGTAGGTATACATTATTTTGAAATGAATGATCAACCGCTATTGGGACGATTTGACGGCGAATGCATGCAGCATGGCATAATTGATGTCTGCAACAGGGAATATGATGAACTGGTAGCGCATTTTACCAATACCAATTGCCGTCTGTATGATTTTGTCCTGGGAAATTTGGAACCGACGGGGGTCAGAGGTCAAATACGTTTTCAAAGATAGTCCGGGTTGGAATAATATGCTTTTAGAATATAGGAGGTTGTAAATGTATAAGCTTAAAAATGATTTTTTGACGGCAGAGTTTGATCAGATGGGTAGACTAACCTGGCTGCAAAATAATAAAAGCGGTGTGAAAAATATAATCGAAGCTCCAGCTGAGGGGTGCTTTAAACTGGTTTTTCAAAAAGGACAGAACTGGGAAAATGTTGCCTTCGCAAAAAACCAAACATTCACTGTTAATCAGAAAGATAATTTGATAGAGTTTAGTGTTGATAAGCTGCAAGTTCGGGATTTTATTGCAGATATAAGCCTGAAGCTGATGGTTGGACTAAAGGGAGAGGACCTGTTTTTTGATGCTGAGATAAGCTGCAGGGAGGATGCCTTGATTACCGATTTTGAGTACCCTGCAATAGGCGAAATTAAAACTCTTGCAGGAGGAAAGCCTGCGTTGCTGTGGCCTTGTCAAAGCGGAGAAAAGTATGACAATATTGGTGAATACCTTGCCGGGAAAGCTCGTACCAGGGAGCAGGGCAGTCAGTCAATGTCCATATCCTACCCGGGTCCGGCAAGCATGCAGTGGATGGCACTTGTTGAAAGCGATCAGACACTATATTTTGCAAGCCACGACGGAGACTTTTATACAACTGAATTTTGTGCAGCCGCAAGCAGAGTAAATCCTGGTGCTATTACTCTGACCATGGATAAGATGGCATTTGTTAAAAAAGACGAAACGTGGAAATGTCCGACGTCTCTGGTGAAGCTCTATACAGGCTCCTGGCACCATGGCGCCAATGACTATATGGAATGGTCCAAAACCTGGCGTCCTGCTCGTGAAAAGCCACAATGGATCAAGGAAATGCTTGGCTATTATCTGGTTATCAACAAGCAGCAATACGGTGATGAAATGTGGAAATATGATACATTGCCGCAGCTATATGAACAGGCTTTGGCTCATGGCTGCGATACCGTAGGACTTTTTGGCTGGTATGACAGCGGTCACGACAATAAATATCCGGATCTGAAAGTCAGTGAAACTCTCGGCGGAGCTCAAATGCTCAAGGACAATATCAAAGCTGTACAGGACAAAGGCGGCCATGTGACTCTGTATTTCCAGGGACACCTTATAGATATTACAACGGATTTTTATAAAAACGGCGGATATAGGTATGAAGGTAAAAGCCGTTGGGGAGTGCCTTATTATGAAGAGTACAACAAATCGCATAACAGCTACTTTTTGAAGAATTACACCCGGAAGGTTTTTTCAACCTCATGTCCTTCCTGTCCCCAGTGGCAGGAGCTTATGAAGGATAAGGCGGATTTTGTTGCTTCATTTGGTCCCGATGGTGTATTATACGATCAGATCGGCGGTATGCCTCCGAGAATATGCTTTGACCAAAGCCATCCCCATGCAAAGGGAAAACAGTCGCTATCCATGTCAAATGGACGGATGGAGCTTCTTGACGGAATTCAAAAGCATACAAAGGAAATTGATAAAGAGTTTGCATTTTTCACTGAGCATATAACCGATTTGTATTCATCGTATGTGGATTGCCTGCATGGAATTGGTTCATACCCAAGCAGAGAGGGCGGCAGAATGAATATGGAGACGGACAGTGAAAAGGTGGAGATAATCAATTATCCTGAAATGTTCAGATATTGTTTTCCTGACGTAATCATAACTGTACGGAATCCATTTCCATACATTACTGAGCGTGTAGCAAACTATGCTTTTACCTTTGGTTTCCGATATGAAATGGAAATACGTTATCAGGTGGATTGTGATGATGTTTTGAATGATAGATACCCAAAATACCGTGAATATGCCAGAAAGGTCAGCGAACTCCGTAAAAAGTACTGGGAGGTACTGGGGTACGGTGAGTTCAAGGATGTCACACCTGTCATAAGTACAAATCCGGCAATAATTGCCAAGGCATATGTCAAAGGCAACAAGCTTGCGGTTGTGATGTGGAATGACACTGATTGTGCGAGTAAAGCAAGCCTGGAGGTTCCGGGATATAAATTTATTGAAGCTTCTACAATAGACAGAACTCTGGCAGGTCTTCCCGAAGCACTGGAGCAACAGCAAATTGCAGTAGTGCTTTATGAAAAGTAGCTTTTATTAACCAACCAATCATTACAGATGACTATTGTTGCCAAACAACACAATATTTGATATAGTTATTTTTAAAAGATGGACAAGTTGGTTAAAATCGAGGTGTTGTAAATGATAAAAAGAGTATGGTGTGTAATTGTAATAACATGTGTATTGCTAATGTCATTTCCAATACACGGTTTGGCAGTAACATCCGATGGCAGCAATCTTGAAAAAGCAGTGGATATGAAAATCCTCGGGCTTTTTAACGGAACAGACAAAGGCTTTGAACTGGAGCGCATACCAACAAGGGTAGAAGGGGCGGCCATGCTTATGCGCCTCCTTGGAAAAGAGCAGGAAGCCAAAAGGCTTGGTTTATCGCATCCTTTTACTGATGTACCAGCCTGGGCCGACAGTCTGGTAGGTTATATGTACCGGAATGGACTTACAACCGGAACAAGCTCTACCACCTTTGGCTCATCCCAGCAGCTTACGGCAATGCAATACGTTACCTTCGTTTTGAGGGCACTGGCTTATGATGATAAAAACAATGATTTCAAATATGAAAATGCACTTGACAAAGCTGTGGAAGCTGGACTTTTAACCTCGTCGGAGGCTTCTTCCCTGAAGTCCGGGTCAAATATTCTGAGAAATGATATAGTAGGCATATCCTACAGTGCTTTGAAAACGAAACTCAAGAATTCCGCCATAACGCTGCTGGACAAGCTTGTCAGCCAGGACAAAGTCATTCCAAAAACTGCTGCAACCGCTTTGAAGCTTTACACATCCGATCTCCAAGCCGAGTATGATAATGTAACAAGCTACGATCCTGTCTTGACAGAAAACGGATATATTGCAAGGAACAGCACTGATTTCTTTAATATTTTGAAGCATTCATTTTATTTGAATGCAACCCAAATTAACATAGATGTCACCAGCTACAATGGAGTAGCCACAGAAGATTTCAAAGCTGTATATCAAAGGGCTGCCGCCGCAGTTAGTGCAGTCACCGGTGTAGAAAATTTTATCAGTTCATGGAAATATGTTGCCAACAAATCCACCCTCACATTGACTATTGAATATAGATTTACAAAAACGGACTTCCAGATAATAAAGCAGCATGCAGAAGAAGCTCTTTACAAGGCCAGACATATTGTTGCCGGATTCATAAAGCCAGGTATGGCGGATTATGAAAAAGAGCTTTATATACACGACTACATAGTAAATAATACTAAATATGATTATGAAAACTATATAGCCGGAACTGTACCCGACAATTCCTTTACGGTATACGGCTGCCTTGTGCAGGGGAAGGCTGTATGCCACGGGTATTCAAAAGCATTTAAGCTTTTGAGCGACTTATCCCTGCTGGATTGTACGGTAATAGAAGGAGAGTCCCAGGCTTCAGGCAAATGGGAGGCACACGCCTGGAATATAGTCAGGATAGCCGGAAAATATTATCATGCAGACTCAGCTTTCAACGACCCCATCAGTGAAGAGGGTGAGGACGTGATCAAATATCATTATTTCAATCTGGCCGACAAGGATCTGAATAGTTTGAATAGATGGGATGTATCCAAATATCCGGTCTGTAACAGCAGCGAAAGCAATTATTATTATAAAAACGGCCTTGTAGTCAGCAGCATGGATGAATTTGAAACAACAGTAAAGGATGCCTTGAACCAAAGGAAAGCTGAAATAGAACTTAGAGTGCTGGATTACTCTAAAGACAGATTCTCACAGTTTTTGGATACAATCATCAAATCCGCTGATGTATCCAGCTTTAATCATTCTGTAAATGACCATGTGGGTGTAGTCAGCATCACAAATATCAAATACTGATAGTTTCCTGTTATGTAATAACACCCGGATGGTCTATGTATTGCGCGAACGCATTACACGAACTAAAATAAAACCCTTGACTTTTTTAATGATGTATGTTAAATTATTTATTGCTCCGTCAACGGAGGTCTTTTTTTTTAAGAGGACATGGGACGCATCAACTGAGCCTTTTGGTATTCCTCAATAGGAAGGAATGTCCCATCTGACAAACAGGGGCTGGAGGTGTTAGGGATGAGAGTTAAAATTGTTATGGCTTGTATGGATTGCAAGCAAAGGAATTACAATACTATGAAGAACAAAAAAAACGATCCGGACAGGATTGAAATAAAAAAGTATTGTAAATTTTGCCATAAGCACACATCACACAAGGAAACCAAATAATAAAGCGGAGGTGCAGAAATATGGCTGAGAATGCAGGCACATCCAAATTGGCGAAAGCCAGAAAGAATCTGGTCAGATTCTTTAAGGATATAAGAACTGAACTTAAAAAGGTAATATGGCCTACAAGACAGCAGCTTATGAACAATACTATTACCGTATTGATTACCTGCTTTGTTGTCGGGGCAATTATCTGGGTTGCGGACTTTGCTCTTGACAATGTTGTTAGATGGACTCTGGCAAAGTAATGAAGGAGGACATAAAGTCTAATGCTGGTTAATGATATGCCCGAGGGCGCAAAATGGTATGTTGTTCATACTTATTCAGGATATGAGAACAAAGTAAAAGCCAACCTGGAAAAAATAGTTGAAAACAGAAGTATGCAGGAATCCATACTTGATATAGTCGTTCCCATGGAGGAGCAGATAGAAATAAAGGATGGCAAAAAGAAGGCCACCTTGAGAAAGGTGTTTCCCGGATATGTTCTGGTCAAGATGCAGATGACGGATGAATCCTGGTATGTTGTCAGGAACACCCGCGGTGTTACAGGCTTTGTCGGACCGGGATCCAAACCAGTTCCTCTGACAGAGGATGAAGTTAAGACTATGGGTGTGGAAGAGTTTGCCCCTACCGTAGATTACGAAGTCGGCGATAATGTTAGAGTAATTTCGGGACCGCTTGAAAACTTCATCGGTATTGTTGAAGAGATCAATATGGAAAAGAAAAAGGTAAGAGTAGCAGTTTCCATGTTTGGAAGAGAAACTCCGGTAGAATTGGAATTGACACAGATACAGAAATTATAATTATTTTGATGCCTGGTTGCCGCACACTTGTGACTTTTGTCATGAGTTACGCAACTTACATATACCGTAGGGACTACGGAATTTCAAGCCTGTGGAGATGGCGGTTACAAAGTCTGTGAAGCAGGAAATTCTGATTGTGAGGTCAGAAGCATGCGACTTAGTCGTGTGAGGTTCACAACAAGGTCTATAGATTAAATATTTAAAAATTACCAGAAGCGGCATTTTATGCTGCCTGAAGTGATTTTTAAGAGATTGGGAGGTGGAATAAACATGGCAAAAAAGATAACCGGCTATGTAAAACTTCAGATTACAGCGGGGAAAGCAACTCCGGCTCCACCGGTTGGACCAGCTTTAGGACAGCATGGTGTAAACATAATGGGATTCTGCAAGGAGTTCAATGAGAGGACAGCTAAGGATGCAGGTCTTGTAATACCGGTAGTTATTACCATTTATGCAGACAGATCCTTTACCTTCATTTTGAAAACTCCGCCAGCTTCAGTTCTTTTGAAGAAGGCATGCAAGATCGAGAGCGGTTCAGGTAAGCCGAAGACGGACAAGGTTGCAAAAATCTCCAAAGCGGAAGTCAGAAAAATAGCTGAGCTGAAAATGCCCGACCTTAATGCAGCCAGCGTAGATGCTGCAGCCAGCATGATAGCAGGAACGGCAAGAAGTATGGGTATAGTTGTCGAAGATTGATTTAAAGCATTAAAAAAGGACAGATGTGTAGTACAGAAAGAATATTTGCTAATATGTAAATCTAGTTTCTAGTTTCTAGTCTCTAGTCTCTAGTTTCTAGTAAGTGGGAGGGAACGAGAGTTTCCCGAAAAATTTACCACGAAGGAGAGGATAGTAATGAAGAGAGGCAAAAAGTATCTTGAAAGTTCAAAGTTAATTGATAGAGCAGCATTGTACGATCCAGCGCAGACAATGGATCTGGCAAAGCAGACAGCAAAGGCAAAATTCGACGAAACCGTTGAAGCTCACATTAAGCTTGGTGTCGATTCAAGACATGCTGATCAGCAGGTCAGGGGAGCAGTTGTTCTGCCCCATGGTACAGGTAAAAAAGTAAGAGTTCTTGTATTTGCAAAAGGGGACAAAGCCAAGGAAGCCGAAGCAGGCGGCGCTGATTTTGTAGGCGCTGAGGATCTGGTGGCAAAAATTCAAGGTGAAAACTGGTTTGATTTTGATGTGGTTGTAGCTACACCCGATATGATGGGTGTTGTCGGAAGACTTGGTAAGGTGCTTGGTCCCAAAGGACTTATGCCCAATCCCAAAGCCGGCACTGTTACACCTGATGTTACCAAGGCCATTGCGGATATCAAAGCTGGTAAGATTGAATACAGGCTTGATAAAACCAATATAATTCATTGCCCCATAGGCAAGGTATCCTTCGAGGCTGAAAAGCTGGTGGACAATTTCCATACCCTTATGGAAGCAATAATTAAGGCAAAACCGGTTGCAGCAAAAGGCCAGTACCTTAAGAGTGTTGTTGTTACAACAACCATGGGCCCTGGTATAAAGGTGAATCCGGCTAGAGTAACCGAATAAATTCCGGCAGGTCTGTTTGAATACTAAAGCTGATAAAAAAGCTTTACAAATAGATAATATTATTGTAAGATAAACGTTGTTCAACTTAATATTTGCATGCCATAGACAGCAGGTGCCGTAAAAAGCGTAAATGACTTATGTCAGCCAGCCGAGGTAGGAATTGTTTCATAAGAAACCATACCCCTTGCATGTCTTTGCGTGCAAGGGGTTTTTTAGCTTTAGTATTAAAAGGGGGATATTCTGGAAGCTATAGACTAGAATTAAAGGAATATGTGAATATTGTTGTTTCAGCATCTGGCAACTAGAATCTAGAATGTTGTGTTCCCTAACAAAAAAAGGAGGTGTAGATATTGCCAAAAGAAAATACTTTAAATCAAAAGCGCTTAGTAGTTGATGAGATCAGTCAAAAAATCAAGGCTGCCAAAGCTATAGTATTTGCTGACCACAGAGGACTTACAGTTGAACAGGATACTCAACTGAGAAACGCTCTGAGAAAAGCAGGAGTCGAGTACAAGGTAGTGAAAAATTCCCTCACCAGTTTTGCTGCCAAAGAAAATGGTCTTGATGGTCTGGATTCTGTTTTGAAAGGGCCTACAGCCATGGCTTCAAGTGCTGTGGATGCAGTTGCTCCTGCCAAGGTTTTAAGCGAGTATGCCAAGAAGTTTGACAAGCTGGAATTAAAAGCAGGTGTCATTGAAGGCAGGATAATAGATCTGGACGGAATAAAGGCTCTTGCGGATCTGCCTTCGAGAGAAGTGCTCATATCAAGGGTTCTGGGCGGCTTAAACGCTCCTATATCCGGTTTTGTAAATGTATTGAACGGAAACATGAGAGGTCTTGTAGTGGCTTTAAATGCTATTGCTGAGCAAAAGGCAAGCGCATAACAAAAATAAAAACTATAATTAATTAAAATATGGAGGTATTTTAGAATGGCTAGTGATAAAGTTTTAAAATTAATTGAAGATGTAAAGGCATTAACAGTATTGGAATTGTCGGAATTGGTAAAGGCTCTTGAAGTAGAGTTTGGAGTATCCGCAGCAGCACCTGTAGCAGCTGCAGCAGCACCTGCAGCAGGCGCAGCAGCACCTGTGGAAGAAGAAAAGACTGAGTTCAATGTTATATTGAAGGAAGTTGGCCCCGACAAGATCAAGGTTATCAAGGTTGTCAGAGAATTGACCGGCCTGGGACTTAAAGAAGCCAAGGATCTCGTTGACGGAGCTCCCAAGACAGTTAAAGAAAACATTTCAAAGGATGAAGCAGCTGCAGTTGAAGCTAAATTCAAAGAAGTTGGCGCCGGTGTAGAAATCAAATAAATTATTTTTCCAAAAAAAAGCTCCCATATCGGGAGCTTTTTTTGTCAAAAAAAATGAAGAAAAAATTGCCAATAAAAAAAGATTGACAAGTTGCCAATCCTATGCTAGAATTATAAACTGCGTTATAATATGGTACAGATATGCGCAAATGCTCCGGGTTTTATAAAAATACCGGTAAAATGATTATAACACAGGAGAATAAATTAGACAACAACTGTTAATAATAATTTAATGGTTAATTGTGGAAGAGCCCATAAGCTTTTAATAATACTACTAAAAGCTTTAAATATACACTACATAGTACCTGAAAATATGGTTTACAATTAATTTTTTTGCAAAAGAAGTCCAGTCGGGCGGGATTTGTAAAAGAAAGTTATATTTTCAGTGCGGGTAGTGAGTCCGGTAAATGCATGATTGCATATCTTTCATGTAAGGTGCAGCTTAAATATTGCTTTCCGCTTATCTGAAATGCTCATGGCTAAATGTGCGTTAAGAAAGTAATGGTGGAGGAGGTTATATTTCAGCAAAACCTAAAAATGCTTCAAAACATTAAGACAAGTCATAATTTATGAGGTGATTTTTAATGGTACATCCCGTTAAACTGGGAAGGAATACAAGAATGAGCTACTCTAAAATTGATGAAGTTTTAGATATGCCCAATCTTATTGAAGTACAGAAAAATTCCTACAAGTGGTTTCTTGAGGAAGGCTTAAGAGAAGTTTTCAGAGATGTTTCCCCTATTACGGACTATACCGGCAATCTGATATTGGAGTTCCCCGACTACAATCTGGAGGACGACAACCCCAAATACACTGTCGAAGAATGTAAAGAGAGGGATACCACATATTCCGCTCCGCTGAAAGTAAAGGTCCGGCTTATCAATAAGGAAACAGGGGAGGTCAAGGAACAGGAAATTTTTATGGGTGACTTCCCGCTGATGACTGAAAACGGTACCTTTGTAATTAATGGTGCTGAAAGGGTAATTGTAAGCCAGCTGGTTAGATCCCCCGGTATCTACTATTCCTCCAAGCTTGACAGAACCGGAAAAGAGCTGTTTTCTGCAACTGTAATACCAAACCGCGGTGCCTGGCTGGAGTACGAAACCGACTCCAATGACGTTATGTCCGTAAGAATTGACAGGACCAGAAAGCTGCCCATCACTGTTCTATTGCGTGCCCTGGGCTATGGCACGGATCTGGCTATAACGGAGCTGTTGGGAGAGGATGAAAGAATCCTGGCAACTATTCAAAAGGACAATGCAAAAACATCCTCCGATAGACCTGCTTTGGCCAGGGTCACCATGATATCATCTTCAGTTGCACCGTCAAAAACAGGGGTGGCGATTTCCCAGCCCAGGGCTTTTGCGGCATAACCAAGATGTACTTCCAATACCTGACCGATATTCATACGTGAAGGAACACCAAGAGGATTCAATACTATCTCAAGGGGCGTACCATCCGGAAGGAAAGGCATATCCTCTTCGGGCAATATTCTTGAAATAACACCCTTGTTACCGTGCCTTCCTGCCATCTTGTCACCAACGGATATTTTTCTTTTCTGTGCTATATAGCATCTTACCAGCTGATTTACTCCCGGCGGCAGCTCATCTCCGTTCTCTCTGGTAAATACCTTGACATCCACTATGATACCGGATTCGCCGTGAGGAACTCTTAGGGAGGTATCCCTGACTTCCCTGGCCTTTTCACCGAAAATCGCTCTCAGAAGCCTTTCTTCTGCAGTAAGCTCGGTCTCACCCTTTGGTGTAACCTTACCCACCAGGATATCGCCCGACCTGACCTCGGCGCCGATTCTGATTATACCTCTGTCATCAAGATCCTTAAGGGATTCTTCACTGACATTTGGAATATCTCTTGTTATTTCCTCGGGTCCCAGCTTGGTATCCCTTGCTTCAGCCTCATATTCCTCAATGTGGATGGATGTAAAAACATCCTCCTTAACCAGCTTCTCACTGATAAGGATAGCGTCCTCGTAATTATAACCTTCCCAGGTCATAAAAGCGATGAGGATATTCTTGCCAAGGGCTATTTCACCATTGTCGGTAGATGGGCCGTCTGCAATGACATCACCCTTCTCCAGCACTTCGCCTTTTCTCACTATGGGTCTTTGGTTGATACATGTGCCCTGATTTGAACGCATATATTTCAAAAGCTTGTAAACG
>Ga0366816_1123_pt1 | contig 10972 bp, 8 predicted proteins | sample TotcelN113001K15_FD_207019 | JGI IMG/M metagenome (GOLD analysis project Ga0366816, IMG submission 207019) | Enriched cells from coal bed in the Powder River Basin, Montana, United States - Total cells N11 rep3 HSBNCT.N11.300.1.K15 ... | reverse complement strand
TCGGGCATCAGTTCGTATTTGTAGGCTTGTAGACGTTGCATACTTCGATTGTAGTTGGTCTATGAGTAATGACAACGATATTCGCCATGGAAGACACTGCGTTTTTCTCATGCATGTGCATTTGGTATTTGTAACGAAATACCGCCGCGAGGACGACCACGTTCACCTGTTGGTGAACTACCCACCCAAGGTTTCCGTTTCCAATCTGGTTAACAGCCTGAAAGGTGTTTCCAGCCGGACGATTCGGAAAAAGAACCACCCAAGCATCCGAAAAAAACTATGGGGTGGGCCGCTTTGGTCTCCTAGCTACTTTGCTGGTAGTTGCGGTGGAGCACCCATCGCAATTGTCCGACAGTACATCGAACAGCAGCAGACTCCGCACTAAAGTCAAAGGCAAGGACGGCTTTGCCGTCCGCGCTCTTGACCCCGCCCTGAACGGCGAGGTCAAGAGCGCAACCGATCAAATGCCACAAGAGCTTGCGCAATGCCGGTAGTGTTTATAACGCTAGGCGACAAACTTCTTGGCATATACCGCGCTTCGTTTAACCGTGGAAAGCTCGCGACGCATACTATCACCTGGCTTGATACCGAATCGCTCTGTTAATACGTATATGAGTTGTCGAGCCCTCCTGATTCCAGGGTCATCTGACAGCAGATTTGCCCGATGCCAAGGGGGGCTGAGAGGCCGGCAATACGTGGGAAGTCCAGTCTGAATTTCTGAGGCGGCCTCTCCTATTCTCTCATTCCTATATATTTTCGCATGCAGTAATTCCTTATGGCACGACCGAACCCATACCGACGCATGTCTTGAGCAAGCTCGTTCACATCGCATGTGAACACGAGCCAGCGCAAGGTGAAGAAGTGATGGACATTATGAAATCGGTACATCGCATGCTGTAGCGACTTTTTGCGCGCCAGTTTCTGTTGCAAGTAACAGCAAATAGCCCACCAAGCTGGTCGGTAGTCACCACGGCCGGCCAACTGGGCCTTGACCGAACGGCGATCTGCACCGGACACGTCTTCCCCGAAGACGTTGCTTGCCAAGATGCCTGGTGACACCTCTGCGTCCCTATGCTTTCTGGACATGGGAATGGAAGAAAGAAAGGCTTGCCGGTTCTCTCTTTCAAAATCGATGCCCCGTATGTTTTCATTGGTAATGTCGTCGATATTCATTTCAAATCCCTTATTTGCGCCTCGGGTTGGGTCCGCCAATCTTTTGGCTGACGCTACGGTGCGGTTCATCTTTGTCAGACTGATAATTCATCGTATCAGGCGAAATCGCTTGCGCAAGTTCGGTTCATGTGGCCAAGGCACACCGGACTGCCCGGATGCTCCCGTCTGATGTATGGCAGACATGACTGATCTGTCAGAGAGAGTCGTTCCATGCCAGTTCCCGCACTTTCCTTGCCACTTCACCTCGATCGGACTGGGTCGGCATGAACGACACCCTGTCGCCGGCCTTCAAGGCGGCGCCGTGCAGTAGCTGGTTCGAATTGAAGAAGCGGTCGATGCCATCGTCCCCTGTGACAAACCCGAACTTCTTCTCGGCATCATAAAATTTCACTCTGCCATACCGATCCTTCTGCAGAGCGCTCTCCGTTCTTTGCCCTTCATGGCCGAGTTGCTCCACCTTCGCGCTGGCATGACTGGGCAGTGCGGATGCGCCATTGCAGTGAACCGATCCCATCGCCTGGTCCAGCAGCAGAACCGCCTCTGCCTTACCAATGTCTCGCGTCGACGTGGGTGCGGCAATCGAGCTTTGCTCGGAAGCGAATTCCTTCAGCCTTTCTGCCGTTGACCTGGCCATGCCATCCACCGGCAACATCGCCATGATGTGCCGCTTGCCATCCTTGCCAAAGGAAATGCTCGTGATGTCCGTCATCCAGACTCTGAGCGTAGCGTCTTCCACCCTCGTTACCGCCGCCCTCGACTGAACGTTGCCTGTGAACTGGTTCCCGATCCGCATCTCTCCGGTTTGGTAAGTCCCGTCCAGACCGATCCAAGTCAAGCGCGACCTGAAGTACATGCGCGACCAGAGCAGGTGACCTATACGAAACGCAAGAACCGACGACAGCAGCAAAGAGACAACAACCAGAATGGAACGGGTGATTTCCATCTTGCCCATCGCGGCAAAGCCGGGCGCAACATAAACAGCAAACCCCGCCGCTGCAACCGACAGAACCACGCCCCACACGCACAAGCCCACCAGGAAACGCACGTACTTCACCTGCAGGGCTTCCCGCAGCGAAGCAAAGCCCATGTTTTGCGATGTTGTCGGCTGTGTCTCTTCCAGAATGACTCCTTCGAATTTGCCGCGGTCTCTAGCCGTTGCAACTGGAGGCACGTTCGCGTACACGCGGTTGGGAATGTTCCTGACCCACGTATCCTGAAAGTCGCGGCTGACCTTTGGCCAGAGCTGCGCCGGATGGCAGTTCATTGAAATTGTTGTCTGGCAGCAGGAAACGCTGGATTCCGGCACGTTGTCCATTTGCGAGAGAAGCGAGGCCAGAAACAACGTCGACGCCGAGATCGAACCGACCAGAAGCAGTAGGGGTGCAACCCACATCGGCGGTATCGCCCAGGCCGGCACGAATCGCGGAATCAGTATGGGCGCGGCAAACGCAAAGACGATCAGCCCCATCAGCTGCAGCAGCATCAGGGTGGAGTCGGGTTCTTTTTTCGTATCAAAGCCCAGCTTGCCCTGCACGAACGGCGTGATCAGGGACAGGCCGGTCAACGGCAGGTAGATCCATGACACAACACCCTCATGCGCTGAATCCTTGAAGAGAAACCATGACACCGCCATCGAGACAGAAATCGCGCTCATGGCGACAACTGCATGGAAGTGGCGAACGGCCGCATCTTGGATTGGCGGGGGCGAGGTGATCAATGGCTTGATTAAAGAGTAGAGAACGCCGTTTAACGGACCCTTTGGTTCGGGAAAGTGAAGCGCTTGCTCCTGCATGGTCTTCATGACCTCAAGGCTGCCTTTGCCCAAACCTTCCCCTGAAGAGGAGAGTTCTTTGGCAAGCCCGAGGGGAAATCGGCGGCCGAGATAAAAGCGCAGTTGCGACAGAGCCTGGACGGCATATTTGACGGTGCCGCCAAAGAGGATGAAGGAGACGAGTGCCGTGACAGCAGCCAGACCATCCTGCCGGGCCTGCAAGTAGGTTCTGGCGGCCAGAAGAACGAATGAGCCGCCAGTCAAAAGCATCAGGCAGGCGATTAAAAGAAAGCGGTTCTCGAGACGGTAGGGGTTGGGAAAATCGTTCAGGTAATCGTCGGTGCGATTGAATTCATAAGTCATGATGAGGTCTTTCAATGAAGAGGTAATGCTTCATTTCATCATGCGAACTCAATCATGCAAGGCGGATTTCTGTGGATGCCAAGACCTCTTGCCTGAACTTTCGATTGCCTTATAATGAAGGCGAGAAAACATGTTTCATGTGCTTTGGGCTGGCTTTAAAAGCGGTCTGAAGCCAAATACTGCGGGGCATACCCCCCCGCCCAGGCCAAACGGCCTGGCCCCTTCCGGTCATTTTTGGCTGGCAAGCAATGAGAGCAGCCGAAAGGCTGGGGGAAAAAGTTTCGGAGCACTCCGGAGCGTCGGCTTATGTATTCGCCCACGTTTCTTCTGGAGGTTGCCCATGCAGGTTCATCATTCCCATTTTTTTCAGCAAAAGCTGCTAGAGCGCGTTTCTTCGCATCGGCATAAGCTTCATTGTGCATTCGGCTGCGCACGCCAATTCAACGATAAAAGGCACTGCCTGCGCCCCAGCTTCAAGCTGGATCCTAGAGTCGAGGTGACGTCATGAATATCGATCTCAGCTTGGTAGCCATCTGGACGGTTGTTCTGCTTCTTACGGCTTTCGCCTGTTTCATCCTAGTTGCCGACTCCAGAAATAAAGAGATGAAACACACCATGAGGGTAAAACAGCGGCAAAAGCAGCGGCAAAAGGGGAACGTTGTGCCGGCCGAATTCAGGCGCCTGTCGGACGCGGAGATCAGGCTAAAGAGAAGCAGACCAAACAGAAGCTGCAGGGGAGGGTAAGTGGAAAAGCAGGCTTTCTCTCAACAGCTTGTTGCAATTGCAGCGATTTACACAACCAGCGGATTGATATTGGTGTTTGCTTTGATCGCCCTCGTGTATCGACACTTCCTTGATCGCAGGGACAAACCCTGCGGCAAAGACAAACGCAAGGACTGGAGCGACTGTGGCTAACCTTATCCGTTTACTGAAACAAATGACCATAGTTTGCTTCCGGCTATTCCTCTCACTGCGTTTTGCGCAGTTGAGAGAAGCAACCAAGGCGCAACGCTTTTCAACTTAGCGTTTGCGAGTTATTCATCTACACTATTAAAAATCATAGCGAAAGTGACGGCAGCGAGAAGTCCACCTCAATCTCCAGCCCCTCGCGGTTGAAATCGTCAATTACGTTGAACAGACGGATGCTGCGCCCGTCCGACAACTGGTCGTGCATGAAGCCCATCGACCAGACTTGGTTGATTGCGGTTGGCACCGAAAGCGTTTCGGGCTTTTCCCTGATCAACCACTTTTGAGGTTTGATGCGTAAATTCAATTCCAGCTCCCGGTAGAGGCGGTACACCCGCTTGTGATTCCATCTGAACCCCTTGACGTTGCGCAGATAGAGGAAACACAGACCAAAGCCCCAGTTGCGCTGGTTGTTGGTCAACCGGATCAGCCAGTCAGCGATCTCACTGTTTTCTGAGGACAGCTTTGCCTGATAGCGGTAACAGGTCTGGCTGATGCCAAATGCGTCGCACGCCAGCCGGATGCTGGCGGCATTATGGTGTACGGCTCACTGCGCCATCTCGCGTCGGCAAGATGGCTTCACCACTTTTTTAGCATGGCCTCCGAGATGATTTCCGCCTTGAGCCGCTTTTCGGCATACATCTTCTTCAAGCGCCGGTTCTCATCTTCGAGCTCTTTCATGCGCACCATCATCGACGCGTCCATGCCGCCGTATTTGCTGCGCCAGCGATAAAACAGCGCCGAACTGATGCCATGCTCGCGGCATAGCTCAGGAACCGGTGTGCCGGCTTCCGCCTGCTTCAAAATGCTGATGACTTTCCGAAAACCGTGACTTCTTCATGTAAAACTTCCTCAAATTCAAGTTAGAGAAAATTCTACCTTCAAGTCCGCTTCTTTCTCGGGGGGATTACCACTCTCAAGAGAGCACCTCAGGTAATTGTTATAAACCCATCGACCCCTCTTATCTCCGTGGCCAAGGTCGTTAGAAGTTCGAGCGAGAGCGGTTTTTTGATCATTCCCTTCTTGTAAATAATAGCGGTATTGGTCCATAGCAAAGGCACGACGCAACGAATGGCATGAGTTTTCGCCATGCAAGCCCACCCGTTCTAGGCGGTAAGAATGCTGCTTTATGGCGGATTTCAAATTTTTACTGACAACGAGCCATTTTTGCTTTTTGACGACCGCTAGGGCCGTTTTTACGGCGTCCTGTGCTGGCTCGATGCCTTCTGGCCTGATAGGTACGCTTCTAACGCGTCCGCCTTTGCTACCGTAGCGGACGAGTATCGGTTGACCGGCGGACAGCGACCTATCCCATTCGCGCAGTGAATTGGCGGACAAAATAGCTTCCCGTATCCTTAGTCCTAGCCATCTACTCAGTTCGATCAGCGCATGAGTGTCTGCAGGCGCGGTGAGCAAAGCAGACTGAAACACAATCGGATCTACGACCTTGCCCGTTCCAATGCGGGATGCGGGTGGAACTCCCAAGGCTTTATTGGAACAGATCTTTTGAGCGAACTCCGAGCGGCCCACGCCTCGCAGCGCTCGACGAATGTGGCTCGTTTCATTTTGAACGGACCGGACACAGACATCTTGCTCAATCCGCGCCAGGGTGTATTTACGCAATTGCTTCGCAGTTAAGTTATAAGGATCGATTGTGCCCCAGCGCCCAGCTTTTGCAAACTTTGCCAATGCGCGAAAGGTCGTAAGCATCCTGACTTTGGTCAAGGTTGCCGCCCGGTTGTGGACTAGCGCCGATTTAAGAAACTTGGCCTCAATAGAATCTTTTTTACTAAAAATATCAGCAGACATATGAAATCCTCAATCTTCTTTAGGAGGGAAATAGAAAAAAGAAAAACGACGGACCGCACTCCGCCGCATGAAACAACGGTTAGATGACTGATGGCCGACGCTGTGCGAGCGCGGTTTAGGGCCGGAGTAATGCATGCTGAAAAATTTGCTACCGAAGAGCTAAAATTAGTAAATGTCATTTGTTTTTACCTTTGTGTGTATGTGGTTGGAAATTGTTGACTAATTCATGCTTGGTTCTTGAAACCAAGTGTTTATTGGTTGCCGAAGAGAAGAGCTCATGTCACTACGATTGTCGTGACAGGGTTTTAAAAAGCGGTTCGGAAGCGAGCAAGCGGAAAACATCAGCCTGATCCCGGGTCGCCACAGGAACGCGGTGTTTTTAGAGTTGGATTGTGCGGCCAGCTGGCCTGGATAACCAAATTTCGGTCGCGGTTAGGCGATGAAAAATTCAGTGTTGCTATTTTAGAATGGCTTATCCGAGTTCTTAAAAAATCGGAGTTGGCTTAATTTGAATACCGCGAAGCGGTTTCGAAATCTGGAAAGTATTGCAATTTTTCTGAGCGGACAGGTCAAAAAAATTGTGGATTGCTTTTTTAGGTAATTCGTTTTGAACTTCATGCCGCGGAGCGACAATTAAAAATATACTCCATAGTTTTGGATTAGGCAATAAATTATTTTACAAAGTATGCGCGGCTAACAAAAACGTGCCAATCATGAGATATTCAATTCACAAAAAAGCGGTCTTGAAGGCCTGTCCACGTTTGTTATTTGACCTCAACGAGCGTATTCTACCCAACCTTTTCAGTATAGGGCATTGTTCGGGCCGAAGCCGAGGTGTGCCACGGGGTTTGGGATAGTGAATGAGCTTGTTCAGAGTGCGGCTCATCAAGACAGTCTTCTCGACGTTACAGGATACTATTGCGCATGGATATGCATGTCTAGTTGTAGGATCGCCCACTCGCCCGTGTACGCTGCAGTCAATGTCTGAGCGCGTTGAGGATGTCAATAAGCCGATTATCTCAGAAGCCCTCATATGGGACCAAAGTCCAATAGTCTGCAAGAAGTGCAGGTCGGAAATGCGAAGTTCTCCCCGGAAGTTTTTGCTTAAAATGGCAAATTTGCGTCCGGTTTGGCCCTGAGAATGGCATGTCTGAATTCGTCTTGAATCCGCCGCAGGGCTTGTTCCGACTCCGCTTCGAATCGAAGCACCACGACAGGTGTGGTGTTGGATGAACGCGCCAAGCCAAAGCCGTCCGTAAATTCAACCCTCAAGCCGTCTATCGTGATTACTTCGGCCGCATTGGGAAACCGGGCGTCGCGCTGCATCTTTTCGATCAGCGCAACATTTTCGCCTTCCTCCAGCGTCAAGTGCAGTTCGGGCGTGCTGATCGATTGCGGCAATGCATTCAGAATGGCGGAAGGGTCTGCATACCGGCTCAGCAATTCAAGCATGCGCGCTCCGGCATACAAGCCATCGTCGAAGCCGTACCAGCGGTCGGCAATAAAAATGTGGCCGCTCATTTCACCCCCGAGCGGCGCGCCTGTTTCGCGCATTTTGGCTTTGACCAGCGAGTGCCCGGTCTTCCACATAAGCGGCTTGCCGCCATGTTTTTCGATCCACGGCGCCAAGTGGCGCGTGCATTTCACGTCATACAGGATTTCGCTGCCGGTGTGGCGCGCCAGGACATCCTGCGCGAACAGCATCAGCTGACGGTCCGGGTAGATGATCTGACCATCCTTGGTTACCACTCCAAGACGGTCACCGTCGCCGTCGAACGCCAGGCCGATCTCGGCATCGGTCTGCGCAAGGCAGCGTATAAGGTCTTGCAGGTTCTCAGGATGGGCCGGGTCAGGGTGATGGTTGGGGAAAGTGCCATCCACATCGCAAAACAGTTCAATTATGTCACAACCGAGAGCGCGGTACAGCTCGCCGGCAAAAGCTCCCGCCACGCCGTTGCCGCAATCGACCGCGACTTTCATTGGACGCGCCAGCTTCACGTCGCCGGCGATGCGCTTCAGATAAGCCTGCCTGATGTCATACGTTTGATAGCTGCCTGTGCCCTGCGCCAGATCGCCTTTCAATATTGCCTGGCGTAACGAATCGATGGTGTCGCCATAAATGGCTTCGCCGGCAAGCACCATCTTGAATCCATTGTAGTCGGGCGGGTTGTGGCTGCCGGTAACCATGACGCCTGAATGCGCTTCGAGCACATGCGTGCCGAAATAAACCATCGGCGTGGCCACCATGCCCAGGTCGATCACGTTGAGTCCGGCCGCGTTCAGGCCGGCGGCCAGCGCGGTTGAGAGTTCAGGTCCGGAAAGGCGCCCGTCGCGCCCGATGACGACTGTGTTCTCGCCCTTCTTCAACACCGCCGTGCCGAAACTTTGGCCGATCTGATGCGCAATCGAGGCATCAAGCGTTTTGCCGATGATGCCGCGGATGTCGTAGGCTTTGAAAATGGAGGGGGAGAGGGGTAGCATGGTGAGATTTAAATTAGCGTCAGAAGATCAGTAAAATTCCGTGTGTATTTATTAAAATGACAAAACAGACAAGTCTATTCTGTAGATATACAGAGCATTAATGCCGGTCTAAGTACTTTTGATATTCCAACGTTTTTTGCTTTTTAGCAATAGCCGCTTTTCTTAAAAGCTCAAGGATTGATATCTGCTATGATAACAAGCTGACAGGTATCAGACGTGATGCGTATCAGTAAAAAAGGAGACTGAAAAGGAAATCAATAACTTTACAGTCAATAGACCCCTAACTACTAAACCACACGTAGTGTTTTTACTTTAGCGTCGTCGTCTATGACTTGGCGAGTTGGCACAACCTTTTCACTACTTTTGTTAGCCAGCCACATGAGATCTTGGATTTCGCATTGTGGCGCGTACCCAGCAATTCCTTTTAAAAGCAGCGCTCTGATATTGTCGCAGTCGAAGCGGCTGCACGCGCTGTCGAGTTCGCTCAGCAGTTCTTGTAAATACTCCCAAGGTAAATCGACTTCATGCGAACGCATGATCAAAGGGTGTTCAGTGCCCTCTATGTCATTGCTGATCATCAGTTCCTCGAACATCTTCTCTCCAGGGCGCAGACCAGTAAAGTGGATATCGATGCCATTCGGTGCACTAGTACTTTTTAACTCGAGTCCGCTTAGATGAACCATGCGGCGCGCTAGGGAAGTAATGTTGACCGGTTCCCCCATTTCAAGAACAAAAACATCACCTCCTGTACTCATGCCGCCTGCTTGCAGCACCAACTGCGCCGCCTCCGGAATCGTCATGAAATAGCGAGTAATGTCCGGATGTGTAACAGTGATCGGTCCGCCAGCCATAATTTGGCGACGAAAAAGTGGGATAACCGAACCAGAAGAACCCAGCACATTGCCGAACCGGACCATGCAAAAACGTGTCCCGGAAGAATTTTTCGAGAGAGCCTGTAGGATAAGTTCAGCATAGCGCTTAGTCGAACCCATTACATTTGTAGGACGTACCACTTTGTCGGTTGAGATTAGGACAAAAGTCTCCACTCCGGCCGACAAGGACGCTTGCGCTATACGCAAGGTACCAAAGACGTTATTGCGAATTCCCTCAATCGGGTTGTGCTCGACTAAAGGAACATGCTTGTAGGCAGCTGCATGGTAGACGGTTTCTACGGAAAATGTTTTGAGCACCTTCTCGCATTTTTCAGATTCGAGTACCGATCCGAGCAACGGTATTATTTCAAAATCCACTGTAAGGGTTCGCTTCAGCGATCGCAGTTCCATATCGATCGAATACAGAGCAAATTCAGAAATATCGAACAGGATCAGTCTTTTTGGCTGTAACTGTGCAATCTGACGGCACAATTCGGAGCCGATGGAACCGCCAGCTCCGGTTACCATGACCGACTTGCCGCTAACAGAGGCGGTGAGAAGAGATTGGTTCGGCTTGACGGCATCACGCCCCAGCAAATCCTCAATCTCGATATCGCGAACGTCCTGCAGGCGCAACTCGCCGTTTACAAGACTTTCGATCGATGGGGTAATTCGGATTTTTACTTTGAATGGCTCCAAGTGTTCTAGAAGCTTTTTTTGTTGATTCTTGCTTAATGAAGGCATAGCAAAAAATATTTCGCATATCCCCTGTTTTCTGATTAATTCAGGCAGATAGTCGGGAGAATAAACACGAACTCCTGCAATCGTCGCGCCGTTCAGTTCTGCCTTGTCGTCGATGAATGCAAAAGGATCGTGGCTTCGCCCAGCCCGCATCGCGCTCGCCAATTGCATTCCCGCCTTGCCAGCTCCATATATGGCAGCTCGTGCAGCAGTATTCTTGAAAACGGGACGTAAGAAAAAGCCCCGTGCCAGAAAACGGCTCGCCAAAACATACATGATTGCACTGACCCAATAGATCAAAAAAACGCCGCGCGAAATGCCTGCCATATGCGTTGCAAATGCAACGAACGTAGCCATAACTACAGTGGAAATCGTTACACCAAGTGCCACGATATAAACGATATTCTGGTCGATGAAGCGAATAACTGCTCGGTAGAGACCAAGCCGGATGAAAATGGGAATCGAAATCAGAGGAGCCGAAAAAATGAGCCAAGAATACTGCTTAAATAGCAGAAGATTGAATTCTTCATAACGAAGCCAGACAGAAGTGCAGCAAACCAGCGGCAACAGAAAGAGATCGACTGTCGCGGCAACAATTTGTTTTTGAAAGCGCGACAAATTTACAACTGCCGGAACCATAGCCAATGCATTACTCCCGTTTGAATGCGTGATATCTCTTGGTATGCGTGAGCCGCATCAAAAGTACATACTGCGCATGTTTAAGCGAAAAAGCTTGGGTATATTTTGATCAAAAGCAGACGAAATCGATTTGTAATTGCGGACTGTATGGAATGAT
>Ga0366816_1119_pt1 | contig 11430 bp, 19 predicted proteins | sample TotcelN113001K15_FD_207019 | JGI IMG/M metagenome (GOLD analysis project Ga0366816, IMG submission 207019) | Enriched cells from coal bed in the Powder River Basin, Montana, United States - Total cells N11 rep3 HSBNCT.N11.300.1.K15 ... | reverse complement strand
GTGGTGCCGTTCTTCTTGGTATATACCCTTTTCTGAGGCTTCCTGAATTCGTTATAGGCTTCGTCTAAAACGTCCGAGGTTATGTCTTCCAGTTTGTAGTTGCCGACAGCAGGAATGATGTGGAGCCTCAATAATTCCTCGTACCGGTATACCGTCTTGGGTGCCAGCTTCTTGTATTCAGGGCTTTCCCTCCACTTCTCCACAAGGTTGGTAAAAGTCATATGTGTGGGCTTTTTTACTTCACCCTTTTTGACTTCGGATTCAAAGACTGCCAGCTGCTTTTCTGCCAGTTTTTCAATATCCTCCGGTGTAGCATCTTTTTTGTGTTTGATCACAACTGTTTTATAAAACTTTTTGCGATTGCCTTTACCGTCAAATCCAGATGAAACTTCAAACTGATATTTGTCTGTGGTACCTTTAATTAGCTTCTTGTAACCTGCCATTATTTTTCACTCTCCTTTTTTATCTTTCTTTTTTTTAAATTCTTCCCTGTATCTTCTTTGCCTTTCGCGGCTGGCGCATTCAGGTGAACAAAAATTTTGCTTCTTATCTTCATTGCTGCTTACGTCAAACCAATTGCCACAATTTCTGTTTTCGCATACCTTGTAGAACTTTCCTAGTGTTAAATCCAGATAAAACATGGTGTACATTGCGGAAAGTAAGCTCTTGGATTCCCATGTGCCAGAGAAATAATCTCCTGTTTTATGAACTAGATGCTTATTAACACTGTATTTTATCTTTGGGGTGGTATACTTTAAATACTTGTTTATAACCTGCTGAATTTTCAATGCAGCCAACGCATAATTTACCTTATCAGAGGTCTTTTCTTGCATCCAGAAGATATTCGTATCATCTTGTGTTTCATCCATTAAAACATTCAAACAGCTTTTAACGACCGGATCAATGCCTTCGTCAATGGCTTTTTTCATCTCAACCAGGCTTCTCATAATATGGATCTCTTTTTGTATATCAGGTATGAACTCAAATACCTTAGAGTAATATTCGTGTGCCTGCTTTGAGGGGTTATCCATGTGAGTGATGAGGCCGAGAAAACCGAAGTCAGAGACGAATTGCCTCATTGCCTCGTGGTCATTTTTGTCAATGGACGCAAACTTCAAGTATAAGGGTTGCTTCCTTCTGCTGCCGTCATAGACCCCGTACCCGTCATAGGGGTTGTACTTTTTGTGTCCTGTAAAATCGGAAGCTAATGTTATTATTTTATCTTCAATAATACATGGAGAAGCATTCCATTCCATATCAAAAGCTGCTCCGATCGCTTTTATTTGACCCGCTTGCATTGTTTCACCTCTTTCTTAAATGCGTTACGCTATTAGTTAATTGAAAACGTAACTATGGTGTGTTAGGATGATAATATCATATAGACATGTGATAGTCAATAACAATCTGAAAGCAGGAGGCAGTTATGAAAATTAATGAAATTATCCGAGCCAGAGGGATGACAAAATCTGAAATAGCAGTTATGGCAAAAATCCCTCAAAACGACTTTTATCAATGTACGAACGGAAAGAAATCTTTTTTTCCATCATGGAGAAAGAGAGTAGCAAACGTTTTACAGATGCCAGAGGATGAAGTTTTTCCTGAATATATAAAGAAGGAGATTGATTAAAAATGCCTGATATAGTATCTAAACCCGCACGAGAACTTTTAACAGACAAAGAATTGCATGAAAGATACCCAAACCTATCGTTGTATTACATCAATGATGCAAGGCGTAGGGGCATATTACCACATATCGCCATACCGGGCATAAGAAAATTCTTATACTGTGCAAACGACATAGAGAAATGGTTATCCCAAAATATGAAAGGAGAAAGAACATGAAAAACAATCAGATCGAAAAGCTTACTGAAAATATCGACGAGGCCGTAAATGAATTTATGGATGCATTAAAATTCGAGGGCTATTGTTTCGAGGACATCAAAGATCAGGTTCTGACGGTTATTGATGATCTTGTAAATACTTATGGGCGGTGATTTGTATGCCTGGGACAATTTACAAGACAAATTCAATATTACCGGAATACAGGGATAAAATTCCAAACGCAACAGGACAGTTTGATCGCTGCGAAGACTGTAACAATGTGAATTACGAGGATTATATGAACATTAAGTATTACAGCCGGTACAAAGTGGTATTGTGTGATTGCTGTGTGGATAACCGGGACGGACATAAATGGAAAAACAAGAATGATTATTCAAAGGCAGCAAAGTAGGTGAATATATGGCAACAGAAGTAAAGTGGATTAAAATAACCGTCAATATGTTCGACGATGAAAAAATAAAGCTTATTCAGGCCATGCCAGAAGGTGATGCAATTCTTGTTGTCTGGATAAGGCTCATTTGCCTGGCTGGAAAATGCAATTCAGGAGGCTACATATATTTTGATGTAACGTTACCGTATACGGAAGAAATGCTGGCAACTATTTTTAATAAGCCGGTTAATATCGTCAGATTAGCAATTAACACATTTATCAGATTCAAAATGATAGAACATGACGAGCAAGGCATATACCTTTTAAACTTTGAAAAACATCAAAATCTTGAAGGCCTTGATCGTATCCGGGAGCTTACAAAACAAAGGGTTGCAAAGTGTAGAGAAAAGAAGAAATTGTTAAGCGGAATACCTGAAAATAGTAACGATTTCTGTAACGCTACAGTAACGGAGGATAACGCAACAGATATAGATATAGAAAGAGATAAAGAAAAAGAAATATATAATATATGTCCTTTTATTGAAATTCAGAATTCTTTTAATACAATTTGTACTTCTCTTAGCAGAGTACAAAAAATGACATCTGGCAGGAAAAACAAGCTTTCGAAAAGGTGGGAAGAAATGCCTAATATTGAGCAATGGAAGCAGTTATTCACAATTGCTGAGTGTACGCCATTCTTAAAAGGCATAAACGAAAAGAAATGGAAGGCTTCATTTGACTGGTTAATAAAGAATGATTCAAATTATACAAGAGTGCTTGAAGGCCAATATGGTACCCAGGAAGGGCAGGCAGACCAAAAGCCTAATGAGGAATATCAAAAATTGAAAGCGAGCTTGGACAATGGAAGCAGCTGAGTATAAGCAAAGATTAGGAGAACGAGCGAAGGATATTATTGCTTATGGCCTGGGACTTGATAAATATAAACCATCAAAAAATGAAGCCTGCTGTCCGTTCCATAGGGAACGAACACCTTCATTCAAGTGGGATCGTAAGCATCTTCAGTGGAAGTGCTTCGGTTGCGGTCAAGCAATGGATATATACAGGTATTACACAGATTTTAAAAATATGAGCTTTATGGAATCAGTTAAAGAAGTAGCCAGATTTACAGGGGGTGAAGTTGAATTGTCAGTACACAGACCGGTTATTGAATACAAAAAACCGAATATTGAAACTCAGGAATTAGGCCAGGAAGCTATTCAATACATGGAGAGTAGAAAAGTAACGTTACAGACTCTTAATGATTGGAAAGTTAAGCAAAGGATATGGAATGGCAAAGATTGCTATGTGTTTCAGTACTTCAATCCTGAAGGTCAGCTTGAATTTGTCTCTTACCGGGAGATCAGAAAGGGCGGCCTAAAGGGTGGATGTGAAAAAGACACAAAATCAATCCTTTGGGGAATGGATCATATTGAATTTACAAAACCGGTTGTTATTACTGAGGGTCAGCCGGATGCAATGGCAATATGGGAAGCCGGTTTCAAGAATGTTGTTTCAGTTCCTTCCGGGAGCAGTAATTATACTTGGTTAGATAATTGCTGGGAATGGCTGCAGCAGGTACAGGAATTTATTATATTTGGCGATAATGACGAGCCAGGAATCAAGTTTATAAATGAATTGGTTATTCGTTTGGGGAAATACCGTACAAAAGTCATACAGCATAAGCACAAAGATGCAAATGAGGTTTTATATTATCAGGGTAAAGATGAAGTATTAAGGCTTATAAATGAAGCCATCAAACAAGCGCCAGTTGGTATTATCAATATGTCACAAGCTGAGTATGCAGGTATTAAAGGGAAAGCTGATGAAGGGATACCAACAGGCTTTTATGGTATTGATTACACCCTTGATGATTTACACCCGGAGCAGATATCAATTCTTGTAGGCCGTGACGGAGAAGGGAAAAGCACGGTAATATCTCAGATTACATGTAATTGTATTGAAAACAAAATACCTGTTTTTCTGTATAGCGGTGAAATGAGTACCAACCGCATAATGAATTGGCTTTTCAAGCAGGTCATAGGTGATGATCGGGAGTATCTTGAATTCATCAAAACCAAATATAAGACAAAAGCTGATGTGAAGCCGGAAGCCCTACACGCCTTAAGACAATGGGCTGCAGACTTGTTTTTTACATACGATAAGACTGTTTCAAATGTCCGAAAAAACACCAATGATCTGTTTGAAGTGATGGCTGTTGCTGTTAAAAGATACGGGTGCAAACTTCTTATAATCGATAATCTTATGTCGGCTATGGAGGATACAGCAGACAGTATAAATGCAGATCAATCAAACTTTGTTCAGCAATGCAAAGACTTTGCGGAAAATTACAGGGTTCATGTCCTTCTGGTTGTTCATCCGAATAAGGAAAAGCGTAAAGGCGAAAAGCTGGAGAAGGAAGATATAAGCGGTTCTAAAAACATATCAAATAAGGCTGACGTGATTATATCCATTGAAAAGCAATTCAAGGAAGATCGAGACTGTGATGCAAAACTCAGGCTTTTAAAAGACCGTGAGGAAGGCAGATTCATTGAAGTTAAGCTTATGTTTCAGGAGAGTACAAAGCGGCTTTTAGAGGTTGATGGTGGAACGGTAAAGCAGATCCAATATAGTTGGAAAAAGTATTTGTCAGAAAAGAAGGTGGATCTTCCTTGGTGGGAAAAGGCCGAAGAAGCCCCTTGGGATAAGGAGTGATGATATTGAAGCCTTCACAGATGGTTACGCCAAAACCGGAGATTATCCGGGAAGTCAAACAAAGCTATAATAGGGTGCTTAAACGATTCAATGAAGCTTCGAAATATCTTGATAGCCCAGATACTAAAGAAGGTGAGAAAGAGAAAAGAATTTTAACCTTTAAGATCGAGATTGCTGATGCCTTGGAAGCTTACTTGCAAGTATTACAAGATTGGAACGTTATGGTATCAGAGCGAGAAATATTAGATGGATTTGGAAAGGAGGAATAGACATGTCAGAACGTTTTGCTTTTATTCGTTTGACTAAAAGCGTGTTATTAATACCGGAACAAGTTATATGGAAGTATCTCCCGGCCAGTGAAATTGAACAGGGAATACGGCGAGGAAAAGGATACAGAAGAAGTGAGAGAGTTGCACAATATGAGGCAAAAAAACAGGGTTGTGTCGGTGAAAATGTCGGTATAGAGAATGGAAAAATTTGAAATGCAGTAGAATAGCACGTAGCAAGCTATAGGGCAGCGGTCTATTAAACCGTAGCAAGGGAAAAACATAGTAAAAAAACAATAAATGGAGGGGCGAAAATGCTACTTATTGAAGATCTGTTTAAAGATCATCCGAAACCACAACAGTCTGAAATACATTGCCAGTACTGCCAGTGTCCAAAAGGTTTATGGAAACATTCAATGAAAACCTATGAAGGTGACGAATGCAAACTATACGATGCTTTCTCAGATGTGATTTGGGAGCTTGAGCGGGCCATAAAGCCATTTAACAACTGGGATATTCTAGACAAGTGTAGGAAGGCTTTTGAACATGATTATACCGACATTAAGGATTTTGAAGCTTGCATAAATGAAATGATTGATATTCATCTTGATTTAGGAGTTATGCCAAATAATTACAGGCTGTTGTCTGTATGCAAGTAAAGCTAGATTTCAATGTAGGTTTAAACGGGCTCTTGCCTGTGAGATAAACAAAAATATGAAAGTGAGGAATTAAAATGAAGTACGAGTTGACAAAATGGAACATGGACAAAGCAGTAAAGGCCCTCGGGGATCTAACCGGCAAGAACATCATGATTGATGATACTCATTTAATGGGGGTTGATTCAATCGAGATAGAGGAAGAAGCAGTATATGACAGTGACCCTGATGAGAGCATTGGATATGACGGCGGCAAAGTGGACTATATCAGGACTATTTTCCATATTGGTAATGGCAAGGTGGCGCATAGCTTCTGCCCGGACACCCATATATGTCACTTCTGGCATGAGACGGACGACCTTATATGCTTCAGCATTAAAGGTATACCTGAATATGTGAAGGATGCAAAGTTTGACCTTGACTGGAAGCTGCAAGAGTATGAGAAGAATACGGCAAGCCGCACCTAATAGGGGGGGGAGGTCACTTCTTGCCAGGGAGGCGGTAGGCCCTTTTACCCCTCCGGCTTTTCCGAAAGGTGGGATTAAATGGTACATCCTCGTTCGAGCACAGAAATTAAATGTCGTATACCGGGGGTACCATTTTCCACCAGAAGTATGACAAGCCTTTCATGGGGTGGGGTTTTCTCTAGGGTTGCTAAAAATTTTATATATTTTCTCCTGGGTATGGGAGTTTAAAGCGCATACCTGACGTTTCCGGTCAACCAAATTGAAACCGAGAATACACAAAGGAGTGGTTATATTGCAGTACTTTTTAAGCTTTCAGGAAAATGGCCTAGCAAAGGCATCCTGCAAAGAACCCGATCCCAAGGCGCCATTGACGCTGATTATCCGCTCAGGCAGTCCACAGAAGATTTGTGAACTCCTACATACTGCCCGGGAATATGTTAAAGCTCATGACGTTCAGCTTGAAGGCATTACAACTGCTGTAAATGAAATTGTAATGGATCAGGGCTTCAGAAATGTAAACACAACAATGGTTTCATCCATCTTGGAAAGGAAGGTATAAGAATATGTTCAACTACGTAATCAACCTGAGAAAGAATGGCAGTATATTATCATTAAGCCACAATGTAGACGAGAAGGCCGGAATGTCTATTATTGTGCGGGACGATGCAACTGACATAGAAGTTTCCGGAATGATAAAAGGGTTCTATGATCTCATTAATAGCAAGTCTTTACGGACTGCTGCAATTGCAAGCTCCATAAACACGTTACTCTTAGCGACTGGTTATCGAGCAATCCCGGAAAGTCAGATAGTAGATCAACTGCGGTTGAAACCGTAGTTTATCAAAATGGAGGGGCCAGTCGCACGGGAGGCTGACCTCTCCCCAAAAAGAAAGGCAAGGTGTCAGAATGCTTAAATATAGAGGTACATACCGGGTAATGTATGAATGCGATAAGGCTGGCGCAGCTTGTGAGTTTGCCTTTATACCCTGTCTGATAAAGAAAGGCTCCAATATCTGCCGGCAAAGTGATGATACGCTAAATGTTTACATACCCAGTATCAAGATAGTTAACCGGCTATTGAAGGAATACCCAGATATATTCAGACCTTTTCAGGTTGGAGATACCGAAGGAACATTGTTATTTAAAGAGTCTGATATTGAAAAAGCTGCAGTTATCTTAAAAGCAAGGGTGATGGGTAAAGGCATGAACCCAAAGCCAAAAAGGAGAGTAAATTTTTCCGAAGAGTATAAAAAGCTTTTGACAGAAAGATTAATGCAGGGTAGGGTATCACAATAATTCTATCTGGGAGCAAATGCGAGAAAAACAGGGTAATTTCCTATCGTTCGCTTTAAAAGGTATTTGGGTATGTCCAAGTACATTTGAATGTGATTTATAAGCTTACAGTTATCTTTTATGGGGGGGGTGGTTTGATTGTATAGCAGTTATTTAACCAGCGGGTTTCTTCAAAAAGGGTGATCAGTTACTGACAAACCGTCAGATACTAAAACGGTGATAGAATTGAGGTGAGGTGATGATACTTGTCGATGTGTGAGAATGATCCTCGCAATATAGCTTTTGCAGCTCTGTATCTTGCAATCGTATGGTACCGTGAGCTGGATCCGGAGCAAGCCTGGCGTTTGATTCAAGGAAAATCACAAATGGTGTGTGAACGAAAACTCACTCCGGAAACGCTGGGAAAAATTCGGCGGCATTTGAGTAACGGCATGAGTTTCCCCGGCATTGAGAAGAAGTACAAGGTAAACCGGTATACTGTTTTTGAAGAATTAAAAAAGCAAAAATGCAATTAATGAAAAAGGAGATTGATATATATGGAAAATGATGAAATGGAACTGCAAGTAATTCCAGAGAAGAACAATACAGGATATGAGGCCACAGTAAAAGAAATGGCTTTACTGGAAACTTTATTGAACCCTGAACATCGAATGAAATCAATTACAGATATTTGTAAGATTGCTTCTTGTTCGAGAACCTGCTATTATGAAAGCTTTGCAAAGCCTGAATTCAGGGCATTGTATGAGTTGAAGGTTAAAGACCTGGTAAAACAGGCAATAGCTCCAGTCTTAAACACATTCATCAAAGAAGCCTTAAGAGGATCATTCCAGCATGGTAAAGTCATACTGGAAATGGCAGGATTATACAATGAGAAGTCAACCGTAGAGGTCACCGGCGAAATAGCCCTATCTACTCCCGAAGAACGTCGGGCTTATATAGCTGACTTACTCAAAAGGCCACTTCTTGATGGTGTACAGGTTCCATATCAAGTAACAGATAAGGAAGATTTAAGCAGGTAGCCATCCTGTGTAAATTAAGATACCGTCTTCTGCCTTAGACGTAAAGAAGGAAGGTAGAACCCCGCCAGGGTGAATGATCCGGTAATAGAATTAAAGGAGAAAAAACTATGAGTAATGAGATAGTTAAGGTCATAAAAGAAGGCATTCAGACTGAAAAACATGAATGTGAGAATTATTGGGTATCGTCAATGAACAAAGAAGGCTCAATATTAGGCATTTCTTCCCACCTTTTCTGGCAGCGTATCTGCTCCCGGAGAGAAGGAGGGCGGAATGAAGAAATTGTTTTTTGCTTCAGGAATCCTTACGGTTTTCATGCTTGTAATGTTTTTTACAGGGGTTGTTGATTTCAGGAACAGTAAAATTGAAGCTCTCGCCGAAGGAAACCGTCAATATGCTGCAGGCAACTATCAGAAGGCTTTGGAGCTTTACGGCAAAGGGCTTGAGAAGAAGCCGGAAGACCCGGAATTGAATTATAATTCAGGTCAGGCGTTGTACCGCCTGAAGGATTATCAGCAAGCTTCGGGGTATTATGGCAAAGCCTCTTTGAATAAAGCGGATAAATATCTCAATATGGGCAATTGCAGTTTAAGGCTTGGTGATGTCGGCAGTGATGAAAATGAAAAGCTTAAGAATTACCAGCAGGCCTTGGAGGCCTATCGGCAGGGAATACTGCAATACCCGCAGGAGGTATCCTTAAAATATAATTATGAATACGTATCAAAAAAATTGCAGCAACAGCAGAAAGACAGCGATCAAAACCAGCAGGATAGCGAAGATCAGCAGGAAAATGAAAATGGTGATGGACAGCAGGAGGGCCAGGAAGGCCAGGAAAACCAGGAGAATCAGGAACAGGGCAATAATGAGGACAATGAACAGGATAATGAGCAGGAAGATAGTCAGGAAAATAATCAGGACAACCAGCAGGATGGCGGGGAAGAAGAACAGCAAGCTTCCCAATCCGGTGACAAGGAGGACAGCTCAGGTCAGGATGAACAAAGCTCTGCCGGGAGCGTGCAAAGTGTCAGCGAGATTGAGCAGGCGCTGGAGGCTCTGGAGAAACAGGAAGCAGACAGCTTGAAAAATAATCAGGGCATAAGGATCAATGATAAGGAGGATGAATATGACTGGTAGAAGAATAATAGCCAGAATATTTCTTATTATATTTGCAATAGCCACAGTCACTCATTTGGCCGGAGGCGCCATACTGGCTGCTGAGACTCCCCAGTTCAGGATGGAAATAGACGGCCTGAATCTTGTCAAGGGAGTAAGCGCAAATCTGGTCCTTACCGTGACAAACGCCAAAGGAGCCGAGGTGACAGGCATCAGCGGACTGGAGGATTTCGACGTTATATCCGGCAGTACTTCCACATCTACAACCATTGTTAATGGAAGTACTACCTATGAAGAGAAGGCAATCTATGTCATCATACCGAAAAAAACCGGTAAATTTATTATCCGGGGCAATGTGGAATATGACGGCAAAGCTTATCAAACAAATGAACTGCAGTTATATATCAGTGAGGCCGATAATACGAGTAATGGTAAGGCACAGGATTTATTTATCAAAACGCTTCTTTCCAATAATGAGGCATATGTCGGGCAGAAAATCGTTCTGGCCTATGAGCTCTATTCACGCTATAATATCGAGAATTTCGGTTTTTTGGACAATACCGGCATCAAGGACTGTATCAGCACGAATGTGCCTGAGGATAAACTGAAGTCCGAAATTACCTACGTTGACGGCAAAAAGTATGCAAAATTCGAAGCCAGGCAAAGCTTTATAACACCAATAAAAGCAGGTACCTATAGCATACCGGCTTATAATTTTCAGGCCAATGTCAGTACGGAAGGCTTCTTTAGTTCCTCCAAGCCGGTTTATCTGCAAACCGATGCAAAAGAATTGACGGTTAAGCCCCTGCCTTCGGAAAATCGGCCGGCAGATTTTTCTGGAATAATAGGAAAGCTGAAGCTGGAAGCGGAATACAGCGCAAGGGAGGTTGAATATGGAGGCTCCCTGACACTTCGGGTAACAGCCTCCGGCAATTGCAGCCTTGACAGCTTGAAGGAAATATTGAAGGGCGACTTATCCGATTTTACCATTTATCAAACCGAAAAGAATTTTGATGAGGGCATTGAAAACAATCAATATCAAGCTAAAAAGGAATTTGAAGTAATATTGGTTCCAAAGGTAAATGGCGATGTAAGGATAGACCCCATATATATATCCTACTTTAACCCGGAATCAGGCAGCTATGAAAAGGCTGAAATTCCCGGTGCGACCATCGCGGTAAAAGGTGAGGCCGAAAAGGCGCAGACAGGAGAAGGGAATGAAATGCCTTCAATTGAAACGGTCAGGATAGACCAGGTAAGCTACAAGCCTCAAAATGAAGGATATCTGACAATACAAATGAAGAAGGATTATCTGTACACAGGACTGGCGTTATTTGCAGCATTGCTGATCCTTGCGGCATCAGCTTACTTCATAATCAAACATATGGGAAAACGTGATAAAAAACTGCAGGACATATACAAGCAGCTGATAAAAGCTGAGGATCAAAATGAGATTTACAGTTTATTCAACAGTATGATCAAGCATTGCTTCAGCTTAAGCCTGAAAGCAAGCTCCAGAGAGACTATTGCAAACCGCATAGCAGACAGCAGGCTGGTGGAACCGATTCTGGAAATTATGGATTTTATGGAGAATAAAAAATACTGTTCAAATATTGCTGATATATGTTTGAAGACAAAGATAAAGGAAATTTACAAGCGGCTGAAATAGCATTTAATTGAGCCGGCTGCAGCCGT
>Ga0366816_1118_pt1 | contig 11447 bp, 5 predicted proteins | sample TotcelN113001K15_FD_207019 | JGI IMG/M metagenome (GOLD analysis project Ga0366816, IMG submission 207019) | Enriched cells from coal bed in the Powder River Basin, Montana, United States - Total cells N11 rep3 HSBNCT.N11.300.1.K15 ... | reverse complement strand
CCGAAGCAGCCTTATTTCCTCCATTGGCTGGACATTCATGTCTATTAGCTCTTCAAGCAGCACACCTTCTATTCCATGCCAGCTTGCATATACCTTGTCTATATGATCAGAGTATGCAAAGCACGCATCCAGAACTCCCTGTAAAGATGAATTTATAACAGGTGACGGCCCGCCTGATTGTGCTACCAATGCATTTTTCTTCATTGTGATATACCTCATTTACATATTCTTGCCACTATTATATCACAATAAGCATCCGTATTATCAAGCTCTCTTTTGTTTGACAAAGCTAAGTACTGGTGAAAATATAACTTCCCGTATAAGTTTCTGAAAATGCAGTCCATTAAGGCCGCCATTTTAACAAAAACGGGAAGTAATATTTTCAGCACTCCTAAGGAAGGCATAATAAAAATTGCAGGGGCATCGAGCCCCTGCAATTTTTGGCGATTGCTAAAGCAATGCCACTAAAAAAACAGATAGATCTTATATAGTCTATCTGTTTCTTATAAGTACCGTTTTGAAATTAGAAATTGATTATTTTTGTATTAGCGCTCTTGTATACAACGTAAACAGCTACACTACCTACGAATACATTGATTTTACCTTTCTGAAATACCAATTAGAGTCACCTCCTTTTCAATTAATATCTTGAGCGTTATTAATCATTAATTGCTCAGAAATTGATAATTTTAGTCTTAGGGCTGCTGATAACTACATACACTGCTACTGTACCTACGAAAACGTTAATTTTCCCCTTCTGAAATACCATTAACTGTCACCTCCTTCCAAATAGCTAATAATAAGATATGTTAAATATGGCATAATATGCAATCCGGCATAAATTTCCCAATATAATTCAAAAACTGCTGCAAGAATGCACATCCTGCCTCTCTGCGGGAGAATGGATTTTGGAAAATTACTTCATTCTCCCGCAGTCAACATAACCGACTTAAGCTTCCATGGTTCTAATCAGGCTCAATGCCCTCCGGCAATACAACACATGTGACAGTCCAGATCGCCGCCGTTTTACCATAATAAGCAGTTACAACGTATGTCACCGCGTTGGTGAAATTTTGCTGCTCGGTTGGTGACGGATCAGCTATAGCACCTTTGGATACTGTGATAACAGGAGTTATTCTTGTTATGTCGGTTCCGTACACCACCTCAAATACAACCGATTGTTCATCATTGTTAATAATCAGGGAATATACTACATCGGTGACAGATGAGCTGCCATCTATATATCCTGTTGCTTTGAAACCGGTGATATCAGTTTTGCTGCTGGCTGGAATGCACCTTATAAACCAGTCTTTAGTATCTCCATTACCTGCTACAACTGTGAAATCAACGAATTCATCAGAGAAATCCGGTGCAGCTGCAAAAACAACACAGGCTTCGGGAGAAACCGCAATCGCGGGTACAAGTGCGGCAATATCCGCCGCAGATGCTCCCGGCAGCCAGAACGTAAGTAATCCGGCCCCCGACATTGAGTAGTCTATTTTATAGCCTTCCATTTCAAGACCAATGGGGCTGCCATCAACTATGGGGCCAAGCTCAGCCTGGTTTGCTATGGCGAAATCCAGAATGTCGTTTTCATCATTGGGACCTTCCAGGCAAATAACAGTCCATTCATAGAATACCGTCCCATCGCCGCCTTCGGGAATTACCTTATAGGCAGCGGTATAAACTTTGGAATTCTCCGGATGAACAGTAAATCCAGGAGCAACACCTGATGCCGGGTCTGCTGCTCCGTTATCCGATACAGTTATCACGGGCATCATAGCTCCCATATCCGTACCGTATGGCACAGTAAAGGTTACCAGGCGATAAAGCATATCAATTACAGATTCGGTACCTTCATCCTGTTCATCTACAACAAAACTCGTGATAACCGGCTCATGTACACATGTGACAGTCCAGATCCTGGGTGTACCATCTCCTGCAGTTACAGTGTACTGAACAGCACTTTCAAAGTTCTGCGGGCCCGACGGAGTAATGTCTGCCCTTGATGATATGGTTATATCCGGAGTTAGTGCTGTTATATCCTCGGCTACCGGCATTTTGAAGACTACCGTAGCTGCTTCCGGATCAATTTCACCTTCCGCAACCTTATCTCCATCGTATACAACACTGAAGCTGTAAATCTCAGCTTCTTTAAACATTACCGGGGCATTGTTGTTTTCCATACTAATTTCATCTTCAGTATATAGCTCCTGTAAGCTTTCATTATAGATGTATGGCGGGATATAGTTGAATATAATGGAGCCGTCAAGTCTATTGCCATAAAGGCAAACTGCATAAGCACCATTTATAATCAAATCTCCGGGTATACCTCTGTTTGCATCACCTTGTATTGTAAGATTTGCAATTGTAAAGCATTCAGGCAATGCAAAATAGGAGTTGATTATCACATTTCCTTTAACATAAACAGCATCCGGTTGGGCGTCTGCATCTTCCGCGAAGGCCTGATCCGAATTTTCTTCAGCTTCAGGCAGCAGGCCGATAATCTTAACTGGAAGAAGTATACTCAAGCCGTCATCCTCGGGATTCCTTTTATCAATTTCGTCATAGTAACCGGGCGCTACATAAATTTCCGGCACAATATAGTTGCCTTCCGAGTCACGCAGCATCCCCTGGAGATAATCCGAGGACGAATTGTTGACCGCTGTCTGGATATCAGGGTATGCATTGACGCCTATGTAGTAATCCTTGTCACCAAACCAAACCTGATTTCCGATAATTTTTTCAGACCACTTCTCATTGACAATTATCTTTGTTAGATCATCGTTGGCAAACCTGGTGCAGCTTTCGTCCAGAGCCCACGGGAAATACTCCACAGTCGAGGAGTTATCATTAATATCCCTCTCACCAAGAATAGCAGTCTTTATATTGGTCCAGTTTACGTCGCCCCAGTAATTCCCCAGTGCGTTTGTCTTGCCGCTGAGAAGACTGGCTATACCCAGAGTATTGAATTTGAATACATTACAATTGATATCCGCAGTATGACTGTCTGAGCTTGCAACTCCAAGCAGTCCAACCCCGATGGTGTTACCATGGATATAATTGCTATAAACGGCATTGCCGCCCGAAGCTCCTCCGAGTATTCCCAGTCCGATGGCCTTATTGTATATTGTATTGCCTTCAAAGCTGAGTCCCTGGGGATTTAAAAGGAACAATCCCAGTGACAAATCCAGCGTTAAAAAATTCCCATCAGATGACGCCGCCTCTTCCAGCTTATGCATTGCATCTACAACATCTCTTCTTACTTCCATGTCGATATATGGAACCTTGGCGACCTCCTTCAGGCCGAATATATTATTGGAGATATTATAGTTTTGAATGTTTGAGTCGCTGTTATCCAACATTAGATCTATGGCATTGTCAATAAATCTGTTGTATTTGATGTCGAGGCCTTCAGCATATGGACCGGCAGGTTCTTCCTCACCTGCATATACCGAAACATCGATACCGACATCGTTGTATTTAAATGTAAATCCGTTGATTTCTACAGCACCTGCACTCTTGCTGACGGTAATGGCACCGCCGCCGTTTGCATCGTCATCCATTTCTCCGCCCCGGATTATAGATTCTGCGCCGCTGCGTTTCTCATTTTCATATGCAGGTATGTTAGCCTGTGCTCCCAGCAAAGACATGGGTTTGTAAATCACGATACCGTAATATCCGGTATAATCGTTGGCATATACTGTATATTCACCCTGTGCAACATATACTCTGCCATTGTCATTTACAGCATCTACGCCCTCCTGAATATCGGTAAATGCATTCAATCCGAAAAGCAGGTTGGTGTCTACTCTGTTGTACGCCACATTTCCTTCCCAGACCTGGTTAACCCACACAGTATCCTGAGAATCGAATTTATATACCCCATCAGAAGTTACTACCTCAATTATAATTCTTGTTGGTATCGCCGCTGTGACCCAATCCTCAACAACAGTCCAGGTTGGTTGTGCAGCTGCTGCTGCACTAAATCCTCCAATGCTTGAAGTCTCCGCAGGAGCCCCTGCTTCAAAAGGACAAGCTACAGAGCTGCCTTTCTCAACATTTGCACTGCTGTTCCTTGCAAGTAAATCTTTGCCCACATATAAGCTAACTGATGTTTCTAGCGGATTTCCGATATCCGGCGAAAGGATGAACTCCACTTCAGCACCCGTTACAGCTCCCTCGCTGTCATGCGGCTCAAAGCCCAGGAGTTCTATGTAATTATAGAAGCTCATTAATGTGAGGCTGACTGTTACCTCGCCAACAATACCATTAGTGCCTGTTCCGGACTTAACGGTAACTGAAAGCACTTGATCCTGTGTGGTTTGAGGTATTGAGTCAAAGCTGAAGCTATTATCGGCAGGATCAAACAGTAAATTATCCGGTATATAGCTGCTGCCGTTAAGCTGCATATCAACTTCAAAGTCTGAAGCTGACAAACCGGTAACGTTTCCATTGAAAACGATCCCAAGATAACCATTTCTTAAAACAAGTCCTTTAATTATTCTGGGGTTTGCAGCCGGGTCGCCTGCAATTGTTGCAGAGCCTGTTGCAGTACCCGAAACATTTGATGTTAATGCTGAAACCGTCACTTCCAGTATTTGATCCTCAAACAGCTGTGGTATTTGTGTAAAGCTGAAGGTGTTTAATGCATCGTCGAAGATCAGGCTGCCAAGTGCATAAGGTTCACCATTGAGAGTAGCTGTGACATCAAAATCATCATCTGACAAACCGCTGACACCAGATATATTAAAGAATATTTCAATGGTGCCTGTAGTATCTATAGTGCCATTGCTTACAGTGATTCCTGCGATAGCCGGGACTACTGCCGGCGTTGCCGTTGGCACTACCGTTGGAGTTGCCGTTGGGTCTACTGGCGGCGTTTCCGTTGGTGCTGCCGTTGGAGTTGCCGTTGGGTCTACTGACGGCGTTTCCGTTTCCACTGGTCTGGGAGTTGCCGTTGGCGTTGGCGTTGGTGTACTGCCGCTGCCATTACCTACTCCCGGCCCTCCGCCTCCAGTCACAGCGGAACTGCCAGGGATTGCAGGCAAGCCTGTTATTACCGCTGCCAGGCCATTTTCCACAGCAGCCAGCATACGGTCAAGAATAATCACTCCCTGTGCTCTGGTTAAAGACCCTTTAGGATCAAAAATATTGCCGGGATAACCTTTTATGATACCCATCTGCAATACTGTATTGACCGCTGCTTTTTTTTCTTTTGAAACCTCTTTCGCATCGGTATATTTGCCGATTATATCATCTGTACTTTCCTGAACCGGCTTAAGTATCCTGCAGATAATATCCGCTGTTTCTTCTCTTGTAACACTACCTCTTGGTTTGACCATACCATCTCCAGGTACTGACAGATATCCCGCAGCAATTGCTTTGGATATATCCTGGGCAAACCAGTCTGTTCCCGAAACATCCAGGATCGTATCTACTCCGGTGCTGTCGGTAAATCCAAAGGATCTGTTGATTAGCGCCGTCAACTCAGCTCTCTTCAGCTTGTCGTCAGGTCCGAAAGAGCCGTCGTTATAGCCTTTGATCCAGCCCTTATTCACCCACTTGCTGATAGTTGCCTCCGCCCAATGTCCCTGAACGTCCAGAGGTTTGGCAAATGCAGGCGCAGCCATGGTTAGAACCATGATCAGCGAAATACATACCGCCAGAGCGACTTTAAACTTCCGTTTCATATAAACCTCCTCATAAGAATGTCATGCCATATATTTCCATAGCACAAAAAAATTATAGTATACTGTTTACATTTTTGCAATTTATTGTAAAACATTTCCCAGGATTCCGGACGCGTTTCTATTCTTTTTGATGTGTATTTCCAGTTGAAAGTTTTATGCAACCTCCGGTTTTTGGAATTGCAGTTCATATAATCGCTTGTAAATACCGTTGCCCTCTGCCAGTTCGGGGTGAGTTCCCTGCTGAATCACCCTGCCTTCATCAATCACATAAATGACATCTGCATTTTCAACAGTCGACAAACGATGAGCCACAACAATTACAGTCCTGTTTTTCATCAGAACCTCCAATGCCTTCTGTACCGATTCTTCAGCTTCGGAATCAAGGGCTGAGGTAGCCTCATCAAGCAGGAGCACAGGTGCATTTTTCAATATTGCCCTTGCAATTGCTATCCTTTGTCTTTGCCCGCCGGATAGTCTTGCTCCCCGCTCTCCTACTTTGGTATTATAGCCTTCGGTTTGCTCGAGAATGAAATCCTCTGCAAATGCAGCTCTCGCGGCTGCCTGGATCTCGTCGGCTCCAGCCTCTGGTCTGCCGTACCTGATATTCTCCTCAATGGTACCATCAAAAAGATACGCATCCTGAGGCACGTAGGAAATCAGTGATCTTAATTCGCTTAAGCTATAGCTGTCTGCAGATTTACCATCGATAATCATCCCTCCTGCCTCGGGGGGATAAAAGCCCATTAACAGCTTTATAACCGTACTTTTCCCTCCGCCGCTGGGTCCTACCAATGCGGCAGTCTGTCCCTTCATTACCTTCAGGCTTATACTGTCCAGGGCCTTATTCCCTTCTCCATAGCTGAAGGTAATATTATGCAGTTCCACCATGGCGTTTCCGGACTCAATGGTCTCAAATTCATATTTTTGTGCCTCTGCAGGCTCATCCAGCAGCTCGAAGACTCTTGCTGCTCCAGCCAGCGATGACTGCAGCTGTGCCATAAAGCTCCCTATCTGAAGAAAGACGGCAGTCACACCATTTGACAGCTGAAGTATAGCGGCCAGTTTTCCAAAGCTGGTAGCCCCAAAAAAAGCCATCAGAGCTCCAATGAGCATTATTCCGCCAAAATTGAGCCACCCCAGCAGAAAGTTGACACTATCCTGGCAGGCGCCTATTTTCACCCGCTTCATAGAGGCGCCGGCAACTTCCTCATTGATCTCATCATATTTCTGCACTATCAGACCTGTTATATGAAATATTTTGGCAACGCCGAAGCCTCCAATTAAATCCGACAGGCGCTGCGTAAGTATTCCCATGCTTTCCTGAATATGGTCGCTGATTCTTCTGATGGGCTTGCCGAACCAACTGTTGGCAAAGGCGGACAATATGCCGAGTATGATCATTATACCTGCAATTCTCCAATCAAAAACAAACATGAAAGCTGCCGAAGCCATACCGGTAAACAAGGTATGTACAATCATGAATAATTGATCCGAGAACGCATCAGCCATAGCCTGAATATCATTTGTCATTCTGGAAATGGTATCACCACTATGAGTCTTGTCATAGTAAGATATGGTCATCTCTTCAATATGGCGGAAAACCTTCAGCCTTATATCAACCATGGAACGCTTAATACAGCTCTTAAAAAGATAATTGAATATTGGAGAAAAAATACACAGCATCAAGACTGCCAGGCATATCATTATAACTGCAGCCGTCAACTGGGACATACTCTTTGCAATAGCAGCCTCCAGCAGATCCTTGATTACAAAAGCGGTCATGACGGATGCAGCCGCCCCAACAAGGCTCCCCCCCGCCAAGCCGGTGATATAGCCGGCTGCTCTAGGTTTGATGAAAGACAAAGCCCGAAAAAACTCATTTTTATTATTTAAGTTAAACATGCTTTTGCATCCTCCAGAATATCTGTGTCTGCCTGTCCATTGCTGAAAAAAACCTGCTTTATATACAGCTGCCTGTATAGTCCATCCTTTTCCATTAGCTCCCGGTGGGTCCCGGCTTCAGCGATTTTCCCCGCATCCAGCACCAATACCCGGCTTGCATCTTTTAAAGCTGACAGCCTGTGGGCAATAATAATTACAGTCCGGTTCCTCATAAACCGCTCAAGAGCCTCGCCAACCAGTGCTTCAGACTGCATGTCCAGCGCCGATGTAGGTTCGTCCAGCAGCAGGATGGGAGCATCCTTCATCACTGCCCGGGCAATGGAAATCCTTTGTCTTTGGCCGCCGGAAAGTCTTGTACCCCTCTCTCCTACCTGGGTAGCATAGCCTTCGGGCAACTCCATGATGAAATCATGGGCATTAGCAGCTTTGGCCGAGGCCACTACCTCCCTCAAAGTTGCACCGGGCTTACCATAGGCAATATTTTCGGCTATTGTTGCAGGATACAGATAGGTGTCCTGAGATACTACTGCTATCTGTCCCCTTGCCGCATCCAGGTTCCATTTATCAAGGCTGTGTCTGTAAAGCATTATATTTCCCGACTGCAATTGATAAAAGCCGCAGATCAGCTTGATTATTGTACTTTTACCACAGCCGCTGGTACCTGCAATAGCAGTAATTTCGCCCTCCCGTATCTTGAGATTAAGGCAGTCCAGTATCTTTTTTTCTCCATTATAGGAAAATGATGCATTTGTAATTTCAATCGGGTATTCCAAAGGCTCTGTTTTATAAGCTTCACCATCCGTTCTTTCAGGCTGCTGATCCAGTATTTCAAAAAGGTGGTTTGCCGCGCCGACAGCCGCCTTATAGCTGCTTAACAAAGCCGGTACATATTCAAGAGGCTCAACAAGATAATTCATCATTTGGATAAATGCCAGAAGAACTCCCGGCGATATCTGCCCGTTTACTGTCAGATAACCGCCGTACAAAATGCACAGTACAAAGGGAATAATCTGAATAACTACATTAACAGGCCCCAATAACGACATTCGTTTTTCAACAGCCAGACTCCGGTTCAGGGCTTCATCAACAACGGCTTTGTATTTCCCGAACAGTATATCCCTGAGATTGAAGGACTTAAGTATATAAATTCCACCTATTATGTCCTGGGCAATGGAATTCATTCTACCCAGCAGCTGCTGCAGTTCCTCCATAAACTTTGTAACAGGCCTGCTTATGATATTCACCAGCAGCATGGCGGCAGGAATGATTATTATACTGAATAAAAGCAGCTTCCAGTTTACAAACATCATAAATGCAAAAGCACCCAGAAACCTTAATGGTTGAAATATCAAGCCCGGAAGCCCCTCCTCCAGAAATCCCTGGATAATTGATACATCATTGGTCAGCAATGAAAGAATATCTCCGGTATGCCTTGTCTCCATATGTGAAACAGGCAATTTCCCCATAAAATCCGTTATATCCTTTTTAATGTCTCTCCCTGCAAATACACCGATAAGACCCGATGCATACCTGTTGATGAAGCTTAGCAATATTCCGCCTCCAATAAGGGCTGCGACAGGATAGATGATATTCAGAAGACCTGATTTGTCTCCTTCAATAGACAAATTAACCATTTGCACAACCATGTATGCAAGTGCAATATCAATAGCCGCGCTGAATACAGCTCCTGCAACTCTCAGCATAAGCCAGAATCCGTAGGGTCTGGTAAGAGACATTAACCTGCCGAAGGACGTCTGCTTTTTATTATACATAATTCACACCTCTATATTTACATATATTCCATATTATTACATATACGAATAAAAGTAAAGGACATGCCAAATACTTATTAAGAATAAATAATATTCTGCCGAAATATTAATATAATCACTTTTGAGTATGGAGATGCCATGGATGGCACTATAGTAGTTTTAGATTATTCCTCTTACGAGAGGCAGAAAATTAAACATGTTCTTGAAAAGATAGGCACCTTTGATGTAATAGAGGTGTTCAGTTCCACGCAGTTCAAGCTGCTTAATCTGAATTTGGAAAATCTCAGGCTGATAGTAATGGATCTTGCATTTCCTTCCGAACAGGAAGGCTTTGAGATTTTAAAAAGCATCCGAGGCAATGAATATGCCGCCAATGTGCCTGTTATTGTTGTCACCAGATCCGACCAGCTTGAATATAAAACAGCTGCGCTTCAATATGCAGTTAACGATTACATCATCAAGCCCTTCCAGGTTAAAAGACTGGAAAGCTCCATAAGGAGCTTTGTAAGGCTTAAAGACAGCTTTCATTACGATACAGGCGATATTGGCAATATATCCATGACCTTTGATGAATATATAATTAGAGAAATAAAATATTCCAGAAGGATGCAGAGCCCTCTTTCATTCATACTGATAACCACACTCAAGCTAAGAGAAGATAAGGATGGCATTACACAGACAGAAATAAACAACAAGGAAAAGATATACTCCATTGCCGCCCAGACAGCACGCAGCTCCCTGCGCGTGACAGATACCATCGTCATGAGCAGATCCAGGGATATCATTATAGTTCTTCCGTGTACAGGTGAATCCGGCGCAAAGCTGGTATGTGAAAAAATAAAGGCAGGCATATTCCAGGAACTGATTAAGATAAACGCCGACCTCAACGATTATATCTACCCTGTTCATGTTACCTTCCCCAAGGAAGGGGAGGATTTTCAAAAGCTGATGGAAAATGCATTTAAAAAGGTGTCTGACAAGGAGATGCTAGAAAAAATAATATCAATCACCCCCAATACCCGAAAATACTCCACAAACAGCTATAATCAGTTCCGCAAATGGCTATGATAAAGCATTAAACTGTTTTATACCTCTGACTTTTACTTCTTGGCTTATCGAGCAAAGTCAATCTTAGCTTTCCGCTATCAACAAGCGGAATAATATATTTACCTACTTCAATTTTTGATGAGTAAGGTGTATAAATACTGTCTTGACATAGACTGTATCATTGTCAAGGCTTTTTTCTTTCTCGTTTCCAATGCTTCCTCAAGCAGCGGCTCTTCTGCTGACATAAGATCCAGATGTTTGACAAAAAAATCTAATTATTGCATAATATTGGATAATAGATATATAGTGGGGGTCGATTTCAAGATGAGAAGGAGTATTGACTTATTATATAAGTGTTTTCTTACAACAGAATTTCTGTGTATCTCAGGAGCTTGTTTAGCATTATTAATCAGCCTTAGTATTACTATATTGGAGTCACATGAACTATTGCTAATCGGATTTTACTTAGTCTTTTGTATTATTTGCATTTCTGTCACATATTTTATGCGTAGTATTTTACAAAAAGCCAAATTAATTATTCGAATAACTTGTTTTTTCATATGTTATTTTTTTATTTCTTTCAGGACAATTGACATATTCGATAAATGGCTATGAAAAGCCATCGCCAAGTTATGGCTGGAACTTATACATAGGTGCAAATAAAGAAAGTATCGGTCGATGGAATGCCTCTGATGCAGAACTATTTAACCAAAAAATAAACGAGTATACTAACCCCTCGGAGCTACAGTCTTATTTTGCTAGATTAGGGTTTAAGCGTTATTATGAAATGAAAACCGGTATAGCAAAGCATTTTATAAGAAAGCTTTCTGTATGGTTTGATGAGAGTTTTATTGCTGATTCTATAACAAAATGGCAAAATGAATATACAAGGCTTAAATCACCAGATATTTCTCAAACGTATAAGTTGTTTTGTTTTTTCTATAATCTTTTAGCAGTTTTTGGTGCTATGGGAGCTATGTTATTTATGGGGAGGTCGAAAAATTCACCACCCGGGTTGAAGCTTGCATCACTT
>Ga0366816_1116_pt1 | contig 11554 bp, 7 predicted proteins | sample TotcelN113001K15_FD_207019 | JGI IMG/M metagenome (GOLD analysis project Ga0366816, IMG submission 207019) | Enriched cells from coal bed in the Powder River Basin, Montana, United States - Total cells N11 rep3 HSBNCT.N11.300.1.K15 ... | reverse complement strand
GCTGACTAGCATAGCGATCGGCTTCGGCCTCGACATTCGCACAGTGGGAGATATGGGCCAGCTGCCCGATAGCTTGCCCATTTTCCTGCTGCCGGACGTGCCGCTGAACCTCGAAACGCTGAAAATCATCTTCCCGGTAGCGGCCACGCTGGCGGTGGTGGGTCTGCTGGAATCCATGATGACGGCCTCGATTGTCGATGACCTGACCGATTCCACCAGCAACAAGAACCGAGAATGCATGGGACAGGGTATCGCCAATATTGCATCCGGTTTTCTCGGCGGCATGGCGGGCTGCGCCATGATCGGCCAGTCGGTCATCAATGTAAAGTCGGGCGGGCGCGGACGGCTCTCGACACTCGCTGCGGGTGTGTTTCTGCTTTTGATGGTGGTATTCATCGGCGACTGGGTGGCCCGGATTCCGATGGCTGCACTGGTTGCCGTGATGATAATGGTATCGATTGGCACCTTCAACTGGGCTTCGATCCGCGATCTGCGCGGGCATCCCAAAAGCTACAGCGTCGTGATGATTGCGACGGTGGTCGTGGTGGTTTTGACGCATGACTTGGCCAAGGGCGTGCTGGTAGGCGTATTGCTCTCCGGCTTTTTCTTTGCCCACAAGGTCGGGAGAATATTGCGCGTCAGCTCGATGTGCGAAGAGGAAGGACACGTTCGCGCGTACAAAGTGACCGGGCAGGTATTCTACGCCTCGGCTGACAGCTTCATCAATGCATTCGATTTCAAGGAAGTGATCGAGAAAGTGCGCATCAACGTGAGCCGTGCGCATTTTTGGGACATCACCGCAGTGAGCGCGCTGGACAAAGTGGTCATCAAGTTCCGCCGTGAAGGCACCGAGGTCGAAGTCATCGGCCTCAACGAAGCCAGCGCCACGATGATCGATCGTTTCGCCATCCACGACAAGCCGGATGCGGTCGAGCAAATGATGGGCCACTAACAGGGGAATAGCTGATGAAAAACGAAAACAAAGTACTGGCCTGCGTCGATCAATCCCGCTTTGCGGAATATGTGGCCGACTATGCCGCCTGGGCTGCGCAACGCATGGGAGCGCCGCTGGAATTCCTGCATGTCATCGACCGCGATCCGGGAGCCGGTTCCGGCGAGGACTACAGTGGCGCCATCGGCATCAATGCTCAGGAAAACCTGCTGACGCATCTCTCCAGCCACGACGAAGCGCGCAGCAAGGCAATGCGTGAAAAGGGCCGCATCTTCCTCAACAGCATGCGCGAGCGCGCCATTGCAGCAGGCGCTGCTTCAGTCGATGTCCGGCAACGCCGTGGCAAGCTGGAAGAAACCCTGACCGAGCAGGAAAGCAGCGTGCACCTGTTCGTGCTTGGCCGTCGCGGCGAGGCAGCCGAGATCACGCAACGGAACCTGGGGCGCAACATCGAGCGAGTGGTGCGTGCCCTGAAAAAGCCGATTCTTGCGGTTACCGAAGCATTCCGCGAGCCGCGTCGTGTCATGATCGCTTTCGACGGCAGCGCCGTGACCCGCAGAGGCGTCGAGACAGTGGCTGGGAGCCCTCTTTTCAGGGGTCTGCCGGTGCATCTTCTGATGTCCGGAAAGGAAAGTGCGGATGCGGTCAAACAGCTTGAATGGGCCAGGACAACGCTGGAGGCGGCCGGCTTCGACGCTCCCATCTCACTAATTTCCGGAGACGCAGAGAGCGCCATCGCCAAGACCGTTCGGGATCAGGGCATTGATGTACTGATCATGGGAGCTTACGCTCATTCGCCATTGCGCAGCATGCTGTTTGGCAGCAAGACATCCGACCTGTTGCGTTCGGCTGCGATCCCGACGCTTTTGCTGCGTTAGCTGTTAAGACAAGGACGATTGCTGTTCAGGTAATGTAACCGACGCAAAAAAGCAGCGGGACCGGCAACGGGCCAAGGCGGCTGCCGCCGTTTCCGGCCCGGATGTGCAGACAATTTCGGTGATAAACGGCCTGACCAAGTTGGAAATAACTCCTGGGCATCGGATTGAAAACGGGTAAGTCAATTGCTACATAGTGGTACTTCTTTAATGTTGCAATTTTCACAATCCATTGCCATTGCAGTTTCCCGAAACTACGTTTGATGTCTTGAGCAATTATCGGACGCAGGAACTTATTCATGCACTGCGTAGCCAAACTTATGAGCATGCCTGCAAGCAGACACTGACCCGTCAATTCATTAATCGGAGACTGGATAATGCCGACGAACCTGCCATTACCTGATCAAGCTCCTGTTTGGCACGCCGAATCAGTCGATAAAACACTGACTAACTTGTCTGTTGACGCCGAAAACGGACTGAGTCATGAAGAGGCTACGCGGCGCCTTGACCAATATGGCCCTAATGCCTTGCCGGAAGCCAAGCGGCGTAGTCCATTGGTGCGCTTTGCCCTTCAGTTCCATAACCCTATTATCTATGTGCTGCTCGGTGCTGCTGCCGTTACTTTTTTCTTGCGCGATTATATCGATGCGTGGGTGATTGTCGGGGTAGTAATCATCAACGCCATGATCGGGTTCATCCAGGAAGGAAAAGCGGAAAAAGCGCTGGAAGCCGTACGCGCCATGCTCGCCACCCACGCCATTGTGTTGCGTGCAGGGGAGCGGCATGAAATTGAGGCCGCCCTGCTAGTGCCTGGCGACATCGTCCTGCTGGAGTCCGGCACAAAAGTGCCGGCTGATCTGCGTCTCCTGCACGTAAGGAATCTCCGTGTGAACGAGGCCGCCCTGACAGGCGAATCCCTGCCGGTGGAGAAGAACACAGAGCCGGCTGGAGTCGATTCTCCCATAGGCGACAGGACGTGCATGGCCTATTCCGGAACCGTCATCAGCTTTGGCCAGGCACGCGGACTGGTGGTGGGAACAGGCCAGACTACCGAGATCGGGCGCATCGGCACGCTCGTCGGCGAGGTGCAGTCGCTGGACACGCCGCTCACGCGCCGGCTCGGCCAATTTGCCCGACAGATCACGGTCTTCATTCTGTCAATAAGTCTGGTCTCGTTCCTCTATGGTCGTTACGTGCGCGGGATGCCTTTGCTGGACATCTTTCTGGCCGTGGTCGGCCTAGCAGTCGCAGCCATTCCCGAAGGGCTCCCGGCCATCGTGACCATTGTTCTCGCCATCGGCACCCGCATCATGGCTCAGAACAATGCCATCGTCCGTTTGCTGCCAGCCGTCGAGACCCTTGGTTCAGTCACGGTGATCTGTTCCGACAAGACCGGTACGCTAACCCGGAATGAAATGACGGTCGTGCAGGTCATGCTGCCCGAGCATGATCTTGAAGTTAGCGGCGTCGGCTATGCGCCCGAGGGAGGATTCAGGCAGGAAAATGCCGCCATGGAGGTCGAAAAGGACCCTGCTCTGCAGGAACTCGCCCGTTGCGCCCTACTTTGCAATGACGCTCGTTTGAAGCATGACGGAGAAACCGGCTGGCAGCTGGTTGGGGATCCTACCGAGGGCGCGTTATTGTCGCTGGCCTACAAAGCCGGCCTGGATCATGTGGCGGTCACTGAAGCTATGCCGCGGATTGACGAGATCCCGTTCGAATCGGAACATCGCTTCATGGCAACGCTCCATCACGATCAGGAAGAGCATGTGTTCATGCTGCTGAAGGGCGCGCCTGAGCGCGTGCTCGACCAGTGTGTGCAAGATGCAAGCGGCAATGCACTTGACCCAGCCGCATGGCAGGAACGTATAAAAAACGCCGCAGAGGCCGGGCAACGCGTACTGGCGCTGGCTACGTGTGCCATGCCTGCCGCTACCACGGCAATTACCATGGACGATATCACGGCTCGTTTTACCTTGCTTGGTCTGGTCGGCATCATCGACCCTCCAAGGGATGAAGCCATTGCAGCAATTGCCGAGTGCCAGCATGCCGGGCTACGCATCAAGATGATCACGGGAGACCACGCCGCCACGGCGGCTGCCATCGGTCAGCAACTGGGATTGCAGGCCGAACACACGCTCACTGGCGATGCAATCGAAGCGCTGGATGACATGGCGCTTCGGGGCCGCGCGCTGGATATCGATGTGTTCGCTCGAGCCAGCCCTGAACATAAATTGCGTCTCGTAAAGGCATTGCAGGCCGAAGGCGAACTGGTCGCCATGACAGGAGACGGCGTCAACGACGCACCTGCGTTGAAGGCAGCTAATATTGGAGTGGCAATGGGACAAAAAGGAACCGATGCCGCCCGCGAAGCGGCCGACCTGGTGTTGACAGACGACAATTTCGCCACGATCGCACAAGCCGTGCGCCAGGGACGGGTCGTATTCGACAATATCAAGAAGTCGCTGATCTTCATACTGCCCACCAATGGCGGCGAAGCGGGCGTCATCCTGGTTTCGATTTTCACCGGCATAGCGTTGCCTGTCACGGCTGGCCAGATTTTGTGGGTGAACATGGTCACAGCAGTAACGTTGGGCCTGGCGCTGGCCTTCGAGCCTGCCGAACCGGACATCATGAATCGCCCGCCAAGGCCGCCGTCGGAGCCTTTGATCACTCAATTAATGGGTGTGCGTATCGTCTTTGTCAGCCTGTTGATAATGATAACGACCTTCGCTATATTCGAGTGGGAACTCATGCGAGGAAGCAACATGGAAACGGCGCGCACTGCAGCCGTCAACATGCTAGTCGTCTGCGAATTGGTATACCTCTTCAACGTGCGCCATTTCACTGCTTCCGCATTCAGACGTGACATCCTGAGCGCGAATCGCGTCGCCTTCTGGATGAGCATCTTGCTGATCGGTTTCCAGGTGTTGTTCACCTATGCCCCTTTCATGCACCCGGTGTTCCATACGGCGGCGATCGATGCGATGTCGTGGGCGATCATTGCTGTGCTCGGATTCGCCATTTTTGTAGCAGTCGAGGCGAAGAAGGCGCTGATGCGGCGAAGGGGCATACAGAGCATATGAGTGAACACCCACCGTTGCACGCTCAGAGAAGGAAGAAGCACAGCGCGGCGACAGTGGTGGGAAGCAGAGCTGACAGGAACAGTTTCAACGGGCTGATCGCCCCCTCATCGAACTCGCCCTTCAGAATCGAAAATCCTGCCGGATTCGGCGCATTGGCGATTACGGTGAGTCCGCCACCTGTCACGGCACCCGCAACCAAGGCATATTTAGCTGCATCGGATATACCCTCAACCAGCGAACCAAGGTACGTCAGGGCGGCATTATCAGTGATTGCCGTCAACAGGACCGAGCCAAAGAAAAGCACCGATGAATCCATGCCAGCCAGCAAAGGCTGCAGCCACCATCTTTGCGGTTCGCCTAACACCACCAATCCTGCCAGAAAGAACGCTACCAGAAGGCCTTCGCGCAGCATCAGGGCATCTTGATGACGCCGGTATGCTTCGGTGAAGCCCAAAAAGAATAGGAACAACCCCATGAATACAGCGGGGTGGTGGCTGAACACAACCGTACCGGCCAGAAAGAGCAGGTGAATCAGTATCACGGAGGCCGGCACGACTGTTTTTTCGGAATCGTCTTCGACGTTCTCCAGGCGCAGCAGCACCTTCCGAAAAATCCACGAGGCGAGCAAGGCATTGATCGTGACAGCGATGACTGCTTTCCAGCCGAAAGTCCAGAACATGAACTCGACGTTCCATCCCCATTTATCGGCAACCATCAGAACCGGTGGGGCTGCGTAGGAAGTAAGCACGCCGCCTATCGATACATTGACCAGCAGCACTGCCAGCGTAAAGTATTTCATGCTAGGCGGTATGGTTTTCGTGTAAAAACGATCACGCAGCATCAGTGCTGCGAGCGTCATGGCCGCTGGCTCGGTAATCAAGGCACCCAACAATGGCACCAGAGACAGGCTCAGAAAGTACCATGCGAGCGACTCGGGCAAAGGAATGAATCGGACGAATCGGTTTATGAACTCCCTGACCGCATAAAGAACCGGCCTGGTTCCAGCCATCACTAGAATAACGAATACGAACAAAGGCTCTGTGAAATTCTGCCTGTCGAGATAGCCGACTGCCGATGCGGATCCTCCGATCACGGCCATGAAGGCGAGAAGCATGAACGCCCAGAAGCCGAACACGACCTCTACTTCACCCAGCAAATGCCACAGCCCCGCATGCCGGGTATCTTTATGCGCCATATGCACAAACCATTTCGTCGAAAAGGTGTGCAGTACGGCAAGAAGAAAAAGTGCGGTGCCGATGTATTCGATTAAATTGTTTTGGCTCATGAGGGAATAAAGTTGCGTTTCATTCTGGAATAAAGGTTAGCCGCACTGATTATATTGAGTAAAGCCGAGGCATATCCAGGGTTCGACGCGCACAAGGCCATGCGCCCACTCTGGATTTCACTCGTTCAGATGTTGCGCTGAGCCGTGGTAGTCGTATGCAGCCATTCCACTTGGCGCGAGCGCCCGACTTTCGGGGGAAGACGAACTCTATTACCTTGAGTAAGGGATGCGACCAGAAAAAATTGTGTGAGCCTGCTCGTCTAGCGAGCAATAACAAGATAGTTATCTAAATTTCGCCAGTTTTCGTATATAAATCAACGCAGGCACTATATAACTCTATTTTCCATTGCAAACGTGAGTCAAACTTAATTGTTCGTCCGCATTAGCCACTAATAGACATTTGTCGAAATTATCACTAATTCGAAATTATTAGTCACTTACTAAAATTAGCCCCTGAAATTATCACTAATATTAGTCAATCAAAGGAAGGTGTCGACACATAAAAAAGTTTGACACAAGTAGCCTATACAAATCAATGATTTACGAAAAATACGTAAAGGCGATTTTGGAAAAAGTTTGATATAAACAAACCAGATTTTAAACGACATCGAAATCTTGCAATAAAAATGTTTGACACAATATTGAGAGATTCACCCTCCGTCCGTGCCACGCCGCCTTCAATGCCTGCAAAACTCCTTTTCTTTCCACCTGCGTTCCCTGACGAAGCCCTCATTTCGAGGGTCTCCCGCTATCATCTGATGTCAGGCAACAGAACTGACCAGTCCACATTTATCGAGCTTTTCGGTAGAGCGGGTTTTGGATTGGGGGCGATAGTGCCGCCGCATATTGGGGAACTGGCATTGCGCCTGCCAGGAGAGCTCGACACCAATGTAGCCGCCATTCACAGGGAAAGCACCTTGCTTCCGGCATTTCGCCCGTTTTTAGGGAGATCAAGCAAATCTCCCTCGCCCACCAGCGATAAGGAGGATGGCGAGGGCGCAGGAGTCAGCCACCTGCCGAGGCACGTGGTCGGCATGAGCGGAGAGGCGAAACTTTGCCTGAGCTGCGCCAACGATGATGAGAAGTTGCATGGCGCCGGGTATTGGCACCGATCCCATCAGATCCCTGGCGTGACCCTATGCTGTAAACACCAAGAGGCGCTGATCAGCAGCTGTCCGAATTGCCGATACCCGTTTCAACATGCGAATCGACTGCTCTCCGTGCCTTGGGGGTCTTGCTACCAATGTAAGCAGCGTTTGAACAAGGCCGGCCAGGGGCAGACCGTATCGGAGTTGGAAGTTGCATATGCGAGATACGCGCACGATCTGCTCCAGGAAAACATGGCGTCGGTGCCGCCCGACATTCTCATGAACATGTATCGGGAGAAGATCCGGCAACGCGGCTATGTCCGAAAGTCCCAAATCGATCTCAAAAGTTTTCAGGAGGCGATGATTCAAAATCTGGGAGAGCCATTTATCCGCAAGGTGGATCCCGCTTTTTCATTGAATCGGACCAGCACTTGGCTGCGCTTATCCTACCTGCAGTCAGCACTGGATCTGCCGATTACACGTCACCTCCTGATGGGAATGCATCTGTTTGGCACGGCCTCTCATTTTCATATCGAAGTGCAAGCGATGCAGAACGCTGGGCATATTACGCTCCGCAAGAAGGCTACGCAGTCCCACGCCAGCCAGAATATGCTGCGGGATGAATTCAGACAAAAAATTACAAAGGAATTGAAGAAAAATCCCGCGCTCAGTATGGAAAAACTTTGGAAGAAGCAAGTGCGTACGATGGCATGGTTATTCGAGCACGACAATACCTGGCTGAACAACACAGTGACCTCGGGCGCAAGTAGAGAAGCCGATGCGTTAGCGTCCAAGATACAAGCCGATGATGCCCTCGATCGTGAAGGTGCCCGTCAAATTGAAGAGGTATCGCGCAAGCTGTTTGAACAGACAGATAAACCTCAGCGCGTGACAATCAGTAAAATTCTCGCCGGTCTGTCCAAGCCAGTAGCCAGCACAGCAGGCAATCGGGAGCGCTATCCGCTGTTGTTCGCCGCCATCGATCTGTGCAAGGAAACCGCTTGGTGCTTTAGTGCACGCCGGATATTGTGGGCCTTGGGAGAACTGGATCGCTTCGAAGAAACGATCACGATAGGCAACATCGTATTGAGATCTGCTGTTGGAACTCGCGCTGTGGAGGAAATATTGCAATTTTGTGGCTGGGATGGAGAGAATCTGAGCAAGACCACGATCAACCCCAAACTCTTGCTGGCGAAAGCAGGCATCACGCGCACATGGCGCGGCCCGTCCGAAAACAAGTTAGGAGCATTTGCTGGCCGCGGCTACGTGTCAAAAGGCACGCGCCGAAAAAAATTGGCTATTTAACCCAGACAGCACCATCAATTGCCCAGGCCAACACCAGCGAAAACAAGACGCAGGCCACCGCACTGATCGAGAAAAGCGTCAAGACCTCAGGCGCTCTCGACGCACTAGCGCCTCGCGCGCCTGGAAATCAATATTGATTGACAAGCCGATTCAATAACAGTTCTACCTCCTTGGCCAAGGGTGGTCTCAATCTGGCCATATAAATCAACTGCCCTGCTGGCGTCACGCCCTGCTGATACAAAATTTGCCGAGCGGCCCAGGACAGTCGGCGACACTGAAATTGTGCCGTCGTCTCCACGCATGCGGCAAGCGCAACAGCGGTCAGAGGCAACTTGATCAAATGTTTTTCCAGTACCGCGAGGCAGCCAATTTTCCGGCCTATTGCCGATTGACTGACTCGAACAGGCTTTTCCGCTGCGTAAAGCTCCTGGCTACATTCCCGTACAGCGTCGGCCATTTCCTGGTCTCGTCGGCCCCAATCTATCCGCGCAGTGTGCACTATCAACCAGCGTGGTGTTGTCTCAATAGTCTGGGTCAACCATTCCCGGTCATTCTTGTGCAACCAAGCGTAGTCGGGTCGCGCACGCAGTAAGACGGTTGGATGTCCGCCTACAAATCGCCTCCGTCGCCGATCTCGTTGATTCACAAAGATCAGTTCCTTTCTGATTTTTGCCACATCAGGAAACATGCGCAGTAAACGATACAGGCTGACGGTCGAAGTCTGATGGCGGCGCGCCAGTGTCTCGAGCGAAGTGTTGGACTGGAGCGCCATCGTCAGTATTGCCATCGTGGGTCCATCGAGTTTCTTGGGCCGCTTGGCAACAGGGATGCCACCTTGGGCAGCCTCAATACGCAAAGTAGTCACCGACTTGCCGAGAAGTTGGGCACAGCGCCGCAACGAGTACTGATGATCCACGAGCATCGTGCGTAACTGATTTCCAGGAAGTGCAGCCACAAGCGGCGGTTTCGGGCGACTGGATGGGCGCGATATCTTGATCGTCTCATTCACCGCCATCAAAAGGTGCTCAATCTTGCCGTTGAGACACTGCAGCAGAACGAGATGCTTAAGCGGATGCGATGACTTGCGTGACTTGCGCAGCAAACTGATCGCCCAATCCTGGGGGCCGGAAGCCGGTCGCTGGAGGCATTGCATTGCGCCATTCGCGGACAGCGATGACATTTGCTGTCTTACTCGCTGGGACAATTCGGCAACCATCACCCGTCCGCCAGCATGAGTGAATCCGAGGTTCGATGCCAGAGTGCGATAAAATTCCTGGAGTCGCCTGGCAGAGATAATATCCAAATGCAAGTTGAGAACTTGCCGACTCAGGATCGAGAGGGCTAGCATCCCCTCTCGATGCTGTGCCGCAACGAAGACATGCTTTGCGTGCAGAATGACTTCCCTGTCCGCAGGGAGAAACAGTTGGTGGCGATGCTGTGCCACCCAGCTCGCCGCCAGTTCGACAAGCGGTGTGCCATGTTGCGCGCAGATATGCACCGCCGGCAGCTGATGGGCTCGATGCCAATACGGTTGTCCAACAAGTTCCACATCCCGTTCGCTGCATTGTTCGCAATAACGATAGCAATTTCCCCCGCCCACTTGGCTTGCGATCAGCCCCATCAACGTCTTGAGCCCTGAAGCCGATGAACCTTTCATGGCAACCAGACTAAGTGCGACCTGCCGCTCAGTTAAGAATGGACGGAAATACGGGAACAAGGTATGCCGGTCGACAATGTCTTGGGCATCGAGCGCCATTGCTTGGGGAAGTCTGGAAGCGAGGGTATCGAGCAAACTCGGAAGGTGTGACGACACGATCTGGGTATGCTTACCGAATAATTCATGCAATGTGTCCCGGTCGTCATGATGGCCGGAAAGACGATGGTATCGCGCAATTAAACTAAACAGCGACTCGTCCGGGCGCCTGGTGGTGTCGCCGAACGAGTTAAGGAGCGCGGCGAACGGGACTATCGTCTGGATGCGACGCTGGACTTGCAGGAGTTCACCAAAATCATCGTTGCCAGCACTTTGCACTATAACCACCATAGCCGGCAGCCCAATTGGCTCAACGCGGACATGATCGCTCAAGGGATTGATTCCACACCCTTGGGTATCTGGAACTAGGGTATCGAGCATGGCTTTGGCACGCCAAATATCCAGGCCACCGAATTGATCTACCTGCATCTTTTGCCTAAGGCAAAGGCGAGTGTGCAGTCCGGAGGGATTTATTTCTCAGGCATGTATTACACCTCGGCCGGTGACCGCGAAGGCTTGAAATTCGCTCGTGCTCGCGCCAAGGGACGTGAGTCGATCGAGGTGTGGCACGATCCGACTAAGCCCGAGCATCTCTGGATGCGCGGCGACGATCATTCATTTGTCCAATATAATCTGCGCGCATCGGAGGTCCGATATCAAGGGCATCGACTAGAGGAAATCCAGGACATGCTAGCAATGATCAAGCACACATCGCCTGAAGAAAAGTACGTCGAGCTGACCAGTAAGGTCCGACTCGATGATCAGGTGCAAAGCATTATTGCGCAGGCTACTGCGGAAAAAAAGCTGGCCCCGGATCATCTGTCGGCAGCGCAAAGCGTGGCCGATATCCGCGGCAACCGCGCAATCGAAAAGGCCGCCGAGCGGGCTGGCAGCGTGAATCCAGCGCTTGCCCCTCCAAGCGTTACTGCACCCCATGTTCCGCCACCAGTTCCCGCCGTTTCTGAAACCTATGGGCAACGCAGTGGTGAGGTTATCAATTTACTGAGCCGTCTGCGTCGAAAAAATAAGCCGTCACCATGAGCAACCAAGCACCGGTCTATGCCACCTACACCCCGTCTCCCGTTTCCGAATATGGCGGCAATCCTTTGATCGAAGCACTTCCGCCGATTCTATCGGAGCAGGATGCTGCGCGCTTGATCGGCCACTTTCCTGACGGGAGCGAACAAGAGCGCAGCTTGCCCAAGGAAGT
>Ga0366816_1113_pt1 | contig 11570 bp, 10 predicted proteins | sample TotcelN113001K15_FD_207019 | JGI IMG/M metagenome (GOLD analysis project Ga0366816, IMG submission 207019) | Enriched cells from coal bed in the Powder River Basin, Montana, United States - Total cells N11 rep3 HSBNCT.N11.300.1.K15 ... | reverse complement strand
TAACCCCAACCACCAATGGTCGGATGTCGAAATGCGCATGCGCAGCGATTGGGAGACCTATAACCAAGATGCAGGTTCGTGGGAAAAGAACAAGGCGGCCATTCAATGCGGCTGGGAGGTAGGAAAGAAGCACGGTAAAGGCAGCTCATCGGGAGAATCGCTGCGTTGATTGTGGCTGCTCAAATGGCGGATCAGGCGCACTAATCCGCCATCGCATCGAGATTGTTGTCTTGCCTCGGAAAACGACATGCCGGCTGAAATCTATGGCCGGCATGTTCTTTTGCCCTGAACCTTCGGCACGGCATTGCGCGGTTGCCAATCGATGACCTATCGTGGAGGCATAGGTATTTTTGTCAACATAATAGTCATATTACAACAGTTTAAACGCGATAGTTAATGTGGTTTAAAACTTTGCTTGATGAGCCGTTGCCCTGGCGGGCATCTCCTGGCTGCTGTTGTCGCGGCAAACAATGGCGCCGCACGTGCCTTCACAGACGCATATTCGCGGCCCGAACCGTAAATGACGCCTGCCGCAAGAAAATCCGCTTCATGCAGGGAACGCTTTACCGAAAACAGCGGTCTTATCTTCAGGGAAGGCAGCATTCATTCTTCCTTCGAAAGCCGGTAAATATGAAAAGGAGCACTACCATGGCGAACACAGTGGCCGCAGTTTTCACAGACGACTCCCATGCGCAAGATGCTGTAAGCGAACTGCTGATATCCGGATTTACCCGCGACCAAATCCATACTTCCACGCAAACCGGAACTGTGCCCAATGAGGCGGATTACGTTTATGAACTGCAGAAGGAAACCGGAATGGACGACTTTTTCCGGTCGCTGGCTGAGATGTTTACCGATTACGATGAACTGACGACCTACGCCAACATGGCCAAGATTGGCCATACCGTGCTGATGGTTCATGCCGATTCAAAAGAGCGGATCGATCGGGCCGAGGAAGTGATCAACCACCATTATCCGTTAGACGTAGAGGAATATGATGCACAGTCGGAAAACAGGAGCGCATCCGGCGCTCATGGCGCCGATGCAGCCGTCGTTCCTCAAGCCGCCGAGACCGACATGAAGAGCGCCTCGCGGAAAAACCGGCATATAAGGGAATCCCGAGGCGTGCGCGTGTTTCCGCGCATAAACATCCGATTACGGCATAGCACGGCAAGACCGGGCGGACAGCATTCTGATGCTTACCTTGGAGAGGCCGGAAGCAGGCCCATGGATAGCGGCAAAAAAGGTGAATAGGCGGAAGCGAAGGCTTGCGAAAACGGAATCTGCCGCTAAACCTGGCTCGACGATAATTGCCGGAGAGAAGCCGCTATCTCGGCGACCACACCGGACCAGTCGCCCGCGGCCGATTGGCGAAACAGGCGCATGACTCCGGGATACCACGGCGAACCGGAGCCGTGGTCAAGCCAGCGCCAGTCGGTCTTGTATGCGGGCAGCATGACCCAGCAGCGCTTGCCGAGGGCGCCGGCCAGGTGAGCTACCGCCGTGTCGACGCAAATGACAAGATCGAGTCGCATGATAACAGCAGCAGTATCGGCAAAGTCTTCCAGCTCGCCTCCAAGGCTTGTGAGCGGCAATCCGGCGGGCGGATGCGCGGCATCGTCTGCGCCGCGACCCTTTTGAAGGCTAATGAAACGAACGCCGGCCACGTCCCATAAAGGCGCAAGCACGTCCAGCGACGGAAGCGAGCGGTCCGAGTCGCTTGCAAACAACGGGTTGCCCTTCCAGGCCAGTCCGACGCGAAGCCCGTCCGGCAGAATCCGCGCAGCCCACTTTGCGATACGGTCTTGCGGAGCCAGCAGGTACGGAATTTTCGCCGGTATGGAGCCGGCGCGGGTCTTGCAGAAATAGGGAATGCTCAGAATAGGCGTCCATAGATCATGGCCGGACGCAGGCAACTCATCATCAAGGGAAATCAGCCTGTCAACCGCATCCAGCGTCGCTAACAAGGTTTTCAGAGCCGGGTGGCAAAGCAGGGTAATCGACGCAACGCCCTGCTCCTTGAGCAAGGCGGCATACCGGCAAAAATGAATCATGTCGCCGTAGCCTCCTTCAAACCCGACCAGCAGAGACTTGCCTGCAAGCGGTTCGCCCTGCCAGCGGGGACAGTCGATACGAGCCTCCAGCGCGGCATTCCAGTTCCTTGCTTCCAGGCGGAGCCAGCCTTCCTCGAAGCGGCCCTGGCGCAACAGAAGATAACTTAAATTGAAGGATGCGTCCGCATAGGCTGCGTCCAGAGCCATGGCAGTGCGATAGCACCGCTCCGCTTCCTGCTCGCGCTTCATGCAGGCAAAAAGCACGCCCAGGTTGGACCATGCGGCGGCGGCATCGGGGCAACATGCAATCGCCTGCCTGTAGGCCGCCTCCGCTTCGGCGAAGCGCTTCTGGCTCGCAAGGAGAACCCCGAGATTAAGGTGGGTTTGCGCCAGATCGGGGTTCAGGCTTATCGAGCGCCGGTAGCAGATTTCTGCTGCCTCCAGGGTACCCTGCCTGTCCAGAAGAAGACCCAGGTTGGCATGGGCTTCGGCAAAATCAGGCTCGATTTCCAGGGCAATACGGAAGCATGCCTCGGCACGTGAAGCAGCGCCCGATTCCATGCAGCGCGTGCCCTCGAAAAACAGCGCTTCGGCATCGGTAAATTCCTGGTTGATCGTTCCATGGCTCATGGGGGCATTGTAAATTATATTGATTCCGATGTTGCCCTATGGCCACCTGATCGGACTTCGGCGATCTCATCGGCTTATCCCACGCCGCTGCAATGCCGCCAGAAAAACGGTCGCAAGTTTCTTGCGGCTTCAGCCTGCAAGCCAATTCATTTAATAATGGAATTAACTATAAATACTTAATATACAGTCGTCTACGAATTTTATTTAAAGTAATTTCTACTATGCGAAAGTTGCCGGCGCCTTCTTATTCATCCGATCTGATAACAATCAATATCGCAAAACTGTCCCCCTGTAACCTTTATCGAAAACGTACAGGCCCGTCGGAATCCAGGCAGAAACGAGGAGGGGAATTGACGCATGCGGCAAATCGAAGAATTCTCGACAAGTTACCAGCATCACATAAATATCTGCATGGCATGGGCAGCAGGGCTGGTTGCATGGGCATGGATCAGCGTGGCGCTCCACATGAATGGTCTCGACATGAGGGTGGTCTACACAGCGGTCGCTGTAGCAATCGGAATCCGCACTTTCAAAGTAGTAATGGCATTGTGCATGGAAACGAAGCAAACAGCGCAGAGATACAAAAGCTATCTGGATACATTTTCGTATGCGGTGCTTCACCGCATGCGCAACGATTCAAGCCTGTCGGCATGGTCGAGGCAGGAAATAGATAAATATCTGAACTCGGCAATGTGCTGGGGTTATTGACCCCCGCCCCGTCCATTGTTCATGCCGGCAGCGGGCTCTTGGCGCGAAAAATTGACGATCTTACGACCAACTTAACGGACTGATAGACAATCATGCCTACTATTCTGATTACCGGCAGCAACCGCGGCATCGGGCTGGAGCTGACCAGGCAGTATGCGCAGGATGGATGGCGCGTTTTCGCCACCTGCCGCCATCCGGCCGAAGCCGACCAGTTGCGGCAACTGGCAGGCCTCTATCCATCGATTTCGATTCACCGGCTCGATATCACGGTGGTGGAGGACATCAAGGCAATCACCCTTGAATTGAAGGGCACGCCGCTCGATATTCTCTACAACAACGCGGGAATATTTCTGGAAGCGGATTATCACCTGCCCGCGCTGGGAGGAATACGCTACGACCATTGGCTGCGCACATTCGACGTCAATACCCTGGGGCCGGTGCGGATGACGGAAGCCTTGCTGGGCAACGTCGCCATAAGCAGCAAACGCCTGGTCGCGGTAATGACCAGCCACATGGGCAGCATTGAAGACATCGACATGGAAGGCAGCTATTACTACCGTTCCAGCAAGGCGGCGCTGAACGCGGCGATGCAGGGGCTGACGGCGGCGGCGCGGCCTCACAAGGTCGGCATCCTGCTGCTGCATCCGGGGGCGGTCCACACGCGCATGAGTCCGCAGGGCATCAGCCCGGAGAAAAGCGTGAACGGCCTGCGCCGGATCATCGACGGCTTTTCTCTCAAGGATTCCGGAAGCTTCATCAAGTACGACGGAACGGTCCTGCCGTGGTGACAGGCAACCGCCCCGTTCCTCGCCGAGTTTAGCCTGTTTTGCAGACTGGGCCGGCAACCGATTGCCGCCCGCTACCGCTGCAACGATTTCAAAAGCCATGCCCATGAGAGGCGATTACCTGCGTTCAGGCCCGGCATCGGCCAAGCTGGCGGATTCTCTTGTTGACATGGTTGCAAGGTAAAATAAAGCCATGCGTACTCACAACAGTTTTACCTCTTCCGCTATCGCCTCGTATGCGCTTTCCGGCATATCCCTGCTGCTGGTATTGCAGTATGGCTTGCTCGGGGCGCTGTTCGCCGGCCTGCTGGTGTACTCGCTGATCCACCTGATGACGCCGATGCTGGGCAAAAGAATCAGCGGAGTGCGGGCCAGGATCATTGCAGCGACCATGATCGGGGCGGTAGTGGTTACCATCCTGACTTTTGCGGTATGGGGCCTTATCTGGCTGTTTCAGGGAAATGCCGGGCATGGCCATTCCGTGCTGCAGAGAATGGCGGACATCATCGAGGCGTCGCGAAGCCAGTTCCCCTCCTGGTTGAAAAACAGTCTTCCCATCGATGCCGACGATCTGAGCAACATGATGAGCATCTGGCTGCGCCAGCACGCGCTGGAAGCAAAATCCATCGGCGCCGAAGCGGGACGGCTTTTTGCCCATCTGCTGGTCGGGATGATCATCGGCGCCTTGGTCGCCGTGCGCGACACCATGCCCGACCATCACATCCATCCGCCGCTGATAGCCGCCCTGCGGCAACGCATCTTCCACTTGCGCGACTCCTTCCAGAGTGTCATTTTCGCCCAGGTATGGATTTCCGCGATCAATACCGCAATCATCGCGGTTTACCTCTTCATCCTGTTGCCGATGGCGGGCATCTCCCTGCCTTTGTCCAAGAGCCTGCTCGCCCTCACCTTCTTTGCAGGTCTGCTGCCGGTGATCGGCAACCTGGTGTCCAACACCATGCTGGTCATAGTCAGCTTGTCCATCTCGCTTCACACCGCCGTGTTCTCGCTGCTGTTCATGGTGATCGTTCACAAGCTCGAATACTTCCTGAACGCCCGCATCGTCGGAACGCGGATCCAGGCGCGGGCATGGGAACTGTTGATGGCCATGCTGGCGATGGAAGCCATATTCGGCATTCCGGGCGTCATTGCCGCGCCGGTATTCTATGCATACGTCAAAAAAGAACTGTCGGACCTGAAGCTGATTTGACGCTTTGCGTTCCGCCCGGCCCCCGGGAGCGCGCCCCGATTGCCGCTGCCCTTGCGTGAGCGCAAGGAGCTGGGATTTTGCCACCCTACCATGCACTGAAATTCGTCTGAAAACACCTGATCGAGTTCGGAGCTGCCGCATGAATATCAAGCAAATAGAGGAGCTTGCAAAAAACACGTTCTCATCCTGGCTTGCCGACTACGCGCAGAGCATGGGAGCCGCGCTGGCTTATTACACCTTGTTTTCGATAGCGCCGCTTCTGCTGATCGTCATTTCGATAGCAGGCATCCTGTTTGGACAAGCAGCGGCGCGAGGGGAAATTTTCGACCAGCTTCAAGGATTGATGGGGACTGAGGGAGCGTATGCGCTGCAGGGCCTGCTCGCAAGCGTCAGCAAGCCGGGACAGGGCATTGCAGGCACGATCGTCGGCATCATTCTCACCCTGTTGGGCGCCACTACCGTGCTCAACGAATTGCAGAATTCGCTCGACCGGATATGGCGCGCGCCGGAGAGAGTGAAAAGCTCCGGCCTCTGGAACCTGCTGCGCTCGCGTCTGCCGGCGTTCGGCATGGTCTTGGGGATCGGTTTTTTGCTGATGGTCTCGCTGGTATTCCATGCAGTAATGGCGGCATTGGAAAAATGGATGAAGCCGGTATTCGGGCAATGGGCGCTGCTGGCGAATGCCGTCAACCTGGGCATCACTTTTGCACTGACTATCGCGGTATTCGCAATGATCTACAAGCTGATGCCGAGGGTAAGCATCCGCTGGCACGATGTATGGATCGGAGCGACGGTCACCGCGGTCCTGTTCACTGTGGGCAAGTACCTTATCGGGATATATATCGGCAGGAGCGGCATCACTTCGGGTTTCGGAGCCGCCGGTTCGCTCGTGGTGTTTTTGGTATGGGTGTATTACTCCGCGCAGATTTTCCTTATGGGCGCGGAATTCACCTGGGTCTACACGCGCACCTTCGGCTCGCGCAAGGGCGAGCTTGGCACCGATAAGGCACCGGCCGGGCAAAAAACGGAGCAGCAGGCACAGCAACAAGTCCAATAGAAAGAACTATTGATTTTTCGCCATTCTTTTGCCGGTTCCATGGTTAAGATTAATCGGGGAGCAAGCGACTAACCGGCAGCCGTTCAGCCAAGGCGACTTGCATTACAGTGATGGGCGTGGTTATCACAAGCCCTGCCGGGTGCGCACGAACCTTAACATTAAAAATATACTATCTGCAGGAGCGCACGAGTGAATATCTTTTACCTGGACCCGGACCCGTCTGCCTGCGCCAGGTATCACTGCGACAAGCACGTCATCAAGATGATCCTCGAGTCAGCCCAACTGCTGTCTACCGCGATCCATTGCATAAGGCCGGGCGCGCCGGGGTTATACCGGCCGACGCATAAAGCGCATCCGTGCGCCGTATGGGCAAGGCAAGGAAATGAAAACTACGCATGGCTGCTTAATCTGACCATATGGCTGGGAAGGGAATACACGCACCGGTTTGGCAGGACGCACAAGACCATCCGGGATATCCTGCCTCAGCTGGAGCAGGGGCCAGGGTTGTTCGATCCGGACCAGGCCTTCACCGAACCGCCGCAGTGCATGCCGGAACAATACCGGCAGGCCGACACGGTGCAGGCATACAGGGATTATTACTCACATGAAAAGAGGCGATTCGCAAAATATACGAACAGGGAATACCCGGCGTGGCTGAACGGGAACGGTCATGAAGTTCCGGACCGGCAGCGGGAACAACCCGCCGTCAGTCCATCACTGTCCGGTTCGTGGCAGCAAGATATAAGGGACTGATTTACTTAATCGCCTTACGTAATAAATAACTTTAATTATTAAATATAAGTTGCTGTATTCATTAAATATATTACTTAATGACGCATACCCACACACATTACGACAATCTCAAGGTGAGCCGGGATGCGCATCCTAAGGTGATACGTGCCGCTTACATGAAACTGTCGCGTCAGCACCATCCCGATCACAATCCCAACGATCCGGAAGCGACCAAGATCATGCAGGTGATCAACCAGGCGTATGACGTTCTTTCGGATCCGGTCAAGCGCAGGGAACACGATGAGTGGATAGCCCGCATGGAGTCGGAAAACACAGCCTCGCCCTCTTTTGCCGGCAACAGCGCCTTCAGCGGTTCAAACCAGGAAACCGGCTGGACCGAATGGAACAACGCCCAGCCGTTCTCCTTCAATAACGCGTCCATCCGTAGGCGCAGGAAAATGACAGCCTCCAGCATAGAGGCGAAGGCCATCGGCGATCATATTTTCAAGCACTGGTTCTGGTATGTACTGGCAATCGCGATGATTATCGGATTCGGTTATGACAGTTTCTTCAGGGATTCGTACCACTCGTTTTCGCCGACTTCCCACACTACGGCAAAGCCGGCTAAAGGAAAACCTCCGCCAAGGAGCGCGGTTGAGCCGCGAAACGACACATTGCCGCGACAGACGTCAATCAGCCTGGAAACTGTAAAGCCATTAGACCCCGAGCTTGTACCGACAGCGCCGCCGGAGCGGCAATACAGTCGTCCTGCCACAGCGCCTGACGGGAACCCGTGGCCAGCAGCGGCTTCTTATCTGGCGGGTTTTGAGCAGCTTAATGCAAACGGGCTGTCTACCGTAAGCATCGACAACAGCCAGAACGATTCGGACGTGCTGGTCAAATTGTTTTACCTCGGCAACAGGGATGCGCGTCCCGTGCGCATCTTCTACATTCCCGCAAAGGGAACGTTCGCAGTGGAAAGAGTCGCAGCCGGTAGTTACGATGTTCGTTACCGCGACCTGCAAAGCGGCGTGCTTTCCCGCTCCGATTCTTTTTCTATTGTCGAAACCCCTTTAAGGAACGGAGTGGGAGTGACTTTGGTTAGCATGAGATTGTTCACGTTGAAAAAAGGCGAAACGCCCCTGCTGGGGCTTTCCGAAGAGAACTTCTAGCTCACCAATGGAGGGAACAGGGCTTTGAGGCCGGTCGCCATCATTTCCACTGCAATAGCGGTCAACAGGAACCCGGCCAGACGCTCCACCACTTTTAATGTTGTAGTGGCCAACAGACGCCCGCCCCTGCTTGCAAGCCGGAAACTGAGCCACGTGGCAACGCCGGCCAGAACCGGGGGCAGGATTACCGAAAGCAGATCCCCCCATTTCTCGATCCTGGATGTCGCCATCACGTACGAGAGCGCGGCGGGACCGGCCAGCAACGGAACGCCCAGCGGCACGATGGAAGGCCCTGATGCCGCTTGAGCGGATTCCGCCGCGGTATATTTGACCGTTTCCTCTTTTGCAACCACCATGGCTACCGCGACCACGAATACGATCGCGCCGCCGCCGACCTGGATCGCTGCCAGCGACACGCCCATGAAAGAAAGGAAATGCAGCCCGAACAGCCCTCCGGCAAGCAGAGCCAGCGCCACCGTCAGGCCTAGCTGTCGGCTGAACTGATGCTTGCGCTCGATGTCAAGACCGCTGGTCGCGGAAATGAACAGCGGGATAGCCAATAGCGGATCGACCAGCGCCAGCAGCGTCAAGGTCTTTTTGAGCGTAAATACGATATCCATGGATGGACTGGAAAAATGAAATCAGAATAAAAAGGATGCCCGCAGTTCAAAATATTTTCAGCTTGCATAAGAATGAAAGGTTCAGTCATCCATCGAAAACGAATTTCGGCTGCTCCTGCCGGAGCCTGACGAATTTAGGATCTTTTCTTTTCAGCTGGCTGTTTTCACTCCCATTCTACAAGCATATTGCGTCCGATTGCCTGTCCGGCAAGTGATAAGAAACAGGAAAGAAGGCGATTGCGCTACAGCACGAGCATGCGTCAATCCCGTAAAGCATGCGTAAGCCGGGTGACGGCGGCCTCGCATTCTTGTGACGGCATTCAAGCAGTTGACGATAGTCAGTCACGCGCCAGAAAAACTCCGGCTTTCACAAGAATTTGTGTAAGGTCAGCGAGGCTGTCTCCTGCTTGGCAAAACATATCCCTACACTCCTGGCCGGAAGGGATGCACCAATGACTGACAATACGTTGAACACACATCCTCCCCCCGGTCAGGCGGGCAAGTCAAATGGCGATAACTCGCCAATTCCCGACATACGGTCTCCATTTCTGCTGCTGATTTGCCTGATCGTCATCATTACAGGCGGCAGTTATTTTGTTTTCCAGAAGCTGCAACGGAACGAGACCAGGAATATCGAGCATAATCTGGCAGCCATAGCCAATCTGAAGGCGGACCAGATCAATAGCTGGATTGAGCAAAACACTAAAAATGCTGAGGTGGTAAGCAAAGGCTCGCTGCTGGCAGACCGCATGGGAAATTGGCTAAAGCAGGGAGCGCCGCCCGGCATGGAAGAACTGTGGCTTGGAAATCGCATTGAATTCATTCGCCAGCACTATTCCTACCGCGAACTGGCACTGCTGGAATCAATGACAAGCCTCGCCTGAGCACGGACACGGACCTGCCTGACGTGTCGGACATGCAAGCTCTGCTGCAAGAGGCGAGGAATCAAAAGCAGCCTGTTCTTGGACAGATGCGCTGGGACACTCGTCACGTAGGCGCGCCATATGTCAGCCTGCCCTTGGCGGCGCCTCTGATTGCTTCCGACGCAAACGGCAGCGTCGTCGGCACGCTATGGGTTGAACTCGATGTAGGCCGGTTTCTTTTTCCCCTGATCCAATCGTGGCCAACCCCAAGCAAGACAGCCGAGACCATGGTTGTCAGGCACGAAGACAATCAAGTCGTATTCCTGAATGAACTGCGCAATCAAAAGGATACCGCGCTAAGGCTGCGCATTTCATCCGACGAACCGACCAGGCTGGCGGCGCAGGCAGCCCGTGGAGTAACCGGCTTCATCAACGGCACCGATTATCGGGGTAAAGCCGTCATCGGCTATGCATTGAAGGTTCCAGGCACCGACTGGTTCATGGTGGCCCAGATGGATGCTGATGAAGTGTACGCGCCGGTTCGGCAGATGGCGCTTGCCGTGTCCGTGACGGCGCTGGTGATCCTGTTGATTTCGAGCCTGTTGCTGTACTCCTGGTGGCTGCAACGAAATGCGCAGTGGCAGCGCCGAAATGCGCAGTATCGCGCGGCACAGCTGCAGTCCGAACTGAACCAGCAATTTCTTTCCCAGCAATATGAATACCTGCGCAAATATGCCAACGACATCATCCTGCTGTGCGACAAAGACCTCAAGATTATTGAAGCGAATGACCGCGCAGAAGAAGCCTATGGATTAACCCGTTCCCAGTTGATCGGAAAAAACCTTGATGAAATAGATTCCCAGATTAAAAAAGGTATTTTTGCCCAGCGCTGGAAACAGCTCAAGGAAATGAAAAGCCTGATGTTCGAAAGCACTCATGTGCGCAACGACGGAAGCGAATTCCCAGTCGAAGTCAGCGCGCGCGTGATTGAAAAAGGAAACGAAATATTCGTCCAGCATATCGTCCGGGACATTACCGAACGCAAAAGGGCCGAAGAAGAGCGCCTCAGGGCGCTTCAGCAACTTGAAGCGGTACTGGAAAACATCACGGACGGCGTCATCATTCTGGATGTCGGATCCAACATGATTACCATGAACCGGGCAGCCCAGCGTATCAGCGGCTTTCACGGCAAGGAACAAGCTACGCGCCGTCTGGAAGAGCTGGAGCAGGAATTTTCACTGTTCGATTCGAATGATCAGCTTTTATCCCTGTCCGAGCGGCCGCTGCCGCGCATTCTGCGGGGCGAAACCTTCATTGACCAGGAAATCCGCGCCGACAATAAGGTAACCGGCATTTCGAAAATAATCGCCTATAGCGGCGTTCCGATCAAGAACAATTCAGGCGCCATCTATCTCGGCGTCATGACGTTGCGCGACATCACCGGGCGCAAGCAGGCTGAAGAAGAATTGAAGCTGGCCGCGACGGTATATCAGGACAGCAGCGAGGCGATGATGGTCACCGACGCTAGAAATCGCATCATTTCAGTCAACGCATCATTCGAGATGGCGACCGGCTACAAGCCTGACGAGATAAAAGGAAAAAACGCTATCGTCCTGCGTTCCGGCAAGGAAAACCGGATGCACTACCGGGAGATGCTGCGGAAACTGGACACGAACCACTACTGGCAGGGCGAACTCTGGCTGCGCAAGAAAAACGGCGAAAACTTTGCTGCGGCCATG
>Ga0366816_1111_pt1 | contig 11696 bp, 12 predicted proteins | sample TotcelN113001K15_FD_207019 | JGI IMG/M metagenome (GOLD analysis project Ga0366816, IMG submission 207019) | Enriched cells from coal bed in the Powder River Basin, Montana, United States - Total cells N11 rep3 HSBNCT.N11.300.1.K15 ... | reverse complement strand
GGGTTCACAAATCCTGCTGCAAAATAGGGGATTACAGAGATTAACCTCTTGTTTAAGGAAAAACTCATGGCAGCGGTTTCATTCCGTTTAAAGCCTTGACATAATGAAAGGAATGGCTATAGTATGAATAAATCTGACTCTGTCGGTCCGGTTACCATATATCAAATTGCTGCTGAAAGCGGGGTATCTGTTTCAACGGTTTCACGTGTCCTTAACAACAGTCCGCGGGTGTCCCCAAAGACATTGGAACGTGTAAATGCCATTATTGATAAATATAGTTTTAAACCGAGCCCTCTTGCCCGTGCCATGATTAATAACCGCACAGAAACCCTTGGCGTTATAATGCCTGATATCACAAGTCCCTACTTTTCATCGCTTTTTTTGGAAATCGAGCGTCACGCTCTTGAGCATAAGTACTCCATCATATTATGCAATACACTCTTCGGCGGCTCATCACATGGCGTAGCCACGCCCTTTGGAGAGATGAAGTACTTTCAGATGATGATGGATAAAAAAGTCGACGGCGTCATTATAACCGGCGGTGAGGTAGACAAGGAGAGTATCTCCAGAGAATATGTCGATGCACTTAACCGGCTGAATAATAATCTTCCGGTTATTGTCATCGGCCAGGACATTGAAAACTGTAATTGCCTTTTTATCAACCGTAACCTTGGCGGTGGCGTTTCATCACTGATTCAGCATCTTGCCGCATTGAACCACCACCGGATAGGCTTTATCGGAGGCGAACCGGGTGTTAAAACTACAACCGCACGCCTTACTGCTTATCGGAATACACTTAAAAGCTTGTCGCTGCCGTACGATCCCAGCATTGTGGCACTATCCGACTATTACTTTAAGGATGGTTATTCCGCAATGAAGCAGGTTTTAGATCAGGCAAAAAGCCGTCCCACTGCAGTTGTAGCAATTAACGATATGGTGGCCATAGGTGCCATTCGCGTAATCAATGACTACGGGCTGCATGTCCCCGAAGATATTGCCATAGTAAGCTGCGATCAGTTTTTCGAGAGCGAATATCTCTCACCTCGCCTGACTACGCTTGACCAACAAAATGACTATCTTGGCAAGCTGGCAATCATGATGCTTTTATGCGCCATAAACGGCATGGGCGAACCGGTACACATTGACCATAATCCGCGTCTTATTATACGCGAGTCCTGCGGCTCACAGCTTTCGGGACGGAAGTAATAAATATTATATATCTTCTATGAACTCAACAATCTCTCCACCCGGCGCACGGACAAAGCCATATTTCATTTTAACCACCTGGCCGCAGCGAGTGGGTATATTCGATTGGTTTGGCTCTGCAACAACAGCAGCGCCATAAGCAAGAGCCCGCTTAAAGGAAACCTCTATATTGTCAGTCCAAACTGCTACATGCTGCCATGAGCCAATATCAAAATACTGTGACGATTGAAATATTTCAAGATAATCGCCGGTGCCCAGGTCAAGGATGTAAGCGTGGTCATCCTGTCCATCAGCGCCCCATTCCGCCACAAGCTGAGCGTCGAGAGCATATATGTAGAAATCAGCCGTCTTCTTCAGGTCCGGAACGCGCAGACATACGTGATGAATACCCCGGCTCTTGTTTTTAGCATATCCCATAGTAGTTACCCTCACATTCTGTGCGAAAGATCTTCGCGCGGATCGCCTTTCAGATGTTCTCCCGATCTTGACGGTACATGCATGTCTGGAAGCGGCGCCATCCATTTGGCGGCGTTCCTAAGAACAAGGCGTATCTCCTTCTGATAAAAGATTGGAAAAGCTTCATGACCCGGGGTGAATTGAAAAATCTTTCCCCTGCCGCGCTCAAAAACACAGCCGCTGCGGCAGACGTCGCCGCCTTCCCACCAGGCAATAAATATGGTTTTGTCAGGCTCGGGAATTAATAGGGGCTCACCGTACATTTCATCCTGAGGAATCTCAATGCAGTCGCTGATACCGGTTACGATGGGATGTCCGGGGGCGGTAATCCAAAGCCGTTCCTTTTCGCCCTTGGGCATGGTGCGGAAACGTCCCCAGGAGCCGGCATCGTAAAAGATACCCATCATCTTCTGCCATGGCTTGGAAAAAGTAGCAGAATGCAGAGTGATAAAGCCCATACCGCCGTTAACCACACGTTCACATACGCGGTTGGCAACCCCGTCATCAAACTGAGGATTGTCCAGATGGCTCCACCAGACTAAAACATCGGTATTGTCCAAGACTTCGCAGGTAAGTCCATGCTCGGGCATATCCTGAGTTGCGATTTTCACTTCAAAAACCGGATCCTCCAGAAAGCCTTCGGCTATTGTGGTGTGCATTCCATCAGGATAAACGCTTTTAACAGGCTCAAAACGATCCTGGTTATGCTCGCAAAATACTGTTACACGAATTTTCCTTTCCATTTCTTTTACCTCACTTTGTTTAAATATCAGATAATTTATAATTTCTCCAGTCAAAAATAGCACATGTGGTGTTAAGATTGTTGTTTGATATAGCTTGATAAACACTGTCGCAGTCCGTTGGGTCAAAGGTTTTATATATGCCGTCAACCTTAATGGCGCCCTCTTGAATCCATTCCATGGCTTTTTGAAAGCTCCGGTAGCTGCTGTTGGGTAAAAAGGCGCAGGAATGCAGCGGAAGCGACCATTCCCAACCGGAGTAAACCTTCAGATAGCCGGAGAAAATCATACGCAGCAGCTCATGAGCAAAGGTATCGGTGGTACGGCGCCATGGCACACCAACCAATGACAGTTCTCCGCCTTTGCGCAAATAAGCCGGAAGTGAATAGGTAGCACGTTCATCTCCGGAGCACTCTATGGCAAGACCACAGCTTTCCTTCAAAAAGGGAGCGCTGTCAAGGGAGGACAGTGTATAACGCAAGCCACAATGTTGGGCTGTTTCCCGTCGTTCGTCCACAGGGTCTGCAGCATAGACCTTATAGCCGCAATTCTGCATCATCTGTGCGCAAGTAAGGCCAACGATCCCTAAACCTGTTACAATAACAGGCTCCGTCGGTTTTATACAGGTGTGAATCATTGTAGTCATGGAAACGGCCGGAAACCGTGCAAGCACCGCATGCTCGGTATTCATACCGGCCGGTACGACAATTGCATTCTCTTCCTTCACCTGGTTAATCAGTTGGTGTGGAGCCTGGGAGAAAACAATGTCGCCTGCTTTGATATTCCTGACCTCCTTACCAACTTCAACGACCTCCATAACAACGGCATATCCCGTTTTGCACGGATATGTGCCGCCGCCGTAATAGTTCATATACCCGCCGCGTTCTGAACCGGAGGATATGACAGATACCAGCGTTTTGCCGATAATTTCACCTGGCGCGGGTGAGACTGACAGGCTTTCATGAAGCAGCCCGGCCTTTTGCTGTGCGGTGAAAATTATTTGATAGTTATCATAAACCTTCATCAGGGGTTCTCCTTTTAACTGCAAGGCTCCTTTGCACTATATCTGAAAACGCAGCAAGCCAAGCTTTTTTGCACTCTTTTTACAATTATCCTTTACAGCTTCATTATTTCCATACATTCTGTCCAGACCCATTAAAAGCGCACCCACAACAGGGTCAAACCGTGCATTTACAACATGGGCCCTGGAAGAAACGCGATGAACCTGTGTTGAAATGGTTTCCACAAGCAGCGGATTTTTTGCCATGAAAATGCCGCCGGATAACACCACGTCACAGTCCATGCCGGCCATTCGGTATTTCTCGATACTGGCAGTTGCATAACGGCTGATAGACTTTGCAAACTCATATACAATGCTGAGAGCAACGCGGTCGTTCATATCAGCCTGCTTAAACAAAATAAATGCTATGTTCTTAAGAGGCTTTTCCAATTGATTTCGTTGAAAGGCCAGCAGTAAATGGTCGATATCATTATACCCGAAATACTCCATAACCTCGGCAGTAAGCCCTGTCTCAGCTTGTATTCCGATCCGGCTCCGGAAAATGGTGTTTAGTACGCGCGCCCCCAGTGCGTCACCGCCCTGATCGCTCATTTCTATATAATTATTGAGAACTGTCCTTATTTTTCCGTCAATCATAACTGCACTGTTAAATCCGGAGCCGGCGCACAGCACAATACCATTCGGCTTGTCGGTACCGCCGCGCAGTGCTACGATGCAGTCATTGCAAACTTCAACCTCCGATATGCTGAAAAGACTGCGCAGCCGTGATTGAAGCATTTCAATTTCATCCGGCCAATTGGCGCCGGAAAGCCCTGCCGATATACGCTCTATGTTGGAAAGCCGGAGATCAGCCTGTCTTAACGCATTGTCCGTTGCAAGGCTGATTACCTCCAAGGCCTTTTCAACCCCTGCAGTAAAGTGACACGCACCTTCCGCCAGGCCTGCGCCCATAATGGTTCCATTATTTTGTGCAATAACGACAGCCGTCTTCGTTGCACCTTGATCAATTGCTAAAATTGCCATATTTGCACATCCATTGTTATGTCTTTTTTACTCATTTATTACTATTGGAAGTATTGTGTAGTATTATATAACGCGATTAAGGCCGTCAATACATTTTTGTGCGTTTTCAAAGCCGCCCAGGACAGCACATTCACTTTCTATTATCAGCCAGAGGTAATCCGACTCCGATGCCGATAATATGGCCTTCCAGTCGTTTAAATCATCTTCGGCGCCCAGCACTGTGTCAAAACCTGAGGTTTTCGAAAAGGGCTTTAAATGCAAAAGCATATCCCTTCCCTTATATTTATTAATAACCTTGACCGGATCAGCACCGCCTTCAATGCAGTTACCAGTGTCGAATTCCATGATGATATCCTGCGCGAGGTTCTCAAACAGCATGTCAAACACAGGTTTTCCATCATATTTCAGCATAAATTCATGCTCGTGGTTATGATAACCCATCCGTATGCCATGTGCCTTGAGTTTTTTGTCTGTCTCATTAAGCCAGGCAATATAGCCAAGCCATATCTCGCGGCTCTCCTTATCAGGAGAATGTCCAATGTTCCACTTTCCTCCGAGGCAGGGTACAACGGCCGTCGAGCAGCCGATTTCCTTAAGATAGTCAACGGTTTTATCGAAGCGGTCGGGCTGCAAATCCCGCCATTCAATATGCCAGCTGGTGAGTTCAAGACCCGATACAGTAATAGCTCCCTTGACAGCGGCAATATCATATTCCGGCTCGCCGTAAAATTCAATACCCCGGTATCCCATCTCATAAAGTTGTATAAATGTACCTTTCATATCCTGTTGGACTTCTTTATGAACGGTAAACATGCCGATCGCCTTTTTATTATCCATTATTCTGCTCTCCTTTTTGCTGTTCAAATTTCTTTTACGCACCATGCAGCAGCGTTCTCAAGGAGCTTTTGCATTTTAGCCAGTATTGGTATGTTGTGGCCTGGCGTAATACTGCAAACACGGCCTCTTCCCAGCTCCTGGGTCCAACCGGCGATCTCGGTTCCGGCCACTGAGATGGAGCACATGAAGGGTTGTGAGCTTTCAACGTTTACTTTGCAGAAGTAATGCTCGTCATTATCTTCAAAGGGCTCAACGCCATTCATGATCGGATGGTTGATGCCGGGCAATGCACAGCAATATACGGCATAGTGCTCTTTTGGATGGCTGGCAAAACGTCCAAGGGCGATGTCAAATATGGGCGTGTTGTCCTGTACACAGGCAAGACCGGCATGCACATACATCATGCTCATTCCGGCCATGACCATTTCCTTCAGCTTTTGCTGCTCATCTGCGGTCAGATCGGCTTCGCCGTCCGGCCGGCCGATTGTGAGATTGACTACAAGATCGGGCGCCTTGTCAAGCTTGAGAATATCACGGGCAAAATAAGTGGTTTTAAGCTCCCACCTGTCATTGTTAAAAAGCTTTGCGACAATGTCCTTGTAAGTCTTTTCCGGATGATAGATATCATCCCATATTACATATACGGATTTTGACATAATTTAGCCTCCTCTTAATTTACCTTTCGGTAATGCGGATATAACTTTTCAGATATCCGTCTATTTTTTGTTCATGGGCCTTAAAGGCGTCCTCAATTTTTTCAAATGAAAAAACATGAGTCAATAGCCGCCCTGTAGGCAATTGTCGTTCAGCAGCCATGGCAAGCGCCTGCTGCATATATAGAAGCTGCTTTTGCTTCCGGTACTCAAAGGCATTTATTACAGTAAGCGCCTTTGAAGCCCATATTGCAAGATCTATTTCACGGCGGCACGGATGATAACCGACTATGACCAATGTTCCGTAACGAGTACATAGCATACCGGCCGAGTCAAGAGCCGATGCAGCTCCCGCCGACTCAAACACCACAGGAAATTCATGCCCTGCGGTTCCGGATGAATGCAAGCATTGGACGGCACCCATTCCAGCAGCATTGTCAAGGGCCGGGGATTGTGCATCTATTGCTGTAATGTCCTGTACGCCGTGAAGCTGCAAAAGCTTAATCAGACCAAGCCCCATGTATCCGGCTCCGATAACCGCCGCACTTTTCCCAAGCGCCGGACCCAATCGTTCTATCCCGCTAAGCAGACATACAAAGGGTTCAACAATAGCTTCATGATCCATAAGGCTGTCCGGAACCTTAAGCAGTCCGGATGCTTTCGCGACACAATATTCTGCGTAACCGCACTGGATTGAGCCGGTTACCCTTTCGCCTGTCTCAAAACCTGTTACATCGCAGCCTGTTTTTACAACAATGCCTACAACCTCATGGCCCAGTATCGTTTCCTTACCGAGGCCGTTGCGCCATGCCCCCATATCCGAGGTACACACGCCGCATACCAGGACATGCAGGAGAACTTCATCCGGCTTTGGCTCGGGCCTGGGCACATTTGTAAAGTACAGTCCGCCTTTTTCCTTTAAAACAACCGCTCTCATATTATCAATACTTCATCACATCTCCCTTATAGTTGACAAAGCCGGGTTTGTCGGAAGAAAACCGTTCCGGCTGATCGATGATTTCGATAAAACCGGCGGCAGTCTGAGCCGGAGTGGTATAAAATTTGATGTTTTCAGGCAGGTCCATCATTTCGGCATCGGCAGCAGCCGAAGCACCGATAACCGACTGCATCCAACCGGGATGGACATTTAATACGGCTCCTCCCAGCCTTTTGACTGCATTGAGTACAATGCAGGCTTGCATGTTCATGGCCGCCTTTGACATGCAATAGCCCGGCTGGCTGTCCTTGTAGCAGCCGGTGATACTGCCGGCCTCGGAGGATACATTTACCACCAGCCTGTCAAAGCTTTTGAGAACTGCATGAATAAGCGCCTGGGTTACCCGCAGCGCCCCCAGTGCATTTATATTAAACTCAGCCATCATGCGCTCATAATCGAATTTATCCTCAAGGACAGTGCCACAGTCCGCGCTCAGCCATACAGTCGCATTGTTTATAAGAATGTCTATCTTATCGGTATGTTCAAGAATTACAGCCGCAGCGGAACGTACACTCTCCGTATTGCCTACGTCCATATCAACAATTTGCATACGATCCGGATATTGGGCCTTCAATTCATCAAGCAAATTCCAACGTGTTCTGAACTTACCGGCGAAAACATAATCACCCCGCTCTGCATACTGCTTTACAAGCTCATATCCAAGGCCGCGGTCTGCACCTGTTACAACAATTGTTCTCTGTCTTTTCATGAAAGTACTCCTTTATCATGCCTGAATGCCCTACCGGCTAATAAATTTACAAGCAAGGGCGGACCTGACGGCCCACCCCTGTTTATAACTAATAAAGCAAGCCTATTGCTTATCCTGTCCTGTAGCATCGAAGAACTCGTTAAGCTGACGCTCAACCTCTGCGCGGCACTTTTCAAGGCCCACGTCCTTGGAACGTTTTACGAAATCTCCGTATGCCTTATCAACATCATTTACAAGTCCTGCCTGCAGCGGGAAGCCGTACTCTATTCTCACCTGATTAACAGCTGTGTATTCCGCTTCAATTGCTGATACGTCAAACACATATCCTGCCAGCATATTGTCACGCGTGCGGGCTTTTAATTTGCTTTCATATTCGCCATATCTTGGCCATTGATCAAAATTGGGCTTAAAAAACTTAGCGTTATCAAACAGAGATGCCGGGAAATAGTTGAAGCCGTCAACAGTAGTGTCAATGTCAGATGTGTCGATTTTTCCGTCGGTCAGCTTAAAGTTTACGCCCTCTGTGCCGTAAGTGACAAAATTCCAAAGCTCCTCATCAGTCTGAATGAGGTTAACAAGCATAAGCGCTCTTTCCGGGTTCTCAGCAGTACGGGTAACTGAAGCCATATTGGATGTAGCGTTCTGCCCGGTAACAACACTGTCGGGGTTCAGATCCGAGTAAAGGAAGTAACCAATTTTCCAATCAGGATGATCTTTTTCAAGCTGCACAGCATGCCATGCATAGTTCAGCATCTGAGCATTGAAAGAGGCTGCCGCCTTTCCGTTCATAACAGAGAAGACGCCCCATTCAATATTTGACAGTACGCTTTTTGGCCAGAAGCCTTTATCAGCCCATTTTTTCATAAGCTTCATATACTCTTTATATTCGGGTGTTTCGATAGTGCTTAATACTTTTCTGGGATTCTTAGGATCCATGACAAAGTTTGAATGGCGGTCGTTGGAACTGTCGACGATCTGATACTTTGTAGTATAAATAAACGAAGTACCATATACCTGACTCTGATAATCGTCAGAAGGCAGCAATGATGGCTCATTGTCCTTTATAGCCTGCAAATAGGCCTCGATGCTGTCCAGAGAAGTAATTTCAGGTGTTTTGTATTTTAGTCTGAGATCCTCCCTGTACATAAAGCTGGGTTCAACATATGATTTCTTAAGTGTAGGGATACCAAAAATCTGGCCTTTTACCTTAACTCCGTTCCATCTGGCCTGGTCAACCATGGTATTAACATCGGGACAATAGACCGGAATAAGCTTATCCAGGGGCATAAACGCACCTTTTATGGCGTTTGTGGTATAGTTTAACCATGAACCGGAATGAATCAGATCATACTTTTCACCGGAAGCCATAACCAGTTGATAGTTATTCTGATAATCATTTCCCGAGGCATAAGTAAACTTTACTGTGCAGTTGAGCTTCTCCATCAGCTTTTTGTTCAACTCAACAAAATAAGTATCTGCCAGTTTCTGATTACGGGGAGCATCCGCAATTGCAAATATTTTTAACTCCACAGTCTTGCTGGTGTCCAGCTTACTCGGTTCGGCCTTGCTTTCAGTTGCTTTTACCGTTGTGCCTGCAGCCGTTGTAGCTGCCGTTCCGGTTTCACCTTTGTCTGAGGACGCTCCGCATCCGCTCAGAACACTCAAAGCCAGAACCAATGCGATAATAATGCTGGTTGTTTTCATGCTGAACTTTTTCATTTTGCTTCCCTCCATTTTATAATTTTTCTATAGTAAATTAATTACTATTCAATGTGATGCCTTATCCTTTGACGGCTCCAATAGTGATTCCCTGAATGAAATACTTTTGCAGGAAGGGGTACAATATAATGATGGGACCGGTTGCAATTACTGCATTTGCCAGTTTGAGCGCTTCTGTGGGGATTACTGAATTACTGAAGTTTTCTGCTCCTGCCTGAGACATTGCCATCTGGGCTGATAAAATCTTATAGAGTTTATACTGCAGCGGCCATAAAGAAGTATCTTTAATAAAAAGTGAAGCATGGTACCAATCATTCCAATAAGCCAGAGCTAAAAACAATCCTACTGTGGCTATGATTGGTGAAGAAAGCGGAATAACGATTTTAATGAAGATAAAGAACTCACCGGCGCCGTCTATCTTTGCCGATTCAGTTAAGGATTCCGGAAGCTGGCGCATAAAATTCCTTGTCAGAAGAATGTAAAACGAATTTCCGATCATCGGAACAATGAGTGCCCACAGGGTATCCTTCATACCCAGACTTGAAATCATCATATACCATGGAACGAGTCCACAATTAAAAAGAGTTGTAAAATATATGAAGAAAGCTATAGCATTGGCATATTTCAATTCTTTTTTCTGCAATGCATACCCGGCCATCGTCATAAGAAGCAGTCCTGCAAGCGTGCCACTAACTGCAACAGTGGTGCTTACAGAATATGCGCGGCCTATTTCCTCAGGATATAGAAAAATCATTCGATAGCCATCCAGAGAAAAACTTCGGGGAAAAATTGAATAGCCATACTTTACTATTGCAGGATTTGATGAAAAAGATCCTGATAAGACCATTAAAAATGGAATCGCACACATAGTCACTGCTATAATCAATATAAAATACGCAATTATATTGAAAATTATTTTACTGTTTTGCAGATCTTTATTATTCATACCCTATCTTACCCCCGCCTCATTCAAACTCGCTTGTCGACTTGATGCCGTAAGTCAAAACAATGCATTCTCTTTATTAATACGTCTAATAATGTTGTTGACAGCCAGTACAATTCCAAGACCTAGAACAGATTGATACAAGCCGGCAGCAGTAGACAATCCGATATTGAAATTAATAGTCAGCGATCGGTAAATATACGTGTCTATAATATCCGTAAAGGGGAATAGCTGGCCATTTCTCCCAACCAGTTGATAGAACAGCTCAAATTGTCCGCGCATAATGCCGCCCAGGCTGAAAAGTACAAGCATGATAAAAGTAGGTTTAAGAAGTGGCAGTGTAATATAACGTATTTCTTTAAACACATTGCAGCCATCAATTTTTGCAGCCTCATACATTTCACGGTCTAATCCGCTAATTGCAGCTAAATATATAACTGAACCATAACCTACACCCTTCCACATATTGAACATCACAAGGATCCCCGGCCAAATATGAGGAGTTGCATATACATTCACAACATCCAGTCCCAATGACTTCATAAGTGTGTTTAAAGAACCAAATTCTACATTAAATATGTTATAAGCAATAGTACCCACAATAACATAGGATACAAAATACGGCAGCAATAATACGGATTGGGAAACTCGTTTAAACAGCTTGCCCGAAATCTCCGTTAAAAGGATTGCCATCAAGCATTGCAATGCATTGCCCAGGAAAATGAATACCAGATTATACAAAACAGTATTTTTCGTAAGCAACCATACAGGTGACTGAAATCCTCCGTTAAAAAAGTATTTAAAGTTTCTGAAACCTACAAAAGGACTTCCGAACAGCCCGTCTGCATAATTATAATTTGTAAATGCATAATATATCCCGGTCAAAGGTATGTATGCAAAAATAACGAAAAAGGCAATTGCCGGCAGCACCATGAGATATAATACACGATTTTTTGCCAATTCAAGAAAAAAAGAAAGAACTGCATTAGTTTTACTTATTTTTACTGTATTTGCTGTTTCAACTGGCATATCCTCACTCCTCTTAGCTATTTTCCGAGCGCCCTATAAAGGCTGGGTTTGTCTTGTACTCATATCAGAGGCTGCTCTGCACCGCAGGGCTGGGTTTATATTGTACTCATATCAGAGGCTCTGCACCGCAGAGTTGGGTTTGTCTTGTGCCCCATATCAGGGGGCTGCCCGCAGGGCTGGGGGTAAATGTGCATATCCTCAGATTGGGTACAGCGTTTATACATATGGAATAATATGGTACACAAATATTATACCCATTTTTTAAAGCTTTATTGACATTTAGTGATTTTAATGATATTGTAATGGTATCGGTACCAAATGATACAAAAAATCTTAATTTAATTGCTGGCAAGGGGGAAAGAA
>Ga0366816_1110_pt1 | contig 11724 bp, 7 predicted proteins | sample TotcelN113001K15_FD_207019 | JGI IMG/M metagenome (GOLD analysis project Ga0366816, IMG submission 207019) | Enriched cells from coal bed in the Powder River Basin, Montana, United States - Total cells N11 rep3 HSBNCT.N11.300.1.K15 ... | reverse complement strand
GCGCTGCGAGGCACGTGCGATCCGGGCACCTTGCTCGATCTGTTCGAAAACTTCGTTGCCTATATGGAGCGCCCAGGCGGATTGATCAAGAACCTCGCCCGTTCACACCAGTACCTCGGTGTGAACGCGGCGATCGAGAACCTGCTCCGGGCGCGCGCAACTCACGATAAGCGGCTTGGCGTGTTCTGGCATACGCAGGGCTCGGGCAAGTCGCTGTCGATGCTGTGGTTCACCCAGAAGGTGCTGCGCCAGATCGCTGGCAAGTGGACGTTTGTCATGGTCACCGACCGAACCGAGCTCGACACGCAGCTGCATGGCGAGTTCGCCGATGCCGGCGCGATACCGCCGGAAGCGAGAGTGCACGCCGAGTCGGTCGTTCACCTGCGCGCGCTGCTGGCGGCCGATCACCGGTACGTCTTCACACTGATCCAGAAATTCCAGCCGACAAAGGGCGAGCGTTCGATGTCGGTGCTGTCGGCGCGCTCCGACGTCATCGTCATCACCGATGAGGCCCACCGCAGTCAGTACGACACGCTGGCCCTCAACATGCGCATGGCGCTGCCGAACGCCTCGATGATGGGGTTCACCGGGACCCCGCTGATTGCCGGGGCGGAGCAGGCGACGCGCGAGCAGTTCGGCGAGTACGTCAGCATCTACAACTTTCAGGACGCGATCGAGGATGGCGCAACCGTCCCGCTCTATTACGAGAATCGCATCCCTGAACTCCAACTGGTCAACGAGAACTTCTCCGATGAACTTGACGCGCTGCTGGAGGAGGCGGAACTCGATGAGGACGCCCAGGGCCAACTAGCGCGCGAATTCGGCACCCAGTACACATTGCTGACCCGACCTGAACGACTTAAGACCATTGCGAAGGACCTCGTCGCACACTTTGTAGGTCGCGGGTTCAGCGGCAAGGCGATGTATGTCGGCCTCGACAAGGCAGCTGCCGTGCGGATGTACAACCTGGTCAACGATGCTTGGGCGGAGCACCTCACCTACTTGCAGGCCCAACACGACGCATTGCCGGAGCTGGAGCGGCCTTGGCTGGCGTCTCGTATCGACCTGATGTTGACGACGGACATGGCCGTCGTGGTTTCTCAGAGCCAGAACGAGCTGAAGATGCTGGATGGCCTTGGTCTCGACATCCGGCCGCACCGCGAAAGGATGAACCGCGAAGACCTGGCCGAGCACTTCAAGGACGCTGACAACCCGCTGCGAATCGTGTTCGTCTGCGCCATGTGGATGACCGGTTTCGACGCGCCGTCAGTGTCGACGATGTACCTCGACCGGCCGATGAAGAACCACACCCTCATGCAGACCATTGCACGCGCCAACCGAGTCTTTCCCGACAAGGACAACGGACTCATCGTCGACTACGTGGGCGTGTTCCGGAACCTCGAGAAGGCCCTCGCCATCTACGGAGCGGCCAGCGCAGGCGAGAAGCCCATCGAGATCATCGACGCCCTCGCCGACGAACTCGACGCAGCCGTCGGACTGCTAGTCGACTTCTGCACCACCCACGGCGTGAACCTCATAGCGCTGCGCGACGCCGAAGGCTTCGCCCACATCGCTCAACGCGACGCAGCCGTCGAAGCTCTGCTCGTCGACGACGAGACCCGCACTGAATTCCAGACCCAAGCGCGCCAGATCCGCAAACTATTCAAGGCCCTGCTGCCGAACGCGAAGGCCGCCGCTCAGCAACGCAACGTTGCCGCAATCCGGGTCCTCGCTGAACGGATCACCGAGGTGACAAGGCCACCGCAGGCGGAAATCTCCGCCGTCGCGGACGCCGTCGACGCGCTCCTTGATCGTTCAGTCGGGGCTCAGGAGTACGTCATCCGCGCTGCTGCCGAGGGAAGCCGTCCGGACCCACTCATCGACCTGTCGCTCATCGACTTCGACGGGCTCGCCAAGAAGTTCGCCGGCCGCGAGCGGGCCGAGACCGACCGGCTCGCGCAGATACTCCTGCAGCACGCCATCGGCGCCGCCCTTCGTAACCCGAGCCGATACGAACTCGTCGAACGCATCGAGCAACTCATCGCCGACTACAACGCTGGAAGCGTCAACATCGACGAGTACCTCCGCCACCTGATCGAACTGTCCCATACGCTCACCGTCGAAGAGCAGCGCGCCGCCAGGGACGGTATGACTGAAGAGGAGCTCGCCATCTTCGACCTGCTCACGCAGCCAGACCCGGTGCTAACTGACGACGAGCTCTTGCGCGTAAGGGCCAGCGCAAAGAAGCTCCTGGAGCATGTCCACGAGAAGATCGTGCAGGACTGGCGGCGCAAGGTCGACGTGATGAACGACGTCAACAGCACCATCCGCCGCGTCCTGGACGAGGACCTCCCGGATCCGTACACGGTCGACATCTTCCAGAGGAAGGTGCAGCTCGTCTACGACCACATACTCACCGCCTACGGCGACAACGGCGATAGCGTCTACACCACCCGCGCGGACGTGAACTACCCTCAGGGGTTCGCGGTCCAGTACACCGGGCCCGTCGACGTCAACAAGCTCGCCGACGACGTCGTGGCGCGCATCCTGGCCGATCCGGCGTTCGCGGCGCAGGTGGCGCACCAACTCCAGGCGACTGGGCCCAAGGAGTCCCGACCAGAACTGAGCGCGGACAACTGATCCAGTGCCGCTCGCTGCTCCGAGCAGGCAGGCGACAAGGGGTCAAGCGCGCGTCACTGGGCAGACGATGGGAGGGCGGCCACCGAGATGCGGCGCAGCGGTCACGATGAGCTAGTGCAAGAAGAACCTCCGCCGCGCCACCGGACCCCTGCACGCACGCGGTCCTAGTCGAGCAGTAATGCGCGTCTGCGCGGCGTCGGGTTAGTCATTCTTGCCCAGGTGGGGCAAGAATCCGTCCCGCAAGTTCAGTCCATCACAGCTCTGCTCAAGCTGCTCACGAGCGAGCTAGGTGTTATCGAATTCGGATCACCTGCAGCTCGCCCACAGGCAGCTTGCGCGAAGTACTCAAGTTCATCGCGATCTCGCCCGTACGGCCGTAGCCGGACCAACGCGCGACCCAGTGTGATGTTGCCCTGATTGTGTAGGTTCCCTGGTCGAAGTAGGTGTGACCGCAGGTCGGCGACGGGTTCGCCCCATCTCCGTAGACCCATCTGGTGCCCAGCCTGCAGTCCACCTTGGTGCCGTCGCCCATGTCCCATCGAACTGATGTCACCTTCGCGGTCAAGGAAATTCTTCCGGCTCGGATCGTCGCCGGTCCCCAAGTGGTTCGGGTTGGCTGCTCAACCCACATCCAGACGGGCAGGCCCACCAGTGCCACCGGGTCAAACCCGAACGGGGTCATGCCCATGGTGATCGGTTCGAGCTGCATCTCAGCCAGCAACGATCGCGCTATCTGCTCGGCTGCCCCCTTTGGCTCGACCCAGACGTACATCACCTCACCGGCATGACGGCACTTGGTCCTGATCCAGTTGTCCTTCACCCCCGCAGCGCGAAGGTCGGAAGGAGTCATCCCAGGCAGCGCCACGACTCCCTGCCGGAAGGATGAACACGCCGGGATCTTGGCTTCGTCGGGCTCCCCGTCCTTCGGCGGAGCTGGCGGTCTCGAAGGGCCGCGATCATGCACCTGGCACACCCCGAACTGGTCACAATCGCCGCTCCCATCAGCATTGGCCGGAGGAGGCGAGATCAACGTGCCCGAGACGGCGATCGCCAAGGCAACAAGCAAGCGGCAACCCGTCATGACGCGCACTCCGAGGGCTTAGCTGCCGACGCCGACAACGTCCTCATCCCGTACACCCGCCAAGTCGACTCTTTGGCCGGCTTCCGGACGATGTAAAGCCTGACGTTGTAGGCGGGCACCGTTCGGGCCGTGACTGCCGCCCCGCTCTCGTCCACCAAGCTCATCTGCGTCTGGTCCTGGCAGACGGTGACACGGACCTCGAGTCCGAGCGCGTTGCGGTGGTTCGTGACCTCCGAAGCGACGATCGCGCCGATCTTCATGCCACCCGCCCACCGGTAGCCCTTGCGCTTGAGCTCCATGAATGAGTCGACGTTGGCAGTCACCATGTCGCCGCCAACGTAGTACCTGAAGTTCTTGGTCATCTGCGCCCGAGAGAAGCGCGATGGATCGGCACCGATCTCCCTGGAAACGTCGGTGAAGTGCATCACGGCTGAGGCCGCTGACTTCTGCTCAGGGTTCGGGCTGGGCTTCGGCACCGGATTTAGGGATGGCGTGCTCGCGGGGCTTGGAGGCGCGGAGGGTGAAGGACCTGGGGAGTGCGCTGGCGGCGGGCTCGTGCAGCCAATAAGGACACACGCGATAGCGGGCACGAGCGCAGAGCGGAGGAACTGGGTCATTTGAACTCCCTTCTGCTCCTTAAGCCTCGGATTGCGCTCGTTCCGGACACGGGGTAGCAAAACTTGCTCCGCTTTTGGTTCAGCGTTGGGTAGGCGAGATTCGCCCCCCGTCGGACTGGTGGGCGCGGCCCCTCATTGAGAGTGGCAAGTTCTCGCTCTCGTAGGCATCGATGATGGCTTGGCTGATCCGACCCCGAGTGGCGAGCTGGTAGCCGTTCTCCATCGCCCAAGCGCGTACGGCGGCTGCCCGCTTCCTGCTCTCCGGAGTCCGCGGAGATGTGCCGGCCCGCCGACGCTCGAGATTTCCCTTGGAGTGGGGCTCGAAACGAGTAAGGGAGGTGGGCCGACCGGCGGACGCCCCGTCGGGCGCTAACGTCTCAGCCACGATCTTCCGGAAGATGCGAGTGAGGAGTACTGCCAGAGCCCTGTCACGACCGATGGCGGCGTCTTGATAGCGCAGAGCCATTAGTGACGTGGCGTGCCCCATGCGCGCCTGAAGGTCGGCAATCGTCGCTCCCTGTTGCGCGGCCAGGTTGGCGCTCGTGTGACGAAGCCCATGAATAGTGAGGCCGGGCATGTTGATGGCTTTCCGAGCCTGGAGGTGGGAGTGGCGGAGCACGGTGTCATTGAGCGGAGATACGCCGTCGCTAGACGGAAAGAGAAGCGAATCCGGGTGGCGGGGTAACTGAGCGCTCATCCAGTCGCGAAGTGCTGGCAGTAAGTGGGGCGGGATCGCGATATCGCGGACCGCGGCTGGCGTCCTTGGAGGCTGGATCAACAACTGGCCAGGGAGCCGGACGACCGCTTGGCGAACCCTGACGACGCCTTCGTCAAGGTCCAGATCCTTCACGCGGAGGCCCCGTGCCTCCCCGGAACGGAGTCCACACCAGCCGGTCAGGAGCAGTGGAACACGATGCCGGGCCGGTACGGCTGCCACGTACCGGTTGAGCTTGTCGATCGTTAGTACGTCGATGTCCCGCGGCGGCGCCTTCTGCGATCCGCCCTTCACCTGCGCGGGATTGCGCTGGATGAGCCCCTCTTCAACCGCATCCTTCAGGATCGACCTCAACAGGCCGTAGGCATTGGCCTGCTCGGTCGGCGTAGCGGCCATACTCAGGTACCACCGCGTGATCTCCATTGAAGTGATGTCGGCCACCATCTCGTGGCCCAAGACCGGGAGGATCTGCCGCGTGAGCAGACGCTGGTAGAGAGACGCCGTGCCGGGCCGCAACCTTCTGCGCTTGAGCGCGGTCGTCGCATACTCCCCGAGTGTAACAGGTATCGCGGCCCCGACGGCTCTTGGCCGCCATGCACCCGAACTGATGATTTGGTGCTGAGCGGCGAGCCACGCCTCGGCGCCCATGCGGGACGCGAACGTCAGTGGTGCGGTGTGGCGCTGCCGGTCGGGACCGCGGTACCGAGCGCGATATCGTCCGCTGCCCAGCCTGGTGATCTCGCCGAATCCGCGTCGCTCGCGTGACTCACCGTCGGCGACCATCGCGTTCCACCTCCTCTGCGAGCCCCCGTTGCCGGACTGCTCGTAGAGTCATTGAAACCCCTGCCAAGGACATCGTGAAGTCCCCGGGGTACCCGGAGGTAGAGAGAGTATGGCGCCTCCACGTACCCCACGGGGTATGCCGATTCGTGCAGTTTCGTGGGGCAAATGTGGGGCACGTGGGGCAAACGTGGGGCAGGAAGGGCCCCCCATGGGCGTTCCTGGGCACATCCGATCAGACACCGAATCGCGTAAAACCGCTAGTCAGGTGTCGTTTGCCCTTGTCGGGGCGGGACATAAAAAAGTGCGCGAGAGAGGAGTTGAACCTCCACGTCCTTTCGGACACACGGACCTGAACCGTGCGCGTCTGCCATTCCGCCACTCGCGCCCGACTCCCTGGGGAGCCAGCCGAAAGAGGTTAGCACAGGTGGCCGGGCGGTTCCGATTCGGGTTGCCACCCTGCGACCAGGGCCGCCACCGGCATCGGTCACTGCTCGGCAGGTGCATCGTTCCTGAGGAGGACCCGTCCCCACCGGCGGTCCACCCTCACCCCCGACTGCAGTCTCAGTTCCCAAGGGGGGCCGTCGCGTAGGCTGGAGGTTCTGCTCTGGATAGTCTTGAGCGTCACGTCAGCTGGGGAAGGAGGGGACCGTGGGGGTCTTCGACCGCGTCGAGAAGAAGCTCGAGAACGTCGTCAGCGGAGCCTTCGCGCGCGCCTTCAAGGGTGACGTGCAGCCCGTGGAGATCACCGCCCGGCTCCAGCGCGAACTCGACTCCGAGGCGAAGCTCCTCAGTCGTGAACGAAAGCTCGTCCCCAACGAGTTCCACGTGGCGCTCTCCCAGCACGACTACGACCGGCTCACTCCCTACAGCAAGACCCTCAACGCCGAGATCGGACCGCAGCTGCGCGACTACGCCTCCGGGGCCGGTTACATCTTCAACGGACCGATCATGATCGAGTACACCCTCGACACCGCGCTCCCGGTGGGACGGTTCACCGTCACCTCCGCCGCCGTCGCGGGTGTGGACGCCACCGACGAACCGACGCCCGCCGCCGTCCGGACCGCGAACCTCGTGGTCGAGGTCAACGGCGTCAGGCACCCGCTCACCCCTCCGGGGGTGACCATCGGACGCGGCACGGAGGCCGACCTGCGCATCAACGACCCGGGCATCTCCCGGCTGCACGCCCGCATCGTCGTCGCCGGCTCGGGCGGGGCCCAGCAGATCTCCATCGAGGACCTCGGCTCCACCAACGGCGTGACCGTCGACGGCCAGCGCACCCGGCACGCGACGCTCGGACCGGGGAGCCGGATCGAGATCGGGTCCACCCGGCTGGCGATCGTCTCGCCGGTGACCGATGTCTGAGCTGGTCGTCCTCGGCCTCAAGCTGGGGTTCCTTGCGCTGCTGTGGCTCTTCATCCTCTTCACCGGCAACGTCATCCGCACCGACCTGTTCGGACGCAAGGTCCCCGCGGCGGAACTCGTCGCCCAACCCGGACCCGCTTCGAGCGGCACACAGCCCCGGCTCTCCCGCCGAGCCGTCAAGCAGCTTCCGCACACCCTGACCGTGACCCACGGCGTGCAGGCCGGCCTGCAGCTCCCGCTCGAGGGGGGCGTGCTCATCGGCCGCTCCAGCGACTGCCGGCTGCTGCTCGACGACGACTACGTCTCCACGCGCCACGCCCGGATCGTCCTCACCCCGTCGGGCTACCAGGTCGAGGACCTCGGCTCCACCAACGGCACGTTCCTCAACAACCAGCGGATCACGCAACCCACGCCGTTCGCCCCCGGTGACACGCTGCGCATCGGCCGCACCCTGATGAGTGTGGAGAAGTAGATGACGCTGGCCCTGCGCTACGTCGCCCACTCCGAGACCGGCCTGGTGCGCAAGAACAACCAGGACTCGGCCTACGTCTCGCCCACCATGCTCGTGGTCGCCGACGGCATGGGCGGCGCGGCCGCCGGTGACCTCGCCTCCGCCGTCGCGATCCGCGAACTGAAGGCAGCCGACGGCACCTTCACCGGCGAGGAGATGCTGGACGTCGTGGCCGAGGCCATCGACCGTGCCGGTGAGGCCATCAGCGAACTCGTCACCAGTGACCCGCGGCTTGACGGGATGGGCAGCACCGTGTGCGGGGTGATGTTCGACGGCACCCGCTTCGGCGTCGCCAACATCGGTGACTCCCGCGCCTACCTCTACCGCGACGCCATCCTCACCCGGCTCACCCGCGACCACTCCTGGGTGCAGACACTGGTCGACGAGGGACGCATCACCGAGGCCGAGGCACTCGAGCACCCGCACCGTTCGCTGATCCTGAAGGTGATCAACGGCCAGCCGCACCACCAGCCCGACCTGGAGCTCGTCGAGGCAAGGGCAGGCGATCGCCTGCTGATCTGCTCCGACGGCCTGTGCGGCATGGTCACCGACGAAGTGATCGCTGCCGAGCTCGACGGTGAGCGTGAGGACGTCCTCGCAGCCCTGATGCGGGTGGCGCACCACGAAGGCGGCCAGGACAACATCACGATCATCCTCGCCGACGTGGTCGACGGCGAGAGCGAAGGCGTCACCGACGTGCTGGGAGCCGCAGCCGTCCTCGACCTGGACAATCCGGCCGACACCACCGCGCGCCAGTCGGCCGTGGCGGCACCGGCGCCCCCGCGGCCAGACCCGGCCGCCGGCGAGGTGGTGCGCTATGCCCCGGTGGCGCGCCGCCGTGCGTCGGCCTGGGTGAAGGTCGTACTCGCCGTCTTCATCCCGCTGCTGGCCATCGGCGGCGCGGGAGCCCTCTGGTACTCCTACACCCAGGGCCGGTACTACCTCGGGGCGCACGAGGCGACGCTCGCCATCTTCCAGGGCATACCCGAGCCGGTGTTCCACCTCCCGCTGTCCCACGTCGTCGAACGCGACGCGACCCGGGTCGTCGACCTTCCCCCGTACTACCAGGAGCGGGTGCTGGAGACCATGCCGGCCGATTCCCTGGACGCCGCCCGGTCCACACTGGCCACCCTGCGGCTGAAGGCAGCCGAGTGCATCCGGCAGCGGACCATGCCGCAGTCGACCCCGACGCCCACCGCCACGGTGAGCTCTCCCGCGGCGTCGGCGTCCCCCAGCCCCAGCGGTTCCCCCTCCGCGGGCCTGACGGCGGCACCCACGCCTTCGGCCAGCGCCACCCCAACCGACACGTCCACGCCGGCAGCGCCAATGGAGTGCTGATGAGCGAGGTTGTCGGCTACCGCAGACGTCGGGGCGTCGAAGCGTTCATGCTCATCTTCGCCATCGGTCTGGGGCTGGGTGCCTACGTGCTCACCCACCTCAACCGGGACGCGGAACTGCCCGCGCAGTGGCCGTGGGCGGTGGCGGTGCTGGCGGCGATCGGCCTCGTGCTGCACCTGGTCGTCCGGTGGCGCCTGCCGTACGCGGACCCCCTGATCCTGCCGCTGGTGATGCTGCTCAACGGCCTTGGCCTGGCCATGATCCACCGCCTCGACCTGGACGATGGGCAGGCCAGGCACAGTGCGGAGCTCCAGCTCATGTGGCTGGTGATCGCGGCCGTCGTCTGCTGCCTGCTGATCACCTTCCTGCGCGACTACCGCGTGCTGCACCGCTACACCTACACCATGTTCCTCGCCGGCATGGCGCTCCTGATGCTGCCGCTGGTGCCCGGGCTCGGCCTGGAGAAGAACGGTGCCCGCATCTGGATCCACCTGGGCCCCTACAGCTTCCAGCCCGCCGAGCTCGCCAAGCTGGTGCTCTCGATCGCCTTCGCCTCCTACCTCGTCGACAAGCGGGAAGTGCTGGCGCTGGCCGGCGGACGGGTCCTGGGCATCGACCTCCCCCGCCCCCGGGATCTCGGTCCGATCCTGGTGATGTGGCTCGCCAGCCTGGCCGTCCTGATCTTCCAGAAGGACCTGGGGACTTCGCTGCTGTTCTTCGGGTTGTTCGTGATGATGCTGTACGTGGCGACGGAGAAGCCCAGCTGGCCGATCCTCGGCACCGCGTTGTTCGCCACGGGCGCCTACCTGGGCTACCTGTTCTTCGGCCACGTGCAGGTTCGCGTCTCGTCGTGGCTCGACCCCTTCTCCGACTACGACCAGAACTACCAGGTCATCAACGCCCAGTTCGGCATCGCCTTCGGTGGCGCCTTCGGCACCGGCTGGGGGCTCGGGCGTCCGAACCTGACGCCGCTGGCGAAGACGGACTTCATCGCGGCGGCGATCGGCGAGGAACTGGGTGTCGCCGGGCTGCTGGCGGTCATGCTGCTGTACGGACTGATCGTGGCCCGTGCCCTGCGTGCGTCCCTCGTGGCCCGCGAACCCTTCGGCAAGCTGCTGGCCGCCGGCCTCGCCTTCGTCTTCGCGATCCAGGTCTTCGCCATCCTCGGCGGCGTCACCCGCCTGCTGCCGTTGACCGGCCTCACCACGCCGTTCATGTCCCAGGGCGGTTCCTCCCTGATCGCCAACTGGGTGACCATCGGGCTGCTGCTGATCCTCACCCACCAGGTGCGCCGGCCGGTCGCCGAGCTGGCCGCAGAACCGCAGCAGTGGCTGGCCGCAGAGACGACCCAGCTCATCCCGGTGGGCGCCGCCGCTCCTCGCCCGGGCCCGGCCCCGGTCGAGGCCCCGGGGGTCCGGGGCACGTCGCCGGCGAGCGGTCCGGGCGAGACGGGCGACGAGCCCACCGAGGTGGTCCGGCAGCTACCTGAGGACCGGACATGAACCGTCCCATCCGGGCAGTCGCGGTCACGTCGATGGTCATCTTCGCAGCGCTGATGGTCAACCTCAGCTACCTGTACGTCGGCCAGCAGAACTACCTCAACGAACGGCCGGAGAACCGTCGCGTCGCCGACGCCCGCTTCGCCCAGGACCGTGGGCCGATCATGGTCGGCAACAGCCCCATCGCCAAGTCGGCGCCGGTCAAGGACCGCTACAAGTTCCAGCGCTCCTACGCCTCCGGTGAGCTGTATGCCCAGATCACCGGCTACTACTCCTACCTGTACCGCACGTCCGCACTGGAGGCGTCCTACTCCAGCCAGCTCTCCGGCGTCGACGACTCCCAGTTCGTCTCGCGCCTGCTGGAATCGGCCACCGGCGCCACCCCGCGCGGCGCGACGCTGGAGACGACCATCAACGCGAAGGCGCAAAAGGCTGCCTGGAACGGCCTCGACGGGCGCAAGGGTGCCGTCGTGGCCATCGACTACTCCACGGGGGCCATCAAGGCGCTGGTCAGCTTCCCCAGCTACGACCCCAACGACCTTGCCACCCACGACGTGGCCGCCTCGACCGAGGCCTGGAAACGCCTCAACGCCGACCCCGACCGGCCGCTGTCCAACCGCGCCACGCGCGAGATCTACCCGCCCGGGTCGACGTTCAAGGTGGTGACGGCTGCGGCCGCGCTGGACGCCGGAATGAGCCCCGACAGCCTCGTCGACGCCACCGCGTACAAGCTGCCGGGCTCCACCAAGGTGATCAGCGAGAACTGCGGCGGCGCCAAGATCACCCTCACCCACGCCCTCGAAGTGTCCTGCAACCCGGCCTTCGCCCGCCTCGGCGTCAAGCTCGGGCAAGAGGCCCTGCGCACCCAGGCCGAGAAGTTCGGGTTCGGCACGAGGTTCCTCGACGAGGTCGGCTCGGCGGCCAGCAGGTTCCCCGAGGAGCCCGACCGGGCGCAGACGGCGATGAGCGCCATCGGCGAGTTCGAGGTCGCTGCCAGTCCCCTGCAGATGGCGCTGGTGTCCGCGTCCATCGCCCACGGCGGTGTGCTCATGGACCCCTACCTGGTCGACAGGGTGCTGGACAACGACCTGCGCGTCACCAGCCAGACCCGCCCGCAGCAGCAGTCGGTGGCGATGAGCGCGGAGAACGCCGCGGCACTGCGGCAGATGATGGTCTCG
>Ga0366816_1107_pt1 | contig 12237 bp, 11 predicted proteins | sample TotcelN113001K15_FD_207019 | JGI IMG/M metagenome (GOLD analysis project Ga0366816, IMG submission 207019) | Enriched cells from coal bed in the Powder River Basin, Montana, United States - Total cells N11 rep3 HSBNCT.N11.300.1.K15 ... | reverse complement strand
CCGTTCTGTTCGGGATAAGGGTTTTACATTCGATTACGCCGGCCACATCATGTTTTCGAACGATTCCTACGTGCAGCAGCTGTATCAGACTTTGCTTGGCTCCAATCTCCACTGGCAAGACCGCGAAGCCTGGGTGTACAGCAAGGGGGTTCATACGCGCTACCCCTTTCAGGGGGCGTTGTACGGCTTGCCGCCTTCGGTGATCAAGGAATGCATATTGGGTGCAATGGAAGCGCGCTACGGCCGTTCGGAGCAACCGGCAACTATCGCAAGTGAAGCATCTTCTAAAGCAGGCGGTAAACCTGCGATCAAAGTGGCCGGCGATTCATTGAAGAAGAGCGATCCCAGGAACTTCGAAGAGTTCATTTACAAGGTGTGGGGCACCGGGATCGCAAAGCATTTTGCGATCCCATACAACAGGAAAATATGGACAGTTCCTCTGGCCGATATGGAAACGTCATGGCTCGGCGGCCGGGTGCCGCTGCCCAATCTATCGGAAATGATCGACGGGGCACTGGAACCGGTGCCCAAGCCGATGGGGCCGAATGCGCGTTTTGGCTATCCTTTGCAAGGGGGATTCCAATCATTGATGAGCGGTTTTCTGCCTCATATCAAAGGCAACCTGGAGATGAATGCGCAGGTCGTTCAGGTATCGCCGACAGACCGTACCTTGGCATTGGCCGACGGCAGGCGCTTCAATTATGATCATCTCATCAGCACCATGCCCCTGCCCGAACTGGTCAGGATCATTGGAGACGAAGCGCCAGAAGAAGTCCGAAAGGCGGCGCAGGAACTGACGCATATTTCGATCCGCTGCGTGAATATAGGAATTGGCCGGGAAAATGTGACCGACAAGCATTGGATCTATTACCCGGAAGACACGGTTTTTCACCGCATCTTTGTTCAGGGCAACGCCAGCCCTTCATGCAATCCCCCGGGTGGCTTCGGCATTACCTGCGAAATATCGTATTCGCCCTACAAGCCTCTGCCTTGCGAGGGACAGAGCTTGATTGATCGATGCGTACAGGAGTGCATCAAGGTCGGTATTATGCAAAAGGATGACCCTGTCATTACCGCGCATGAACTGGACATGCCGTATGCATACGTAATCTATGACCATGCACGCGCCCGGAATGTCGCTACCGTCAAGGACTGGCTGGCGGGGTACGATATCGTGCTCGCCGGCCGCTATAGCGAATGGGAATATTACAACTCAGACCATGCGCTGCTTGCCGGCAAAAAGGCAGCCGATACAGTGGCTGCCAAAATTGCGCAGCCGGTAAAAAGTGCCTTGGCGGAGTAGCTTGGACGATTAGTTGTTGCGACTGGCAGTTTGCATCTTCGGCTGGCGGGAGGTGAACTTGAAAAATACTGTTCTGGTTGTGGGGGGCGCAGGTTATATCGGATCGCACATGGTCAAGCGTCTTGACCAGGCCGGCTATTTTCCGGTCGTGCTCGATAATATGTCACAAGGCCATAGAGACGCTGTCACTGCCGGGCAGCTGATTGTTTCCGATCTGGGCGATATTCATGCCCTGGACGTTATATTCCAGGCATACAAGATCGCGGCGGTAATGCATTTTGCCAGTTTCATCCAGGTGGGCGAATCGGTGGTCTTGCCCGGCAAGTATTATGACAATAATGTCGGAAACACGGTTCGCCTGCTGGAAGCGATGGTTCGGCATGGCGTCGACAACTTCATCTTTTCCTCGTCGGCGGCGATCTTCGGCGACCCGGACTATGTGCCGATAGACGAAAAACATCCGAAGCGGCCAATTAACCCATATGGCCGCTCAAAACTGATGGTCGAGCAGATTCTTGATGATTTTACCCATGCGCACGGGCTGGAGTCAGTTTGCCTACGCTATTTCAACGCTGCCGGGGCCGACCCGGAAGGCCTGCTCGGCGAGCGCCATGAGCCAGAAACGCACCTGATTCCGCTTGTTCTTCAGGCCGCGTCCGGAAGACGGGAAGCGATTACCGTTTTTGGTCGCGATTACGATACGCCGGACGGAACCTGCATCCGCGACTATATCCATGTCCAGGATCTGTGCGATGTACATCTGCTTGCTCTAGAGTCGCTGCTGTCGGGCGGCAGCGGCGGACACTACAATCTGGGAAACGGCAATGGCTATTCGGTAGCGGAAGTGATTGCAGCCGCCGAAAAAGTGACTGGAAGAAAGATTGCGCAAATAGATGGCGCGCGCCGCGCAGGCGACCCGCCGCGGCTGGTCGCAGACTCGCGACTGGCTCAGAAGAAGTTGGGATGGGTGCCGCGCATGGCTGACCTGGATACGATCATTCAGCATGCGTGGCAGTGGGAACAGAAACGATTCGCTGAAAAAACGAATACTGAAGAGCAAGCGTACTTGAAATGAGTGGCGTTAAATGAACTCGATCCCTAGTTCCTGCGCCGCGTAAGCTTCGATGCGAAGCAAATAGCCATTGAAGGCATCCACGTCCATTTCAGCCGTGCTTTCGCGCTGCAGGGTAATTTCTCCGTCCGGCAGCACCAGTTCCTTCATGACCCCGAATTTGCGGGCGAAATACTCATGCCATGTTTCCTTGCTGTACTGCCTGCCTTCCACCCATGCATGCTCGGCGATATACGATACCAACGCCCAGTTGCGCCGGTTCTGCTGAACATTGCGTTTGGCGCCTGCTTCGCTGACGCTCACTTCAAGCGGTTTTCCGGCATCCGCCATGGCCTTGGCATTGGCTTTGAGGAACGAATGCAGGGCTGCAGCGTTCGATTCAGTGCGTAACACAAAGGTTCGTGCGATGGTCATTACTTGATTTCCAGTCTGGTTGTTTTGACCAAGGTTGCGCCAGTCGGTATCTCGCCTGACTTGATCGCCGCTCTCAATGCCGTCTTGTCCAGCACGGGGTGCGGCGTCTTGAAAAACTTGGCGGGGATAAGCGCTTCCTCATACACTTCAAGCGCCTCGGGATTGCTTTTGATCGTCAGCGCGAAATGGGGGCAGTCGATCTTCTTTACCCCTGCGATTTCCATGCATGTCATCGTGTATTCGCGAAGACGGCTAGCGCGATTCTCGATGGCTTTTCTGCGCGCAGCCATTTCCGCTTCGGCCTGCTTGATGGCTTCCGCGGTAGCTTCCAGGTTCTTGATCGCATACGCCATATTCCTGGCTTTCTGCTCGAGCGGATACGATTCCCCTTCAACCGTATCGGCGATGATACGACTGTCCTCATGCGTATCCATAAGGAGCTCGACCATCGCGCGATGTTCGTTCGCCAGTTGGTACAAAGACAAATTGTTCATCTAGTTCTCCATCAATCGATGCCGCCTTAAAAATGCAAGTTCATCGGCGGCATCAAACAGTTTTTGTTCCTGGTCGCTTCGCCCTTTCGCGCCGGAACAGAAGCAGATCGGACAGACATGATTCCGGCCAGAAGGTTTTTGCCTGGCGGTGGCCTGCGTGCTAGAACGGAATGTCGTCGTCGAAAGCGCTTGATTGCCTGGCAGGCGGCTTTTTATTGCTATTTGGAGAGGGAGCCGCTTGCTGTGGCTGGTCTTCATTTCTACCGCCCAGCATCTGCATCTGATCGGCAATGATCTCAGTTGCCGATCTTTCAACGCCATCCTTGTCCATATACTTGCGCGTTCTCAGCTTGCCCTCGACATAGACCTGAGAACCTTTTCTCAGGTACTGCTCGGCGATCTCGCCCAACTTGCCAAAGAAAGTCACTCGATGCCACTCTGTCGCTTCGCGCTGCTCGCCGCTCGACTTGTCCTTCCAGCGGTCGCTGGTGGCAAGCGCAACATGAGTGATTGCCTCGCCTGAAGGCAGGTGCCTGGTTTCCGGGTCGCGGCCCAGGTTGCCAACGATGATTACCTTGTTGATCGATGCCATGGTTATGCTGCCCTCTTCTGTGAACTGATCCAGTTAAGCAGGCTGTCAAGTCGCTTGAGCGGGATTTCAGCCAGTGTTTCTACCTTGCCGACCTTGCATATTTCATTTACCGAAAGGCCGACTTGATCGGCTGCTTGCCGCACCATTTCAACCTGATGCGCGCTTAGGCATGCATCTTCTTCCTGTTCCGGCAAATCCTCGCCGGCATAGATGTACAGGCCGATGCCGTGCAGTGCGATTGCCTTTGCAAGGCAGCGTTGCATCGCAACGTTAACTTGGAACGAGTCCGGGTTGATGATCGCCTTGTTGCGGTGATCCATTACCGGGAGTTGCGCAGTCATGGTCTTGCCGAATGCCGATACCGTGCAGAACACCATCAATGTGTCGCCGAACCGCACCGGCTCCTTGTATTCCCAAGTTGCAGCAGGATCGTTCTGCAGCAGTTGATCCACCGCCCATGCCCATGACAGGTAATTCAGGCCGTTCTTTTTCTCGATGTGCTTGGTGACATCGAGCTTGCGCAATTCATGGAATTTCCCCATTTTCATTCTCCTTGCGAGCGTGCTGCTTGTATTCGCCAAGTTGCCATGCCGAGCCTGTTCAGCTGCGTTTTTGACGCGCCCCGCAGATCTGCTCGGGACCGGTGTCCCCGTGCTTCGGCTTTCATTACCCACGTCTTGTCTCATGTTCGCCTCTCTAGTGACGATTCTTGCGTTGAAATCAACGAGTCAATCGTTGATTTTTTTGCACCCTCCGGCCATTAGTTTTTCGGCAGGAATACTTTGCTGGACACCGTGGATAGAACCAGCATTTTTTATCGTTGCGCCATGGCGCGCCGAACCGATGTTTTATGTTTAAACAATAGGTACATTATACCAAATAGTAATGAATCGTTCAGTACTAATAGGTAATTAAAATGCAATGAGAGGTACCTGAAAACAAAGGAACGGAACGGCCGCATCGTGAAGGAATAGTAGGGTGCAGGAAGGAAGCGCTTATATTTCAGTTGGTTCATAATGATGCGTTAATAGTCACGCTTTTCTTGGCGACAGAATGGGCTATTGGGTACTTTTTATTGCTGATTCGAACGAAGCAACGCGCTCTGACGCTGGCGGTGGGTGATTGCCGCAGTGCAGTGAATTGCCGGATTTCGAAGACTGATCGGCACGTAAAATAACTGGCAAAAAGGACAATATGAAAAAACCGAAGACCGACATTGATTCCTTTGATTCAAACGAACCCGATTACTTGCGTTTTCACCGGCCACATGCACATCTTTCATCTCCTTTTGGTAATGACTGGTTTGCACTCAAGGCAGAGGCTTTTGCTCGATTTTTCGGAACCCCGTTCTTTCTGATTGCGCAAACACTTATTGTCGCGCTGTGGATTGGGGCAAATGTCGCCGGTTTTGCGAATTTCGACGCTTATCCATTCATCTTGTTGAATCTGGCGTTCAGTCTTCAGGCGGCCTATGCTGCTCCTCTTATTTTGCTTGCTCAAACGCGCCAGGCGGAAAGAGACAAGATGCATTCCGAGGCGGATGCCCAGCATAGGGAAGCTCTTGCAGCCGCAGGTGAACAACGGCAAATTATTGCGGCTAAAAACACGGATCAGCTGGTCAAGCTGTTAAACCAGAACACTCAATTGACCGAACTCGTCAAACAGTTGACGGAGCATATTGAAGTGCTGACTGTCGAGATACACCAGGAGTTGCTAAAAAAGTAAGATGAACCGCTGATGTCCGGGAAGATGGCGGGCAGGCAATCGGCGGGGGATGCGCTTGTTTCCCGATGCCGCCTAAAGCGCTGGCCCGGCCTGAACGGTCAACCTGCGCACCGGAGTTCGCATTCGACGTAACGAAAAAAGCCAAGTCCTGAAGACTTGGCTTTTTTCATGAACTACTTGCCTGGCGGCCTGATGCAGGGCAATTCGGAAAGATGTTTCCACTTCAGGCTGCAGCCAATGCCTGCTCCAGGTATTCTCTCAAATTGAAAGGGCTTCAAGAGATTGTGCTGCCTGTTCACATTTTTACAGCCTCCTTGCTGTCTCTTCGCAACAGCGGGGAACTGCGCGTTACGATGGCGGAAATGCGGTGGATGTAATCGACCTCGGCTTGTTGCAAAGTCAGCGGGGGACAGCCATTGTTGATCGAGCCGAGATAGATTTCGTCGTCACGAATCCAGAGTAGTTCCTTGATCAGCTCCTGTCCGTCAGCACGCTTCACTATCACGTCGTCGCCAGGCATGGCCGTGTTGTTCGGCTCTGCGATAAGGTATTCGGCATGCTTGAGGCGTGGCCTCAAGCTGTCGCCACGTATCCGCAACGAATAAGCACCGGGATCGAGGCTGAAGGAATAGATGGACCAGTCATCTTCACCGGGAGGGCATGGTTTGATATTCAGCAAGCCGTCCGGCTTGCCTTGGGCAACGCCTGTAATCTCCATCCATCTGCCGGCAGGGATTGTTTCAGCAGGCGTCAATTGCACCCGATCCGCCGCGCTGGATGTTTCGATAGGCAAGTCAAGCCAGCCATGAGGAAGCTTGCACTTGAGTTCGATCTTGCGCGCTTTTTTCTCGCCGAAGGATTTATCGCGCAGAAGGGCGGAAACTTCTCCCTGGTTTTCGCCGGTTACTTCAACGAATCTGGCTTGCGAACCGTCGTAATGGTCCTTGATCAGTTGCGCGAGACGTACCCGTCGAATGGTTTGTGTATTCATACCCGAATTGTCATGCGATATTACCGATTAGTAAATGCCTGAACAGTAATTTACTTTATTGCCGAAGAAGGATGTTGCTCCAAAGCTACGCAATAAGTCATATCTTTCAAAGGACAGGTTTACCCATACGAATCCGGCCAGGCTGGCAGCGTTCCCTGACTCAAGCCATAATGCCGGATTGGCGCAAATCGGCGACAATTGCCGCTCGCAATAAATTACTGGCTCTCATGAATTCGACTGACTCGCAAAATAAGGCATCACCCTACAAAGGGCGCAGAATATCCGTGGCCCCGATGTTGGACTGGACCGACCGGCACTGCCGCCTGTTTCACCGCCAGATTACGCGCCACACCTGGCTGTATACCGAAATGGTGACGGTCGGCGCGCTGCTGCATGGCGATGTCGGGCGGCACCTCGACTATAACGATGAAGAGCACCCGCTGGCGTTGCAACTGGGCGGGAGCGATCCGGACGACCTCGCCAAATGCGCGAAACTGGCTGAAAAATGGGGTTACGACGAGATCAACCTCAACTGCGGATGCCCGTCCGAGCGCGTGCAGAAAGGCGCATTCGGGGCATGCCTGATGAGTGAATCCGCGCTGGTGGCCGATTGCGTCAAGGCGATGCGCGATGCCGTGTCAATCGATGTGACGGTCAAGCACCGCATCGGCATCAATGATGAGGAATCCTACGATTTCGTGCGCGACTTCATTGGTTCCATCAAGCAGGCGGGCTGCGAGACATTCATCGTTCATGCCCGGAATGCGATCCTGAAAGGGCTGAGCCCGAAGGACAACCGCGAGATTCCGCCGCTTAAATATGACTATGCCTACCGGCTCAAACGGGATTTCCCGCAATTGGAAATTCTTCTTAACGGCGGAATCACAACAGAAGCGGAAATCGACCTGCATTTACAGCATGTGGACGGCGTGATGCTGGGCCGCGCCGCCTATCACAACCCGTATTTGATGGCCAACTTCGACGCGAAGTATTATAGCGACGATCGGCAGATCATGACGCGCGAGGAAATCGTGCATGCCATGCTGCCGTACATGCGCACGCAATTGCAGCGCTTCGGAAAAAAAGGGGAGGGCTGGCTCAAGCCATCCAGCATCACCCGCCACATGCTTGGCCTGATGGCGGGCATGCCGGGAGCAAAAGGTTTCCGGCAACTACTGTCGGATTCCGCCAGGCTGATAGCCGATGAGGACGCCGTCCTGCTCGAAGCGTTGCAACGCATGAAAGCCATGAGCGCCTGATCAGGAAATCGCGTGTGCATCCCTCTGGAAGCGCCCGCTAAACACTTCCCATTGTCCCGTCTTCCTTTTCGCTATCTTTTTGTAGTTCTATATCGGCGAAGCGCAACGCTTCGTTGTTTCTCCCTGCTTTCTTGAGCCGCCTCATATCTACGAAATAAGTTCAAGGTATAAGGAGGTATGGCAAGCCGGTCCCGGGCGATGCAAATCGGTACTTGCCCATGGAATCGGACGCCAAGAGGGAGGGGGCATGGACGATAAAGATCAGGCCGATAAGGACCAGACACGCAGGTGGGTGGGGTGGTACCTTGTTTTCGCCATCATTGGCGTATTGCTTCTGCAGAGCTATCTGAGGGAATGGAATGCGGCCGAGCCAGTGGCATATAGCGAATTCTTGCAGCAGCTTCAGGCGGAAAACGTTCAGGAAGTGACCATTTATGGCGACCAGATCCATGGAGTACTGGTAAAGCCCGGCGCCGATGGCAACAATAAGTTCGTCACTACCCGGGTAGACAATCAAATGGCGGATCTTCTGGCCCAGCACAAGGTCAAGTTTCAGTCAGTGATAAAAAGTACTTTCCTGCGCGACGTCATGGGTTGGATCATTCCCATGCTCTTGTTCATGGGAATCTGGATGTTCGTCATAAGACGAATGATGGGAGATGGAAAGGATGGGATCGGCGGCGGTTTTCTTTCCATCGGCAAGAGCAAGGCGAAGGTTTACGTCGAGAAGGACATACGCATCACTTTCGACGATGTGGCCGGCGTCGATGAGGCCAAGGATGAACTGAAGGAAATCGTCGGCTTCCTGAAAAATCCGGGGACATACGGACGTCTGGGCGCACGCGTCCCGCATGGCATCCTGCTGGTCGGGCCGCCGGGCACCGGCAAGACCTTGCTGGCAAGGGCGGTAGCGGGCGAGGCTGGCGTTCCTTTCTTCTCTATCAACGGCTCGGAGTTTGTCGAAATGTTCGTCGGCGTCGGCGCGGCCCGCGTGCGCGATTTGTTCGAGCAGGCGCGCAAGCAGGCGCCTGCGATCATTTTCATCGATGAAATAGATGCGCTCGGCAAGGCCCGCGGCGCATACGGGCTGGGCGGCCATGACGAAAAAGAGCAGACGCTGAACCAGCTTCTGGCCGAGCTCGATGGATTTGATCCGACCTCCGGCGTGGTGCTGCTGGGCGCGACCAACCGGCCGGAAATACTCGATCCGGCCCTGCTGAGGGCCGGGCGCTTCGACCGCCAGATCCTGGTGGATCGGCCGGACAAGAAAGGGCGCATTCAAATCCTGCAAGTACACCTGCGAAAGGTAAAGCTCGCTCCTGAAATGAATGTCGAGCACGTAGCGGCGTTGACAGCCGGGTTCACGGGAGCTGACTTGGCCAACCTGGTCAACGAAGCAGCTCTGCTGGCAACCAGGAGCGGTCACGAATCGATAAAGCTGGACGATTTCACCGGGGCGATAGAAAGAATCGTTGCCGGGCTGGAAAAGAAAAACCGCCTGATCAACCCGGTCGAACGGGAGGTCGTCGCTTACCACGAGATGGGGCATGCGCTGGTTGGCCTCAATCTGCCAGGAACCGACGCCGTGCACAAGGTGTCGATCATTCCGCGCGGCATCGGCTCGCTTGGCTATACGATCAGCCGGCCGACCGAGGACCGTTACCTGATGGCGCAGGAAGAGCTGGAAAACAAGATGGCAGTCCTGCTGGGCGGCCGTGCGGCCGAGACGCTGCATTTCGGGCGCATCACGACCGGGGCCGCCGACGACCTGGTGAAGGCGACCGATATAGCGCGCAGCATGGTGACACGCTATGGCATGAGCAAGAAGATGGGGATGATCGCATACGAAACCACGCGCAGCGTATTCCTGGCGCAACCGGGAGAAATACAAGAGGAGCACCGCGTCTATTCGGAAAGCACCGCCCGCGAAATCGACTGCGAAGTGCGAGATCTCGTCAATGCCGCCTTCGACAAGGCAACCGAAATACTGCAGAGGAAAAATGATGCCCTGATCAAGGGCGCTAAGTTGCTGCTTGAGAAAGAAACCTTGAGCGAAGAGGAAGTTCTCGCCATTGCACGAGATTAAGCCGGGTATCGGAGTCAAAAGTACCGGCAGACGGAAAATCGCGGCAGCCTTGCTGCAACCCGCGAAAAGCGGAAACACGGCATTTGCCCTATAACGCTGCGCTTCTTTCGGCATGCCGCTTGTCAAAGCAATGTCACGAACACGGAGTCGGATAAAGATTTTCTTGGCAAAGAATCCGACTCCGCTTTCACTACCTGGTACGACTGCGATGATACTTGGCCCGGCAAGGCGCCGATGCCGCCCGCATTGCGCGGCATGCTTTACGTCTGTCTTCGCCGTTCGCGAAATCAATCCCTCGGGTTTGCAACCACCTTCTGCCTCTGTTCGCCCAAGCCGGCAATGCCGGTGATCAGCTTGTCGCCCGGCTTCAGGAAGACCTGCGGAGTGCGTCCAAGCCCTACTCCCGGAGGCGTGCCGGTGGCGATCAGGTCGCCCGGAAGCAGCGTCATGAAGTGGCTCAGGTAGCTGACTATCTTGGCGACCGTGAAAATCATGGTTCCGGTATTGCCGGTCTGCATGCGCTGCCCGTTCACGTCCAGGTACAGATCGAGGTCTTGCGGCTCCGGCACTTCGTCGCGCGTCACCAGCCAAGGCCCGACCGGGCCAAAGGTGTCGCACCCCTTGCCTTTGTCCCATTGCGTGCCGCGCTCGATCTGGAATTCGCGCTCGGACAGGTCGTTGGTCACGCAATAGCCGGCGACGTAATCCAGCGCTTCTTCTTCGCTGATGTACTGGGCCTTCTTGCCTATGATGACGCCGAGCTCGACTTCCCAGTCGGACTTCTTCGATCCTACCGGCAGGATGATGTTGTCGTCCGGTCCGCACAGGCAGGAGATCGCCTTCATGAATACGATCGGTTCCTTTGGAATACGCATTTTCGCTTCTTCCGCATGCTCGGTATAGTTGATCCCGATTGCGATGTATTTGCTGATGTGGGAAACCGGGACGCCGAAGCGCGGTCTTCCGGGCACTACAGGAAGGCTGGCTGGCTTGATCCTGGCGATCTTGGCCAGTTCCTTGTCGGAAAGCTGCTCGGGGCCGATATCGGGAATGACTCCGGACAGGTCGCGCAATTTTCCTTCTTCGTCGATCAGGCCCGGTTTTTCCTTGCCGGGGCGACCATAGCGAACCAGTTTCATGTTTTCTCCTCACGTTATTGAGATCAGCAAAGTAGAAATTGTAACCGAGCCATAAGGATAAATAATGCTTCCCAGTCAACAAATAATTTTTCGCCATGCCGCCAGTTTTTGATCGAACGACAAGCGGGCATGAGCAGGCGAAGACGACGGCAGTACCAGTGTTTCATAACCGGCATCGGCAAAGGGTTGAGCGAACTTTCCGGATGCCTTGCCGTTGAAGCATACTCGCTTCAGAAGCGGGCAGTTTTGTCTCAGGAAAGAAAAATTGTTCGGTCTGGCGTTGCGGATCGAAGAATCGAGGCTGCCTCTGCGTTCGCATGCATCTATCGCGTCCCACAGCCCGATACCGTGCGCCAGCAAGCGCCGAAGCCGTAATTCATAAGGAATGGCAGTCAGATCGTCACTAAGTACGGACGACAGCAGGCGCCAGAACTGGTTGCGGGGATGCGCATAGTATTGTTGCGCCGCAAGCGAGGCATCGCCGGGAAAACTTCCCAGGACAAGAATGCGGATGCTGGGAGCGACGACCGGCGCAAGCCCGGCGAGCGTCGAAGCGGGCGGAAGCACGGATTCGGTATTCATCATATGACGCAAGTATAAATACAGTATGGCATTCCTCGCGCTTGGCGATGATTGATCAATGAACTCATGAACAGGGAAGCATCGTTGATGCATTTTTTAACGGAAAATTCGATTTCAAGCCGGTCCTTGCTTGGTATTGCTCAATACCGGATTCACAGACCGATGTAAGCTCGGCTACGCAACGTTCGCGGCGATGGATGGTGAAGTCGGTTAACGGCATTACGAAGGGTGTTCTGCTTTCATGACTACCTCGACGGCTGGAATGCTGCACCAGCACGTGTAATCCGCAGCGGGCGGCATAGCCTCTTATCCTACCGGAGTCGTTCATGAATATCTTCGAATCCAAGCATGCGCTACGGCTTTTACCCTGTTTGCTGCTGATTGCGGCAGCACTAGCCGATACAGCCCAGGCTTGTACCCGCACGCTGTATGTCGGCGCCGATAACACCGTGATCACCGGGCGCAACATGGACTGGAAAGAAGACATGTCTTCCAACTTGTGGGTTCTCCCTGCAGGAGTTAAACGCGATGGAGTTGCAGGAGCGCGTTCGATGCAGTGGATTGCAAAGTATGGCAGTGT
>Ga0366816_1106_pt1 | contig 12286 bp, 10 predicted proteins | sample TotcelN113001K15_FD_207019 | JGI IMG/M metagenome (GOLD analysis project Ga0366816, IMG submission 207019) | Enriched cells from coal bed in the Powder River Basin, Montana, United States - Total cells N11 rep3 HSBNCT.N11.300.1.K15 ... | reverse complement strand
ACTCTTTACTTTATTCTATCATCAAGTTCATCATCCGCTTCGATAATTACGTCCTCAGCTACAGCGCCGTCAATATATCCACCTTTTTTAACCGCATATTTGATGCCTCTCCATGAAACAAAAGGATTTTTCAAGGAATATATCAGATAGAAGGTGCCGAACAAATCAAAGAACATACCCATAACAAAATCAACAGGCAGAATCCTGTTTTTTGTCAGGCTCCTCATGATAAGCCCTTGCAGCGTTCTAAGCCCCATAAAACCAAAAGACAGGTACAATATTCCTGGATTGTTTAATACCAGACCCAATATGAATATTATCCAGTACCAGAATACCATAAGTATAAAGGTGGGTAATTCAACTGAAAGATGTGTTTTTATACCAACTGCAAGTCTTTTTGCATAGTTAAGAGACTTTTCCATTCCCAGCTTATCTACATGACATTCCAGGAAAGGCCCCAGTACCAGCTTGTAACCCAGCTTATACAGTGTATTTCCCAAATGAAGATCTTCTAGAAGTGAACCGCCAAAGGCCTCAAGACCTCCCACCTCTTTAAGAACCTTTTTTCTCATTGCAAAAGCAGCTCCGGTTGCGCCAAGATCCATACCGATCCTGGTCATGAAAGCCCACAGGAATATTGTTTCATTGTTTTGCAAAAACGTAAAGAACCTGGTCCAAAAATCCCTGCCGCCCATATTTATCTGTCCACAGGTTGTTATTCCCACTTTTTCATCTTTTAGAGGCCTGACCATCTTAAGAACAAAATCAGGCTTAATTCTCACATCGCTATCGCCAAATAACACTATGTCATATTTTGATAATTTCATGGCATTAACCATATTTGAGCTTTTACCATTCAAGCCAGGTATGACAGGATTGACAATAATTTGTGAATCCATCCGGCCATGCTTGTCAATAAAGCTTTTAACCACGGCTATAGCCGGATCTTCCGGATCCTGAAAGCTGAAAATATGTTCCACCGGTCCTTGATAATCCTGATTGAACCAGCTTTCAAGATTTATTTCCAATTCATAATCAAGGTCCTTGATTGGATGAATTATTGTTACACCAACAGCTTTATCTTCTTCAGAAGATTTCTGCAGCCTGTTGGTCCAGTTCAGATGCAGCTTTACAAATATCAGCTGGGCGGCCCAAAAGGAGCAGAACAGGATTCCTACTGCAACTGCGACATAAAACATAGATACACTCCCTCACAACATATTGAGTAAGATTTTTACAATAATTAGCATTGCACATGTCTTTACTATTATATAATGGTTTGGTCTTTAATACAACCCCGACTGCAGCTATGCTGTATTTATTCGCAGCTATGCTTGTTGACCGGCTTTAGCACTGGCACATGTAAAAAAGAATAAAATTCTTATAATCTGCGCTTTAATTCCACAAGCTTGTCACGAAGGTCTGCAGCCCTCTCGAATTGCAGCTCCCTGGCTGCTTCCTTCATTTCCTTTTCTATTCTCTGTACAAGAGTTTCGAGAGTCTGCCTGTCCATTTCATCCAGATTTTCTTTAATTGAATATTTAACGCTATCCTCGGCGACCTTCATGGTTTCTATTACATCACGGACTCCTTTTGATATGGAAACCGGGGTAATTCCATGCTGGGTATTGTAATCCACCTGTATTCTTCTACGTCTGTTTGTCTCACTTATAGCCTTGTTCATGGAATCGGTCATTCTATCGGCATACATTATAACCTTGCCCTCTACATGTCTGGCAGCTCTTCCTACAGTCTGAATCAAGGAGGTTTCCGAACGAAGGAAGCCTTCCTTGTCTGCATCAAGTATGGCTACAAGAGATACTTCCGGCAAATCCAATCCTTCCCTGAGCAGGTTGATACCCACCAGTACATCAAAAACTCCAAGCCTGAGATTTCTGATAATTTCCATTCTTTCCAGGGTCTCTACATCTGAATGAAGATACTCAACCTTAAAATCCAGTTCCTTAAAATAATTTGTCAAGTCCTCGGCCATTTTCTTTGTAAGAGTCGTAACCAAAACCCTATGGCCTCTCTTTACCCTGTCGGATATCTCGCCGATAAGATCGTCAATTTGACCCTTTACAGGCTTTACAACAATTTCAGGATCAATAAGTCCGGTGGGCCTGATGATCTGCTCAACCACTTGCTGGGAATGCTTTCTCTCATACTGTGCAGGAGTTGCACTTACATAAACCACCTGTTTTACTTTCTTTTCAAACTCGTCGAATTTCAGCGGCCTGTTATCAAAAGCAGATGGCAGTCTGAAACCGAAGTCAACAAGGGATTCCTTCCTGGATCTGTCGCCGTTGTACATTCCACCTATTTGGGGTACTGATACATGAGATTCATCTATTATTACCAGATAATCCTCCGGAAAGTAATCCATCAGTGTAAACGGAGCGCTTCCCGGCGTCCTTCCGCTAATATGTCTTGAGTAATTTTCTATCCCCTGGCAAAAACCGATTTCCTGGAGCATTTCCAGATCGTATCTTGTCCTTTGCTCCAGCCTCTGTGCTTCCAGCAGCTTTTCCTGTGATTTCAGCTCCCGGAGCCTCTCCTCCAGTTCTTGCTCAATGGTAACCATTGCTCTTTCCATTTTAGGTCTGGTGGAGGCATAATGACTGGCGGGAAAAATTGCTGCATGAGACCGGATGCCCAATATTTCTCCGGTTAAATAATTGATTTCTGAAATCTTCTCTATTTCATCGCCAAAGAATTCTATTCTAAGAACCCTGTCGGTAGAGTCAGGCGGAAAAACCTCGAGTACATCTCCTCTTGCCCTGAACTTTCCGCGTTTGAAGTCTATTTCATTTCTTTCATATTGTATATCTACCAGGCGTCTGATTATCTCGTCCCGATCCTTATGCATTCCGGGACGAAGTGAAACCATCAGTTCGGTATAATCCTCAGGATCTCCCAAACCATATATACATGAGACGCTGGCCACTATAATGACGTCTCTTCTTTCAAACAGAGCAGCTGTCGCTGAATGCCGCAGCTTGTCTATCTCATCGTTTATGGATGAATCCTTTTCTATATAAGTATCAGTAGAAGGTATATATGCCTCCGGCTGATAATAATCATAATAACTTACAAAATACTCAACACAATTCTCCGGGAAAAATTCCTTAAACTCGCTGCAAAGCTGAGCAGCCAGAGTCTTGTTATGTGCCATAACCAGGGTGGGACGCTGCACTCTTTCAATGACATTGGCCATTGTAAAGGTTTTACCCGAGCCGGTTACACCAAGCAAGGTCTGGTGTCTGTAGCCCCTGTTCAGGCCGGTAACCAGTTTGTCCACCGCCAGCGGCTGGTCTCCGCAAAGCTTGTAATCCGATTTTATCTTAAATTCCGGCATAAATTCCTCCAAGAATCACATCTCATTTTTAATTCTTTTAATATTATACCATACGATTTTTATAAATCAAACGTATGTTTGGAAAAGCACAAAAATTCAAATACCAGTTGCCTCTCAGCGATATTTATCATATAATTTAAATGTACATCAGGAGGTATAAAAATGTCAGTATTTGCGGAACGCTTAAAAACCCTTAGGGATACTAAAGGACAGACACAGGGCGAGGTTGGCAAAGCTGTCGGTAAAAGCAGGGAATCGGTTTCCAAATATGAAATAGGTAAAAGGGAGCCCGATACCACTGCCATCGCTTCCATTGCAAAACACTTCAATGTCTCTGCCGACTATATTTTAGGCTTGACGGATCAGCTTACTGCATTGAACTGCGAAAATGCAGACCTTTATTGCATTGAAATCATGAATTTTAATGAATATCTTAGCGATGAAGGATTTGTTCCATATTTCAAGCTGGCCGTCAAAATGAAGGATCATGAACTGGAAATTATAGAAATTGATTCTTTTATAAGTCAATTGATTGAGGACAAGAAAAAGCACCCTTGATTTAAAAGAGTGCCTTTCCTTGTGGGGTCTTTTTGTGTGCGTTGATTCATTACTTTAAACATTTGGGTACCCTGGGCTGATAAATCATTACCCAGCAGGCAGGCATAACGTTTAAAGCTGCAATAAATACAAGCGCCGCAGATAGCAAGGAAACGAGCTTTTTATTCAAATCTTCACCTCCCGTTTTGATTATTTTTACTGCCCCTTAAATCCTCAATAAGTTCCAAAGCTTCATTATTCCTATTCTCTTTTATCAGGTCGCCGATTATATCAAGTGCCAGCTTTGCATTTTCTTCTAGTTCTTTATACCGGGCATACCCATTGGTGATAATCCTGCCAAGGGCAACATATATTATTTGGTACATTAAATAATTAAAAGACACCGCAAGTATGACAATTACAAGAGCAAATAATATCTGCTGGAATAGCGGCAATAAAGTAAAATACGTATAAAAGATATAGTTTAAAAAGTATCCTACACATGGAAAAAGGATCGATAAAGCTATAAATGATTTGTGAAATTGTCTGTTGACTTTTGTTACCAGTAAGATTTCATGCTTCCATAAATATAAAATAATAACTATTTGCAAAATCCTGGTTGGTATAGAATATATAACAAATAAATGATAATTTTTTAAAAAATTTTCTATCCCTTTTGAAATATAGGCAATAACGAAAGGAAAATACGAGTTTTCGATTGCTGAAAACATTAATAGTGTAAAAAGAACACTTAACGCTGCAAAACTTAACTTCATTCTATAAGTAAGCATTATAATCATTATATAAACAATACAGTGTATTAACATCTTCACTATGGCATTTGAAATATAAGGGTTAATTATATATGTTAATACCAGCATTGCCGCTAACGAAATTGCAAACCGGATTACATTTGGCCGGTTGACTTTTAAATACTCCTTTGCTCCTGCAAAAAGCAAAAATATGACTAAATTCAAAAAAGCTTCAGGAAGCGATATGAAAAACAATATGTATGAATTCATAGCCATAAACTCATTTTACCTCCCACAAAATCCTTATAATCCTATTTTATTACTTTTATCTCAAAATGTAAATACATTTTTTTATATAATTTAACATATTTTGTAGATTGACCTTATGTTCTCTCCCGGTGTGCCTGGTGAAACCCCGCCTCCTGCTGAAAGAATTATACCTTTTTTTGCTCCATGGCTTTTAAGGCATTTATGTGCTGCATCCCGCACTGTTTCGGGATTTCCCATGGTCAATACCTCCAAAGGCGGAATATTTCCCAAAAGGCAAACCTTGTCTCCCACCAGCGATTTGACTTTAGATATCTCCTGCTTGTGGGTGAAATTGAATATATTTACGCCTAAATCCTCCAGAAACCCGTAGTATACCGTGTTATCAGTATCATTATGGTATATCTTTACCCATCCGGGGAAAGACGAGAAAATTTCTTTCAGGTAAGGATGTGCAAATTCCATATAATCTTCTTTTGACAAAAACCCCACTACATCGTCAAGCACAAGAATTCCCTGAACCTCGCTCAGTACTTCCGCCTGTGCTTCCAGCCAGTTTTTTGCCAATGTGGTGGTCATTTTCAGAAGCATATGGACAGCTTCAGGATAAATTTTCAACGAAACGAGGAATTCCGTAAGTCCCATGAGATGCGCGGCCGTGGTTAAAGGTCCTCTGGCTGCTACAATTTTAATGGATTCTCCAATATTTTTTACATTTTTTTCTATATATTCATACAGATTTAATACAACTGGCATTAATCCATCTGTTTTTGGATCCGGTATTTTCATTCCCGTTAAATATTCTATATCGTCAGCTGAGGAAATAATATGATTGATATTGGGTGTTTTATTTTTATAAAAGCTGACTTTGCAGCCAAAACCTGATGGTTCCGTTGCCATACCGAACTCAACCCAAAAGTCCGGTATAAATATGATTCCGGGGAAGTCTTTCCTGATTTTAATATTTGCTTCCCACCATTTATCCGGTATAGTAAAATAATCCATGGTGGACATCCCGGTATAGCCCGGTATCCAGGGGCTGTCAACAATCAAACCCACCGGAACACTATCCATATCCTTCAAATTTGCACAATCTTTTATTATTTTCCATTGATTTGAATTCATTTTTATCTCCTTATTACACTTCGCTTCAGCTGGTACTTTTATGAGCTTTTTGTATTAATACTAAAGCGAAAAGTTCATTTTTGTTACGGCATTTATGCGCCTTGAAGAAATATCGCAAACGCTTCAATGCGCTATTTCTTCAAGGATAATTCGGTTGTTTTCGCTAATCGAATTTTAATATTACTTTGTATAAATCCACTGAATTTTGTTCAATCATTTTAATTGCTTTTTTAATTTCAGTGAAATGATATTCGTGAGAAATAAATGCTTTTGCATTGATCATATTATTATTGAACCAGTCAATGACCAGTGGAAATTTATTGTTATGTAATCTTGATCCACGGATATCCAGTTCGCTCTTGGTTATGTCCAACTGGCAAATTTGAGAAGGATTTTCGTTAAACCCCAGCAGCACAACCCGCCCTGCATTTGATACCATTTTTACAGCCTGTTCAAAAGTATTCGATGTACCAACGGCATCAAATACAACAGAGGGCCTTACGTTACCGGTTAAGCTTAAGACTTCCTCGGTTACATCCAGCTCTGAAGGATTAACTGCCAGATCTGCTCCCATGGTTTTTGCCAGTAAAAGCCGGGATGGATTTACATCTGTAATAATACATGTGGCACCAGTATTCTTTACAACCTGAAGTATGCTTAATCCGGCCGGACCTGCTCCGGTAATACATACAATATCAGAGCCTGTTACCGCACCTCGCGAAACCGCCTGGGCTGCAACTGTAAAAGGCTCAATCATAACGGCTTCTTCCCAGCTTATTTCCTTAGAGAATTTATAGATTGAATCACTGGAAACAATGAGGTATTCCTGGTAACCGCCTTCTACATGAACACCGCGAACCATTAGTTTTTCACATACATTCCTGCGCCCTATACTGCAGGGATAACACTTTCCACAGCTGATTACCGGATCAACAATCACATGATCTCCTGGAAAAAAGCAAGTAACAGAATCCCCTGTCTCCAGCACCTCACCTACAATCTCATGGCCAATTACCCTGGGATAGGTTGCCACAGGTGAGGTACCATGGTAAATATGCATATCCGATCCGCATATTCCCGCCATCCTGACCCTGATCAGAACGTCTGACGGATTGGTTACGGTTGGCATTTTGGTTTCAATAATACTTATATTGTTCGGACCTTCTACCTTAATTGATTTCATTATAACCACCCTTTATGAAAAATACTTTATTGTGCCACCTATATTCTAAAGGCCTCCACTGCATTGTTGTACAATATCCCTTCTAATTCCCCACTATTGAACACACCCGAATCACAAATGTAATTCAGCAGCTCTGCATAGGAAGCTCTGGTCAGCATCATTGGAATATCACTGCCCCAAATAAGGCGGTGTGCCCCGGCTATTTTTTTTGCGTGGGTCAAATACCTAAGCGATGTTGGATAAGGATATGGCTCCGGTTGGACAAAAACCGGCAAACTGGCAATATCGAACCATATATTATCTCCCTTGAATTCCTTTAGCCTGGCAATGAGCATATCCTCCTGGCTTGCAGATGGAAGGAACAAATGAGCAATGACTATCCTGAGGTTTTTATATCTGCCGGCTACATTCAAAATGGCGTCTGTCTGGAAACTGCTTGTACCATAGCTGCCAATATCAAATACTACAGTCATGTCATATTGGGAAGCGGCATCCCATACCAATTCCATTTCTTTTCCATCGATTCTGAAGTCTATATGATACCCGCTCAGCCCAAATTCCGTACTGACTTCAAACTTCAGCAGCTTGAATTTAAAGTCTTTCGCAAAGTGATCAACTATTTTCACCGCATCCAGGCAATAGGGATCCAAGGTTCCTGCACCCACCAATTGTTCAGGATACCTTCTTACCGCTTCCGCAGTATAGTCATTCTGAAAGCCGTATAGGGCTCCTTGAAGAATTACAGCTTTTTCTATATTATTTGTTTTCATTAAAGATATTAATGTTTCAGCAGTAAATTCCTTATCGCCATATTCAGGCGGAATAAATTGAGTTTCTTCACCGGTTGCCCAACGGCCTCTTCCTTTTCCCAGTGCCCTGAGTTCTCCCCGGGGACCGAATCCGGCCAGATGCTCGATAATATGAACATGTGAATCTATTATCCTCATACTTTACCTCCTTGATTTTACTTGGTACTACTTGCTTTTCTTTGGTACGGAAGCAATTAGTATTACCATCAGCAGCCCACCCTGGATCAGGTTCTGGTATGACATTGGCAATCTTGTAAGATTCAAACATGCTACAATCAATGTCAGAAGCAATGCCCCGCTTACAGTACCCGCCACACTTGATTTACCGCCTGCAATGCTGGTTCCCCCAATAACAGGAGCTGCAACTGATGTTAAAAGATATGATAGCCCCATGTCCTGGAATGCACCACCAAAATAACCTCCCAGCAATGTACCAGTAAACCCGGCAAACACGCTGCTGATAACAAAGGACACGATTACTATCCTGACAGCATGAATCCCGGCATACTCTGCAGCAGTCTTATTCTGTCCCAGTGCATGTACTCTTTTGCCATACTTTGTCTTGTATAAAATAAAGGCCATAATAACAGCCGCAATAACTGCTATGAAAACAATGGGTGAGATGCCGAATATTCTAAGCTTTTGTGTAAAGTATTCAACTTCTTTAACGGGCATGCCTGTTGTTTTGGAAGATATCATCAGCACTGCTGCAAATACAATGAACCCGACAGCCAGTGTCGTTATCATGGCAGGTACCTTCAAATACATATTTACTACACCATTGAGGACGCCTACAATTGCACAAATCAATAAGGTTACGGCCAAGCCTGCAACCAGGCCGAAACTAACCATAAGAACCGATGATGCATAGGCTCCCAGCGCAACAGTATACTGTATGGAAAGATCAATTGCTCCATTGCCGCTTGTAATAACCGTCATCTGCCCGAGACTTAGCAAAACCAGAAAGCTTGCAAGTGTTGCATTTGCCAACAACATATTTATTGAAAAATTGCCTGTAATAAAACTAATTACCATCCACATTACCAGGGAGCCTATTACAGACCATATCCATACATTTTTACTTATCCATCTTTTTGCAATCATCTATTCGCCTCCACCCTGCCGCTTACCAGTTTAATTGCCAGAGCAACAATTAATATCAATCCTGTAACAGCGCTTTGTAAATTCGAATTAATACCAACAAATGTAAGCAATGCAGATATGCTGGATATTCCAAGAGCAGCTGCAACAACTCCGATGTGTGTACCAATTCCTCCGACAAACTCACAGCCTCCCAGTATTATAGCGGCAAAGCTCAGCATGTTGTATGAGCGGGTTGCATTGCAGTCGCCGCTGTTGGAGATGGCAGTCAGCATTAAACCGCCTATTACAAGCATTATTCCGGCCAGAGCATAAGTAATTGTTTTGGCTGTCAGCTGCGACCAGCCGGCACGGGTAATTGCAGCAGGATTGTTGCCTACCCCGTTAATAATCATACCGTATTTTGATTTCTTGATTATCCAATAGGTCATTAGCGCTGCCACAATTGCAATTACTATGGGCATAGGTATCAATGGAAATTGAAAGCTATAAAATGCACTTAGCCATTCCGGAGCTTTTCCGCCGGGTATCGGTGAAATCATCAGAGCAAGACCCAGCCATATGAAGGATGCTCCCAGTGTGATAATAATTGCCGGGATTTTTGTAAGGTGTATCATTGCGCCGAGGGTGGCATAAGCCAGCACAAACAATATAATGAATACTATCCCCAAGCCCGGATTATTGACAATGGTGAAGGCAAAAATTACATTAACAAGTCCAAGAGACATTCCGCTGCCAAAATCAATCCCACCTGAAATTACAATATACATCTGGCTCAGTGCTACAAAAATCAAAGGTACAGCTGAGGAATACAGCAATTCTATGCCCATATAGGAGGCAATTCTTGGGTTAAGTATGGAATTTATTACGAATATGGATATCAAAGTCGTAAGAGCAAGGAATGCCCTGTTATTTACAACTTTTCTAAAAATACTGCCTTTTTTCTGTTGTCTTGCCGGATCCTCTTTTTTCTCATTATCAATACCCTTTGATTTTTCTTCAAATGATCTTTTAATAATATTACTTACAGTTACCTGCTCACATACCAGCTCTTCAACTATCCTACCCTCATGCATTACATACACCCTGTCACACTGCTCCATCTCAAGGTCTTCAGTACTGTGCAGGATAATTGACCTGCCTTGACTTTTGGCTTCCTCCAATAATTTATATATTTCCTGCTTTGTTTCAATATCTACCCCGCAAGTGGGGTCATTTAACAAAATCAGATCTGCATTTGCCGCCAAACCTCTTGCCAGCAGCGCCTTTTGCTGGTTACCCCCTGACAAGCTTGTAATGTCGTCATATATACCTTGAGCTTTAAACTTTAATTTTTCATACCAATGCCGGGCTAACCTGCCTAATTTTGCCTTGCTTATGAGTCCTTTGTCTGTAACCTGCTCGAGGCTTGATATAACAGTATTATCGGCAATATCCCACAAAGGGAATATTCCCTCATTTTGCCGGTCGCCGCTTATATAGGACACATTTGTTTTCACGTCAATAGAGGTTTTTTTGTGCCCTTTGGCGGCCTTGAATATCTCAAGGATCAATTCCTTTTGACCGGAACCAGCAAGGCCTGATATACCGATTAACTCGCCTTTCTTTACATTCATGCTTATTTCATATAGTTTATTGGTATTCAAGTTTTTTATTTCCAGCATCACAGGCAGGTTTTTATTATCCACTGTAGTTTTGCATACAGCCTCTACCTTACCACCCAGTATTTTAACAAGGTCGTGCATCGACGTATCACGGCAGTTGCCTTTGAAGCAGGTTGTACCACCCTTTGTGACTATAACCGAATCACAAACCTTTTCGATTTCATCTAATTTATGAGAAATGTATATAATGGCAACACCTTTTTCAGCCACTTCCCGCATTGAAGCATGTAATTGTTTTATTCTGTCGCCGGTGAGGGACGAAGTAGGTTCGTCCAGAATAAGTATTTTCAAGCCTTTATACGACATTGCCTTTGCAATCTCAACCATTTGCTTTTGTGCCAGGGATAATTTACTGATTGTTGCATTTACATCAATTTCATTGTCCGGAAATACATTTTTCATATAATTCGTTGTTACTTCTTTAGCACACTTCCTCCAGCCGATTCCGGCAAAAGGCCTGTGATCCATGTGATTTATCATGAAGTTTTCATACACTGTCAGATTGGTGCATAATGATAATTCCTGGTATGCGCAGGCTATTCCATAGGCTTTGGCCATGTTTGTACTGTAATTGGAAGCTGTCTTTTTTTCACCATTAACGACAATGGTTCCACCTGTTGGCTCGTGTACTCCGGTGATTATTTTAATAAGTGTGGATTTACCTGCTCCATTAGGTCCGACCAGCCCTGTTATTTCTCCCGGATATATATCCAGATCCATTTGCTGCAAGGCTTTTGTCGGTCCAAAATATTTGTCGATATTCCTCAGACTCAGGTATGGCACCTTGTCATTTACTGATTCATTAATCATGGTATCAATCCTTTATAAGTAAGAAATATGAAGCCTGCTATAATAATATATCTTTAATGCCGGTTTAGCCATGTATTTGAATTAAATTGAATTCGGCCTATACTGGTTGTATAAGCCGAATTTAATGCATTTATCCTAAAGGATTTTTCTTTACTTCTTATAGTAGGTTTCTTCTATCCACTTGTGATCGTATCCCTTACTGGCAACTTCATCAGCTTTTAAGTTGGCGAAATCGTCAACCATATCCTGAGTAATACCTAATGCAGGCATTATCATTACATTTGGTATACCTGTAACACCATTTGCAAGATCTACGGCTACATATAATCCAGATGCCGCACTCCATGGATTTGCCGCCCATGAGTATGACTTGTATCCGTTTTTAGCTTTTTCTTCCGACCACCACTTCAAGAAATTACCACGGTTACCGCCAATAATTATCGGTATGTCATTCCCTGCTGCCTGGAATGCTTGAAGTGCACCGTATTCATCACCGCCCTGACCTATTACGCCGTCAACCTTGGGCAAACCAGGAAGTATTGAAGCAACCTGTTTCTGTGCCACAGACTCAGTCCATTCACCATATACTTCGCCAACAACCTTAATATCCGGACTTTTTGCCAGTGCAGCCTTCAAAGCCTTGTCAAACTCTTACAACGGAAATACATATCGCCAGACTA